>Ga0335074_10000282_pt1 | contig 77453 bp, 77 predicted proteins | sample Lox_Sample_23_FD_206715 | JGI IMG/M metagenome (GOLD analysis project Ga0335074, IMG submission 206715) | Soil microbial communities from Loxahatchee National Wildlife Refuge, Florida, United States - Lox_Sample_2.3 | ecosystem: Environmental > Terrestrial > Soil > Wetlands | place: USA...
GGGGCCTGCAGCGCGCGAAAAGTTGGGGGATTCACGCCGACGAAGCGGCGTTGGTTTCGATTCGGCCGTCGACCGGGGAGATCGTTGCGATGGTCGGCGGGAAGGGATTTTCGCTCGACAATCAGTTCAACCGCGCGTGGCAAGCACGGCGCCAGCCAGGCTCGTCGTTCAAGCTCTACGTGTACACTGCGGCGATCGATTCGGGAATGCCGGCGAATACGCTGATCGATGACTCGCCGGTGAGTTACCCGATGGGCGACGGTACGATGTGGTCGCCGCAAGACGACGACAATCGGTACATGGGCGAGATCACGCTGCGCACCGCGCTCGAGCTCTCGCGCAATATCGTGGCGGTCAAGCTTGCCGATCGCATCGGTCTGGATAAGATCATCGACTACGCGCATCGCATGGGCATAACGTCGCCGCTCGAGCCGAATCTCTCGCTGGCGCTCGGATCCTCCGTCGTGACGCCGCTCGACCAAGCGACGGGTTATGCGACGATAGCCAATCAAGGAATCCACATCGATCCTTCGGCGATTCGTTTGGTCAAAGACTCGCTCGGCAATCCAGTGCTCGACGATCAGTATCCGCAGGCGAATGAAGTGGTGAGCGCGGGCACGGCGTTCATCGTTACGACCATGCTCGAGGACGTGATCAATCACGGCACCGGCTATCCCAACGCGATCATCGGCCGCCCGGCGGCGGGTAAGACCGGAACCACCTCGGATTTTCGCGACGCGTGGTTCGTAGGATTCACTCCCGACCTCGTCACGGCGGTATGGTTCGGCAACGATGACTATTCGCGCATGACCGAAGCCTACGGAGGCGGGGTGCCGGCGATGACCTGGGCCCATTTCATGAAAGCCGCGCTCGCCGGCGTCGCCAAACACGACTTCACGATGCCGGCCGATCAAGTCGTGCGCCTTGCGGGATGCTCGGGCGGCTCCGAATACTACTTGATCAGCACCGAACCGGTCTCGGGCGGCTGCGGCACGCGGCTTGACACCGCGCAGGATCCCGCCGCCGCGACGGACGTGCCGGCAGCGACCGATCCGCCAAGCGCTGCCGCGACGCCACCGCCCGACAGTGTGGGCGACGGTACGCACTACATTCCGCTCGATTCACCGGCGGCTTCGCCCAGCGTCAAGCCCAGCGCGAAACCATGACGTCGCTCGCACCTGGCACCGTCGTTCGCACGGTCAGTGAATTCACCAACGGGTTAGCGCGGTGGTTTGCGAAGCAAGATGCGTTCAAAGGGGCAGCGATCAGCGGCGAGATCTCCGGGCTCAAAGAGATCAACGGCGGTCATCTCACCTTCCTTTTGAAGGAGCGCGGAGCGGGGTTGAACTGCATTGCGTGGCGGAGTACGATTCCGCGCTTGCCGCAGCTGCAAAACGGCGCAGCGATCATTGCCGTGGGCGATATCGAACTGCGTCAGGAGTACGGTTCCTACCAGATGGTGGTCGAAGCCGCACATCTTACCGGCATCGGCGAGCTCTACGCAAAGTTCAGCGCCCTCAAGGAGAAGTTGCGACTCGAAGGCCTCTTCGAGCCGGCGCGCAAGCGTGCGATCCCGGCATACGTTCGGCGCGTCGCGTTGATTTCGGCGGAGGGGAGCAAAGCATCAGAAGACTTTTTGTCGACTATTGCGGCGCAAGTTCCGTTCGTGAAAGTTGTCCCGTTCTGGACGCGGGTTCAGGGAAGCGGCGCCGAGATCGACGTTCGTGAAGCTTTCGACCGAGCCGACAAGGTTGACGTCGACGTCATCGTGCTGACCCGAGGAGGAGGTTCGTACGAAGATCTCTTCACGTTCAACGAAGAGGTCGTGGTGCGCGCGATTGCGCGCTCACGTCATCCGGTGATTACAGCCATCGGCCATCAAACCGATCATCATCTTGCCGACGATGTTGCAGACGCGACCTCTGGCACGCCGTCGAAAGCTGCCGAAGCTATTGCGGGGCCGTGGATCGCTACACGCGAGCGCTTGGCGAGCGCCCATCGGAATCTGCGGCGAGCCGTCGTGCATGCGCTGGGGCGCAGCGCTCAGCGCCTTGAGTTGGTCCGCTCGCAGCTCGAGGGCAGCACATATCTGCGGCTCGGGAACGCCGAACGCGCGCTTTCGGCGCTCGAACGCAGGCTCAATGCGCAAAATCCCGTCGCCCAGCTCTCGGTGCGTGGGCAGCGGCTCGCTGCCGTGCGCGAGCGTTTGCCCGCCGCCTGGCAGCGCTATGCTGCGCGAAACGCGACGCGCTTGCAGAACGCGATAGGGAACCTCGCGCTACTCGATCCCGAGCAGCCGTTGGCGCGCGGTTACGCGTTGATTTTCCGCGACGGATCGTTGGTGCGATCTGCGCGTGACGTCGCCGTCGGCGACGGAATCGTCGCGCGGCTTGGGCACGGGACGCTCGATGCTCGCGTCGAAGCGGTGCGCGATGAGTAACGAAAAGCCCGGCGGCTTCGAGGAGAAGCTCGAGCGCATCGACGCGATCGTGCGCGAGCTCGAGTCGGGAAACGTCAAGCTCGACCGAGCGATCGAGCTTTTCAAGGAGGGAAAGACGCTCGCGGCCGAGTGTGAGGCGTTGCTCAAGAGCTCGCAGGCTCAGATCGACGCCGCGATGGGTCCTTCGGGGTAACGTTGCGCCTGGACGAAGCGGTCGCGGCGCGCGCGGGCGTGACGCGCTCGCAAGCGCGCAGCTTGATCATGGAAGGGCGCGTGCGCGTCGGCGGCGAGCCTGCCGGAAAAGCCGGCCAGCGAGTCCGCGACGACGCGCAAATTACGATCGCAACACCGCGTCGGTTCGTCAGTCGCGGCGGCGAGAAGCTCGAAGGCGCACTGGAAGGCTTTGCAATCGATGTAAGCGCGCTGCGCGCGCTCGACGTTGGAGCATCGACCGGCGGATTCACCGACTGTCTGCTGCAGCGCGGCGCCGCGCACGTCACCGCCGTGGACGTTGGGTACGGCCAACTCGCCTGGCGCTTGCGCAACGATCCGCGCGTGACCGTGCTCGAACGAACGAACTTTCGGCATTTGCCGGACGACGCGTTTGCGCAGCCCTTTGACCTCATCGCGATCGATACATCGTTTATCTCCTTGCGAACGATTTTGGCACGTGCCGCCGGATATTTGGCGCCGGGCGGACGGATTGTCGCCCTCGTCAAGCCGCAGTTCGAAGCCGGGCGCGAGCGGCTGGGCAGCGGAGGCGTCGTGCGCGACCCCGCCGTGCATCGCGCCGTGCTGCGCGAAGTGCGCGACGCGGCCGCGGTTTTGGGATTGCCGGTAGCTGCGCTGATCGCATCGCCGCTGCTTGGACCGGCCGGCAATCGCGAGTTTCTGATTGAATTACGCGCCGATGCCATGCCGATCGACGACGAGCGGATCGACCGCGTCGTCGGCGAAGGCCTGGAAGCATGAATAGGCTCGCATGACGAAGCTGGTTGTCGGCCGGAAGGTCATCGCGCTCTACGTGGACGTGGCGCGCGAAACGGCGCGCGCGCTTGCGCGCAACATCGCGTCGAGTTTCCGGCTGCACGGCTACGAGGTTGCGACCTGGAAGGGTCAACAGGGCGTGGCCGACCTTGCCACCAACGGCGCGCACGCCGAAGACGCGGCGCTCTTCATTACCGTCGGCGGCGACGGCACGCTACTGCGAGCAGCGCGGGTCGCGACCGCAATCGGCGCACCGCTGCTCGGCATCAATACCGGACGGCTCGGATTTCTGACCGAACTCGATGACGGCGATGCGCGCATCGGCCAGCTGCCGCAACTCGTCGACGACGGGTTGTTGATCGACGAGCGCACTGCGCTCGAAGCGGACTACTGCGAGCACACCTACTTCGCGCTCAACGACGTGGTCGTGCGCAAGGGCGACGTATCGCGCGTCGTGCCGTTTGGCCTTAGTCTCGACAACGAGCACATTGCCGAGATTCCAGCCGACGGCATTTGCGTCGCGACGGCCACGGGATCGACCGCCTATTTTCTCTCCGCCGGCGGGTCGATTATCTCACCGCGCGTCGATGCGTTCGGCATCTCGCCGTTGCTGCCGCACACGCTCTTTTCACGGCCGCTGATCGTTCCGGCGAGTTCGGAGATCGGCATCAGGTGCGACTCCGACGTTGCGCACGCGCATTTGGAATGCGATGGTGACGTCTTGGCGGAGATTGGCCCTAACACCGTCGTCAACGTGCGCCGGAATCCCAATAAGGTGCGCTTTGCGCGACTCTCTCCGCTCCGCTTCTTCGAGCGGCTCGAAGAGAAATTGCGCTGGGGTGTTTCCATTCGAGCGGTAAATCGGTAAGGCTCTCTAAGATGATCACGCGGCTGGAGATCGAGAACTACGGTTTGATCGCCCGCGCCGCGATCGAGTTCAGTTCGGGCGCGACGATCTTTACCGGCGAGACCGGGTCGGGGAAGACGATGATCCTGGGCGCACTCGGCTTTGCCTTGGGCGAGCGCGCCAGCGCCGACGTCGTCGGCCGCAGTGCATCGCGGGCGACGGTCACGCTCACCTTCGAGCCCGGCGACGTACTGCGCGATCGTCTGAGTGCCGACGGCTTCGAACTCGATCCCGGCGAGGACGCAACGATCGTTCGCGAGGTGAGCGATGCGGGCAAATCGAGCGTGCGTGTCAACGGCCGAGCCGCGACCGCCGGCTACGTGCGCGAGATCGGCGAACAGATAGCCGAGATCGTCGGTCAGCATGACGCGCAACGCTTATTGGCTCCCGCCTATCACGTCGAGTTGCTCGACCGCTTCGGCGGTGCGCCCGCTATCGCAGCGCGGGAGACCGTTGCCGCGTCGCGCGAGCGCGCCGGCGCGTATGCGCAAGAACTCCAGGCGATGCGCGGCGACGAGCGCCGAGCACACGAGCGCTACGACGACGCGCGCTTTACCCTCGAAGAGATTGACGGCGCTGCCCCGGAGGTAGGCGAGGACGAGCGCCTGTCCGAGCGGCGCCGCTATTTGGACAACGTCGAGCGCATTGCCGCAGCGTTGCGCACCGCGCACGATGCACTCGGTGCTGACGAAGCTAGCGCGACCGAAGCGCTTGGTATAGCCGCGACGGCGTTGCACGGCATCGCCGACATCTCGACGCAACTGGGCGCGATGGCCGCCGCCGCAGCGGCGTTGCAGAGCGAAACGACGGAGCTTGCGACACAACTTGCGCGCGAACTCGACGGCACGGATTTTGATGCCGGTGAACTCGAGGCGATCAACGGCCGGCTCGATCTGCTCGATCGTCTCAAGCGTAAGCACGGCGGCTCGCTTGCCGCGGTGCTCGCAGCGGCGGGAGAAGCGCGTGCCTTTGTCGAGGCGTTCGAGAACCGTGATGAACGTGTGGCGCAGCTTGCCGCGAAGCTAGGCGAGGCGCAAGCACGCCTCGCCGCCGACGAAGCCCGCTTGCGCGCCATTCGCGAAGAGGCGGCGGAGCGTTTGACGACGGCGATGGGCAAGGAGCTCGGCGCGCTCGTGCTTGGTTCCGCGCGCTTCAGCGTTGCGTTCGAACCAATCGAGTTCGTGTTTGCTGCGAACGCGGGTGAGCCGCTGCGCCCGCTCGCGCGCGTTGCATCGGGTGGGGAGCTCTCGCGAGTGCTGCTCGCCTTGGTCGTGGTACTCGCCGAGGCGCGCGATCGCACGGCGTTGATTTTCGACGAAATCGACACCGGCATCGGCGGTACGACGGCAACCGCGGTCGGCGCGCGCATCGGCCGTTTGGCGGGCGAAGGGCAAGTCGTCTGCGTCACACATCTCGCACAACTAGCCACCTGGTCGGATCGCCACTACGTGCTCGAGAAGCGTGAGAAGGCAGGAACGACGACGATCTTGGTGCGCGAAATCTCCGGAGAGGAAGCGCGTGCCGCCGAACTTGCGCGGATGCTTTCAGGCGAGTCACACGAGGTTGCGCTCGAGCACGCGCGCATGCTCCTGCGCGCGCGATGACCATCCCGGGCGACCAGGACGCTGCCACGATCCTGGCCGGACGCACCCGCGTGCCGCTCACCAACCTCCGAAAGATCTTCTTTCCGGCGACCGGCGCGACCAAGGGCGACGTACTGCAGTACTACGCCGACGTCGCGAGCCTGCTTCTCCCGCATATCGCCGAACGCGCGATGGTCATGAAGCGCTATCCGCACGGAGCGGCCGGCGAGTTCTTTTTCATGAAACGCGTGCCGCAGCCGCATCCGGATTGGCTGCACACCTGTCGCATCGAGCACCGCTCGGGTAACGTGATCGATTTTCCGATGGCCAACGATCTGGCCTCGTTGCTGTGGATCGTGAACCTCGGCTGCATCGACCTCAACCAATGGTATGCGCCGTGCGACGACATCGACCGGCCGACGTACGTGCACTTCGACCTCGACCCCGGCACGGCACCCTTCTCACGCGTGCGCGAAACGGCGCTGCTGGTGCGCGACGGCCTGGCCGCGCTCGGCATGCGCTCGTACGCTAAGACATCGGGATCCAAGGGTATACACGTCTACGTGCCGATCGTGCGCGGCCCGGTACAAAAGCAGGTATGGGGTTTTGCCAAAGAGTTTGCGCTGGCCATCGCGCACCACGAACCGGCGCTCATGACCGCGGAGTACCGCAAAGAAAAGCGGCCCGCCGGTCGCGTGTTGGTCGACTACAACCAAAACCGATGGGGGTCGACCCTCGCCTCGGTATACTCGGTTCGACCCACCGAGCGCGCCACCGTGTCGACGCCGGTGACGTGGGAAGAAGTCGAAGCAGGCGTCGAGATCGAGGACTTCCGTCTGGACAACGTACGCGAACGTTTCGAAAAACTCGGCGACTTGTGGAAGCCGCTGGTCGAAAAGCGCGGACGCTTTGATTTAGCTCCACTTTTGCATTAGGACTTTTTGCCCCGCGCGTTTCCCTTTCCGGCAGTCTTGCCGCGGGTCGCATATTGATACGCTGAACTCCCATGAGGTCGGCGCAGCTCGCGGTCTTCGCACTCCTTGCCCTTTCTTCCGTAGCGTGTGGAGGAGGCGGTGGCGGAAGCACGGGCCCGGTTGGAGTGGTTCCGACGGCGCTACCGCCGACCGCTGGGCCTTCGGCATCGCCCGCTCCGCACGCTTCGCCGACGCCGTTGCCAACATCAAAGCCAACGCCGGCGCCCACGGCAACGCCAACGTCTGCGCCTACAGCAACGCCGACACCGGCGCCAACCGCAACGCCAACGCCGGCACCCACGGCAACGCCGACACCGGTGCCAACCGCAACGCCAACGCCGGCACCCACGGCAACACCAACGCCGGCGCCCACCGCTACACCAACCGCTAGCGTGTGCTTCGGCATCGACGGTGCATCGTGTCCACCCACCCCAACGCCAACGCCGTAGGAGAACGCGATGCGCTACGTCTTTGTCATAGCCATCGTTTTCGGCGCGTTTCTCGCAGCATGCAGCGGGAGCGGTAGTTCGATTCCGTCGGCCGGTACAAGCGCCGCTGCACCCGGACAGAGTTCGCCGTCGAACGCGACGGGAACGGCAACGTTCGCGATTTTTATTCCTGCTGCCGGTGCGATGAAGCGAGTGCGTCCCAATTACGTCTCGCCGAACACGCAATACGCCGGGATCACACTCACTGAAGTATCCGGTTCTCCGGTACCATCGCCGACGCCGCTCGTCGTGAGTCTTACGCCGGGCTCGCCGAATTGCAGCACCTCGGCCAACGGCACAACGTGTACCCTTACGGCAACATATCGCGTAGGTTCGGATGCGTGGACGATTGCGCTGTACGGGCAGGGCGGCGTCACGAGTACGCCGCTTTCCATCAACAGCGTCGGGCAGAATCTCGTTGCGGGGCAGAACACCGTCGACCTCACGATGAACCCGGTAATCGCGTCGCTCGCGTTCTCGCCAAGCAGCGGCACGTGTGCGTCCAATGACGCGACGTGTACGCAGTCCGCGGTGCTCGAGGCGCTCGATGCGACCAATGCGGTGATCGTCGGACCGGGCAACTACGTCAACGCGTCGCAGGTGCCGGTAACCATCAACGTGTCGCCGGCCCCATCGGGCGTCACGCTGGAAACGTCGTCCGGCTCGGCGGCGGCAACCACGGCCAGCGGCCCCGCGCAGATGAATCTCGCGCAGATCGCCTACAATGGCTCGGATTCAGCCGGGCAGCTCTCGATCAATGCCTCCGATACCAATGGTGACCGTGCATCCTACACGCTTAACGTGACGGCTTCCGCGGCTCCGACGCCAACCGGTTATCCGTCCGATCCGCCCGCGAAAATTCGCAGCACATACGGGCGCATCGGTCTAGCGCAGATTTTCGACTATTTTCCGAGCACGAATACCTCGATGAGCGCGTCGCAGATCGCCGCGGATGCGAGTCGCTACGATTTGGTGTGGGGCTCGTTCGATCCGCAGCCATGGCGCTCGAGCAATCCGCAAGCGCTCGTATCGCGCTATTACATCATCGAAGAAGACAACACGGCCACCTCGGGCTATAACCTGCAATGGTGGCAGCAGAATCATCCCGACTGGATCTTGTACGCGTGCACGTCGAGCGGAACCCCAACGCACGACATCGCGTACTCGCCGGGCGACGGATTTGCCGACGTACCGCTGAACTTCCATAACCCAGCCGTCGTGCAATATCAGGTCGCGAGTCTGATCAACTACATGCAGGCGAACGGCTACAATGCGATGGCGCTCGACCAAGTGATCTTCAACGACTTCATGGTCGGCGGAAACCCCGAGCTCGGTCAGACGGAAAACACCAGCGAGTACGCGTGTGGAACGTGGAACGACGACGGCACCTTCAACACCGTCTATTCGTCCCCCAGCGATCCGACCTGGACGCAAGACGTGCTCAACTGGGTGAGCGCTGCCAAAGCGGCTGCTTCGGCAGCATCGCCGGCCTATGCCGTCATCGTCAATCATCCGGCAATCAGCACCGTCAATGCCAACGAACAGGCGTTGATGAAGATGGTCGATGGCGAGGTCGAGGAGCCGGGCTTCTCGGACTACGGGGACTACCAAACCCAGCCGGCCTATTTCCTCGAGATGTACAAGTACATGGAGTGGGTCGAGCAACAGGGCATTGCCTTTGTCGATATCGATCGCTACACGCTCGGCGGAGAAACAAGTCCCACCAGCGATCAAGTCGAATACTCGATCGGCACCTACATGATGGGTAACGAGGGTAACGCAGACTTGTATGTCGACGCCAACAACGGTTCGGGGTACGGCTATGGCTCGGAACAGTATCATCCCGAATATGCAACGCAGCTCGGCTCGCCGTGCAGCGCGATGACCCAAGATCCGGCTAACGCCCAGATCTACTACCGGCGCTTCCAAAACGGGATGGTGGTCGTGAACTCGGGCGGCGACGGCACCGAAAATGCCACTTTACCCACCGACCACGTCTATACCGACATCGAGGGGAGAACGGTGACCAATCCCTTGCCGGTGAGTGCGTATGACGCGTGGGTGCTAACGACTGGCGGTGGGAACGGCTGCTCGTGACGTTGCCGATAGGGCCCCCGTACGAACCGATGGAGTTGCAGCAGGTCGAAGCGATCCCCGACGGGCCGCAGTGGCAGTACGAACCCAAATGGGATGGCTTTCGTTGCGTCGCATTTCGCGACGGCGACGAGATCTATCTTCAATCCAAAGCCGGAGAGCCGCTGGCGCGGTACTTTCCCGAAATCGTCGACCAGCTGCGCGCACTTCAAGCGCGCAGTTTCGTTTTGGACGGCGAATTGATGGTGCAGCTCGGCGACGCGCTCTCGTTCGATGCGCTGTTGCAACGGATTCATCCCGCGGCGACTCGCGTGCAGCGGCTCGCGAAAGAAACGCCGGCGCGATACGTCCTCTTCGACATGCTCGTCGACGCCGACGGAAGTGATTTGACCGGATCGCCGCTCGAACGGCGGCGCTCCGCGCTCGAACGCTTTTCCAAACGCTATCTGCAACACACCGGGATCGTACTCTCGCCCGCGACCATCGAGCGCGCGCAGGTCGACGCGTGGTTCGCGCGCGTTGGAAATGCACTCGACGGTGTGGTAGCGAAGCGGCGTGACCGCAGCTATGCGTCGGGCGCGCGCGATGCGGGCGTGAAGATCAAGCATTTACGCACCGCCGACTGCGTGATCGGCGGTTACCGTCTCAACAAGGAAAAGAACGGCGTCGGTTCGCTGCTCCTGGGCCTCTATGACGAGGACGGGAAACTCAATCACGTCGGTTTCACCTCGGGCTTTCGCGCCGACGAACGCGGCCCGCTGCTCAAACGTTTGCAGCCGCTCGAGAAGCCGCCGGGATTCACGGGTTCCGCGCCCGGTGGTCCAAGCCGCTGGCAGAAGACCGAAGAGCCGTGGTTTCCACTCGAGCCGAAGCTGGTCGTCGAGGTGCGTTACGATCACGTAACCGGCGAACGCTTTCGCCACGGCACGAAAATCCTACGTTGGCGAACCGACAAAAAGCCGCGGCAATGCACGATGGATCAACTCATCGCCGCCGAAGCCGCCTCGCCACTGGAACTGTTGTCGTAGCTCTTTTGTCATCCCGAGCGTAGCTATTTTGTCATCCCTCGACTACGGCGCTGCGCGCCTACGCCCGCTGCGACAACGTGGTGCCTCTGCGTTTGCGCGTGCCCGGTTCTTGCTGCGGCATCGTTTGCACGCTGGGAACGTTGGGGCGTGGCAGCGTGAGAATTTCCTTTTCGACTTCGAGCAACATCTGCGCCGTCTGCGGCAGTTGCGGAATGCTGGTGTCCGCGACCTCGCCAAAGCCGAAGGCGCTGGTCATATCGCCGCAGGTTTCGCGGCGCCACGCCGACAGGTTCGGGACTTCGACACCGAAGCGCGCCTCGAGCAAACGCAGTGTCGAGGTATGATCGAACGTGTCGCCACAGACGTAGCCACCGCGCGAGAACGGCGAGACGATCAAGGCAGGAACGCGGAAGCCCAGGCCGATCGGCTGACCCTGGATCCATTCATCCGGCGTCTTGAGCGGCGGCGTCGGCGGCAGCACGTGGTCGAACAGGCCGTCGTTCTCGTCATAGACGATGATGAACGCCGTGCGCGCCCAGGTCGACGGATTCGACATCAACGCCGCCGTGAGTTGCGCTACATAGTTTTCGCCGGCGGCAGGCAGCTCGTCGGGATGTTCGCAACACGTATAGGGTGGAATGATCCAGCTGACCTGCGGCAGATTTCCCGTCCGCATGTCGTCGAGCAGGGCGTCGACCGCGCGCGTCTTGACCGCGTACTCATATAGCGATGACGTCGGCCGCAATTTCGCGTCCTGGAACGGCGCGAAGTTCATGATAACGTTGAGCCCTACCGACTCATTTCGATCGGGATCATCGTGATAGATGCGCCAAGAAACGCCGGCGCGGTCCAGGCGCTCGGGGTACGTCTCCCAGGTGAAACGCGCCGCCCCATTCTTGATGGCCGGGCCGCCGTGCATGCCGCCGGGATCGTTGCTCGCGCTCATCCAGTAATAGCGATTCGGATAGGTTGGACCCATCACCGAGCAGTGATACCCGTCGCAGATTGTAAACGCGTCAGCCAGCGCGTAGTAAAACGGAAGGTCGTCGCGCGTGTAGTAGCCCATCGTCAACGGGCCGCTCGCGCCGTCGGTTATGCGATGGGTGCTCACGAAGCCGTCGAGCCGTCCGCGATTCCATGACGCATGCAAGGCGTTCCACGCATGACTGAGATCGCGCAGGCGCTGAGCGTCGGTTGTCTTCGTGTCGAGATGGAACGGTAGTACGTAGCCATCCCGGCGAGCGCCGTCGGGTTGATAGAATACCGGCTTGCCGTCGAGGAGGATCCCAGCGGACGGATCGCTGTAGCCGCGCACGCCCGAGAGCGTGCCGAAGTAGTGATCGAACGAACGGTTCTCTTGCATCAAGATCACGAAGTGCTCGATGTCGGAGAGTTTGGCAGGAGCACTCTGCGCCAACGCCGGGCGCACCCACTCGACATAAGGCAGTGCGGCCGCGCCGGCAAGACCGGCGATGAAGTGCGAGCGCTTAAGGGATTTCATGGATTTTGAGCAGATTCGTGCCACCGGCGCCGACCGGCATGCCGGTCGTGAAGGCGATCAAATCTTTCGAGCGCACGATGCCGGCTTGCGTCATTCGCTGCTCGGTCATGTAGAGCAAGACGTCGAACGAATTATAGCGCTCGATCATGAGCGCCTCAGTGCCCCACAAGAGTGCCAGGCGTTGCGCGACCTCAAGGGACGGTGTAAGTGCGATGATCCGCGCTCGCGGGCGAAACGCCGCGATGTGATGCGCCGTGTTGCCGGTGGTGGTGCCGGTGGCGATGAACGGAATGAACAGCTCGTCGGCAGCGCGCGTCGCCGCCTCGGCAATCGAGGTCGCAATCGTGGGGCTCATGCCGGCGAGTCGCCGCTCCCGCAGCATGTTGTGCGGGTAGTTCTTTTCGACTTCGCGGGCGATATCGGCCATCGTACGCACGGCCTCGGTAGGAAATTGCCCGCGAGCCGTTTCGCCCGAGAGCATCACGGCGTCGGTGCCGTCGAGGATGGCGTTGGCGACGTCGGCGACTTCGGCGCGCGTCGGTTTCGACGCGAACGTCATCGATTCGAGCATCTGCGTGGCCGTGATGACCGGTTTGCTCGCGCGGTTGCACTTGGCGATGATCGCCTTTTGCACGAGCGGTACTTGCTCGAGCGGAATCTCGATGCCGAGATCGCCGCGCGCGACCATGATGCTGTCGGCCGCGTCGATGATATTGTCGAGATCTTCGAGCGCCTCGTGTTTTTCAATCTTTGCAACGACCGGCACATTGTGAGAACGTTGCGCCATGAAGTCTTTGACCCGTGCGATGTCCTCGGCCGAGCGAACGAAGGAGACCGCGACATAGTCGACGTGTTGCTCGAGTCCGAACGCTAAGTATTCAAAATCGCGCTCGGTGACCGACGGAATGTTGAGCGTGCCGTCGGGATAGTTGATCCCCTGAGTCGAGCGTAGGTCGCCGCCGTACTCGACCGACGTGTCGATATCGGTCGCAGTCTTTCCATTGATACGCAGCGTAATCTGGCCATCTTGAAGATAGATGCGATTTCCGACGGCGACGTCGTTGGGCAGATCTTTATACTGCACGCTGATGCGCGAGTCATCGCCTTCCACGTCCTCGGTCGTCAACACGAAAGGCTTACCCCGCTCGAGCCGCACGGTGGTCAAGCCTTCGCGCAACTTCCCGGTGCGGACTTTCGGTCCCGGAAGATCCTGCAAAATCGCGATGTGGATGTCGAGTTCTCGCGCGAGCCGGCGAGCGTTGGCAATAACCTCGGCGTGATCGTCAGGGGTGCCGTGCGAGAAGTTCAGACGGATCACGTTTGCGCCCGCTACGAAGAGCGAACGCATAACCGCAGGATCGCGCGACGCGGGTCCAATGGTGGCAACGATCTTCGTGCGCTTCTGCAAGAGCTGTTCCATGAAAGCGAGCAGATGCGCGGGCACGCTTGCAGGCTCCTGCGCTCGGTTAAGCGCATAATCTCGGCGCATGCTCAAACGCGATCCGCGTGACCCACGCCGGCGCGAGCGACTCGCGGGGAGCTACCTCGTGTCGCTTATCATGCATGCGATCCTTGCCGCGCTGCTGTTCTCATTATTGTCGAGCTCATCGGAGGAGGGCGCGAGCGAGTCGGTGTCCGGCGGAACGCTGGTAACCCTCGAACAACAGCGCGCACCCGCGGTTGCCGCGGTTGCGGCACCCGCGCAACAAGCTGCGCCGGTTCCAAACGTCCCGCGCGTTGCGCCGGTGTTGCAGCACGCACCGCTGGTGCAGCCGAAGACGCAGCCGCTACCGCCGCAGCGCCACGAACTTTCGAATTTCGCACCAACCGCGCCGCCCAACCCCACGCCGGCTCCGCAGGCGTCGGTCCAACCCAATCCGCAGCCGACCACGCCGATCTATGAACCGCAGCCGCAAAATCAATTGCCCGCGGTGCCGACGGCGATGCCGTCGGTCGCCATGCAAGCCGTTGCGGTCAAGATTCCTCCGACCGCTGCACCGAGTCCGGTTCCGTCGATCGCGCCGACGGCCAAGCCGACGCCGCGTCCGCCTGCGCCAACCGCGGCGCCAACCGCAAAGCCGGCAACGCCGGCACCCACCGCAGCGCCGACTGTTGCCCCGACGGCCGTCGCCGTCGCGGCGGTCAAGGCGACCGTTGCCCCAAGCGCTCCGCCGCAGCCGGTGAGCCGTCCGAGCGCGGCGCCCGCGACCAACGCCGGCGTGCCGAGCCCAAGCCCCACGCAAGGCGCAAAAAACACGACCACCAACGGCATCGCGCCCTCTCCGGGACCGAAGAGCGAAGGCTCACCGGGACCGCGGCCCGGAAACGGTCCGCCCAAGGCCGGACCGCCGCGGCCGATCGCCGTGCCGCCGTCGCCCCGGCCCGCCTCCTCGCCGAGCACTGGGGGTAGCAGCGGCACCGGCATACACAACAACTTGAGCGATCTGCTCGGTAAAATGATCCCGCACAACGCGGTCAATCCAACGCAGAGCGGGGCGCACTTTCGCGTCGCCCTCAATGCTTCCATGGACCCCACGCCACCGCCCGAAGTGGTCGCGATGACGAAATATACCTACGAAGAAAAAGGTGCCGGCAGCGACGCGCTCATCAAGATGTGGGTTACGAGCACGCACCGTGAAGGACCGGCCCTAATCTGCGACGGCTGGCTGGTACGCTACCCGCAAAACTCGCAGCCGGCGCCCAAAGAGGGAACCATGGCGCACCCGGTCTCCGGCGGGATTGTCATTAGCTCAGCCGTGGGCGGGTCGGCCGCGGGCGGCGTACTGCCGCCGATCATCGAGGCGGAAGCGCACGTTTCGTGTACGGCGCGCGGTTTGGTGCCGTTCACTCGCCCGTCTCCCCCGTCGCCGTAGTGTGGGCGATTCCCGCTTGAAGTGCGACTTTTATCGGCCTAGAATGAACTTGCAACGCTAAAGATTCGCGAAGGCGAATCCAGGAGGGGCGGTTTGGAGCCGCAGGATCCACCGGGCCATATGGCTCGCGAATACGCGCACCGATAGCGGCGCCACTGACCGCGCCGACGCAAGCCGGACGTACCCGGCTACCGCGCAAAAAATTCGCATAGGACGTTCTTGAACGGGGGGCCGTAAGCCACGTGGGCTTGCGGCCCGTCGTCATTTTGGGTACTATAGACACCGGTTTGATCGAGTAAGCGTGGGCAGGTCCCGCGCTTTCTTCTTGGGGGAGCAACGGTGTCGGAACTCACGGACTTATTCGAGCGAGAGATCGACGCGATCGCGCACGAGCAAGTATCGTCGGGCGTCGAGATCGTGACGCATACGGCGCAGTCGCGCCGCGGCACGACCGCTCTGACCGTCACCATCGATAAAGATGGCGGCGTCGATCTAGCCACCTGCGAACGCATCGCGGCGCGCATCAATCACGCGCTCGAGGCAATCGAACTGCCGTACTCGCTCGAGGTCGAGTCGGCGGGACTTGAACGGCCGTTGCTCCGGCCGCACGATTACGAGCGCTTCTCCGGCAAGCGCGCGCGCATCGTTACCTCACTGAAGATCGCCGGTGGCAAGACGCATCGCGGCACCTTGGTTGGGCTGCGCGGCGAAACGGTCATACTAGCAACGGAGAACGGCGAGCTGCCGCTCCCGATTGCAACCATCAAATCAGCGAATTTGGAATACGACCCGCGCGCGGATCTCCAGCGCGATAAACGTGAACGGAAAGCACATGGCAGAATCAGCGGCTGACGAAAAACTCATCGACGTCCTCCAATTCATTTCGAAGGAACGTAACATACCGTTCGAGATGCTGCTCGAGGCGCTCGAAGCAGCATTGCTAACCGCGTACAAGCGGCACTACGGCAGCGAGGCCAATGCGATCGTCATGGTAGATCGGCAGACGGGCGAGTACCGGGTGTACCATCGGCGCACTGTCGCCGAGACCGTCGAAGATCCAAAGCTCGAGATTTCGGTGAAAAAGGCCGGAGAACCGTATCAACCAGGTGATTTCTACGACGAAGAGGTCACGCCGAAAGAATTCGGACGTATCGCGGCGCAGACTGCCAAGCAAGTCATCGTGCAGCGCATCCGTGAAGCCGAGCGCGACACGGTCTTCAACAAATATGCGCGCAAGTTGAACGACCTCGTTACGGGAACCGTGCAGCGCTACGAGCAGCGCAACATGTACGTGCTGCTCGAAGGTCGCGACGAAGCGATTCTCCCCCTCTCCGAGCAAGTGCCGGGTGAGACGTTTCGCATCAACGATTTCATTCGAGCGTACGTGGTTGACGTGCGTAAGTCGCCGAAAGGCCCGCAGGTCGTCTTATCGCGTGCGGCCGAGGGTTTGGTGCAGCGTCTGCTCGAGCTCGAAGTCCCGGAGATTGCCGACGGCATCGTCGAGATCATGGCGATCGCGCGCGAAGCCGGCAGCCGTTCGAAAGTCGCGGTACGCAGCTTGCGCGCCGAAGTCGATCCGATCGGCGCGTGCCTGGGGCCGAAGTCGAGCCGCATTGCGAATGTCTCGGATAATTTACGCGGCGAAAAGATCGACGTCATTCGCTACGATACCGACCCGCAAACGTTCATTATGAATGCGCTTGCGCCGGCGAAGGTCATAAGCGTGGAGCTCTTCGAAGACGATGGAGTGTCGCTGGTTGTCGTGCCCGACTACCAGCTTTCACTTGCGATCGGTCGCGACGGACAGAACGTGCGGCTTGCCGCGAGGCTCACCGGCTGGCGTCTCGACATTGCAAGCGAAGGCGAAGCCGATGAAGCGCGCGAGCGTTACTTGGCCGAGCGTGCCGAGCGCGCCGGCGGCGAGGAAGCCGTCGTCGAAGCGGTCGAATTGGAAGCGGGCGAGGCCGAGCCGGAAGCCGCAGGCGTCGACGAAGAACTGATCCGCAAGCTCGAAGAGTTTCGTCGCGAAAGACTCGGCGAATAGCGCGCCCCGCGTTCCGCTGCGAACCTGCGTCGGCTGCCGTCAGGTGCTTGCGCAGGCCGCGATGACGCGGTTCGTGCGCTCTCCGGGCGGCTGGTTGCCCGACCCCCGGGGCGGCAAGCGGCGAGCGGGGCGTGGGGCCTATCTGTGCTCGGCCGCGTGCGCGCAGCGGGCGGCGAAGAACCGCCGGTACCCGGGGCTTGCATCTGCTGCGGCAGAATATGGTTTAATAAGTAGTTCGATGGACAGAAATTTGTGATGTTCGATAGCGACAATGCTCTCATTTAGCCACGTGACGTGGCGTGGGGGCGGATTCTTGGTGACTTAACGCTGTGGTTCCCACGTGGGGACCACGTGGGGATACATGGCAGCAGCAACGACTGGTAGTAAGGTACGCATTTTCGAGCTCGCCAAAGAGGTGGGGCTCACGTCTAAGGAGCTGATCGCGCTCTTTAACGACCGCTTAGGCGGCGTTTTTGAGGCCAAGAATCAGCTGAGCGTCGTCCCCGATAACATCGCGGATCTCGTTCGCAGCGTGCTTAAACCGACGCCCGCGCCCAAAGCCGCCGCGCCGGCTGCCGCCGCCGCTCCCCCCAAAGCCGCCGCGCCTGCGAAGAAAGCACCGCCGAAGGTTGCTGCGGCGCCCGTCGAAGCCGCGCCCGTCCCCCGGCTGCGCCCGGTCGCTCCCAGCTCGACTCCCCGTGCTCCGAAGGCGCCCGTCGTGGCGCCCAGCCCGGAAGAGACCGCGGTTGCGCCGGCCGCTGCGGCGCCGCCGGCCGAACCGAGTGCACCGAGCGCTCCCGAACCGGTAGCACCGCGTCCGGTTCGCCCGCGCCCGCCGGCACCTGACGTGCCGATTCCGCGTTTGCAGCCCGTTCCGCATGGCCAAGATTCCATCGTCCGCCGTCCGCCGCCGCCGACCACCTCCGCTTCGGCCTCCCCCGGTCCGTCGACGGGCGTGCCGGGTCGTCCGGGCGTAGCACCGCGTCCCGGTCAGGCGCTGCCCGGCCAAGGCGGCAAGGGTCCCGTCGCGCCCGCGCCACGCGGCAACGGTCCGCTCAGCCCGCCCGGCCAACGCCGGCCTGCGGGCAACGGTCCATTCCGGCCGCTCGCTCCGGGTGCTCGCCCAGTCGGACCGCGTCCCGGTGTGCCGTCGAACCCGAACGACGCGCCTGCGCCGTCGAGCGGCCGCCCCGGCGACCGTCCGCGCAGCCACGAAGACAAGGCTGCGGCCAAAAAGGATCGCGAGAAAGAGCTGCTGCTCGAAAAAGAGCGCCAGCGTAAGAAGAAGGGCGGCGTCGAAGCTTCGCCCCCGACGCCCGCGCGCGCGCTCGAGACGATCGAGATTCCCGATTTGCTCACGGTTCAGGAACTTGCCACGTCGATGATCATTCCGGTCAAAGACGTGATCACCGAACTGATCAAGACGGGCACGATGGCGACGATCAATCAGAACATTCCGAGCGACGTCGCGATTTCGGTTGCGAAGAAGTTCGGCTTCAACGCGGTCGTCAAAGAAGCCGGTGAAGAAGTCACCGTCGAGCAAGAAGAGGACAAACCCGAGATGATGACCGCGCGTCCGCCGGTCGTCACCGTGCTCGGTCACGTCGATCACGGTAAGACTTCACTGCTCGACAAGATTCGCAGCGCCAATGTCGCGGCGGGCGAAGCCGGCGGTATCACGCAGAAAATCGGCGCGTACACGGTCGAACGTAACGATCGCAAGATCACGTTCATCGACACGCCCGGTCACGAAGCGTTCACCGCGATGCGTGCGCGCGGCGCTAAGGTCACTGACGTTGCGATCCTCGTGGTCGCGGCCGACGACGGCGTCATGCCGCAAACGAAGGAAGCGATCGCGCACGTTAGAGCGGCGAACGTTCCAATCGTCGTAGCGGTCAACAAAATGGACAAGCCCGACGCGCAACCCGATCGCGTCAAGCAGCAGCTTGCCGAAGAGGGACTGCAGGCGGTCGACTGGGGCGGCACGATCGAAATGGTCCCGGTCTCGGCGAAGGCGGGTACGGGCATCGACGCGCTGCTCGACACCGTGCTGCTGGAAGCCGATATCAAGGAACTCAAGGCCAACAAGAATCGTCGCGCGAGCGGCGTCGTCATCGAATCGCAGCTTTCGCGCGGCCGCGGCGCCGTAGCGACGGTGCTCGTGCAAAACGGCACGCTTCGCGTGGGCGATATCGTCGTCGTTGGCGGCACGTTTGGTAAGGTGCGCGCATTGATCGACGACAAGGGCAAACAAGTGAAGAAGGCCGGCCCCTCGATTCCGGTCGAGGTTATGGGTTTGCAAGACGTTCCTGCGGCCGGCGACACGCTGATGGTTGTCAGCGACGAGCGCGTAGCGCGCGAAACCGCCGAGAAGCGTGCGGTGCGCCGCCGCGACGTGCGCATTGCCGGTGCCGGCTCGCAGCGCGTTTCGCTCGAGACGTTCATGCAGATGCCGACCGAAGGCAAGAAAACGCTCAACCTCATCATCAAGGCCGACGGGCAGGGCTCACTCGAGGCGCTGCGCGCGCGGATGGAGTCGCTCTCGACGAACGACGTCGAGGTGCGGGTCATTCACGGTGGTGTCGGCGCGATCTCACCCAATGACGTCAATCTCGCAAGTGCCTCGGGCGCCGTGTTGATCGGTTTCAACATTCGCCCGGACGAAACAGCGAAACGACTGGCCGAGAACGAGGGCGTCGACCTGCGCTTCTACGAGGTCATCTACGAGATCGAAGACGATCTGCGTAAGGCGATGACCGGCATGTTGGCACCGGTCGAGCGTGAAGTCACGCTCGGTCACGCCGAAGTCCGCGAGGTCTTCAAAGTCAGCAAGGTCGGCACGATCGTCGGTTGCTACGTCAAGGACGGCAAGATCACGCGCGGCGCGAAGGTTCGCGTGTTGCGCGACTCGGCTGTCGTCTTCAGCGGCGAGCTCGAGAGCCTGCGGCGTTTCAAGGACGACGTGCGCGAAGTCGCGGAAGGCTTCGAGTGCGGTATCCAAGTCGCGCGATTCCAGGATCTCAAGGTCGGCGACGTGATTGAAGCCTACACGACGGAGCAGGTGGCCGCGGAGCTGGTCACCGCGTGACCCTTCGACAGGCTCAGGGCTAAAGATGAAAAGTCAAAGGCTCGCGCGTATCGATCACGAAATTCAGCGCATCCTTGGCACACTGATCACGCAGGAGCTTAAGGATCCGCGCTTGGGTTTCGTGACGGTCATGCGCGTCGAAGTCAGCGACGATCTCCAACACTGCAAGGTCTTCGTCTCCGTCATCGGCGATCGCCACCAGGCGCGTCAATCGCTCGAGGCGCTGGACTCGGCCGCGCGCTTCTTGCGCGGCGAACTTGGCCATCGTATCGATCTGCGTCACACGCCGCAGCTGATCTTCGTCGAAGATCGCTCAACCGAACGCGCGATCGCCCTTGCCAAGACGCTGCGTGAGGATGCCGAGCGGCACCAACCTCAAACCCCGGAGGTGGAGTGAATGATCGAAAATCAACTGCGCTCGTCGACCGAAGCGGAGGTCGTGGCCGAACTACGGCAGCGACCGGCTTTTGTGATGGTCAGTCACGTGAAGCCCGACGGCGACACGCTTGGTGCGGGTCTCGCGCTCGGTCTCGCGCTCAAGCGTATGGGAAAGCGCGTTGCATACTTCAACCAGGATCCGGTGCCGCGCAACCTGCGCTTTTTGCCCGACGCGCAGTTCGTCTCGCGCGAGATCCCGGCCGATTTTCCGCCGGATACGCTCTACGTCTTCGGCGACATGAGCGACCCGGCGCGAGCCGGCGAATTCTTGCCGAAGGTCGAGCGCGCAAACATGCTCGATATCGATCATCACCTCGGCAATGCGCATTTTGGCACGCTGAATTTCGTAATTCCGAGCGAAACCTCGACCGGTACGGCGGTGATGCGGCTCTTCCGCGAGATGAAGACCGAGATCGACCCGAAGATCGCGACCTGCCTACTCACCACGATCATGACCGACACCGGCGGCTTCATGCATTCAAACACGACCTCCGAGACGCTCGAGCTTGCCGCCGAGCTGATGCGCGCGGGCGCCGACAAGGAGCAGATCACCGAGGAGATTTTCGGCAATAAGCGTGTCGCGGCAACGCGACTGCTGGGCCGGATCATCGACGAAATGCGCTTTGCGCACGATGGGAAGTACTGCTACTCCTTTGTCGACGACGCGATGCTCGCGCAAACCGGAGCGGACAGCGAAGACACCGAGGATATGGTCAACGTGCTGCGCGGGCAGGAAGGCGTCGAGGTCGCGGCGCTCTTCAAGTTCATCGACGGCGAGATTCGCGTCAGCCTGCGTTCGAGCGGACGCGTGAACGTGCAGGCTGCGGCAGCGCGTCTGGGCGGCGGCGGCCACTTCCGCGCATCGGGATTAACGCTGCACGGTTCGCTGACCGAGGCGTTCGCCGCGGTCGATGCGGCGCTCGCGGCCGAAGGACTGTGAGCGGCGCGCTCGAGATCGGATTCGTCAACGTCTTCAAACCCGCAGGCTATAGCTCGGCGCAGATCGTCGCCCGCGTCAAGCGCATCTACGGCGTCTACGGCCGCGATCGCAAAATTGCCGCCGGCCACTTAGGTACACTCGATCCGCAAGCAGCCGGCGTGCTGCCGGTTGCCATCGGTAAAGCGACGCGGCTGATTCCGCTGCTCGAGGATCAACGCAAGGCCTACACCGCCTTGCTCGTACTCGGCCGCTCCACCACAACGCAAGACGCGCTCGGAGATACCGTGGACGAGGCAGCGTTGCCGCACCACTGGGATCGCAAGCTCGAAGCCGCGCTGCCGCAGTTCATCGGCAAGATCTCCCAGACGCCCCCGATGTTTTCGGCGCTGCATCATGAGGGCAAGCGGCTCTATGAACTCGCGCGCGAGGGAAAATCGGTCGAGCGCAAAGTGCGCAGCGTCACGATTTACGGCCTCTCGCTCTTGGGTATCGAAGCGCCCAATAAGGCGCGAATTCGCGTAGCATGCAGCGAAGGCACCTACGTGCGTACGCTCTGTGAAGATCTTGGTGCGGCGATCGGCGTGCCCGCATATATGGGCGCGCTCGTACGCGAAGCCTCCGGACCGTTCGTCCTATACGAATCGCGTACGCTCGACGAGATCGCCAACGATCCGCAAGGTTCCGTGACGCCGCCCGAACACATCATACCGTTTCCTACGATCGTGCTCGACTTACGCGGTTCGGCCGACTTTCGGGCCGGGCGAGTCGTCCCGCTTCCCGACGGTGCCCCAGCCTCACGGGTCTTTGTACGCGATCACTCGCGGACGCTCGTCGGCGTCGGGGAGGCGCATGGGGCGCTTCTTGCGCCGCGAAAGGTTTTCGTGTGAACGGGCCTTGCATTGTTGCTTCGGGTCGCTCGTCGCGCAACATCCTGTTGCGCTCCTGCTACGCTGCGCGCGGGCCACATTCAATTGAACTAATGACCTCCTGTCAATGGCCCGCGCGTCAGAGTCCCCTCTGCAACAACGCAAGGCCCGTTCACGGATGAAAATCTATCACAGCTTATTCAGGGCGAACGATCGGCCGTTGGTATTGGCGATTGGTTTTTTTGATGGCATGCATCGGGGGCATCAGGAGATTGCCAAGGCTGCTCGGAGAATGCGCAAGCCGGGGTTTCGGGTTGGCGTGTTGACCTTTGCGAATCATCCGTCGTCGTTTCTGCGGCCCGGCAACGAGCCGGCGATGATTACGACGACCGCCGAGCGCGTCGACCTCTTCGCGCAGGCGGGATTTGAAGAGTGCTTTCTCATTCAATTCGACGAGTCGATCGCCAAGCTGACGCCGCAAGAGTTTCTCGAGAAGCTCGCGGCGATGGGCGTTGCGGGGGCGGCGGTCGGCGCCACTTTTCGCTTCGGTCACAAGCGCGCCGGGGACGCCGCGACGATGGCTGCTTACTTTGCCGATCGGCACTTGCCGTTTGTGGCCCTGGAGAACGTGACGCACGACGGCGAGCGCATCTCGAGCACGCGGATTCGCAGCTTGATTGCCGAAGGCAACCTCGAACTCGCCGACTACTTGCTTGGTCACAGCTACGAATTGCGGGGCGCGGTGGAAGTGGGCTTTGGCCGCGGGCACGACTTGGACTTTCCAACGGCCAATATCACCGTGCCGGACAAGCTGCTGCCCAAGGACGGCGTCTACGCCGCGGTTGCGCGCCACGACGGGCGCGATCACGCCGCATTGGTCTCGATCGGCACAAATCCGCAGTTCGACGGAAAGCAGCGCACGATAGAAGCGTGGCTGCGGGACTTTCACGAAACGATCTACGGGCACGAGTTGGCCCTGCGCGACCTCAGGTACTTGCGCGAGCAGCGTCTGTTCGCGTCGGTCGACGAATTGGTGGCGCAAATGCGATCCGATTTGGAGGCGGTGGCGTATCCCAGTTATGGCTAAACGAACGATCATTGTCGCGGCAGCGATGCTGCTCGCGGCCTGCAGCGGCAACGGCGTTGGGGCGACGGCGAGCGTCGGTCAGGCCGCGCCCGACTGGCAAGATCCACTGGTGAGCGGCGGCTCGTTGTCGATGGCGCAGCTGCGCGGCAAACCGGTCTTCATGGATTTCTTCGCAACCTGGTGCCCGCCGTGCAACGACGAAGCGCCTGAAGTCAACGCCGCGTACGAACAGTACAAGGCGCAGGGGTTACAGGTGGTCGGCGTCGACGTTCAAGAGAACGCGCAGAAGGCGAAGCAGTTCGTCGCAGCCCATTCGCTGAAATATCCCGCGGTAGTCGATTCCGGCACGTTGAGCGACATCTTCTCGATCAACGGCATGCCGGTCGGCGTCTTCATCGACAAGAGCGGCGTCATTCGTAAAATCGAAATCGGTCAACTTTCGAGCGCACAACTCAACGCGGACATCAAATCAATCTTGTAACCCGTTGTCATCCCGAGCGTAGCTGCGAAGCAGCGTAGTCGAGGGACCGACGCTCGGGTGTTGCTAAGCGAAGGCTCGAAGTTTTGCGCCATTCGCAGGAGTGTCTTACCAAAAGTATGCGATCGCGTACTTTTGGTAAGACAGCTTCCTTTGGACGTGGCGCAAAACTCGCGCAGCAGGAGCGGCGCAGGATGCGCCGCGAGGAGCGTCTTCGCGAGCAAGACCCGAGCGTCGGTCCCTCGACTACGCTTCGCTACGCTCGGGATGACAGCGCGGTTACGCTGCGCGCACGACCAGCGTGTCGCCGTCGAGGGTGACGGTGGCGGTCCCGCCGTCGCGCAGTTCGCCGCGCAGAATCGCGGTCGAGAGCGGCGTCGAGATGTAGTGCGAGACGGTGCGCTGAACGTAGCGCGCGCCGCTTCCTGCCCCGATCGAGACTTTGGCGAGGTAGACCTTGGCCTCGTCGCTCAACCGCAAGTGCAAGTTGCGCGCGCCCATGCGCTGCACGAGCGCGTCGACGTGAATCTCGACGATTGCCTCGATGTCGGCAAGCTGGAGCTCGTTGAAGCGTACGCGGTCGTCGATACGGTTGAGAAATTCCGGCCGCAGGTAGTCCCCGATCTGATCGTCTTCGAGATTGGTCGTGAGCACGATCAATGCGTGGCGAAAATCGATCGTGCGACCCTTCGCGTCGGTCACGCGGCCATCGTCGAGAATCTGCAATAGCACGTTGGCTACGTCGGGGTGCGCCTTTTCCAGTTCATCGAAGAGAATCACGCAATACGGACGTCGCCGGACCGGCTCGGTCAACTGTCCAGCCTCGTCGTGGCCGGCATATCCCGGCGGGGCGCCGAGCAACCGCGAAACGGTGTGTGCTTCGGTGAACTCGGAAAGATCGATGCGTACCAGCGCCTCTTCGGTGCCGAATAGCGCGGCCGCGAGCGCCTTGGCGAGTTCGGTTTTGCCGACACCGCTCGGTCCGGCGAAAAGAAAACTGCCCAGCGGTTTGCGAGGATCGTGCAGCCCGGCACGAGCGCGGCGAATCGCCTCGGAGACTTTGGCGATCGCGTGCGCTTGCCCGATCACGCGGCGGCCTAGCGTCTCCTCGAGTTCGAGCAGTGCGTTAGCCTGCGACTCGGAGAGCGTCTGCTGTGGAATACCGGTCCACTTGGTCACGACGGCAGCCACGTGTTCGGCGGTAACCGTGGGACGATCGACGGCGCCCTTGTTGGCGAGCGCAACGTTAGCCGCGGCCTCGTCGATCAAATCGATGGCTTTGTCGGGCAAAAAGCGATCGGCGATATAACGTGCCGAGAGGTTTGCGGCGGCATCGATTGCTTCTGACGCGATCGTCACCTTATGGTGCTCCGCGTAGCGCGTACGTAATCCGCGCAGAATCGCGATCGTCGCGTCGATCGTCGGCTCGTCCACCATGACCGGCTGAAAGCGGCGTTCGAGCGCGGCATCGGATTCGATGTATTTGCGGTACTCGTCGAAGGTGGTTGCGCCGATGCACTGCAAGTCGCCGCGCGCGAGTTCCGGCTTGATCATCGAGGAAAGGTCGAGCGCGCCTTCGGCTGCGCCCGCGCCCACGAGCGTGTGCAGTTCGTCGATGAAAAGCACGACGTCGCGCGCGCTGCGTTTGACTTCATCGAGAATGCGTTTCACGCGGCTCTCGAATTCGCCGCGATACTTCGTTCCGGCAACCAGCGGGCCCAGTGAGAGCGCCAGCACGCGCTTGTTGCGCAGCGACGCCGGGACGTTGCCGGCGACGATGCGCTGTGCGAGCCCTTCAACGATCGCGGTCTTGCCGACCCCCGGCTCGCCGACGAGCACCGGGTTGTTCTTGCTGCGCCGCGCCAGGATCGAGACTAAGCGTTCGATCTCGTTCTCACGCCCCACAACCGGATCGAGTTTACCGGCGCGAGCCAGGTCGGTGAGGTCGCGCGAGAAGGACTGCAGCGTCGGCGTGCCGCCCGTGATCGAAAGACGGCGTGAGATCTCGTCGCGGTTCTCAATGAGCATCGCGCCGCCGGCGATCAGACCGGCCGCCGCAATGGCCGCCCCGAGATACGGCAGGGCGCCGGTCGCCCCACTGCGCTGCGCACAGTTGGTGCAAAGCGCGCGCCGTCCGACGATCGACGTGGACGGCCGGCGGCCGCAGGACTCGCAGGTAGTGGTCATGCCTTCCTTTACTCCCGAGGTGGCGTTTCGTTTCGCGGGGCTACGGCTGCGCGAGGAAAACGACCGCTAGATCGGCTACCACGTTCACGTTGCCGCTATCGAAGACGGTGGGTGCTGCCGGGACGCTCATGGCCATCGTTTTCATCATCGGAACCGGCGTTCGAATGGCACCGCCGGACGCGATCTGCTCGATCCCGATGATGTGAAGCCCGGCGGCCCGCGCGATCTCGTCGGCCTTGCTGCGCGCATCGGCCATTGCCCTGGACGTAGCGAGGCCCAGCGCATGCGACGAATCGGCGACGCCGAAGCTCACGTTTTCGACGTTCGTCACCCCGGCTTTGGTTAGGGCGTCAACGACCGCTCCGGTCTTTGCGACGCTGCGGACCTTCACGTCGAACGAACGTGAGACGACATAGCCGAACTGTCCCGTGGGCGCGACTTCACCCGGCGCGACCTTCGGCCGCGGGTTGTAGCTAATGTTGTAGTACGCCAAGGTCATATCGTCGCGTGCGACGCCGGTGGCAACGGCAGCATCGACGAGATGTGCGTAGATCGTATTGTTCTGCGACACGGCGCTTTCCGCGCTATCCGCGTTGGTGACGACGGATGCGCGAACGGTGGCTTCGTCGGGAACGAGCGCGACCGTGCCCTCACCACTGACCGAAATGTGCGTGACGGTTGCCGCCTGTGCGGCGGACATCGTCGTGGCCAAGATGATGGCGAGCAGTGCGAGCGTGTTCTTCATGATGCTCCTAACGTCGGTCGGTAGGGTTTCGTAATGATCGACCCGGGTAACCTGTGAGGAGGCTAAGGAGGCAGCAATGGGCATTCTACTCTGGATTATCTTCGGTATCATCGTCGGCTTCGTGGCGCGCTGGGTCGTTCCGGGCGAGGGCCCTGGCGGCATTCTCGGCGACCTGGTTGTGGGAATTGTCGGAGCCCTCATCGGCGGTTGGCTCTTCTCGCTCTTTGGTCATGCCGGTATAACGGGCTTCAATCTCGGTAGTTTCGTGTGTGCGCTTATCGGCGCGGTGGTGCTCCTTTGGATCATGCGCGCGCTCTCCGGACGGCGCTCGGCCGTATAGCAGGCGCCGGCTCCGAGGGTTGCCAAATATCCCGCTGTTATGGCGTATATCATCACCGAGCCGTGCATCGGAACCAAGGACAAATCGTGCGTCGACGTCTGCCCGGTGGACTGCATCCACGGCAGCGACAGCGACGAGATGCTCTTCATCGATCCCGAAGTGTGCATCGACTGCGGAGCCTGCGTTTCGGCGTGCCCGGTCGAGGCGATCTTCGCCGACTCCGACATCCCCGAGAAGTGGCAGAACTTCGTAGCGATCAACGCGGACTATTTCAAGAAGCCCGCGTAAGCGCAAACATCGTGTGCGGGCGCGCAACCACCGCGTCCGCCCCCTCCAGTAGCGACGCATCAGCATTGAGCCGCTCGACCGCAACGACGTCGAGCGGCGTCGTCGCACCCGGTTCTCGCTCGTAGCGCGCACCGCGCGTTCGAAAGAACATCGCCGGATCGCGCTCGTCCCTCTCGCCGCGTAGCTCGACAAAGGCGCATGCATACGAGCCGACGCTGTGCAAGCGGTCGCCTTCGCGCACGAAACCGATTGCACGCTCGCCGCCATAGCCGATATCGAGCGGTACGACGATGCGTCCACCGGGCGCGAGCAGTCGCCACCAGTCGGGTTCGATGTCGTTCGAACGCGCGGTTACGATGATGCGATCGAATACCCGATGCACCTGCGCAAGGTCCTTGGCGTGGACGAGCGCCACCCGCTGGTAACCTTGTTCGTCGAGTGCAGCTCGTGCGTGCTCGATCAAATCGCGTTCGATCTCGACGCTCACCACGCTCCCAGTGCCCGCGAGCTGTGCGAGCAAGGCAGCATTGTAGCCGCTGCCGGTTCCGATTTCGAGCACGCGATCGCCGGGACGGACCTCGAGCAGCGCGAGCATGTGTACGATCATCGAGGGCTGCGAAATCGAGGAAATCACCGCACCATTGCGCTCCTTGATGGCGAGCGCCTTATCTTCGTAGGCCTCCTCGGGTACGAACGTGGGCACGAAGCGGTGGCGGTCGACGGCACGCAGTGCCGCCGCGATGCGCGGATCGCGCAAGACGCGGGTGCGCTCGAGGTGCGCGATGAGCCCGTCGCGCAGCGACCCCTCTCGGTCCATTGCATGAGCTTCTTTCCCGGTTCCGAGGGCTCTTGCGCCAATCGTGCGAATGAAGGGAATCCGTTATGAATCCAGTGGTTTCACAAGACGCGCTCCGGGATTTCTTTGCATGGGCTCCGCTCGTGCTCGGGATCGTCATCTACCTCGCGGTCTGGCTCGCCAAACGGCACGAGCAGGAGACCGTTCCAGCGATTGGCGCGACCTACTCGTGCGCTAGTTGCGGACGCCGTGGCTCGCGCGAGCACATGGTCCCGCAAGTACACGACGGCGCGGTGAGCTACTATTGCAGCCACTGCGCAACGTGAGCAGCGTCCGGGATTCGCTTAGAGCCTCGCGTCTCGGACAAGTACTGTCAGGGTCCTCGCCGCTCGGCTAAGCCGCTCACCCGAACGCTGCTCGCTGGATTACACTTGTAGGACTTCGGTAATTTCCGGAACGTCGGCCGTTACAACGGCCTCGATCGCGCCCTTGAGCGTCGAGTTCGAGGCCGGACAGCCCCCGCAGGCGCCGAGCATCTGGACGTAGGCGGTCGACCCGTCAACACGGATTAGCCACACCTCACCGCCATCGCGCTGAATCAACGGCCTCACCTTATCAATCGCCCGATTGACCCGCTGCTCTACGGACTCGCCTGCCATCTCAATCATGATCTGTCCCAATTTTACTTGATCGTTTGGCCTCGGGGCTGCGACGTTCGGCCGAGCGGGTTAGCCGAAGCGGCTTCGTCCTTCGACTATGGCGATCCGCGCCTACGCTCAGGATGACAAGAGCTCTAGTCACCTTGTCATCCCGAGCGTAGCGCAGCGTAGTCGAGGGACTGCCGATCATCTACTCCGCTTGGCTGTAGGAGTCCATGAGGTCGTGCATGCGCGAGCTCATCGAAAGAGCATCGTCCCACTTGCGTTGCCACATATTGCGGCCGAAGATGAGACCGACGCAGCCGGCTTCCATGGCGGCGCGGGCTTTGTTGATCGTATCTTCGTCGCCCATCTTTGATCCGCCGGAAACGAGAACTAATGTGCGGCCGGCGGACTTCACGACTTTGCGCAGGCCTTCGACGTCGGTGAATTGCAGCGTGTTGTACGGCTTGGGCAGTTTGTCGGCGCTGGCTGGGTCCCATTTCGGCTCGTTGAGTTTGACGATGTCGCAACCCATCTCGCAGGCGACGCGTGCAGCATAGTCGACGGCATAGAGCGAGTCGATACCGCCTTTGGCTTTCATCGCCGAGCCGCGCGGATACGCCCAAATGATCAGCGGCATGCCGTAACGCTCGCATTCGCGGCGCACTTCGTTGCACTGCGCGATGTCGACGTCTTGCGACGGACTGCCGACGAAGAGCGTGTACCCGACCGCGTCGGCTCCCAGCCGCACGGCGTCTTCGACCGAGGACGTCAGTGACGAGAAGGCTTCGTCATCGGGCGGGATGTTGGTCTTCCCATTGACCTTGAGCACGAGTGGAACACGGCCGGCGTACTGCTTGTGGTACTTCTCCGCAAGTCCGATGTGCAACGCAATGCCCGAGAAGTTACCCTCCACCGCGAGTCGATAGATCCAATCGGTGTCGATCGAGTCGGGATTGTCGAAGAAATCGATCGGTCCGTGCTCCAGGCCTTGATCGATCGGCAAAATCATCAGTGTGCCGTTTGCCGGGCCGTGTTCGTACATCAGACGATGCAAACGCACGCGCTTGCCCGTTGAAAGATTGAGTTGATCGTACGTCGGGCGCCGGACGGCCGGAGTTGCAATGCTCATGGCAGGCGCTTCGGCCAGGAGCGAGGCCGTGCCTGTACAACTAGCCGCGGGTGGACGCACATCCTTCGTTAGGGTTTCTCGGTCTGGGCGCGATGGGTGAGCCGATGGTTCGCTCGCTACTCAAAGCCGGTTTCCCCGTGACCGTCGCCGCGCATCGGAACCGCGCGCCACTCGAGCGGCTTATTACCGACGGCGCGAAGGAGGCGGCGAATGCGCAGGCCGTTGCCGCTGCAAGCGAGATCCTCATAACCTGCGTGCCTGACGCGCCCCAAGTCGAAGAGGTGCTCTTCGGCGAGCACGGCGCAGCATCGGGCCTGCGGTCCGGCAGCGTCGCGATCGACATGTCGACGATTTCCCCGATCGCCTCGCAACGCTTCGGCGAGCGGTTGGCCGGCTCGGGCGCGGACTTCGTCGATGCGCCGGTCAGCGGCGGCCCGACGCGAGCTGCCTCCGGTACACTCACCATCATGGTCGGCGCAAAGCCGGCTGTGTTCGAGCGAGTCGAACCCGTGCTCAAGGCAATGGGGACCCCCACGCTCCTTGGCGGTATCGGGATGGGGGAGACGGTCAAGCTCGTGAACCAGACGATCATCGCGAGCGTCATGATCGCAAACGTTGAAGCCCTGGTTTTCGCTCGGCGAGCGGGTGCTGACTTGGATCAGGTTCGAAAAGTTCTTGCAACGGCGACGGGTTCCAACTACCTGCTTGACCAATGGCTGCCGAAGACGTGGTTAGGCGGAACCTTTACGGGGGGCTTTGCCATGGATCTGCTGCGCAAAGACGTCGCGGCAGCTCTGGACGCGGCGCGTGCTACCAAATTTGCCATGCCGCTCACGGGACTAGCCTACCAACTATATACTGCCAGCTCGGCAGAGGGAGACGGCGCGCTCGACTACAGCGCGATCGCCAAATTGTATGAACGGATCGGTGGAGACTAAGCCGTCGCGCGGAACGTTCGTCAAGAGTCCGGACTTCAACAAGAAGATTCTGGTCGTTGACGACGAGTCCGCGATCCTGCAGACGTTGCGCTTCAATCTCGAGCGCAGCGGCTACACGGTAGTAACGGCAAGTGACGGGCGCAGCGCCGTCGCTATGGCGCAGCGCGAGTCACCCGATCTGGTGGTGCTCGATATCATGTTGCCGGTGCTCGACGGCGTCGAGGCGTGCAAAGAGATTCGCAAGTTCTCGTCGGTCCCGATCATCATGCTCACGGCGAAGGACCAAGAGATCGATAAGGTGCTCGCGCTCGAACTCGGCGCTGACGACTACGTAACGAAGCCGTTCGCGCTCCATGAGTTTCTCGCGCGCGTCAAAGCCCGTTTGCGCCGTCAAGCTCCGATCCAGGGCGGACACGAAGAAGCCATCTCGCTCGGACAGATCGTGCTCGACCCCTCGCGTCAACAGTTGACCGTTCGCGGCAAAGACGTCGCGCTCGCGCCCAAGGAGTTCGCGCTGCTGCGAGTCTTGATGGAAAACAACGGGCGGGTCGTCACCCGCCAAACGCTGCTCGACAAAGTTTGGGGTTACGACTTCGAGGGCGAGCAACAAACGGTCAGCGTGCACATCCGCTGGCTACGCGAAAAGATCGAAGAAGATTCGCGCAATCCGCGCCACATCATTACGGTGCGTTCGCGCGGCTACATGTTCAAGTCGTAGAGCATGGTCAGCGTCGTTCTGCTCGTCGCAGCAGCGCTCGTCGCCGGGACGCTGCTTGGATTGGTTTTGGCGCGGGCGCGGCGTTCCCCCGAGCCGGTAGCGAGCGAGCCCGACGAGTCTGAAGCGCATTCACAAATTCAAGCCGATTTCGCACGGCTCGTCGCGGCACTGCCGCTCGGCGTAGTGTTCGTCGATCGTCACGCGCGCATCCGCTTTGCCAATTCGGCGGCGGGGACGATCTTCGACTTCGACCCCAGCCGCGCGATCGGATCGCACGTCATTACGTCGATTCCAAACGTCGAGCTGGAGCGCCGCATCGACGAGGCGCTGATCGGCGAGGCGTCGGTGGCACCGATTACCATCGCCAGCGCGACGCAGCGGCGGACCTATGGCGTGTCGATCTATCCGATCGAAGGTGACAGCGGAGGCGTAGCAGTCTTTGCCGACGATCAGACCGACGTCGCGCGTCTGCTGCGCGCAAGTCGCGAGTTCCTGACCAACATCTCCCACGAGCTGCGCACGCCGCTTTCGTCGATCAAGTTGATGCTCGAAACGGTCGTCGAGTCGCCGGACGACGAAGCCGCCGATTTATTTCTGCCGCAGGTGCTGGCGCAGGTCGATCGTCTCGCGTCCCTCGTGCAACAGTTGCTCGAGCAAGCCCGCGCCGAATCGGGTCAGCTGCGTTTGAATCTGCGCGAGATCGATCTCGAAGAAGTCGCGCATCCGATCGTAGCTTCGTTCGAACCCCAGGCGGTGAACAAGGGGGTCCGCCTCGAATTGCGCGCAATGCGGCCGGTTTCCGTCGAGGCCGATCCGGATCGTCTGTCACAAGTATTCGTCAACCTCATCGACAACGCGATCCGGCACACGCCTTCGGGTGGCATCGTCACCGTCGAGCTCGACGCCAACGGCAACGACGCGATCATGCGTGTACGCGACACCGGCGTCGGCATCCCGTATCGGGATATCCCGCACATCTTCGAACGCTTCTACGTGGTCGATCGCTCGCGTACGCGCGAGAGTGGAGGGGCGGGGCTTGGGCTCGCGATCGTCAAGGGCATCATCGATGCCCACGGCGGAACGGTGGCGACCGAGTCGATGTTGGGGAGCGGCACGCTGTTCACGGTGCGGTTGCCGATTATGCGGGTCGGTCCACGACCTTAAAGACTCGATAAGCACCGCCTAATGTGCGTGCCCTACCGTAGAACCATGTCGCGTTCGAAGTGTCCTGAGGTTGACGAGCATACGATGCGCCGTCAAATCCTGGCGTTTCTCGACGAGTACTGCCGCAGCCTGACGCTGCAAGACGTCCGAGAGTGGTACGTCGATGCATTTCCCGATGTCACGCCCGCGGCGCCCTGTGCCGAGGGCGTTTATCTTAATGCGCCTTAATCAACAGTTAAGGAGTGTCGGGTGCGAGCCTGGACGAACATACAACGCGCATGATCGCCACAAATCCAGAAGTGACTAGCGCTCCGGCTTCTACGAAGCTCGAGGCGCGCGATGTCGACGTCTACTACGGTAACTTCCACGCGATCAAGGACGCCAACCTGAGTGTGCCGGAGCATTGCGTGCAGGCGCTGATCGGGCCATCTGGCTGCGGGAAGTCCACGTTCCTTCGCGCGCTCAACCGCATGCACGATCTCACCCCCGACGCCCGGGTTGACGGAAGCGTGCTGCTCGACGGTGAGAATATTTACGCAAGCAATATCGATCCGGTTACGGTTCGGCATCGCATCGGTATGGTGTTTCAGCGGCCCAATCCGTTTCCGAAGACGATTTTCGAAAATGTCGTGTACGGGCCGAAGATTCACGGCGAGCGCAATCGCAAGACGTTGATGGATATTTGTGAGAAGGGCTTGCGCGGCGCAGCGCTCTGGGACGAAGTCAAGGATCGTCTCGATCGTTCGGCGCTCGACCTTTCCGGCGGTCAGCAGCAGCGCCTATGCATCGCGCGATGCCTCGCCGTCGATCCCGAAGTCATCTTGATGGACGAGCCGGCCTCCGCGCTCGATCCGATCGCAACGAGCAAGATCGAAGATCTCATCGAGGAACTCAAGAAGGACTACACGGTCATCATCGTCACGCACTCGATGCAGCAAGCCGCGCGCATCAGCGACTTCACCACGTTTTTCCTGATGGGCGAGCTCATCGAATCTGAAGCGACCTCTACGATCTTCACGAAGCCGCGCGATAAGCGCACTGAAGACTACATCACGGGCCGCTACGGCTAATCCGTTCGGCGCTCGTGTCGTCAACGGGCGGCTCATGTGCCTTCGCACACATCGCCTCCCGTTTCCTAACGATCGTTCGAACGTCGCCGATACATACAGACGGGCCCCCGGCGGGCACTTAAGGCCACGTTAAATGGGCCTTAATTTTGCCAAGGTAGCATGGGGCCGTTACCCCCGTAACACTCTTTTGATAGGGAGTACTTCTCACGTGTTAACCAAACTCGCGCGCGTCGGTCTGACCGCGGCGGCGATGGTTTTGGCAGCATCGAGTTTCGCGCTGGCGGAAACAACGGCAACACCAGCGCCGAAGTTCGTCTTGGTCGCGCAGGCTTCGCCTGCTCCGACAGCTTCGCCGAATCCATTTACGTATCGCGGCTACGTTCGCGCTTATGACTTTACGCGGCAAAACGCGTACAACGGCTACGGCGTCCCAAGCGGGCCCGGCGGTAAAGCCAACCAGTCGTCCGAGAACAACGCGATCGGCGTTCACGCCGACTATGCGTTTCAAGGTTCGGGCATCTACGTCGGCGGTTCGTATATGTACGCGAATCCGCTCAACCAATGTTCGAATCCGGCGACGTCCCTCTATCCGGCGACCAACGCCAACCCGTGTTATCAGAGCAAGTCGGCTCCGGCGATTAACCCGGATACGACGCTGCCGCAATTCGAGATGAGCACGCTCTACGAAGCTTACGCTGCGTACAACGCCAATGGCTTCTATTTCAAGGGCGGCGATCAAGTGATCACCACGCCGTGGGCTCAAGGGGCGGACTCGCGCCTCAAGCCGATCTCGTTCCAGGGCGTCGACCTGTCGTACAAGTTCGATATGGGCACCTCGGGTAGCTTCCTGCTCGAAGGCTCAGACTATTGGCAATGGGAGTGCCGTACGTGCTCGAATTTCGATCACGGCACGTTGCTGACGGTCGTCAATCCGGGCGGTTATGCCTACCCGGGCGCGAATGCGCTGCCGACAACGGTATACGATCCAACTGAAACGCCGATCAATAATAACGGCTTCTTCCTCGGACGCATCGGCTACGTGGGCCCGAAGACGCTGCCGCTGACGGCAAATCTCTGGTACTACGACTTCGACAACATCGCGAATCTGTTTTGGCTCGATGCGAAGATGCCGCTCGGTACCAGCAAGCTCAAGCCGTATCTCGCGCTGCAAGCGGGCGACGAGACGTCCTCGACCGACGACATCCTCGGGAAAATCGACTCCACCGTGTTCGGTCTGCAAGCCGGCTTCTATCCGATGAGCAACGTGCTCCTCGCCGCCGGTTTTGACACGATTCCGGTGCGCACCGATTCTGCGGTGTCGATTCCGGGCTATACGTGTAACGCCAACACCCACCAGATCACGCCGACTCACTCATACAAGGAACCGACGTTCCCGTACTTTCTCCCTGGCGGTAGCGCCGGCACGGCGCAGTGTACGGCGGACAACGCCGCCGGAACGGTCTACGACGTCTACTACGGCGGTATCGCCAGCCCGTACACCGACTCGTACGCAGCAGATCCGCTGTTCACGACCGGCGGTACGCAAGGTATGGTCGACCGTCGTAGCCCGGGCAGCTCGTTCAAAGTCGGCGCGACGTTCACGTCGGACGACAAACAGCTCGTCGCGAGCGTAGCGCAAGAGTGGTACGACTACTCGAACCCGGGCTATTCAACTTCAACCAATAGCACCGACTTCGACGTTCAGTACTTCTTCAGCCACGTACCGAAGACGGGGCTGTACCGGGGCTTCTCGTTCCGCTTCCGCGCGTTCAGTCGCTCGGCAACGAACTTCGCCCCACCGGGAGAGCAGCTCGCCGGCCTGTTCAAGTACGATCGTTTCCAAGCCGAATACGACTTTTAGCCGGACCTCGGTCAAGGAACAACGGACGGGGCTCGCGCAAGGCGCGGGCCCCGTTTTCGTACAATAGGTTGGGCCGACATGGCATCCACGATGAAGGCGCTGGCAAAACTTCGGCCCGAACCGGGCTTCACGCTCACCGACGTTCCCATCCCTACCATTGGCGCGACTGACGTACTCATCCGCGTCGAGAAGGCCGGCGTCTGCGGTACCGACCACCACATCTACTCGTGGGATCACTGGGCGCAGCAACGCGTCCATCCACCGGTGGTAATCGGGCACGAATTTATGGGTACCGTCGAAGCCGTTGGTAATGCGGTCCGCGCGGTACAACCGGGCGATCGGGTTTCCGCCGAAGGGCATATCGCCGATCTGACCTGTGTGCTCTGTCGCACCGGTCAAGCGCACATCTGCGAACACGTGAAGATCATCGGCGTCGACTGCGACGGTGCGTTCGCAGAGTTCATCGCGATGCCCGAATACAACGTATGGAAACTCGACCCGGCGATTCCGGATGAGTTTGCCGCCGTGTTCGATCCGCTCGGGAACGCCGTACACACGGTGATGAGCGCCGGCGTAAGTACCAAGAGCGTGGTGATCACCGGTGTAGGGTCGATCGGTCTGATGGCAATTCCGGTCGCGCGCGCCGCCGGCGCGGCGTCGGTCTACGCGATCGACGTCAATCCGTCCAAGCTCGAGCTTGCCAAGCGGCTTGGCGCCGATGAAACCTTCGATGCGCGGGCGCCGGATCTGGTCGAGGAAATCAGGCGCCGCACGAACGGCGACGGGGTTGAGGTGTTGCTCGAAATGTCCGGTAGCGGAAGCGCCATCGATCTGGGCCTGCAAATGGTGCGCAACGGAGGCACCGCGGCGCTGCTCGGCATTCCGAGCGACAACATCAATCTCAACCTCGCCGAGCGCATCATCTTCAAAGGTCTCACGGTGCTTGGCATCAACGGGCGCAAGATGTTCGAGACGTGGTACCAGACGCAAGCGTTGGTCAAGAGCGGCCGTATCGATCTTCGGCCGATCATCACGCACGTATTGCCGTTTCGTGAGTACGATCGCGCGTTCGAACTGATGCGCAATGGCGAGGCGGCGAAGATCGTGCTCGACCTCAAAGGGGATATTGCAAAGTGAATTCGGCGTTTGACACGCAGCTGCAAAGCGAAATCGACGCGCTCAAAGCGGCGGGCACCTACAAGCACCTGCGGCATTTGACCACGCCGATGGCGCCCGAAGTCCACATGGAGGAAGCCGGAGACGTCATCGTGCTCTCGAGCAACAATTACCTTGGTCTTTCGGATCAGCCCGAGGTGATTGAAGCTGGGATCGAGGGACTTCGCAAGTATGGCGCGGGCACGGCCTCGGTGCGCTTCATCTGTGGAACCTTTGATATTCACCGCACGCTCGAGCAGCGGATCGCGCAATTTCTCGGGACGCAAGCGTCGTTGACCTACGTTTCGTGCTGGAACGCCAACACCGGATTGTTTGCCACGGTGTGCGGCGAGGGATCGGCGATCATCTCCGACGAGCTCAACCACGCCTCGATCATCGACGGCGTGCGGCTGGCGAGCAAAGCCAAGCGCGCAGTCTACAAGCACGGCGACATGGCCGACCTCGAAAGCAAGCTCAAGGGCGCGCGCGGTTGCGCGCCGATCTTGGTCGTAACGGATGGCGTGTTCTCGATGGAAGGCTCGCTCGCGAAACTTCCCGAGATCGTGGCACTCTGCAAGAAGTACGGCGCGGTCAGCGTGGTCGACGATTCGCACGGTACCGGCGTGATGGGCACGACCGGCCGCGGGACGATCGAGCATTTTGGACTCACCGGCCAGGTGGACATCATCACCGGAACGCTGGGCAAAGCGCTTGGCGGCGCGGCCGGCGGGTTCGTGGCCGGCGGCGACGCGCTCATCGACATCTTGATCCAACGCTCGCGTCCGCAACTCTTTTCCAATGCATTGCCGGCCACGGTCGCGTGCAGTTCGCTCGCGGCGATCGACTATCTGGACGCACACCCCGAACTGGTCGAGCGGCTCCGCGAAAACGTCGCGTATTTCCGTGCGGGCTTGGTTCGCTTGGGTTACAAACCGCTGGACGGTCCTAGTGCGATCGTGCCGATCATCGTCGGCGAAACGGCCAAAGCGATTGCAATGAGCGACAAGCTGCTGCAACGCGGTGTGTTCGTAACCGGCTTCGGCTTTCCGGTTGTTCCGGAGGGGACGGCGCGAATCCGCACGCAGCTTTCAGCGGCGCTGACCAAAGACGAGATGGATCGCGCGTTGGCGGCTTTCGAAGCTTTGCGTTAAGTGGCCAAGCTCTATTTCCGCTACTCGGCGATGAACGCCGGAAAATCGACGGCGCTGATTCAAGTCTCCCACAATTACGAAGAACATGGCCGGCGGGTAGCGCTCTTTACGTCGGCAATCGATCATCGTTTCGGCGAAGGGATCATCACCTCGCGGATCGGTCCGCAGCGCGCAGCTGCCACCTTCGATGGATCATTCGATTTTTTCGCCGCGATGTCGCAGACGCAAGACGTTGCATGCGTTTTGGTCGACGAAGCGCAATTTCTTACGCCGGCGCAGGTACGGCAACTGCATCGCGGCGCGCACTTGCTCGGGATCCCGGTGATCTGCTACGGCATTCGTAGCGATTTCATGGGCGAGCCCTTCCCTGGCTCCGCCTACCTGCTCACGCTTGCCGACAGCGTCGAGGAGCTCAAAAACGTCTGCGCGTGCGGGCGCAAGGCGACCATGAACCCACGCTTCGTAGGTGGCAAGCGCTTGTTTGCCGGCGCGCAGGTCGCGATCGAAGGCGACGTGGAGTACCGGCCAATGTGTGCCCGCTGCTTCTACGAGGAAGAGAAATAAGGGTTTCCTGAGTTTGGGAATGCCCTGAGTGCGGGCAAGCATACAGCATGAATCGCTTCGTCTTGATCCTCGGCACGCTGGCGATAGCCTGCGCGCTGTTTATTGGAACCGCCCCGGCGCCGGCGAGCGCCCAGGTCTCGCTAGGCATTTCCGTGTCGTTTGGTCCGCCGGCGATTCCGTATTACGTGCAACCGGCACCGCCGGGACCGAACTGGATTTGGCAGCCCGGCTATTGGGCCTGGGATCCGGTCGACGGCTACTACTGGGTACCCGGGACGTGGGTGCAAGCGCCCTCGGTCGGGCTCTACTGGACGCCCGGTTACTGGGGCTGGAACAACGGCGTGTATGCCTGGAACGCCGGTTATTGGGGCCCGGTCGTCGGCTTCTACGGCGGCATCAACTATGGCTACGGCTACTACGGCAACGGCTACTATGGCGGACGTTGGCAGGGAAATCACTTCTATTACAACAGCGCGGTGACCAACGTCAACTCGAGCTACGTGCGCAACTACACATACGCCGATCGCGGTGTATATCACAGTTGGAACAATCGCGTCGCGTACAACGGCGGACCGCACGGCGTCAACGCGCGTCCGACCGCGTACCAGCAGCACGCATATAGCGAGCGGCGGTACGGGATGACTGCGACGCAAACGCAACACGCGAACTACGCCAAGGCCGATCCGACGTATCGCTATAACACGAACCATGGCAAGATAGCGCCGTCCGTCGCGGCCGTGTCACGTCCGTTCAGCGCGTCGCACGCGCCGCCGGCCTATCATGGCACGGCTGCACATGCAGCGCCGGCACATGCAGCTCCGGCACACGCCGCGCCGGCGCACGCCGCTCCGGCACACGCCGCTCCGGCGCACGCCGCTCCCGCGCATGCTGCGCCCGCACACGCCGCTCCGGCACACGCCGCTCCGGCGCATGCAGCTCCGGCGCATGCCGCTCCGGCGCATGCCGCTCCGGCACACGCCGCCCCAGCGCATGCAGCTCCGGCGCATGCCGCTCCGGCACACGCCGCCCCAGCGCATGCAGCTCCGGCTCCCGTGCATCACGCTGCACCGGCTCCCGCGCATCATGCTGCACCGGCTCCGGTAGAACACCACGCTGCACCGGCTCCCGTGCATCACGCCGCACCGGCACCGCGGCCGCCGCAGGCCTACCACCCGCAGCCGGCTGCACATCCGGCGCCGGCGCACGCTGCGCCCGCGCACGCTGCGCCCGCGCACGCTGCGCCCGCAGGACATCCGGCTCCGCGTCCGTCAGGACATCCGCGCTAACGCTGCATCGCGGTGAGCCGCCAGGCCCTCAGCTTGGGCCAATATCGCCGCATCGTTCGCGATGCGGCGATCGCTTTTTCCAAGCGATCGTTCGTAGGTACGCAGCGTGAGGAAGTTCATCACCGAGAGGCCGGAAGCAAAACGTGCGCTGCCGTTGGTGGGCAGCACGTGATTGGGCCCGCTACCGTAGTCGCCAAAAACTTCGGCAGCGCTCGCGCCGATGAACAGCGTTCCGTACGCCGTGCACCGACGCGCAAGCGCCTCGGCGCGCGCACCTTGCAGCGATAGGTGCTCGGGCGCAAGCCGGTTGCAAAAAGCCGGCGCATCGTCGAGCGAAACCACGATAAAGCCGCCGCCGCGTTCGAGCGACCGGCGCGCGGTGGGTGCCGTCGCGAGATTGGCGAGTCGTGACTCGACGCGCTCCTCGACCGCGTGAGCAAAGGTGCGATCGTCGGTGATCAGCAGCGCACGCGCATCCTCGTCGTGCTCTGCCTGCGCCAACAAGTCGGCCGCGACGAGATCGGCGTCGGCATCGCCGGAGGCAACGATCGCAATCTCGGAGGGTCCGGCAAGCGCATCGATACCGCACGCGCCGAACACCGCGCGTTTTGCTGCCGTCACGTACGCGTTTCCGGGTCCAACGATCAGATCGACGCGCGGAACGCTTTGCGTCCCGAAGGCGAGCGCGGCGATCGCCTGTGCGCCGCCGATCTCGAAGACGCGCTCAATACCGGCGACATGGGCGGCGGCAAGGACTTCGCGGCTCGCTCGCGGTGTGCAGACGATCCGGTCGCGCACGCCCGCTACCTGCGCTGGGATCGCCCCCATCAAGAGCGACGACGGCAGCGGGTGGCGTCCCGCCGGGACGTAGATACCAACGCGCTCGATGGGCATCACGCGATGCCCGAGTTCCAGATTTCCTTCCCGTATCGTGACGTCGGTGATGGCATCGCGCTGCGCGCATGCGAAGCGCGCGATGCGTTTTGCCGCGCCGGCGAGTGCGTTTCGCAGCTCCATTTTCGTTGCGTCAAAGGCGGAGGCAATTTCAGCGCGTGGAATTTCACGCGGCGACGGATCGCCGAAGCGTTGGGCGTAGTCACGCACGGCCGCATCACCGTGTGCACGCACCGCCGAGAGAATCGACTGGACGTCAAGTTCGGCTGCGAGCGCGCGCTCAAGCGCTTGATCGAGAGATCGTTCGATCATAGCGCCCGCGCCGCGAGTTGCGCCATGACATCGTCAATGTGAATGCCGGCCCCTTGCATGCGCACCGAGAGAAAGTAGAGTAGATCCGCGCACTCCCAAGCAACGTCGTCGTGCGTCACCGCGTCGGCGACCTCTTCGGCTTCTTCGAGGAGCTTCGCACGTAACAACGAGGGGTCGGCCAGCAGCCTGCGCGTGTAGGACCGCTCGTCACCGCTGCGGGCGCGACGCTCGATGCGCCCAAGCAGCGTGCTCCACGAGAACGGCGGTGCACCGAAGCAGCGCTCCGCGCCGGTATGACACGTCGGCCCGGACTGATTGACGAAGAACGTCAGCGCGTCGCGGTCGCAATCGACTTCGACGCGAAGCAGCCGTTGCGTTGCTCCCGACGTTTCGCCCTTGCGCCAGAGCTCTGCGCGGCGCCGGCTCCAATAGGCGCCGATGCCCTCGCGCAGCGCAGTGGCCAGTGACTCGGCGTTCGAGTACGCCAGCATGCGCACGCTGCGGTCGGCGGCATCGCACACGATCGTTGGAACGAGCCCGCCGCCGCGCGCAAAATCGATGGTGGCGACGAACGCGTCCACCGGGTCGAGGTTGCCGGTGTAGAGCGCCATCCCCACCTGCGCGTCGATGTCAAGGCGGTCGAGCGCGACGATTTCATCGATCGCGGTGACGCCGCCCGCAAGCGTCAGCGAACCCTCAACCCGTTCGCGCAGCTTCGCGGCACCTTCGAGATCGATACCGCCAAGCAAGCCTTCACGCTCGATATCGGTATAAAGGAAGCCGGCGCAATAGCGCTGGAGCCGCGCCGCGCGCTCGAACGGGCTTTCGCCGGTGGTGCTGCGCCAGCCGTCGACGGCAACCTGCCCGTTACGCGTGTCGAGCGCGACGAGCACGCGTTCGCGCGGAAGTTGGGAAAGAAAGTCTTCGCTCGCGGCGGTACCGATGATGACGGACGAGGCGCCGCCGCGCAGATAGCGCTGCGCGCGCTCGATATCACGAATCCCACCGCCCACGCGGCAATGCGCGAGCCGGCACAGCCGCAGAATCAGTTCGGTGTTGTCGCCTTCGCCGAACGCGGCGTCGAGATCGATGACGGCAATCTCACCGAGCCGGCCGAAGCGCGTTGCGAGATCGACGACGTCATCGCGTTCGAGGACGAAATCGCGACCTTGTTGTAATTGCACGGCCTTGCCGCCGCGCAGATCGATGCTGGCGACGATCACGGGCGCACGACGATGCCGTTTGCGCGACAGGCGGCTTTGACGTCGCCCGCGGTTGCGTCGCCGTCGTGGAAGATCGATGCGCCAAGAGCCGCATCTGTGCCCGCGAGCAAGACCTCGGCGAAGCTTTGCGCGGTGGAGGCGCCGCCGGATGCGACCACCGGAACGCCGACCGCCTCGCGAACCGCGCGTACTAACTCGAGATCGAAGCCTTCACGTCCACCATCGCGATCGATCGAGGTGAGCAGCACTTCGCCGGCTCCACATTCGACTGCTTCGCGCGACCATGCGACCGGATCGCGTTCGAGCGGCCGGCTGGCACTGTGGGTCGCGATTGCATAGCCGTCGCCCGCACGCCGCGCATCGACTGAGATGACGATGCACTGCGAACCGAAGCGCGCAGCAGCTTCGCCCAGCAGCTGGGGACGCTCGAGCGCCGCGCTGTTGATCGCAACCTTGTCGGCACCGGCGTCGAGCAGGCGCGCGACGTCATCGATCGTGCGAACGCCGCCGCCCACGGTAAGCGGCACGTCGAGTGACGCGGCGATGGCTTCGATCGTGCGCCGGTTGGCTAAACGCGATTCGAGCGTAGCCGAGACGTCGAGCACGACGATCTCGTCGATGCCCTCGTCGCGGTAGCGCAGAGCGCGGCGCACGGGATCGCCCGCGTCACGCAACTCGACGAACCGTCGCCCCTTGACCACGCGCCCATCGCGTACGTCCAGGCAAGCGATGATGCGCTTAGCGAGCATACGTTACGACCGCGGACTGCACGAACGAGGCGATCAGCGTGGCGCCGTACGCGCCGCTGCGTTCGGGATGAAACTGCACGCCGCGCACGTTGCCGCGTGAGGCGGCGCTGGCAAACGTATCGTCGCCGTCACTCGTGTTCGCCACGGCGTCGGGGACAGACGCGTCGGGCGCGAAGGCGTTGGCGAAATATGCCCATCCGCGCGAAAGCGTCGCGTCGCGCGGTTCGACGAGATTCCAACCGATGTGGGGAACCCGAGGCGTACGTAATCGCCGCACGGTTCCGGCAAAGACGCCAAGCCCGCGTGCGCGCGGCGCCTCGTCGCTGCCCTCAAAGAGCAGTTGAAAACCGACGCAAATGCCCAGCAACGGAATACCGAAGTGAATGGCTTCGATAATCGCTGGACGCAACTCCGTGCGGTCGAGTTCCTGCGCGACGAAACCAAAGTTCGCGACGCCCGGCAGGACGAGGGCGTCGCACGTGCCCACTTCACTGGGCTTCTCGACGAAGCGCGTCGCCGCGCCGGCGCGCCGCAACGCCGCTTCGATGCTGCGCCGGTTGGCCGCGCCGAGTGCAACGATGCCGACCATACCCTTCATGCCATCACGCCTTTAGTGGAGGCCACGCCGTCGAAACGCGGGTCGAGCGACCAGGCACGCGCGCACGCGCGGCCCAGCGCCTTGAACGCGGCCTCGGCAAGGTGATGCGGGTCCTCGCCCGCGAGCCGGTCGACGTGAATCGTCGCGCGCGCATTGGCCGCGAAGCTGCCGATCACGTGCGGAATCATCACGGTTTCGAGATCTTCGATGCGTTCGACGCGTAAATCCAGCGCGGTACGCGCGTAGATCCGGCCGCCGAGATCGAGCGCGACACGAACCAAGGCGTCGTCCATCGGCAACGTGACTTCGCCGTAGCGCGCGATCTTCGAGCGATCGCCCAGCGCCTCGTCGAGCACGCCGCCCAGCACGATCGCCACGTCCTCGATCAGGTGGTGGCGGATCGCGTCGAGCGAACGGGCCTCGATCTCGAGCCCGGCGCGCGCGTGAAAGGCGAATTGCCCAAGCAGGTGATCGAGCATGACGATGCCGGTCTGGATGCGCGCGTTGGATTCGCCGTCGAGCGCGAGGGCAACGCGCACGCTGGTTTCGGTGGTCTGGCGAACCCGCGTCGCGCTACGCATAGCTTGTCACCTCGTTCGCGATCGTGCGCAGCGCGGCAACGACGATGCTGGTGTCTTCGTCGTTTGTCGCCGAAATGCGCAACATCCCGGCGAGCATCGGATCGTCGAACGTGCGCACGGCGATGCCGCGTGCGAGCAGCGCGCGGGCAATCGGCCCTGCGCCGGCGCCGCAATCGACGAGTAAGAAGTTTGCCGGTCCGCGCCAGATCTCGCGCGCGAACGGCGCGAAGGCGCTTTCGAATGCATCGAGGCTGCGCGTGACCTGCGCCTCGAGCTGCGTCTCGAAGCTGCGCGTGCGCGACGGGTCGCGCAAGTAGGCGAGGGCCGCCACCAAGCTCAACGCTCCGGTGGGATACGGGCCGAGCGATCGCCGCAGGGCAGAGGCGACCGGTGCGCTCGCGAGCGCATACCCCAAACGCGCGCCCGCGAGCGACGCGCACTTCGAAAACGAGCCGACGATCGCGACGTTCTCGAGACTCGTGACGTCGCGCGCGAGCGAGCGCTCAGAAAACGCGAGGTAGACTTCGTCGACGACAATCAGCGCGTCGGGAAGCGCACGGGCAATCGCGGTGAGGTCGCCGATGCGCAGCAGGTCGGTGGTGGGATTGTTGGGGTGGCCGAGGATCACCAGCCGCGTGCGTTCGTCCGCGGCTTCGATGAGCTCGAGCGGCTCGAAGCGCCAGCGGGCGAGGTAGGGTACGCGCCGCAGCGTTGCGCCGGCAAGGGCGACGACGCGCGCGTACATGCCGAACGTCGGCGTGAGGGTCAGCGCCACGTCACCGGGATCGAGCGTGATGCGCGCGCACGCAGCCAGGATCTCGTCGGCGCCGTTGGCGACGACTACGTTGGCCGTTTCGCGTGCAAAACGCGCCGCGAGACGGGACTGGACGTCGCGTTGCAGAGCGGTGGGATAGGTCCGCAGCGTTTCGGCATCGACCGTCCGTATCGCGTCGAGGACGAAGTCCGGCGGAGGAAGCGCCCCCTCGTTGCGATGCAGGCGAACGGTGATGCCGTCATCGGTGAGATCGCGCGGATCGTAGTCCGAGACGATCTCGATGGCCGGCCGCAGTCGCACGCTCATCGTCCGGACTCCAGCAGCGCGAGATCGCTTTTCATGAGGATCGATTGCACCTCGAGGTCCAGCTCGTCGATCGTCTTGCCCGAGACGACGATGTCGATCATGAAATCGGCGATGTCGTGAAGAAGTGCGGCTTCGACGGTGCCGGCGATTGCGACCGGCTCGATGCGTAACTCCGGGCTTTCGAGCGCGCGCAAGAACCGGCGTGCGAGGTTTTCGTATTTCGCGCACACCGCGACGCGCAGATCACCCCGTTGCGGTAGCGCGACGCCGCGCGGACCGATCAAGCAGAGCGCGGGTTTCCCGTAGCGCGCCTGCGGATCGTTCCAGGCGATCGCGCTGCGTGAAAGGCGCCGGTCGAGGTTACGTCCGCCGGCGAGCCATTCCTCGAGGAGATCTTCGCCGGTCAGCGCGATCACCGGGCGGCCGCTGCGCGCAACCTCGTTGGCCAAGAGCGGCACGTCTTCGCCGCGCACAAAGGTTCGTTCGAATGCTCCGAGCGGCAGACAGGTGCGAAGCGCATAATCCGCCATTGCGGCGAGTCCGCGATTCTTGGGGATCAATACGACGGCCGGCGGGGCGATAGTTGGGGTTTCCACGGAGCATCCTTTCGACTCGGGCACAAAAGAAAAAAGAAAGAGGCCGCGGGCGGACCGCGACCTCTTCCTGAAACTCTTGTACAGGCTTACGTCAAACAGTCATCGCACGCGACTCGCGAGTCCGTGATGATGGTGGTGATGAACGTGCGCCTGGACTACCGACATAGTGTTGTAGCTTTATACCAGAAAGGACGGGTCAATGCAACGGGAGGTCATCGAGGTCCCCGGCATTTCCGAGGTGAGCCGCGTTCACGGGGTGCCAATCTCGGCCGCGGTGCGGGCCAATGGGATGATCTACGTCTCCGGGACACCCCCGATCGACCCCGCGCGCGGGACCTTCGTTCGCGACAGCATTGCCGCCCAGACCGAGCGCTGCTTGCGTAACCTCCAGCACGTCCTGGAGACGGCCGGGTCGTCCCTGGCCCAGGTCTGCATGGTCCGCATCTACGCCAGCGGGGACCATTACCGGGTGATCAACGAGGTCTACGCCCGCTTCTTTCCGGCGGATCCGCCGGCTCGAACGTTCGTTCCCGTCGGCGACTGGCCGCTCGACTTCGACATCGAGATCGACTGCATTGCCCTTGCGACCTAACAGTCGCCGAGCGAGTAGAGATCGACGGTCTGCGAAGGTTCCGGACGAAAGAGCATGAGGTACTCGTAGTAAGGGGACGGCATGAAGTCGAGTTCTCTATGGAGCTGCAGGTCGACATATTGGTCGTCGCCGGCATGTAGGCAAAGATAGCGCCAACCCGGGTCGTAGCCATCGTGAAGTGCAATCAAGTTATATCTCCCGGGCGGCAGACCCCACACGATGAAGAATCCCCGAGCGTTCGCGCGAGCTCTGCGCGCGCCAGCGCGACCCAGTATCATCACATCCGCATTCGCAATCGGCCGGTTCAAGTCTGCGGCTGATCGAATGAAGCCGCGAACGCTGCCTTCCGTCTGCGCGTGGACCGCCGGTGGTGAGATAGACACGAGGGCGCTCGTGGCCGCGGCGAAGATGATGATCGATATCAACGACCTCATGGTACCTCTATAGGTATCAGGTCTGGTGCTGTGACACCAAATCGGAAAACGCCGGGTTCAATGACGGTATGGCATCACACGTCGTCCTCATCACCGGTGCGCTGGCCGGCATCGGCCGCGCAACCGCCCACGCTTTTGCGCAACAGGGCGCTCGCGTCGCCGTTTCGGGCCGGCGCGAGGATGCCGGCAACGCGCTCGTCGCCGAGTTGCGCGCGCTTGGCGCGGAAGCGGAATTCTTTCGTGTCGACGTGCGCAACGACGACGAGGTGCGCGGCTTCGTCGACGCGGTCGTCGCGCGTTTCGGCCGCCTCGATGCGGCGGTAAACAGCGCCGGAACCGAAGGCCAAACCGGCCCGATCACCGGCCAGACCGTAGAAAATTACACCGTCACCTTCGATGCCAACGTGCTGGGCACGCTGCTCAGTCTCAAGCACGAGCTTCGTGTGATGGAACCACAAGGTTCGGGCAGCATCATCAACCTTTCGTCGACGGTGGGGCATCGCGGTGCAGCGGGCGCGTCGGTATACACTGCGAGCAAACACGCGGTGGAAGGCCTCACCAAAGCCGCGGCGCTTGAGGCCGCGCCGTTCGGCGTGCGCGTCAACGCGATTGCTCCCGGCCCGGTCGACACGGAGATGCTCACGCGCTTCACCGGCAGCCCCGAGCGTAAGGCTGCGCTCATTGCCGGCGTTCCGTTCAAACGCGCAGGCAGGCCCGAAGAGATCGCCGATGCCATCGTCTATCTCGCCTCGGATAAAGCATCGTTCATTACCGGTCAGATCATCGACGTCAACGGGGGAAAAACCGCACTATGAAGACCATGAAAATTCCCAGCGCTGAGCATCCGATTACCGTCGAGCCGAGCACGTCACGCGTACGTGTGCTCGTTGGGGGGCGTGTCGTCGCCGACACACGCGCGGCGCTTATGCTGCGCGAGAGCGACTATCCAGCGGTCTACTACGTGCCGCGCCAAGACGCCGATATGTCGTTGCTCGAGCGGACCGATTACGCGAGCTACTGCCCGTACAAGGGCGAGGCATCGTACTACAGCATTCCCAGTGGCGGCGAACGCAGTGCGAACGCCATCTGGACGTACGAAACGCCGTACGATGCGGTCGCGCAGATCAAGGACTATCTGGCGTTTTATCCCGACCGCGTCGACCGGATCGACGAGCTCCCGCTCGAGTAAGGGTTTGCGCACCTAGCACAAGCTGTGCAGGGCTTCCCGTGTTTTCGAGTTTTCGGCTTCGTCGAGCGTGCGCACGTAGGTTGCGCGATAAATGCTGTTGTGCGCGATGAGCAGCACGTCGTCGATGTGGATCTTGGGATCACCATCGCGCTTATCGTACGAGAGAAACCATCCCGGATAGCGTCCCCCGCAAACCCGTTCGGGCCGGTCGGCGTAGAAGATAACGCTGCCCTCGTCCTTGAGTTGTGCCACGATGCCATTGACCGCATCGCGCAGCGTGACCTCGCGCGGATCGAGCGCGTCGATCGTGCGATGCCAGAGGTAAATACGCGGCACGAACTCCGCACTTTGATGCGACCAGTCGAGCCAGAGCCGGACGTCGCGATCGTTCACGCCCGCACTGCCCATGTAGGTTGTTTGCCAGTTATGCGGGAGCGAGAGCGTCGGCGTTATCGGCGGCGTGACTGGTTTGGAGGCGACGGCGTTGCGGGGCGGCTGAGGGCGCATCGACCGCTTTGGCTTTGGCGTAGGGCTAGGCCGCGGCGTGGGCGGCGCGGCGCGTTCCACGCGAACGCGCGTCGTTCGCATCGCGATGACCTCGGCCGGCACGTTGCTGCGAATCGGATTGCCGAGCCATATCGCCGCCGTCCACGCTATGAGGTTCAGCGCGAGCGACGCTAGGAACGAACCGAGTAGCCGACCGCGCGCCCGTTTTAGCGCCATTGCGCTTGGCGGTAAAACTCCCGATAGCGGCCCGAGAATCGCATCCACAGCGCCCAGCCGGTCTTGAGCAAAACCAAGAACGCGAACGCCGCAGCGGCCGTGGTAACCCACCAAATCTGGGAAAGCGAGGCAGCAAATGTGATTCCCAGAACCATGACGACGATCATCGCCATCCCGGTGATATATAGCCGCCGGGCGCGCGGTGTCGTGAGGTATTCGTCGACGGTGTATTCGCGCATCAGCTTCAAGATGCAGGTGAAGCGAACGATCGCGGCAGCGAGGATCGCTGCAAGCGTTGCCAGGGCAACCACAACACTGAGCATATCACATGCTAGTGGCCGTCGTACCAGCGGTCGAGATCGGCTTTGAGTTTCGCCAGGCTCGTCGGGTCGATGTAGATCATGTGTCCCGACTCGTAACGTTCGATCGTGACGTTCCCGCGTAGCGCTGCCGGCAGGTGCAGGTGCGCGAAATCATACTCTTGTTGAAAGTACGGCGTGGACATGTCGTAGTACCCCATCGCCGCAAAGACGCGCATGCTCGGATTCTCCGCCATCGCTTCCGCCAAGTCGACGATCGTATTGGGCGGCTTGATCAGCGCGGCATCGCCGCCGAGATCCGTCTGATGCTTCCAATCCCAACCGGCCAAGACGTCGTACAGCGAGCGATACTCGAGCTGCGTGTGATAGCCGAGCGTGTTGCGCACGTAGTCGTTGAAGACGGCAACGACCGCCGGCGTAGTCGCGAGATCGGAATTGTCCCACATCGGCGCTTGGCGATTGCCGACCACGTCATAGCCGGAATAGCGCGTATCCATGTAGCCCACGACCTTGCCCTGCGAGCGCAGCAGATCGCTGCGGAAGTCGTTGGGTGCGATGCGCAGGTTGGCTTCGCGAATCACCGTCTTCGAGAGGCCCGTGTACGCGGCGAGTTTGTCAATGGTGTCTTCGCGCGTCGCGTGCGAAGCGTTGTCGCCTTGGGCGAGCGTGGTGAGATATTCGCCCAGCGCAAAGTGCTCGACGCCGGCAAGGAAGGTGGGCAAATCGGCGGGGCGATTCGGCACGAGGTGGTAGTACCACGCGGTTGCCGCTTCCGTCGGGAGAAATAAGACGAACGGCCAGTCGTTGCCGCCGACGTTTTCGTCGTCCCAGAGCAGATCGGTGTTCAACGCGTTGGACTGCAGGACGATCCCGTTGAGCTGAATCGCTTGTCCGAAGCCGTTCTCGAGCAGACGCGCCACCGCGGCGGAGCGAATCGTGCCGTAACTCTCGCCGAAGAGATATTTTGGCGAGTTCCAGCGCCCGAAATCCGAAAGGTAGCTACGGATAAACTGCGCGAATGCGGCTGCGTCCTCATCGATACCGAAGACCTGCGAGCCTTTCCCGGCTGCGAGCATGCGGCTAAATCCGGTTGCAGGCGCGTCGACGTAAACTTCGTCGGTCTTGTCGAGCAACGAGTATTGATTGTCGACCACGGTGTACGGTGCGCTGGGCGTTTCACCCGGCTTGCCGCCGATGACGCGAACCGGTCCGAACGCCGCCATCCGTTGCCACACGCTCGAGCCGCCGGGTCCGCCGTTGTAGAAGAAGGTCACCGGACGTTTGGCCGGATCCACCCCGTCCTTGGTGTAGGCGGTGTAGAACATCGTATCGATCGGCGTATGCTTCTCGTCGTAGAGCGTGATCGTGCCGGCCCGCGCGGTGTAATGGATGACGGTCCCGTTCATCGTGAGCGTATGTTGCGTCACCGCGTCCTCGGCAAGACAATGAATCGGCAGCAGCGCGAGCGCAAGGGCGAACAAGAGCGGTTTCATGCGAGATGGATTCCTTTCGTTTCGGGCGCCCAGCGCCAGGCAATACCAAGACCACAGAGCGAGAGCAGCAGCGCGCCTGCGACGATGCTCGTGATTCCAAATCGCGCGAGCAGCGACGGGAGCGCAAAGGTACCGATGAAGGCGCCGATCCGACTGACCCCGGCGGCAAAGCCGGTGGCGGTCGCGCGAATCGCGGTGGGGAAGAGTTCGCTTGGATAGGTGAGTTCGAGCCCGGCTGCCGCGCCGATGCCAACGGCGTAGGCGAGAAAACAGGTCACGACGATAGCGACGTTGCCGACGAGCAGCAACGCGAATGCGACCACGGCGATCGCGAATCCGGCGATGCAGAGCGGACGGCGCCCCCAACGCTCGACGAGCGGCAGCGAGAGCAGCGAACCGACCAGGAACGCGGCCGTCACCGCGACGCTACCGGCGGGCGAGGATGCAGCATTGAGGCCCAGCGCGCCGAGCACGGTCGGCGCGAAGGTGTAAATGGCGAAGAGCGGCACGACTTGCAGCAACCACATCGCCGAGACGAAAGCAAGCGCGCCGCGAAACGGCGCGCCGAACATCGTGGAGAACGATGCGGCACGCACCTCGCCGGCGGCGCGTGCTGCCAGCCACAGCGGCGATTCGGGCGCACTGGTGCGCAAGAGCAAGCCGATGGCGGCGAAGAGCGCCGGACTCGCGAGAATCCATTTCCAGCTTTGCGGACCGGTTGCGAGCAGCGCGTAGCCCGCGACATACGCGACGGCGGCGCCGAGAAACCACGCGACCTGCATGCTGTTGACCGCGGCGCCGCGCACCCGCGCCGGGACCGATTCGGCGATAAGGGAACCCGCAATCGGGTAATCGGCGCCGATCGCCAGGCCGAGCGCGAAGCGCAGCACGACGAGTTCCCACGCGTTGGTTACGAAGATCTGCACCAGCGAAACGACGACGAAGAAGGCGAGGTCGGCGATCATGAGCACGCGCCGGCCGTGCCGATCGGTGATGTGCCCAAAAAGCGGCGCACCGAGGAAGATGCCGACGAGCGTGGCGGCGCCGAGCAGCCCCGTCATCGCAGGGTTCAGACCAAAGTGTGGCTGCAAGGTGACGAGCGCAAGGCCGACGCTGCTCAGGATGTAGCCGTCGCAAAAAAGACCGACGTTCGCATAGAGCAGAAGCCGCAGCATCGGTATGATATTAGGTAGCTATGGAACACTCGACCTTTTATCGGACGATAGAAATCGATGGGCTGTTGATCTTCTACCGGGAGGCAGGCCGCACAGGCGCTCCAACGCTTTTACTTTTACACGGGCTTCCGTCGTCATCGCGGATGTTCGAGCCGCTCTTCGCCCGGCTCGCCGATAGTTATCACCTGGTTGCGCCTGATTACCCGGGTTTCGGCCATAGCGATTGGCCGGACCCAAAAAACTTCGCGTACACCTTCGATCACATCGCCGAAGTGATGAATCACTTCACTGAAGCGCTCGGGCTCTCGCACTACACGTTGTACATGCAGGACTATGGCGGTCCGGTCGGATTTCGCATGGTATTGGCACATCCAGAACGCGTGCAGGCGCTCATCGTGCAGGACGCCGTCGCGCACAACACGGGCCTGGGCGAGAATTGGAAAACGCGCCGGGCCTTTTGGGCCGATCGCGCGGCCAATGAAAGCGCCCTTCGCGCAAACCTTCTGTCACTCGCAGCCGCTAAGGCGCGCCATGCGGGCAACGATCCCGACGTCGAACGCCATGATCCGGATCTGTGGACGGATGAATACTACTTTCTCAACCAGCCCGGTCAGCCCGACATTCAGAGCGACCTCTTTTACGACTACCGCACCAACGTCGACGCCTACCCAACATGGCAGGCGTGGATGCGCGAAAAACAACCGCGCCTGCTCGTGATCTGGGGCAAGTACGAGAGCTCGTTCGATCCTTCCGAACCGGAAGCGTATCGGCGCGATGTTCCTACCGCGCAAATTCATATTGTGGACGGCGGCCATTTCGCGTTGGACACGGCGGCCGATGCGATCGCGGCGCTCGTGCGCAACTTTGTAAACGGCGGGAGTCAACCGTGATTACCGGCATGCACGCGATCTTCTACACCAAGCACTCCAAGGAGATGTACGATTTTCTCAAGGACGTGCTTGACCTGTCTTACGTCGACGCCGGAAACGGACGGCTCTTCTTTGCCGCGCCGCCGACGGAACTCGCGGTCCATGAGACGGAAGACGAGCCGGAGCACGAACTGTGGCTTATTTGCGACGATATCGCCGCCACGATAAAGCGGCTTGAGAAAAAGGGAATCAAAACAACACCGGTCGCCGACCGCGGCTGGGGCTTGGTGACGACACTCGAAGTCCCCGGCGGCGACAAGCTTGGCCTATACGAACCAAAGCATCTCTCGCCGCTCAGATAGCACCGGAAATAAAAACAGGTCCAACGACGCTTTATTGTTGGACCTGCTTCGATTTGGTTGCAGAGGTTCAGGTTTACTAATTCCGTTTTGGACCAGAAAACCTACCAGGTGGTCCGAAAACGGAAGCGCGACCGTACGGCACAGCGTTGGCGGCACGGTCTTAGCCACGATAAGTCAATCCAATCACTCCTTCCACTGAAGGTGCTCAGTACGAAGATTAGCGCCGGGGGCTGCCATGCGCATGGCACTATTATCGCTCATTGCGGCGATAGCGGCGCGTAGACCGTGCAGTTATAGATTCTTTAGCGTGCGTTAACAAGGCTAACCGCTTTGCTTGCTATACGGTGCAATTCGAACTCGGAGACGCCGGGAGAGCAAGCGAGCGGCGTGCCATCTCAGCGTGGGGCACTGGCGTTAATTCATCAAATATGCTATATTATCTACAGTAATCATGCAGAAACGCTACTTTACCGAGCTTGCGACCCCCCGGGAGGTCGCTGCGGAGATCGGCGCCCGCGCCCGCCAGCTTCGACTGGCGAAGGGCCTTCGGCAGGCCGAACTTGCCAAGCGCGCGAGGGTCTCCCCCGCGACCGTCGGCCGCTTCGAAGCGACCGGCGAAGCCACCTTTGCGGCGGTGTTGCGCATCGCGACCGCGCTCGGTGTCGAACGCGGACTCATCGAGCTCTTTTCCCCGGCGCCGCGATCGATCGCCGAACTCGAGGCAACCGACAAGCAAATCCGCAAGCGCGCGCGGCGCGTCATGATCCGCGGCGAGGCGCGCGAGTGAAGATTCCCGCTGGCGCTCCATTAGAGGTCGCCTTCGAGTTCGCGCCAGGCGCGCGCGTGCCAGCTGGGCGTCTTGCTCTCACGCGCAGCGGCATCGCGTTCGAGTATGCGCCGGAGTTGGCGCAGACGCCGATCGAGCTAAGCCCTTTCTTTGAACCGACGGCAACATCGGGACTCATCTACGCGAAAAACGCGCGCGACTTCAAGGGTCTCCCGGGCGTCTTTGCGCACAGCCTGCCGGATGCATGGGGCGAGATGCTCGTGCGCCGCCGCGCCGAACGCGAGGGCATCCCGTTCGCGTCCCTTACGGCACTCGATCAGCTCGCGATCGTCGGGCGTCGAGGGTCCGGAGCGCTGGTTTACGCGCCCGAAATCGCCGCAGAAGAGGCCGATGGCATTGATTTGGACGCGCTGGCCGCGAGCGCCGTCGAATTGATCGAGGGTCAAGACACGGTTGCGATCGAGCAGCTCGAACGCCTCGGCGGCTCATCGGGCGGCACGCGCCCGAAGGTGCTCGTCGGCATCGATGCAGCCGGCCAGTTTGTACCCGGTGATGCTGATCTGCCTGTGGAATTCAGCCACTGGATTATCAAGTTCCGCAGTTCGGCAAACGACATTGAGGACATCGGTGCACTCGAAGCCGCATACGCGGACATGGCGCGCGCGGCCGGCATCCCGATAAGCGAGACGCGATTGATCGAGGGAAAGCGAGGCCGATACTTTGCGACGAAGCGCTTCGATCGATTAGATGGCAATCGCCGCTTGCACATGGTCTCGGCGGCCGCTCTACTGGAGGTTGCGTGGTATGAGCCGACGATGGGTTACGACGATCTCATGAAGTTGAGCCGTAGGATGACGCGAAGCGAGGCCGCCGTCGATGACATGTACCGGCGGATGGTCTTCAACGTCTTGGCGCACAATCGCGACGATCACGCGAATCAACACGCGTACTTGATGGACGAGCACGGGAACTGGACCCTTGCGCCTGCGTTCGACCTGACGTATTCGCGCGGGCCCGGCACCGGTGAGCATTACATGGACGTGGCCGGCCACGGCGGCGATGACATCGCGCGCAGCAGCTTCGAGAAGGCCGCGAAAGCGCAAGGTATCAAACCGGCACAGGCAGCTTCGATCATCGATGAAGTCGGTGCGGCCGTGAATGTCTTCGCGCAGTACGCCGACGCTTACGACCTAAGGAAATCGACGCTCAAAGACATCGATCGCGATCTCCAGCGTGGTCTCGCGCGTTTCATTCCGCCATCCGTCGTTAAATCCATGACGCTGTGACTTTCAGCTGGGCAAGCTTCGCCCTCGGCATCATCGTTCCGGTACTCCTGTGGGTCGCCAAAGAGATCTTCGTGCCGGACCTGCTCGATCGCCGCCGCCAAGCGCGCGCGAACGCGCTAGAGCGCGAGGCCGAAGCGCGCGCCCAGGAGCGCGAAGATCGTCCCGTTCGCGAGCGCATTGGCGTGGCGGTCGTCTCGCTCTGCGACGCGCTCTACCGTGGCGCCTATACGCGCGGCGAGTTCACCATGGACGAATGGCAGCACTGGCATCAGCAGCTCGCGACGCTGATCGAATCGGCCGAGGGCGTCCGCGCGCTCGGTGAACACTACCGCGCCTTTGCGTCGGCCCTGAAGCACGATGCGCTCTGTATGAATATCCAAGGCGGCCGAGAGCGCGAATGGGCCGAGCGTGAAGCGGCGGGCGACGAACGGACGCGATTAAGGTACGAAGTGCGACAGCATGACGCCTTCTTCGAACAGAACGCAACGTCGGTGCTCTTCTCATGGGTCGAACCGCTGCGCGCGATCGACTTTGCCGAGCAAGCGAACAGGTACGAGGAAGCGGCGATACTGCATACCGAACTTGCCGCGGCCAAACTCTCAGAGCTGCCGCCGCTGTAGTGGAATCGGAATAACGTGGTGAACGACTGGACCGACGAGAACCTGATCGATGCAAGCGCGGGCGACACACCGCCGACGGCGCCGCGTGCAGCAGTCCTGCCGTTCGGCGATCCGGAACGCGACGATCGCTGGTTTGAAGACGCCGTGCGTGAGCTGCTGCGTCTCCACGGCTTTACCGACGTCGCATTTTATGGGACCCGCGGCGATACCCAAGACGGAATCGACCTTTACGGTGATCGTGGTGATCTCCATTACGGCATTCAAGCCAAACACCGTAAAGTGTTCACGGAAGGCGATACTAATGAGGCTATTGCGGCCGCGACCTATACGGCGGACCGCTTCATCCTCGCGCTCTCGCGCCGCGCGGGAGTGGGCGTTCATCGCGCAATACGCCGAAATCGGGCTCGTTGGGAACTCTGGGATCAGGTGCGGCTCAGCGACCTCGTGCGGGAACTTCCGCACGATCATGCCGTTGACTACATCGAGCGCTTCTTTCACCCTGCCCATGTCGAGACGTTTCTCGGTCGCTCGCGTGCGACGACGTTTCTTGAACGCGAAATCTACTTCGCTACGTTTTCCGACCCGGCGAGCCTACGCTATCATGGATGGTCGCGTGTCGGGCCAGCCGAGCCGTTAGAGGCGCTGCAGCGTTTCCTCGCCGATGGCACGGCGCGCGTGGCGATCGTGTCCGGACCGATCGGCGGCGGGAAGAGCAAACTACTCTATGACGCAACCGTCGGATACGCCGGCGCGCTTCACCCCTACTTCGTCGCTCCGCAAGCAGTCATTACGCCCGAGGCGCTCGCAGAGATCCGCGCGCAGCACAGCCTCGTCTTCGTCGACGATGCCGGCGATGTTGACCACATTGAGAGCATCATCGCTTTTCTGCGCTCGCGACCGCAAAGCAAACTCGTTCTAACCGTCGCAGGTGCGAGCAGCGCTGGCGTGCACGATTCGTTGCTCGAGCTGGGGTATCGCTCCGACGAGATTTGCACCATCGCACTTAAGCGCCTGGGGCGCGCAGCCACCATCGCGCTTGTGCAACAGGTGCTCGGGGCGGAGAGTCCGGACGTCGAGGAGGCTGTCATCCGTTTCGCCTCGGATACGCCTCTTGCAACGATTCTCACGACGCGCGTCGTCCGCGAGCGCCATGCTGGCGCCGACGCCGTCCACAGCGAAGAGGCCGCGAGCGACCTCGTCCGGGCCCTCTATCGCGACGTCGCGATCGGGAAGCTCTCCGACGAGATCGATCAGGCGGAGGTGCGCGCCGCGATGGAAGTTATCGCCGCGACCGGACCCGCGAAGCTCGATGATGATACATGGTTGGATTTAGCTGCAGCGTTCTTGGGTTGGGACGTCCCGCGGCTGCTGCGCGCGATCGACGCGATTGACGACGCCGGCGTTCTACTCCGTCGAGGCTTTCACTACTCACTCGCGCCCGACATCCTCCGACAGAGCGTGCTGCTCGGCGCGTGCGTTGCGCGGGGCCGTGACACGGGGTTTGCGTTGCGGCTCTATGACTACTTCCCCTACGATACAAGCTTTCTTCGGAACGTCGCACTTGCCGACATTGAGTCGCAAGGAGAGGGTGGCCCACCACTCTTCGCGCCCGTGTGGCGCGCGGTCGAGCAACACGCCGCGAGCTCGAACAGCCTCGATCGCCTGCAACTCCTCGACCATCTTGAGCACGTCGCGTACGTCAAGCCAAACGAGGTGCTGCACCTGTGCGCGTATCTCGTCGACCATCCGGCAGCAAACGACGGCACGCAGCCGTACGCGCACATTCATGTGATTACGCACACAGCGGTCCTACGAGAACTGCCGCACGTGCTGCAGGCCGTGATGATGGGCGAACCGGCCCGTATCGGACAGTGTGTGCGGCTACTTTGGCGGCTTGCCGCAATAGAAAAGCCGGATAATCCCCACGCCGCCGATGCGCCACGAGCGATCAAGGAGCTTGCTGGATACGATATCCAGTTCGGCACGCAGATGGCGGAGCCGATTTTGACGGCCGTGACTGAGATGATCCGTTCGGGAGAGCGCGACCTCGAACGACGCTCGCTGCTTGACCTCATTGAGCCGGCTCTTAAGCGCGACGTCGACGACCATATGTCGCGCGGGACGCAGCTCGTGATTCGTCGGGGAATCGTTCCGGTATCGCGTGTGAGAGATCTGCGGGACCGCGCAATAGCCCTTGTCGCAGAAACGGCACTCGGTGACGATCCAGGGCGCACCGACAAGGCCCTCAAACTATTGGGAGACCTGCTCAGGGACCCGTGGAATCTCGTGCGACCGCCCACGGAACAGGAACAAGCGGCGTGGGACCGCGAGCGCGCGGTCGCGCTCGATACCTTTGATGCAATCATTGCCGCTGAGCGTTGGCCGCTGCGCTCGCTGCGCATTCTGGATCTGATTCCGTGGTTTGCGAATCACAGCAGCAGCGCGCTCGTGCGCGACCGCGCCACCGCGGCACTCGCAAAACTCCAAGGACCGAGCGCGCGCGATCGCTATCGGATATTACTCTCGGAGTATCTGCGATTCGATTCGTTTGCCGAGTTTGATCCCGCGGACCCCAATGCCGGCCAGCAACTGATCGACGAGTTTACTGGAAAGGTCTCGTGCGAATACCTAGACTCGTTCCCTGATCCACGCGAGCTGCTCGCTGACGTCGGCCGCCATCTCGCGGAGATCGCGGAAACCGGTTCGCATGGTTCAGCCTGGCGACTCTTCGCGGCTCTTATTTGGGAACGCTACGAGTACGGCGTTCGCATGATTGACGCTATCCTCGAAGACGGAGACCGCCGGTTCTACCGCGACATGGGAGCGCTGCTCGGCACCGTGATTTTGCACGAGCCGGCCGCCGGCGCAGCGATTGCCGACCAGATGCTCGCGCTCGGCGACGTCGACGCTGCCATCGGCGTGGCCCAAAGCCTTGGCGCCGTCAATGCACCTCCCGAGACAATACCAGTACGCGCGCGCCTTCTTCGCGAGGTCCTCCGATGCGACAACCTCCAAGTCCGGCTCTGCGCCGCTCACGCGCTGATATGGTTCCGCGATTTAGCGCGCGATGCGATTCCCGGCCTTATCGCCGACGCACGCATCGACAACGAATCAAAGCTCGCCGATGATCTCTTTATGATGCTCCCGAAAGACGTGACGACGATCGCACCGTCGACGCGGGAGCGGCTGCTCGAGCAGCTCCGGCATGTGGCTAACCTTGAATTTTGGCCCTTGGATTATCTTCGACGTTTGGCTCCGACCAACGGCGCGGCGGTCTTCGATTTGTTCATCTGGCGAATTACCGCGGGCCAATTGAACCGCGAGTACCACGCGGTACCTCTCGTCGACATCACGTTCGACGCAGTAATGCAAGCCCTCGTTGCCGCTCCGGGGCGTGACGCTGGCGTGGAGCGACTCCTTGCGCTCTATCCAAACCTCGAGCCGGCGCGGCGACGCGCGTTCGACACTCTCTTTGGTCACCTCGCGCGTGCCGCGCCGCAAATCACGAAGACTGCGATTGACGTTGCGTTCCAATCTTCGGATAGCCAGATGCACCAGGCCGGACTCAATTGGATGCGCACGCTCCACCATAGCCTTGTCACCGCCGACGTGCCGTTCTTGGTACGCAGCGTCGAGAGCGCGTTTGCGGTCAGCCAGGAACTTGGGGAGTCGTTGTGCGGCCCTGTTCTCAATGCGATCACGTTTGGCGCAGAAGCGGTCGCGGTTCACGAAGCTACGCCGAGCGATCACCGGATTCAAGAGGTCGCGACGGCGGCGCTCGTCGGCGAGCTGTCACCCGACGCGCGCCGCTTCTTTGAGACGCTGCTCCAGCACGGCCGGACCAGCGCTGAACGATCCATTCGGCTATCTGAGGATGCGTTTGGGCCACTATGAACGTTGACGAACGAACTGGTCTTGGCGCCTCGCGCGTGACAAATTTGTGACAGTCGGCCAGGCGCTTAACGAAAAGGCCCCCGCGAAATTTGCGTTTCACGAGGGCCGACGTGGCTCCGGATGCTGGACTCGAACCAGCGACCCGCTGATTAACAGTCGGCGTGGGACTTTCTGCACACGACCTGCGCCGACGGTGATGGACGCAATATGGCCCGGCGATCTCGAACCGGCTCTTGGTGCCCTAATAGCTTCTGGGACAGGCCGTCATTCGCAGCTGGGAAACTTTACCAGAAATTCAAGTTTGTACCGGTAATCGAGCGTGCGGGATTTACCAGAAATAAAAGAAGCAGGTCCAGAAATTATTAATTTCTGGACCTGCACAGGTTGCGGGGGCGAGATTTGAACTCGCGACCTTCGGGTTATGAGCCCGACGAGCTACCGGACTGCTCCACCCCGCGATGGACTGCGTTTGATACGGCGGGTCGAACGCCTTTCCTTCCGAACCTTCGGGAAGCATGGAATCGCTCGAGCCGGCCGTCGCAAGTCTACCAAAGATTCACCTCCACTGCCACCTCGAAGGGTGCCTGCGGGCGCAGACTTTTGTCGAGTTAACCCGCCGCTACGGTCTCTCGACGCGCTACCAGCCCGGCGGGGCCGAGGTCGTGGGGCCGACCGATCCCGCGCGGGTCTACGATTTTTCAACGTTCCCCGAGTTCTTATTGATCTTTGCAGCGGTGAGCCGGGCGCTTGCCTCGCCCGACGACTACGCACGCCTTGCGCGCGAGTTTGTCGCCGATGCGCTCGCGCAACACGTGGTCTACGGCGAGCTGTTCATCTCGCCATCGGTCTGGGCGTTCTTTCATCGCGACCTGGATCTCGCCGCGACGATCCGTTCGATCGTCGCCGAGCTGCGCGCGGCTCGCGCGCACGGCGCCGAGTTCTCGCTTATCGTCGACGTGACGCGCAACTTCGGTGTCGACTCGGCGATGCGTACCGCGCAGCTTGCGTCCTCGCTCGCCGGCGACGGCGTGATCGGTATCGGCCTTGGGGGCGACGAGGCGCGCTTTCCCGCCGAGTTGTTTGCCGACGTCTTCGCGTTTGCGCGCGCACAAGGGTTGCATACCGTCGCGCACGCGGGTGAAGCGGCCGGCGCGCAGAGCGTTGCGGCTGCCATCGAGATCGGTGCCGAGCGCATCGGCCACGGCGTACGGGCCATCGAAGATCCCAGTGTGGTTGCCTTGCTTCGCGATCGCGGGATTGCGCTCGAGATTTCACCGACGTCGAACGCGTGCACCGGCGTTGTCCCGGCCGGCGTCGAGCATCCGCTGCATCAACTGGATGCAAGCGGCGTGCGCGTTACCATTGACGCCGACGATCCGGCAATCTTCGGCACCTCGATCTCGCGCGAGTACGCGCTGGTCGCGCAAAGCGCCGGCATCGAAACCTTGCGCCGTTTCATCGCCAATGCCGCCGATGCGTCGTTTTTGCCGCCGGCAGCGAAGTCGACGCTGTATCGCGAAGTGCTAAGAAACCATGTCCGGGCATAGCCATTTCGCCGAATCGGTCGAGGAGTATCTCGAAGCGGTGTATCGCCTTGAACGCGAGGGTCCCGGGGTCACCACCTCGGGGCTCGCCTCGTCGCTCGGCGTCGCGCCCGCATCGGTCTCCGGTATGTTGAAGAAGCTGGCGAAAGACGGCTATCTCGAGCAGGTCTCGCGCGGCGAAGTCAAGCTCACCGAAAAGGGGTTGGCGGTCGGCGTGCGCGTGTTGCGGCGTCATCGGCTGGCTGAACGGCTGCTGACCGATGTGCTCGGCATGCCGTGGGATCAAGTCCACGATGAAGCGTGCATGCTCGAGCACGCCATCTCGGCCAACGTCGAAGCGCAACTGCTCAAACTGCTCAAAGATCCGACGACCTGTCCGCACGGTCAACCGATTCCGCCCAGCGATTTGAGCAATCCGGTACAGACGGGCGAACCGCTGGCCCAAGTGCCCGAAGGAACGCGCGGCCGTGTTGAAAGCGTCACCGAAGAATTCCCCGAGATCTTGCGCTATCTCGCCGAGATTGGCGTGCGCCCGGGCGTCGAGATCACGCTCGTGCAAAAAGCGCCGCTCGGCGGACCGTTGACGATTTCCGTTGACGGCAAACGGCACGCGATCTCGCTCGAGCTCGCCGGATTGGTCACGGTGCTCGCAGCGTGATCACGCGGGTTCTCATCGTCCTCAACGTGCTCGCATTCGGGTGGGAAGTCGTGGTCGCCGGCCTGGGCTTTCTCTCGTTGATGGGCGGCGGTAACGAGGAGCGCGTGCTGCAGCTGGGAGCGCTGTGGCCCAATTCCGTACTGATCGATCACCAGTATTGGCGCATCGTCACGTCGGCGTTTTTGCACGGCGGCCTGCTGCATATCGGCGTCAATATGTTTTCGCTGTGGGTGCTGGGACGATTCATCGAAGCGGCCGCTGGTTCGCCGCGCATGCTGGCGATCTATGTCGTCTCGATGATTGCCTCGGGACTCGGCGTCGTGTACTTGAGTCCCGCAACCAACGCAATGATTCCGACCCTGGGCGCAAGCGGCGCGATCTTCGGACTCTTCGGCGCACTCTTTGCGATCGGATTCAAACTCGGTCCGCCGGGCATGCAGCTGGTGCGCGCCAACATCGGCATCCTGGTGCTCAATTTGCTCTTCACGTTCTTCGTGCCGGGCATCGCGTGGGAAGCGCACGTGGGCGGCCTCATCGTGGGCTTCTTGTTCACGCTCTTGATCTACACGCCGCCGCGGCGCGTCGCACCGGTGGTCGTCGATGCGAATACCGGCGCGCAATACGAAACCGAATATCAAACGCCTCAACCGCCGCGGCAATGAATAGCCTCACCACCGAAGAGCTCTTCGCGTCGGGCGGCCCGATTGCGCGTGCGCTGCCCGGGTTCGAAGCGCGCGCCGGGCAAGTGCAGATGGCGCAGTCGATCGAGCGCGGCGTGCTCGAGGGCATGCACACGATCGTCGAGGCGGGCACCGGCGTGGGCAAATCGCTCGCGTATCTCGTGCCGGCGGTGCGCAGCGGCAAGAAGATCGTGCTGTCCACCGGCACGATCGCGTTGCAAGAACAGCTCGTGCGTAAAGACATTCCGCTCGTCGAACGCGCGCTGGGCGTGCCCTTGCGCGTCACGCTGCTCAAAGGCCGCGGGCACTACCTTTGCAAGCAGAAGTACGAGCGCATGCGCGCCGAGCGGCTGATCGCGTCCTCGCGGACGATGGAGCAGATGTGGGCGTGGGCGGCCGTCACGCAAACCGGCGATCGCGCTGAGTTGCCGTTCTTGCCGCCGGGCGACGAGTGGGAGACGCTCGATGCGGATGCCGATGACTGCACCGGCGAATTCTGCGAGCACTTCCGCGACTGCTGGTTCTTCAAAAAGCGCGACGAGGCCAAGTACGCCGACATAGTCGTGGTCAATCACGCGCTCTTCTTTCTCGATCTCGCGGTGGGCGGCGGTCTGTTGCCACCCTACGACGTGGCGATTCTCGACGAAGCGCATCAGTGCGAGCGCTGGGCGACCGACGCGCTAACCTCGACGATCTCGCGCGGCACGCTCGGGCGCATGATGCGCAAGCTGCATCGCACCTACACCGTGCCGGCCTCGTTCGACGGCGACTTCGACGACGGGATGCGCGCACTCGAGTCCGCGCTCGCAAGCGTGCCGGGCGATCGCTATCCGCTGGGCGCCAATGAGGACGCGTGGCCAGCGCTCGAGAGGCTGCGCGCTACACTCTACAAGCTCGAGAACTGGCTCTACGCCAATTGGCACGGAGCACTGAAGAAACGCGTGGACAACGACGCCGAAGCCGAGCGCCGCCGCGATCTTGCGATGCGCGCGATTCTGGCGCACCAAGGCGCGATCGATCGCGCGCAGTTGCCCGCGGACGAAGCGATCGCGTGGGTCGAGCGCGGTGACCGCGACGGCCGCTACGAGGTCAACAGCGCGCCCTTCGACGTAGCCGAGTTCTTGCGCGCTGCGCTCTTCGCGCGCACGTCGAGCGTGGTCCTCACCAGCGCGACGATCTCAATCGACGGCAGCTTCGACTTTCTCAAGCGCTCGCTCGGCGTCGACGAGGCGCAAGAATTGATCGCGCCGTCGCCGTTCGACTACGCGCGGCAAGCGCGGCTGTATCTCGCGCCGCCCGATCTCAATCCCAAGGCCAACGATTTTGCCCGAAAAGCGGCGCCGATCGTCGAAGAGTGTCTGGATCGTTGCCGCGGCCGCGCATTTGTCCTCTTCACCTCGTATGCGCGCCTGCGCGAAGTCTACGCGCTGCTGCGCGAGCGCTTGCCGTTTCCGGTCAAACTGCAAGGCGAAATGCCGCGCGCGCATCTCTTGCAATGGTTTCGCACCACGCCCAACGCCGTGCTCTTTGCGACCGGCACGTTCTGGGAAGGCATCGACGTCGTCGGCGACGCGCTCTCGTGCGTGATCATCGACCGCTTGCCGTTCCCGTCGCCCGCCGATCCGCTCGTTGCGGCGCGCGTTCGCGATTTGGAGGCGCGCGGGATGGACGGATTCGAGGAGTACATGATTCCCGCCGCAATCGTGCGCCTCAAGCAGGGCTTCGGGCGTTTGATTCGCAGTACCACCGACACCGGGGTCGTCGCATTGCTCGACGGCCGCGCGGCATCCACTCGCTACGGCGAAACGATTCTGCGCGCGCTACCCCCGGCACGCCGCATCACCCACCTCGATGAGTTAACGGAGTTCTTTGCTTGAAGCGATTTCTTACTATTGTTGCGCTCCTCGCGTTGCTACCCGCGAACGCCTTAGCATGGGGCGAAGCCGGTCACGCGATGATCAGCCGGCTCGGCGCCCAAACCTTGCCCACTTCGGTGCCCGCATTCTTGCGTACCGCGTCGGCGGTCGACGAAATCTCCTATCTCGGGCCTGAGGAAGATCGACTCAGGGATGCGGGCGCGTCGTATGACGCCGACTGGGACGAGGGGCATTTCTTAGATCTCGACGATGACGGAACGGTCGCCGGCGTGGTGCACATGGACGCGTTGCCGAAAAGCATGGCCGCGTATGCTGAGGCGCTCGCCAAGGCGGGTACGACGCCGTATAAGGTCGGCTTCATTCCGTACACCATCATGGACGGCTTCGAGCGCGTGCGGATGGATCTCGCCTATTGGCGCGTGTTCGATTACCTCGCGACGCATGCGACGACCGCCGCGGCGCGCGGGCAATTCACGTGGCAGCGGTCGCTGCGCGAGACGTTAACGCTTCGCGACATCGGCGACTGGAGCCACTTCGTGGGCGATGGCAGCCAACCGCTTCACATCTCGATTCATTACAACGGGTGGGGCGAATATCCTAACCCGCACAACTACACGACCAAGCACATTCACTCGTACTTCGAAACGGTCTTCGTCGGCAAGTACGCAAAAATCGACGACGTGCGCGCGCTCATTCCCGCGATGCAAGCGCCGGTTCCCGATCACTTGTTGACGCAGGACGAGATCGGCGCGCTGGTCGGGAACTACCTCGCCGGCACGGCAAAAGAAGTGGATCCGCTCTATCAACTCTACGCGGCGGGCGACTTCGAGAACGGGACGCCGAAAGCGGTTACATTCACTGATACGCAACTTGCGCGCGGCGCAGCGGAGCTACGCAACTTGATCGTGCTCGCCTGGGAAGACAGCCTCAACCAGAGCGTGGGCTACCCGGCGGTCGCGGTTCGCGATGTCCTCGCGGGCAAGGTAGCGCCGACCGGCGTCGGGGACTAATCCGCCCGCAGCCGCGCGGCGTAGTACAGGTATGCGTTACTTCATAACGATCCTGGCCGCCGCGTTTATCACGGCCGCCCCCGCGATGGCTGACTCGATGTCGTCGCCAAAGCCCAGTCCGTCGGCCATGCACTCGATGAAGAGTTCATCGTCGATGAAAAGCAACCACATGATGGCATCGCCGAAGGGCAGTCCGTCATCGATGCATTCGATGAAGAGCAGCCACATGATGGGCTCTCCGAAACCGAAACCCTCCGCGTCACCCCGAGCGTAGCTTCACTACGCCCGGGATGACAAGAGGCGTTTAGTCTTCTCGCACTTCGACTTTCGCGCGTTCTTGCAACTCGGCGACGATGTTCGAGTCGGCGAGCGTGGTCGTGTCGCCAAGGGTGCGTCCTTCGGCGATGTCGCGCAGTAGGCGGCGCATGATCTTGCCGCTGCGCGTCTTGGGCAGTTCCTGCGTGAACGTGATGTACTTCGGGCGCGTGAATTTGCCGAGTTTCTCCGCGACATGATCGCGTAGCACGTCGGCGAATTCCGTCGAGCCCTTGTTGTCGCTACCTTTGAGTGAGACAAAGGCGTAGATCGCCTGCCCGGTCATGTCGTCGCTCTTACCGCAGACCGCCGCTTCGGCGACCTTGGGATGATCGACCAGCGCGCTCTCGATCTCCGTGGTCGAGATGCGGTGTCCGCTCACGTTCATGACGTCGTCGATGCGGCCCATGAACCAGAAGTTGCCGTCCTTGTCGCGTTTGCAGCCGTCGCCGGCTAGGAACTTGCCGGGGAACTTCGACCAGTACGTTTTCTTGTATCGTTCGTCGTCGCCCCAGATGCCGCGCAACATGCCCGGCCACGGTCGCGTGATCACCGCGTATCCGCCGCCGCCGAGCGGCACCGAATTGCCCTGCTCGTCGACTACGTCGGCTTGGATGCCCGGGAACGGCCGAGTCGCCGAACCGGGTAGCAGCGTCGTGATGCCGGGAAGCGGCGTGATCATGATGCCGCCGGTTTCGGTCATCCACCAGGTATCGCACACCGGCGTCTGATTGCTGCCGATCCATTCGCGATACCAGATCCACGCTTCCGGATTGATCGGTTCACCCACCGAGCCCAACAGGCGAAGCGACGAAAGGTCGCGTCCGGCCGGAAACTCGGTGCCCCATTTCATGAAGGTGCGGATCGCGGTCGGCGCGGTGTAGAAGATCGAGACTTTGTAGCGCTCGATGATCTGCCACAGCCGATCCTTTTCGGGAAAGTCCGGCGTGCCTTCGTAGATCACGCTGGTCGCGCCGTTGGCGAGCGGGCCATACACGATATACGTGTGACCGGTTACCCAGCCGATGTCGGCGCCGCACCAGTACACGTCCTTGTCTTCCTTGAGGTCGAAGATCAGTTTGTGCGTTGCGGTCGCGTGCGTAAGATAACCACCGGTGGTGTGCTTAATGCCTTTGGGCTTGGCCGTCGTGCCGCTGGTATACAGCAGAAAGAGCAGATCCTCGGCGTTCATGCGTTCGGGTTCGCAGGTCGTCGACTGATTAGCCATGACCTCGCTGAACCAGTGGTCGCGCTTCTCGTGCATGAAGACTTCATCCCCGACGCGCTTGGCCACCAGACAGTGCTTCACGGATGGTGTTTTTTCCATCGCGATGTCGCAGTTGCGTTTGAGCGGAACTTTCTGGCCGCGCCGCCAGCCGTAGTCGGCGGTGATGATCGCGACACATTCCGAGTCGTTGACCCGATCGATGATCGAATCGGGCGAGAACCCGCCGAAGATGACCGAGTGGGCGGCGCCGATGCGCGCGCAGGCCAGCATCGCGACCGGCAGCTCGGGAATCATCGGCATGTAGATCGCGACGCGATCGCCTTTCTTGATACCGAGTTTGCGCATACCGTTGGCGAACTTGCAGACGTCGTCGAGCAATTGCTGATAGGTAATCGTCCAGCGATCGCCCGGCTCGCCTTCGTAATAGTAGGCAATCTTGCTGCCCTTGCCGGCGCGTACGTGGCGATCGAGACAGTTGACCGACACGTTGAGTTCGCCGTCGTAGAACCATTTGGCGAACGGCTCGTTCCACTCAAGGGTCTTGGTGAACGGCTTCATCCATTCGAGCTTGCGGGCCCAACCCGCCCAGAACGCGAGGTAATCTTTTTCGGCCTCTTCGTAGATCCCGGGCTGCGCGTTGGCTTGCGCCGAGAAATCCGCGGGCGGTGGAAAACGGCGGCTCTCTTCAAATAGAGCCTCGATTGCTTGCGTGCTCATGGGCCCGAGTTCACCGGGGGTCATTGCAAATGCCTGCCGGAAAAGTCGACCTCAGGCGCTGGCACTCCGGGCCCAGGAGTGCTAAGATAGCCCGCAGTGAAGAGCGAGGGCGGACTGGATAAGCGCAAGGCCTACATTCTGGCGACGGTCGTGTACGAATACATTGCGACCGCCGAACCGGTGGGCTCGAACACGCTCACGCAAAAGTACAATTTGGGCGTCAGTTCTGCGACCGTGCGCAACGAAATGGCCGAGCTTGAAGCGGGCGGATACTTGGTCCAGCCGCACACCTCAGCGGGTCGCGTGCCCTCGGACGCGGGCTATCGCACCTACGTCGATCAACTCATGCAGCCCGAGACGCTGGGCACCGACGACCGCCGCCGAATCCGCGAGGATTTGCGCGAAGCCAGCCGCGAGCTCGACGAAGTCATCGAGAGCGCCACGCACTTGCTCGGCCGCCTTTCGAACAACCTCGCCTTCGTGACCAAGCCGCAGCCCGACACCCAGAGCTTCAAGCACATTCAATTGATTTGGCTTTCGCCGCGCACCGGCGTTGCCGTCGTCGTGACCTCACTCGGCGTGGCGGCGCAAACGCTGTTCGAGGTCACGAGCGATCTCGAAGCCGATGCCCTCACCCGGCTCTCCAACGCGCTCAACGCTCGCTTGGGCAATCGCCTCTTGCGCGACATCGCCGACCGCGACGTCAAGAGTGTGGTCGAGGAACTCGGCCTCCCCGACGAGCTGCGCGGCGCCGTTCTCGCGGCATTACGCAGCGCGCGCAGCGCGCAGGCGCCCTCGATCGCGGCGTCAGGCGCGCAAAATCTGCTCGACCAACCCGAGTTTCAGGACTTGCGCAAGCTGCGCTCGATCCTACGTATCGTCGAGGAGCAAAAGACGCTCTATGACATGGTTGCCGACGCAATCGGGAACGATACGGCCAGCGTGAAAATCGGCGCCGAATTCGGCAGCGACGAACTTGCGGATCTCTCGGTGGTTACCGTGCCGTACCGGTTTGGGCCCAATGCGGTTGGGATGCTCTCGATCCTCGGTCCGCGCCGCATGCCCTATGCCCGTCTCGTGGCGCTCGCCTCGGGAACTGCCGATACCCTTTCCGAACGACTTTCCGATATAGAGTAAGATGCCCACCAAGGACTACTACGAAGTGCTCGGCGTTGCGCGAGACGCATCGCCGGATGAGATCAAGCGCGCCTATCGCGGTCTGGCGCGCCGCCATCACCCCGACGTCTCGCACGACAAGGCCGGCGCCGAACATCTTTTTAAAGAGATCAACGAAGCGTACGAGGTGCTCTCCGATCCGCAGAAGCGCGCGCAGTACGATCGCTTCGGAACGGTTAACGGGGCGCCGGGCGGCGGCGACTTCGGCTTCTCGGGGTTCGGCCCGAACGGCTTTGGCGATATCTTCGACATGTTCTTCGGTGAGGCGCGCGCACAGGCCCAGCCGCGCCGCAGTGGTCCCCAGCGCGGTTCGGATTTACGCTACGATCTCGAGATCACGCTCGACGAAGCGTTCAGCGGCACAACGAAAGAGATTCAATTCTCGCACCTTGCGCAGTGCGAGACGTGCAAGGGCTCCGGCGCACAGCCGGGTTCACTGGTCGCCGGGTGCGAGCGCTGTCATGGCTCGGGCGTGATGCGCACCGTGCGCCAGACGCCGCTCGGACAATTCGTCACGCAAACGACGTGCACGACGTGCGGCGGCGAAGGACACGTCATCATGCAACCGTGTACGGCTTGCAGCGGCCGCGGGCGGCACGAGGTGGAGCGCAAGCTCAACGTGCGCGTACCCGCCGGCGTCGACGACGGATCGCGCATTCGCATCGCCGGCAACGGCGAGGCCGGTATTCGCGGCGGGCCGGCCGGCGATCTGTACGTGTATTTGAGCGTTGCGCCGCATCCGCTCTTCCGGCGCGATGGCCTCGAGACGTTCATCGACGTTCCGATAAGCTTTCCGCTCGCCGCTTTAGGTACGACGATCGAGGTGCCGTCGCTCGAAGGACCGTTGCCGCTCGGCATTCCGCCCGGCACGCAAAGTGGAACTCAGCTGCGTCTGCGTGGTTACGGCATGCCGTCGGTTCGCGGATCGCAGCGCGGCGACCATCACGTCACCGTTCACGTCGTCGTGCCGACGAAGCTCAACAAACGTCAGCGCGAACTGTTGGAAGAATACGCGCGCGCCGGCGGCGATTCGATCGAGGAGAAGAGCTTCCTCGACCGGGTGAAGGACGCGTTCCGGCCGGAGTGAGTTAGGCAGTGTAGTGCCGGCACGGCGATTTTTTGTTCGTGATGCGCATCACGCCGGCGAGGTGGTCGCGATCCACGGCAGCGACGCGCACAAGATCGTCAACGTCCTACGCTTGCGTAACGGCGACCTCATCGAGGTCGTCGACTCGCGCGGCGCAGTTTTCGCCGCCACGCTCGAGTCGAAGGACGGCGCACTGCATGCGCGGCTGACCGAAGCTCGCGGCGCGCCCCCCGAACGGGCCGTCGTAATCGACGTCGCGCAAGGGATTCCCAAGGGACAGAAGATGGACTTCGTCGTCGAGAAGCTCGGTGAACTTGGGGTCCGCGCGCTACTGCCGCTGCGCAGTGAACGTACGATCGTAACCGATGTCGGTCCGGCAAAACTCGAGCGGTGGCGGCGCCTCGCACGAAGTGCAGCGCAGCAGAGCGGGCGTGCCGATCTCCTCACCGTTACCGAACCATTACCATTCGCGCAGCTCCGCCTGCAATTTTCGGAGTACGACGCGGTCATCATGCCGTGGGAGATCGCCGAGCCGGAGCCGCTGCGCAAAATGCTGCCTGAAATCGTGCGTGGCGCGCGCACGGTCCTCGTGGTAATCGGTCCCGAAGGCGGTTTCTCGCATGCGGAAGCCGAGTCGGCACAGGCGGCAGGTGCGCGTCTTGTCTCCCTGGGTTCGCGCATTTTGCGCACGGAAACGGCGGCGCTGGCGGTGGTGGCTATCCTCGCCTACGAGCTGGGCATCTAGAGGCCGTTCGGCTTACGGACGATAACTGTAGTGAATGCTTGAGCGCCGGACAGTACGCCGGTTGCGCAATGCCGGTACGGTGGGCGCGCTGGCGATTATCGGTGTCCTGGTATTACAGGCCGCCATTCTCATCGTGCTTTCGATCACTACGCTGCCGCCCTCGCGCTCGGTGAATGCTAGCGGTTTGCGCCGCACCTACATAATGCGCATTCTCTACGACGCGACCGTGCACAACGAAGCCGACCTGCACCAAAGCATCGCGGGGCTCGGCGCCGCGCAGGCGCGTTTCGGCGATCTCTCGCCCGACGAGAGCGCGCTTTTTGCTCGCTACGTCGCGAGGCCGACGCAAGCCGATGCGATGGCGCTGCTCAATCTCTTCGACGCCAAGACTAACGCCTATGAATCGAGCGCGCGCGCGCGGCGTGCGGCCTTTCGCATGGCGGCGATCGCTACCGGTCTTATCGCGATCGCGCTCGTCGCGATATTGTACTACCGCCTGGCGCGGCCGGCCGAAGCGCGCTGGGCGAATATGGTTGGGAAGCTCGAGGAGAGCCAAGAGCGGCTTAGTTCGATGTTCGATTTCCATCCCGATGCCGTCGCGCTGATCGACGAGCAGAGTCGGATCGTTCGCGCTAATAGCGAACTCGAACGCTTGACGCTGTACCGCTCTGATGAATTAATCGGGGTTCCGATCGACACGCTGGCGCCCGCGCAGGACGCGATCGAGCACGCCGGTCTTGCCGGAGCGCTCTTTTCGGAGACGTCGATGCGATTCGACGCAGCGCTACGGGCCAAGAACGGCTCCGCGGTCATGGTACGGGTAGACACGGTGCCGATGCGGGCCGGTGGCGCGTTGGAGGGCGTCTATGTGATTGCTCGTGACGTCACGCGCGATCGCGAGATCGAGTTTCGTGAGAGCTTGCAGCGCGAACGGCTGCGCGCGCTTTCACGCATCGCGTCGGTGCACGCCGGCTCGGTCGAACGGCAGATTGCCGAGACACTGCAGTATGCCGTGCGCGCTCTCGAAATGGAAGGCGCCGGCGTTTCGCGCGTAGTCGACGACGAAGTTACGATCACCCATTCGGTCGGTAGCGCGCTCCAAGCCGGCGATTCTTTTCCGTTTGCGGAATCGTACACCCGCCATATCTTCGGCACGAACAAGATGATCGCGTTCTGGAATTACGCGAACAGTGAATGGGAAACCGATCCGGCGCAGGCGCGCTTCGGTTGGGGCGCGATGATCATCACGACCGCTTTTGCCGACGGTGTGCCGGTCGGCGCGCTGGGCTTCATGTCGCGCAAGCCGCGAAGCCGTCCTTTCGAAGAAGCAGATCTCGATTTCGCGCGCGTGGTTGCCGCCATGATCGGTGCGGCCCTCGCGCGCGAGCGCCGCGAGGAAGAACTCGAACAGATTGCCTACGTCGACTCCGTGACACGTTTGCCGAACCGGCGTTACGCGATGGATCAACTGCGCCTGGCCATTGCGCGCGCCGACCGGAACGGCGATCAGATCGTGGCGTACTTCATCGACCTCGATGGATTCAAAGCCGTCAACGACGCATTTGGGCATGCAGTCGGCGACGAATTTTTGGCGATCACCGCCGCGCGGCTGCGGGCCGTGCTTCGCGAAGGCGACATCCTCGCACGCGTCGGTGGTGATGAGTTCCTCGCGCTGCAGACTGGTGTCGCTCCGGTCGATGGCGAGGAGCTTCGCTTAGGCGAGCGTTTGATCCAAGCGGCGTCGGAGCGCGCGATGTTTGAGGGCCGCTCGGTCGCGGTCGGTGCCAGCGTGGGCATCGCGGCGTATCCACGTGATGCAGCGACGGCTGAAGTATTGCTCGAACGGGCCGACCAGGCGATGTATGCGTCGAAGCGCGCAGGCAAAGGCGTGGCGACCTCCACGTCGTAGGCGGAAACCCCCCTCGCCCCGTCGTATGGGCTCGGGCTAGACTATGGCCAAGCTCCCATTTTCCATCGTAGTTCCCACCTACAACGAAGCCGGCGGCATCGAGCGTTTGCTTCGGGCGGTTAGCGACGTTTTCAAACAGCACGACCTCGATGGCGAGATCATCGTCGTCGACGACAACTCGCCCGACGGAACCGGCGCAATCGTCGACCGCCTCGCAGGTGAGTTGCCGGTTCGGTGCTTGCATCGGCCGGGCAAGCTTGGCCTCTCGAGCGGCGTCATCGACGGATGGGCCTTCGCGCGCCCGGAGTCGCAAGCGCTTGGCGCGATGGATGCGGACTTCAGTCATGACATCAACATTTTACCGTTGATGGTCGCGGCGCTGGAATCGGGCGAGTACGGTTTGGCGATCGGAAGCCGTTACGTCAGGGGTGGTGGAATTGCGAACTGGCCGCGGCGGCGCATCATTACGTCGCGCGTCGCGTGCGCGCTCGCCGCGCCGCTTACTCCGGTCAAGGATCTCACCAGCGGTTACTTCTTGGTCAAGCGCGAAGCGCTGGATGGCGTGCATCTCGATCCGATCGGTTTCAAGATCGGTTTGGAAGTGATCGCGAAGGCGCACTATGGACGCGCGCTCGAGATTCCGTATGTCTTCACCGATCGGGTCGTGGGCGAATCGAAATTGAATCAGAACGAGATCTTCAACTACCTCAAGCAGCTGCGCAAGCTCTATGCCGCGCGGTTCTTCCCGGGGCGCAGCTAAGCCGTGTCGATCCCCGACTGGTTGTTGCGCCGCCGCGGAAAGAACGCCGATGGACGTGACGCGGCGTTGTGGACAAAGTGTCCGGTATGCGGCGAGGTGCTGTATCGGCGCGATCTCTCTGCGAATTACGATGTCTGCACGAAGTGCGGCCATCATTTTCGGATGAACGCCTACGATCGTATCAATCTCCTCATCGACGGCGACTTCACCGAGATCGGGAGTGATATTCTTCCCGGCGATCCGCTGGGCTGGGTCGACAAGAAAACCTATCCCGTCAAGTTGGCCGGCGACCGCGAGAAGAGCGGCGTCTCCGAAGGGATCGTCTGCGGGATCGGCTCGATCGACGGATTTCAAATTGCGCTTGGCGTGATGGACTTTCATTTTCGCGGCGGCACGATGGGTACGGTGGTCGGCGAGCGTGTCACCCTGCTGCTCGAAGAGGCGCGCAAGCGAAAGATTCCGTGCATTATCGTGACGGCATCGGGCGGCGCCCGGATGGAAGAAGGCATGTTTGCGCTGATGCAAATGGCCAAAACCACCGCAGCCGTCGCGCGCTTCAAGGACGACGGCAAATTTTTCATCACGGTCCTCACCGATCCGACCACCGGCGGCGTGTCGGCATCGTTCGCGTTTGAGTCCGACGTGATCATCGCCGAGCCCAAAGCGATGGTCGGCTTCGCCGGGCGGCGCGTCATCGAGCAAACGATCCGCCAAAAGCTCCCGGATCAGTTTCAGACAGCGGAGTTCTTGCTCGAGCGCGGCCAGATCGATATGGTGGTGGACCGGCACGATCTCAAGACCACGCTCGTACGTTTGCTCCAGTATGCCGCCGACGGCCAGGCGCGCGCGGGACAAGCTCGGTGAACGGCGGGAACGTCATCGTCGAGCGCGAGCGTGGGCTGCTCGAGGTGGAGCGGCGCATTTCCGATTTACGCGACGCCAACATCAACCAGCCGGTCGATTTCTCCGCTGAGATCGCGGCACTCGAACAGAAATACGAATCGCTGCAACGAGAGCTTTTTGGTTCGCTCACGCCGTGGGAGAAGGTCAACATGGCGCGGCATCCCAGCCGCCCCACCAGCTTGGACTTCATCTCGCAGCTCGACCGCTTTGACGAGCTCCACGGCGATCGGGAATTTCGCGACGACCCGGCCATCGTTGCAGGCTTTGCGCTGCTGCGTGGACGCGCGGTCATGGCTATCGGGCAGCAGCGCGGCCGCGATACGAAGGAGAATTTGCGGCGCAACTTCGGCATGGTCACGCCCGAAGGCTATCGCAAGGTCCGGCGCCTAGCACACACGGCCTCGCGTTTGGGTCTGCCGATCATCACGTTTATCGATACCAAGGGCGCCGACCCCGGGATTTCGTCAGAAGAGCACGCGCAGTCGGAAGCCATCGCGATGTGCCTCTACGAGTTCACCGAAGCTCGCGTGCCGATCGTGGCATCGATCATCGGCGAGGGTGGCTCGGGAGGTGCGCTTGCGCTCGGGATTGCCGACTATGTGATCATGCTCGAGCACGCGGTCTACTCGGTCGCATCGGCCGAGGGCTGTGCCGCGATACTCTGGGGCGACGCAAGCAAAGCGGAAGAAGCAGCGTCGCGGCTGAAGTTGACCTCGGCAGATTTGCAGCAGTTTGGTATCATCGATGAGATCGTTGCCGAACCGCTGGGCGGCGCCCATCGCGACGCCGTGACCGTCGTGGCGAATGTGCTCGGGGCGGTATCGACGACCGTGGAACGGCTCGCACGTTTATCGCCGCAGGAACTGCAAGAGGCTCGTTATCGTAAGTATCGCCGGATAGGCGCATGGCAAAAGGAGCGCCAGGGGGACATCGGACCACCGGGACGGTGAAGCGACGCACGCGCGCTTCATTGATTTGGCGCTTCCTCGGACGCCTGGGCGCCGCCGCCGTCGCGCTCTTGCTCTTCACTCTCGTCGCGATTCAGTTCGCTCGTGTGGTCGACGCCAATTTTGCGCTCGCTCACGAGCTCTCCACGACGCAGAGCGACATCACGCAGCTACAGGCGCGCCGTGAATGGCAGCTGCGCCAGTTACGCCGCCTCGAAGACCCCGAGGGCGCCGTTCCCGAAATTCACGATCGCTTGCGTCTGGTGCGGCCCAACGAGGCCATCGTGTTGGTCAGCCCCATGCCCTCGCCCCCGCCGTCACCGACTCCGTGAACGAGCGCGTCTACGGCTACGTGATCAACGTGAATGCGTATGGCGCAGCCGTTCGTCTGGAGAGCGGTGAGCTGGCGAGTGCGCCGGCCGGCGACGTGGAAACCCACCGCCTGGACTACGAGCGCGGGATGTCGGGACGCGAAGCCGTGGCGTTTGTGTTGCATCCCGGTTCGCGCCGCCCAATGGTCACCATCGTGCCGCGGATCGATGAACCCGAACTCGACGCCCAAATCGCGCGCTACCTCGAGAGCACGGCGGAATGGGAGAATGATTCCGAGGGCGTTCCGGCCCACGAGCGGCATTTCTTACAAAAAAAGAAACGCGCCGCTCACTTTGAGTAAACGATACGCCATCATCTCGATCGGCACCAACTCCACCCGCGTTGCGCTCGCCGATATGGCGTCGCCGATCCCGCACGTCGAACTCGCGCGCTCGATCGGCACGCGCATCGGCGAAGGCCTACGCGAGAGCGGCGCACTCGGCGAGGAGCCGATGCGGCGCACGCTGGATGCGGTCGCATCGCATCTGCGCGCGGTGCGCGGGCATTATGTCAAGCTTTTTGCAATCGCGACGAGTGCGCTGCGCCGCGCAACCAATGGCGACGCGTTTACGGCGCGGGTGGAAGCGCTGCTCGGGGTGCCGGTGCACGTGCTCTCGGGCGATGAGGAGGCCGCAGCATCCTATCGCGGCGCGATCACGGTCTTCGGGCCGCTGCACAACGAAGAGCTGGGCGTCGTCGACGTCGGCGGCGGAAGTTCGGAGTATGCGACCGGCAACGGCCCGCTTCCCGATCATACCGTCTCGTGCGAAATCGGCGCGGTACGGTTGACCGAGACGCTGCCGCTGCTCGGCGGCGATGACGGCGTGGTGGATCTCGACACGATCGAGGAGGCGCGCGAACTCGCGCGCAAGGCGCTCGTGCCGATCGCTGCGTTACCGAAGGTTGGCCACATCGCATTTGTCGGCGGCTCGGCCACCACCGTCGCTTCGCTGATCCGCGGCAAACGCACGAAGTTCGATGAATACGAGCTTTCGCGCAGCGATCTGCAACGCGCGCTGGTGCGTCTGTGCGCGCTGCCTCTCAAGGAACGCAAGGCGCTCGCCGGCATGAAGCCGCAGCGCGCGGATATTCTCCCCGCGGGTATCATCGTGCTGGAAACGGTGCTCGACCTAATCGGCCACGACCGCGCGACCGCAACGACCGCCGACTTGCTGCTGGGCTATCTGCTGCAACACGTCGACGCTGCAGGACGACCGGGCCACGACCCCGGATGGAGCGCACATGGAAGACCAGGATATACACCAGCATATTGAGTCGCTGGTTGCCGAGGAGCACACATTGCTCGAACATGGGGATAGCGGGAAGCTGACGCCGCAGGATCGTTTGCGTTTGGAAGAAGTCCAAGTCCAGCTCGATCGCTACTTCGATCTGTTACGGCAGCGCCGGGCGCGGCGCGACGCGGGCCAGGATCCTGACGTCGTTCACATGCGCTCGGCCGACACCGTCGAACACTATCAACAGTAAAATCGCAAAACCACCTGGGACGGTGGTGGAACTGGCAGACACAGCAGACTTGGGATGACCCCTGAGCCGCAGGATCGGAAACGTCCTGCGGGATGCGCTCAAAGTCGGCGAACTCTTCACTGACAACGCCGAGCCAAGCTTACTCGTATGGGTGAGAAGGTGTAGAGACTGGACGGGCGCGGCCTAAACACGTTCGAGGTTTCGAACATGCACGGTCAAGGCACAGTCCGGACCACAAAGGAGATCCGAGCTAGCTCGGATCCTGTAGCGAAAGCTATAGTGGTGCGAAAATTTGCCGCTCGAAAGAGCATGCGGGTTCGATTCCCGCCCGTCCCATAAGCGTTTACTCGTTCGTTGCCGGAGCAGTGTATGTCGAAGATCGGGCCTACTACGCTGATTGCGATCGGCGC
>Ga0335074_10000283_pt1 | contig 77434 bp, 63 predicted proteins | sample Lox_Sample_23_FD_206715 | JGI IMG/M metagenome (GOLD analysis project Ga0335074, IMG submission 206715) | Soil microbial communities from Loxahatchee National Wildlife Refuge, Florida, United States - Lox_Sample_2.3 | ecosystem: Environmental > Terrestrial > Soil > Wetlands | place: USA...
CCGACCTGCCCAAGGGCTACCAGATCTCCCAGTTCGACAAGCCCCTCGCCGAGCACGGTTGGATCGAGGTACCGACACCGAACGGCATCAAGCGCATCGGCATCACCCGCCTGCACATGGAAGAGGACGCCGGCAAGAGCATCCACGACGGCTTCCCCGACTCCGCCACGCGCACCTACGTCGACCTCAACCGCTGCGGGACCCCACTGATAGAGATCGTCTCCGAGCCCGACATCCGCACCCCCGACGAGGCCTACGAATACCTCACCCGCCTCAAGGAGATCCTCCTCTACACCGCCGTCTCCGACTGCAACATGGAGGAAGGCTCGCTTCGGTGTGACGCCAACGTCTCCGTCCGCCCCCGCGGCCAGGAGAAGTTCGGCACCAAGGCCGAGGTGAAGAACGTCAACTCCTTCCGCTTCATCCGCTCTGCTCTCGAGTACGAGATCGAGCGCCAGGTTGAGGTCATCGAGTCCGGCGGCCGCGTCGTCCAGGAGACCCGCCTCTGGAACGCCAACGAGGGCCGGACGTATTCCATGAGGTCGAAGGAGCAGGCCCACGATTACCGATACTTCCCCGAGCCCGACCTGCCGCCCCTCATCGTCACCCCGGCCTTCCAGGCCGAAGTCGCAGCCCAGCTCCCCGAACTGCCCGAGGCCCGCCGCGCCCGCATGATCGCCGACTACGGCATCACCGAGCAGGACGCCGCCACCCTCACCGCCACCCGCGCCTTCGCCGACCAGTTCGAGGCCGCCGCCCGCGCCGCGAAGAACCCCCGCCGGGTAGCCAACCTCGTCCAGAGCGAGCTCACCAGCCGTCTCAAGGCCAAGGGTCTCGACCTCGAGCAGTCGCCCATCTCCATGAAGGGGGTAGCCCTCGCCGCCGACCTCGCCGAAGGGGGCCACCTCTCAAGCAAGCAGCTCAAGCAGCTCTTCGACACCGCCTTCGAAACCGGAGAAGATTTCCCCGCCGTCTACGAGCGCGAGAAGCCGCAGCAGATCAGCGACGCCTCTGCCATCGAGAAGATGATCGACGAAGTCATCGCCGCCAACCCGAAGCAGGTCGAGCAGTACCGCGGAGGCAAGAAAACGGTCGCCGCCTTCTTCGTCGGACAGGTGATGAAGCTCTCGAAAGGACAGGCCAACCCGGCCCTCCTCAACGAGCACGTCACCCGCAAGCTCGACGGTTGATTTATCAATTCCTTAGGAATCGCCCTATATAGTAGTTCGCGTCAGGTAGTCCAAATTCCCTCAGGAATACGGAATGCGAATCCAGGTGCGACCCTTCGATCTGCTCTTCGGAAAGCCGCTCGCGACCAGCGAAGAGCGCGGAGAGCAGGTCGGTCCATCCGCCGGCATCCCCATCTTCGGCCTCGACGCGCTCAGTTCCGCCGCCTACGGACCGGAAGCCGCCCTGACGCTCCTCATCCCGCTCGGACTTCTCGGCGTCCACCTTATCGTACCCGTCACCACCGCCATACTCATCCTGCTGGTGATCGTCTACTTCTCTTACCGCCAGACGATCGAAGCCTACCCGCAGGGTGGTGGCTCCTTCACCGTCGCGAGCGAGAACCTCGGCAAGGGCCCCGGCCTTCTCGCCGCCGCCGCACTGATGATCGACTATATCCTCACCGCTGCGGTGGGCATTTCAGCAGGCGTGGGCGCGCTCATCTCTGCTGTTCCCAGCCTGCAGAAACACACCCTCCTGATCTGCCTCGCAATTCTCATCATCCTCACCATCATCAATCTCCGCGGCGTCCACGACACCGGCGTCGCCTTCATGGTCCCGACATACTTGTTCCTCGGAACCCTGTTGACGGTGATCCTCTTTGGCCTCTTCCACACCTTCGCTAGCGGCGGACACCCCACCCCGGTCGTGGTTCCGCCGAAGCTCCCTTCCGCAACGGCGGCAATTTCCCTCTGGCTCATCCTCAAGGTCTTCGCCAGCGGTTGCACCGCCATGACCGGCGTCGAAGCCGTCTCGAACGGTGTCAAAGCCTTCCGCGAGCCCACTACAAAGAACGCGCAGCTTACCCTCACCATCATCATCGCGATGCTCATCATCCTGTTGGCGGGCATTGCGTTCCTCTGCCGCTGGTACGGCATCGGAGCCACCAATCCCGAAAGCTCCGGCTATCAGAGTGTCCTCTCCCAGTTGACCGCCGCCGTCATGGGCCGAGGCGTCTTCTACTACGTCACCATCGCTTCGATTTTGTTGGTCCTCTCGTTATCCGCCAACACCGCTTTCGCCGACTTCCCCCGCCTCACCCGCTCCATCGCCTTGCACGATTACCTGCCGCACGTCTTCCTGGTGCGCGGCCGCCGTCTGCTCTTCTCGCACGGAATCGCCGCGCTGGTCACCTTCACCGCCCTGCTACTCATCCTCTTCGGAGGCGTCACCGACCGCCTCATCCCGCTCTACGCCATCGGAGCCTTTCTCGCCTTTACGCTCTCGCAGGCTGGCATGGTGGTTCACTGGATACGAAGTCGCGGACCTCGCTGGCAGCTGCGCATGCTGGTCAATGGCGTGGGAGCCATCGCCACCGGCATCACCCTCTTGGTTGTTCTCGTCGCAAAATTCCTCGACGGCGCATGGATCACCGCCCTGCTCGTGCCCCTGATGATCTTCGCCATGACGATCGTCAAGCGTCACTACGTGCGCACTGCGCGCGAGACCGCATGTACCACTCCGCTTCGCATCGACGGCATCAAGCCTCCGCTCGTGATCATCCCCCTCGACCGCTGGAGCCGTCTCACCGAAAAGGCCCTTAGATTCGCACTCAGCATGTCGCCGGAGATCGTCGCCGTCCACATCGACGGCGGTCACGATGAAGCGAGCATCTGCGACGAATGGGAGCACAAGGTCGCGGAGCCTTTGCGCGGCAGCGGCCTGCCCATCCCTCGGCTCGTCAATCTCACCTCACCCTATCGCTTTGTCGTCGCCCCCGTTGTGGATTTCGTTCTCCAGCAAGAAAAGGCTAACGAGAACCGGCAGATCGCTGTGCTCGTGCCCGAGCTGGTCGTCAAGCACTGGTGGGAGAATCTCCTTCACAACCAGCGCGCGAACCTCCTCAAGCTCATGCTTCTCGTAAAAGGCAATCAGCGAATCCTCGTCATCAATATCCCCTGGTATCTCCACCGGCCCTAGGCGCCTCAGGTGCCGTCCTCCCTTCACGCATTCTTCTTCGCGATTCCCCACCCTTCAGGTATGCTGCGCTGAAGCCGAATGTCCACCGCAGTTCCATGTCCTCGAGATCCCGCTACTTCACCACCACTCGCCCTCAAGCGCGCTCTCACCTTCCGCGACCTCGCCCTCTTCTACATCGTCAGCGGACTCTCCGTCCGCTGGGTAGCCACCGCTGCTGCCGCCGGAGCCAGCACCATCACCGTCTGGCTCTTCGCCCTCTTCGGATTCTTCATCCCACTCGCCGCCTCCGTCCTCGAGCTCTCCTCGCGATACCCCGCCGAAGGCGGCCTCTACGTCTGGACCCGCGAAGCCTACGGAGACTTCTCCGGCTTCATCGCTGCCTGGACCTACATGATGTCCAACCTGCCCTACTTTCCCGCCGTCCTCTATTTCGGAGCAGGCTCCGTCCTCTTCGCCTTCGGCACACACGGCGCGCACTTCGTCGCCAACCCCGCCTACTTCCTCGTCTTCGCCCTCGCCTGGCTCGCCTTCATCACCCTCATGAACATCATCGGAGTCAACGCCAGCAAGTGGCTCAACAACGTCTGCACACTCGGCAGCATCGTGCCCATCTCCATCCTCATCGTGCTCGCCGTCGTATCGTGGACCCGCTTCGGATCGGCCACCAGCTTCGCCGCGCACGAACTCATCCCGCGCCCCTCGCTCGCCAACGCCATCTTCTGGTCCACCATCTTCTTCGCCTTTGGAGGCTGCGAGGCTGGCTCCTTCATGGGAGAGGAAATCGCCAACCCGCGCCGCACCATCCCCCGCGCCCTGTTCGCCGGCGGAACCATCCTCGCCGTCGCCTACATCGCCGGAACCGCCGCGCTCCTCGTCGCTCTCCCCTCCGACGCCGTCCACGGCGTCGACGGATTCATGCGCGGCATGATGACACTCTGCACGCGCCTCCACCTCATCTGGCTCGCCGCGCCCATCGCCCTTCTGCTCGGCCTCAACGCCGTCGGAGGAGCCGCCGCCTATCTGTCTTCAACGTCTCGGTTGCCATTTGTAGCTGGCATTGATTGTTATTTCCCGCCCGTCTTCGGACACATCCATCCCAGCTTCAAAACTCCCTGGGTCGCCATCGGAACCTACGGGCTCGCCGGCATGATCGTCGCCCTCCTCAGCCAGGCTGGCACCTCCGTCCGCGGGGCTTATGACGTCCTGGTGAGTATGTCGATCATCGCCTACTTCATCCCGTATCTGTTTCTCTTCGCCTCGATGATTCGACTCCAGACCCGTCCCGCCCCGCCCGACACCATCCGCGTCCCCGGAGGCCGCCCCGTCGCCACCGCGCTCGCCATCATCGGATTCCTCTCCACCGGCCTGACCATCGTCCTGTCTGTCATTCCCGGAGAAGACGAGCCGCACAAACTCCTCGCCGTCGCCAAGGTCTTGATCTCAACTGCGGTACTTATTGGAATCGGGGTGGCCATTTACATCCGAGCAGTACGTAAGCGGAGACGAATCGCGATCTGATCGTCTCATCTCCGAATCCGAGGACGAAACAACCCATAGTCCGGCACGGGAGTGCCGGGAACGGGAAGAAAGACATACTGAGTCCCGCAGGGACGACACCAATGCTTCTTCACTACAAGGGCGCGAGAGAATCCGCAAACAGCACGGCCATATGCGGAGAGACCTCCGTTACCTTGGGCACGTCCAAGTTCCGCCAGGAACGAAACAATCGATAGCCCGGCACGGAAGTGCCGGGTACGATGGGGTCCAAAGATGGAATCCCGTAGGGACGACACAAAATGCCCAGCTCCTACGTCAGCAATCACGTCCATATCGTTTTCAGCACCAAAGATCGCCTCAAAATAATCCGTGAAGAACTACAACCAAAGCTATGGGCGTACATGGCTGGGATCGCCAAAAACCACGGCATGAACGCGCTTGCCATCGGAGGAATCGCGGACCACGCTCACGCCCTTCTGAATCTCGGCCCGACCCTCAACATCGCCAAAGCCGTCCAGGTCCTGAAGGCAAATTCGTCTCGATGGATGAACGATCACCCGGAAGCGAGATTTGAATGGCAGGAAGGCTATTTCGCCGGCAGCGTTAGCCACTCACAGGTCGCGAAAATTCGACGCTACATCGCGAACCAGACAGAGCATCACCGGAGAATAGACTCAACGCAGGAGTTTAACCTTCTGCTGAAAAAGCACGGCCTCCATGACCTGGCTGAGGCGTCCGAAGGACGCACAGCTGAGGACCTGCAATTATCCGAGTCCGCAGGACGAAACAACCAATAGCCCGGCACGGGAGTGCCGGGAAGCGGAGGCAAGATGTATCGAGTCCCGTCAGGGACGACACAACCAACCCCTCATCGGCTGCCGAACGGGGATATTGTTACGAGGTAGCTATGGTGCTGGGCCGGATCAGGAAAATCCGCATGAATTATGGGAAATGAGCCAAGAGAAGATGGCCGTTCCACTGACCCATTCTCAGTAATCAGCTAGAATCGCCGCTGAATAAGCCGTTGCTGCCAGCTCACAAGCATCTGCTCATCTGGATCATTCCAATTGTAAAACTCGAATATTCTTCTTACGATCCTTCGAGCGATCGCTTCTGGGTCAGCTCGTAAGTCTGAAACAGTCGCCGTTTCTTCGATCTTGAATCTTGGGATGTCTGTTTTGTAGATTTCATAGAATGACACGCGGTCATCAGCGGATATTAGTTTGCGTCCCTGAAAACCGGATGCGCGAACCGTCAAATGGACGCTCTCATCGACCGAAAGAAGCGACTCAAAGAAGCGCTTGGCGAAAAGGAACCATTCCGTGGTCGCATAAATTAAGGAGATAAACGACGTGACTTTCTGGCCCACAGAGGCACCCCGGTAGTCTTCCCAAGCACCTGAACGCCATACCACGAGCCCGCTTCTGTACACCTTCAGCGCTTCTGGGCTATGCGTCCCACTCTCAAAGACTGACTGGCATCCTCCGTCGAAATTTGCCCACTTAGCGCGGTGACTCTCCCCACAATTGGAAACGTCCAGCCACGGAGGCTTATGGCTGATTGCTGCACCAGAGATTGAATTTGCGCAGCAGATTGGATCCTACTTGAGATATAAGTCTCTGGTCGCATCTCGACTGTCCAGTAGGTAGAGTCGCCAGATAGTCCAGCGAATTCCGAAAAGTAATTCTCCGCTTCCTGTATCTCGCTTTTGAACTCTGCATCCGGTTCGGTTGGCCGATTACTTTCACTCGGCTGGATGAACTGTTTGAATGCTCTCAGCAACTCATCCTGGCGGCGAAGCAAGCCGCGATTCAAGAGCTCCCGCATTTCCTGAGCATCTTCGACTACCTCCGAAGTCGCCCGGTCGGTTCTCTTGTAGAGCGCGGCCTTTTTGAGAATCAGCCTGCTCGAATTGATAGAACTATTGGCATCTCGCGCGCAGAGGATCGGAACTTCAGAGAATTCAGGGACGTCAATCGCCACTATCCGGCTTCCGTCGATTTCGATTCGATGAACGTTGGCTGTGTGGCGTGGATCGGTGTACTTCTGGATGAAGCTGTTGAAATTCGTTTGATCGAATGATGCCGATTGCTCGTCCGTTAGGCCTTCGAGAGTGCCGGACTTGTCATTTACGCCAACCAGAATAACCCCGCCGTCGCGGGAATTCGCAAACGCCAGAACATCCTTCGTTATTTCGCACTTTTCGTCATTACTTGCACGGTCCCACGAGAACGCACCCTTATAGTCCAGATTGCGATTCTCGTTCCCCAGGTTAATCAGTTGCCGAATTCTTTCCGTGGAGATCACCCGTTAATCGTAAACTAGGTTTTACATTGACCTGGACGGGACCGCGGCCCCACTCAAGCCGTTCCCGGCTTGAGTGGGATAGTTGATAGCCTTCTAGGCTGGCACTAACGTAGAAACGAGTTTCATCAGGGCCTGAGCCGTCACAGTCGACGATGCTGGATTCTGGCCGGTGACCAGGTGCCCATCCGTGATGGTATAAGGCTGCCAGTTTGCCTTCTTCTCAAAGATGGCGCCGAGACTCATCTTGTCAAGCCTTCGGGGTGAGCACTTTCCGCAGCTCATTCATTCCAAACACCTGATCGGCGCCGAAACTTGGCGTCCTATTTCCGCCAAGCCGATAAAATAGAAGTAGAGACTCTTCAGGCCCGCCTCGGCGGGCCTTTTCATTGCCCGCACCCACCAAAAGGAGCAGCCTCGCATGTCCCAAATCCGCCTCTGCACCGAAATTCTTCCCACCGGCGTCCAATGCACTCAGATTGCCCTGCGAGGCCAGCCCTGGTGTCGTGCCCACTCCACCCCTAACCAGCGCGAAAGAAACGCCGACACCCGCCGGCTGCTCGCGATGATTGCGAATGCTGACCTCTTCAGCGTTGCCATCATCTTGGGAAACACCATTCATGAACTCCGCACCAGGATCATCCCGCCGCTCCATGCAGAGACCATCTTCGACGCCGCTGCCGCCCGCCTCGACCAGCTGATCGCCCCGCCATCCAGGCCCGTCTACTCCGCGCCTGACTCCAGTGACGAGAAACGGTTACACGTTGTCCCTTCAAAATGAAACGGTTACGGCCGACTCTAAACAAGCCGGCCGTAACTCCCTTGGAATGAATGAGTCTCGGGTTAGCCCTTTAGAATGAAAGGATCTCGGATTCTCCCTTTGAAATCAATGAGTCTCGAATCCCAAGGGGGAGGGGCTAGCGGCAGGTGGCCCACTCAAGCCGATGACGGCTCGAGTGGGGTAGTTGAAGATCCCCCCTAAGCTGGCACTGCCGAAGCAACGAGCTTCAACAGGGCCTGAGCCGTCACAGTCGATGATGCGGGATTCTGGCCGGTAACGAGGTGGCCATCCGTAATGGTAAAAGGCTCCCAGTTAGCTTTCTTCTCAAAGATGGCGCCGAGACGCAGCAACTCATCTTCGACCAGGAAGGGCACAACCTTGGTGAGTCCCACCGCTTCTTCCTCACCATTGGTAAAGCCGGTTACGTGCTTCCCCTTCACCAGCGGCTCGCCCTTGTACTTCACATGGCGCAGAACCCCTGGCGCGTGGCATACCAGGGCGATCGGCTTGCCGGAACTGTAAAACGATTCGAGAAGGGCGATCGACATAGGGTCTTCCGCCAGGTCCCACATCGGGCCGTGCCCGCCCGGATAAAACACAGTATCGAAGTCTTCTGCTCGAACATCCGCAAGTTTTACGGTATTGGCAAAGCCTTGGATCGCCTCCGCATCCTTCTTAAAACGTACCTGCGCCGGTGTCTGATTCCCCGGCTCGTCGCTCTTTGGATCGATGGGAGGCTGCCCGCCCTTGGGAGAGGCCAGCGTGACATCGACGCCCGCATCTCTGAAGACGAAATAGGGAGCGGCACCCTCTTCAAGCCAGAAACCGGTTTTGCGGCCTGTATTGCCAAGCTGATCGTGCGAGGTTAGCACCTGCAGAATTTTCATGCTCCGTCTCCTTGTCGTTGTAAAAGATTCCGATTGCAGCCGAAGCTGTCGCCCCTTTGATGCCTGATCCCTGTTCCCTGGTTCCTGCTTCTCAGGGTCACAGATGCCGGTTATAAGAAGAGCCTTATGGCAGGAGCGCAAAAGCTGGGTGCGAAATACGGGCCTCCTCAGTAAGTACACTGAAACTCTACTTTGGCTGCGACGATTCGACCACGCCCGGTTTGCACACCGGCTTACATTCCAATCTTCGAGCGGGGTGCTCTTCGCGCCGGTCACAAGATAAAGAGTTACATTCTGATCATGGCTTTTCATTACTCGAGAATCGTTACTTCGCTTCTGTCCGTCGTCGCTATACTCTGCGGTGCAGCCGATCTGGGCATCGCTCAGCCGCCTCGAGCTTCGCTACAGATCTACTTCATCGACGTCGAGGGAGGTCAATCCACCCTTTTCGTTACTCCCGACAAGCACTCGCTCCTTATCGACACCGGATGGCCTGGGAACAACGACCGCGACGCCCTGCGCATCGTCTCTGCCGCGAAGCGAGCTGGCCTCGACCATATTGACTATGTGCTTCTGACGCATTACCACGTCGATCACACAGGCGGTGTTCCTCAGTTGGTGGCAAAGTTTCCCGTCAAGACCTTCATTGACCACGGGCCCAATCGTGAGACTACCGATGCGACGACCGTACATGTAGCTGAGGCATATCAGAAGGTCTTGGCGACTGGTCACTACGGCCACATCATTTCCAAACCCGGTGATGAGCTGCCGATTCCGGGAATGCATGTCATCGTGGTCAGCGCCGACGGCAACCTGATCGGTGAGCCCTTACCCGGAGGAGGCGCGCCAAACCAATACTGTGCCGCCTCTGAGAAGCGACCAGCCGACCACACAGAGAATGCTCGATCTTTGGGTGTGATGATCACTTACGGCAAGCTGCGCATCCTCGACCTCGGCGACCTGACATGGGACAAGGAGATGCAGTTGATGTGCCCAGTGAACAAGCTCGGGCACGTCGACCTGCTTGTTGTTTCCCATCACGGATGGAATCAGAGCAGCAGCCCAGCGCTGGTAGATGCCGTGGCGCCAAGGGTGGCAATTATGGATAACGGCGCGAAGAAGGGTGGGTCGCCGTCAGTGTGGGACATCATCCAGAGAGCGCCCGGCCTCGACGACCTGTGGCAGCTTCACTATTCCGAAGAAGGTGGCCCCACCCACAATGTGGACGCGGCTCGGATCGCGAACCTGCAGGGGCCGGATACGGGCAACTACCTAAAGGTCACAGCCTCAGCGAATGGACAGCTTGACGTATTCAACGCCCGAACTGGAGCGGTGAAGCAATATCCGCCGAAGTAGGCGCTCAGAAGCCGCCCCGGTCCCTGAGAACTGCCATCGCAGCGTTGCGGCCGTTGATGCCGATAACAGAGCCGCCCGGATGTGTCGCGGCTCCGCAGAGATAGACACCAGGGACCGGCGTGCGAGCGGAGAGGCGGCGGGACCACATGTATGGCGGGAGGCAATCGCCCTGGAAGATGTGTCCGCCGGTGAGACCCACCTTCTCCTCGATGTCTGGGGGGCCGAGAACCTGCACGTCGACGACGGCATCGGGGATATTGGAGCAGAAGCGCCCGAGGGAGTTGAGGGCGAGGCTCCGGACCTCGTCGCGGTGAGAGTCCCATGAGCCGGTTGCGAAGCGGTACGGAACGTACTGGGCGAAGACGCTCATAGTGTGTAAGCCCGCGGGTACAACGGTCGAGTCGTGCACGCTCTGGAAGTAGAGCTCGCACCAGAGTTGGTCGGGGAGGTCGTTGTTCCTGGCGGCAGCGAAGCTGGCTTTCCATTCTGACTTGGTGAGCGGGGCATTGATCTGGCCGTAGTGGTGAGGCTCCAGCGTGCCCGGCCGGGCAGTGAAGTTAGGCAACTCGCGAAGCAGGACATTGATCTTGACAGTGCAGCCTTCGATTGGGACGGATTCAACCTGAGCCTTCCAGACTGGATCGGCTGCGTTGTCGAGCATAGCGAGGGCGCGGCAGGGGTCGGCGTTTGAAATCACGACCGGCGCGGAGATTGTTTCGCCGGCAGCGAGTTGGACACCCCCACCCGGTATGATCCGGGCGACGGGGACGCCGGTGGCTATCACCGCACCCGCCTCGCGGGCGGCGTCGCACAGGTAGAAGGAGACCATACCCATGCCGCCCTTTACGTATCCCCACATGCCGGGCATTCCGCCGAGGCGGCCGGAGGAGTGGTGGAAGCGGATGGATGCCGTGCCCGGGTCGAAGGGGCTGGCGTTGGTCCCGATGACGCCCTGGCCGAGCAGGGCGATCTGCAGGCGTTCATCGGTCAGGTAGTGCTCCACGTACTCGGCCATCGACCAGTCGTAGAGGACGTGGCGGGCTTCGATGTCCGAGCCCAGGCGCTGGTCTATCTCGTCAGGACTCGGTGGGTCTCCGATCCACATATCTCGGTCGCCCGAAGGCCGCAGGGCGTTGCGGAGGCGGCGGATGACGTCGGTCATGGCGCGCCAGCCCTCAACGTCGCTGGGGGAGAAGCTGCGGATCTCGGCCACGCAGCGGTCGTCGTCATCCCAGAGCTGGATACTTGACCCGTCGAGGAAGGGGACGAAGAGGCCGTTGACGGCGGGCGTCCACTGGAAGCCACGGGCAGGGAGATCGAGCTCCTCGATCACCAGCGGGTGCAGGAGTCCGGCGAGGTAGGCGCAGGGCGACATGCGCACGCCGGGGAATGGCTCCTCGATGGTGCAGGCTCCGCCGACGCGGTCGCGGGCCTCGAGGACGAGGACGCGCTTGCCGGCTCGGGCGAGGTAGGCGGCGCAGGCGAGTCCGTTGTGTCCGGCGCCGACGATGATGGCGTCCCAGGATTTCTGGGCGAGCTCGGCGATGGGGGCGGGAAGTCCTAGTTTGCCGAGGACGGCAGCGGTGGGCGATGAGGCCAAGTGATGTCTCCGAAGAGACAGTATCCACTATCAAATGCCGCGGGCGCTCATTGAATGCCGCAGGCGCTAAATCCGCAAAATTCCCGTTTTGGAAAGTATGCCGGGGGACCCCCCACTCCCCGTCTTCCGCCGGTCGCGCTTGCAAAGATCTGATTATGGGATGTTTACAGCATCACCGGAGGTAAAGATCTGAAAATAGGATCTTTACCAGCAAAGTTTTGATTCTAAAAAGCTTGCATGTGATGCAGTTGGCGAGGGGTGACCGACTTTTTCCCGAAATGGGAAAGCCGGGCAGCGGGGTGTGCCGGGTTTTCTTATATTCCTATTTATATTTTAGCGGTTTCGCGGAAATGGTCGGCCAACAATGGCACGGTGCAGGGAACAGGGTCGGGAAGTGGTGATGCGGGCCATTTCGCCTCGTTCGTTTGGCCGCGCTGGGTGGGTTTTGGATGGCGCGGCAATTTATTTCAGAATTTTGGCTGAAAGATAGCCCCAAGTTGTCAGAGAGATTTCCAGTGTTTCGCGGACAATGGGATGGTGAATCTGAGTGATCCGATTATCTTTGACAACGCAGCGCTCTTCTGCAGGACGGGAAATTCGCTGGCAATGCGATTTCTGGCAGCGGCGCGCGATGCAGTGATTTTGGCCGGAGCAGGAGCTCCGCAGGACATAGCCTGGCGGGTGGAAGAAGCTATGGCGGCCATGCTGGTGCACCGGGGAAAGTGCCGCGAATGCGAGGCAGTGGAGTTTCTGCAGGCAAGTTGACGGAAGCGGATTGAGTTCGACCGCGCGTGGGGCGGGTCGAAAAAAGAGGACCCGGCGGCGTGGGTGCCGGGTCCTCTTTGCAGCAGCTCTGTTGCGGGGTATGCGCGGCGCGTGAAGAGATTCTGACCGCGATGCTGGTGCACAGAGCGAAGTGCCGCGAGGGTAGGGTTTCTCGCGGAGCAGGTTAACAGGGATCCAAGACGTTGTATCCATCCGCCATGGGCACGTAAGCATGAAGGCCCGGCTGCGATCGCGGCCGGGCCTTCTTGTTTTTGTTTGAGCTTGTAGCGGGTTGAGAGGAAGCGCGACCAGGTATTAGCCATCAGTCGGTGCCAGCTGGTACGGCGCCTTGAAATACGGGACGCCCGCGGCGCAATAAGGTGGCGCTGACGCGCGTCGGATAGGCCGATTCCGTTCCTCTTGCAAGGAACAGAATCGGAAAAATGAAGTCGCTTCGCCTTCGGCTACGCTCCAGCCTGCGGCAGCAAGGTGCGGTCCTGCGGACCGGAACTTTATCCCGGGCGGAGATCGATTGGATTTGGGAACCGACTGCGCGCTCGGTCGCAGGGGCTAACCGCACTCAAGCAAAGCTTGAGTGCGGTCATCGGTTCAGGCTCTCCGTCGCGTACCGACCCGATCAGTTGTCATCTTTATCGGTCCTACGACTGAAGGGATGTCAAGACCGTCGCAGAAATACATGACTTCAGAGCCCCGCGAAGCTGATCTGGCCGAATAGCCGATGTTGTACGTGATGTGCCGGACGCCCAGGTAAAGATCATGGATCGGCTCTACATTATCGTAAGAAACGATCCAACGCTGCGGTATCGCGTTTTTCGTTATGAATTCAGCAATGCTCTCATGGTCAGAGTGTTCGTAGAAGTCGTAATAAAGATCGCGACCCTTCACGTAATAAGGTGGGTCCAGGTAAATCAACGTATGATCTGGCCATTTCGAGACGCCACTTTTAAGAAACTTTAGGGCGTCTAGTCGGGTGAGCTTAATGCGACTTCTTAATTTTGCGATCTCTTCGATTCGCCGGACTAGTTCTGGGGCGTTGAAACGGGCATCGATCTTCCATGGTCCAGTCTGTTCCCGCCCGCCGATGATGCCTCCATTTAGTATGCCTGAGCGGTTGGTTCTGTTCAGAAAGAACATCGCAAAACCAAGTTGTAGATCATCATGGTTTGCCGCGTGCGTGAGAATGCGCCGCTGCTTATCCCACAACGCAACTGTTAGTGGTGTTCGTCTGACAAGGTCGCAGAGGTCATCTGTGCGATCGAGAACGCTTTTCCAGAAAGCATATACGGGTCTGCTCACATCATTGATGTGGATCCGGGATACGTATTCGTGGAACAAGAGTTCCAAGGCAATCGCTGCGCCACCTGCGTAGGGTTCAACATACTCACCATCGAGCAGACGGTTTTCCTTCATCAAGGCCTTGACGTATGCAGCCAATTTGGCTTTGCCGCCCGGATACCGAAGGGGAGTGAAATGCCGAGGGGTTCGGAGGACGGATTGCTCAGATTCGGTCACGGCCATATTTTCTCAAAAAAGAACTGCGCATTGTCCCACGCAGTTGAAAGCTGATTCTCGGTCGGAGAGTAGTGTCTGTTGTGTATGTAGGCGTGCAGCGTATCGATAGAAAACGGGTGATGGGGATCGACAATGCCCTTAGTAACGCCTATAAAATCTTTCTGCACCCCTGCGCCATTGTTGACGAGGTGTTCAACTGTCTCGTTGACCTTTGTGGCCAGCTTCTTTTCCGAGGTGTGGCCGCGATGCGTGAAGGTGAGCGGTAGCTTGGCGACGCTCACAAGGTATTCGTCGACGGATATTTCAAGGAATACACGAAAGAGCACGGAGATGGCTTGCGGGTGCCTTGTCAATTGGAGGCTTTTTAATTCTTCGAAGATGCCAGCTATTTTCGGCACCGGGATGTTCAGCTTGTAAGCTCGCGGAATTAGTGTGGTGCGAGGTGATGGGCGGCGGACATGTGGACGTTTGCTTATGGGTGCGTGCTTGGCGGAGAAGTCTTTGTCGGTAATGGTGTCGACAGCGACTAGCGTGCCCGTCTTTTTTGACAAGTCGGCTCGATCAGCTAGCTTCAACTTGGCGATGTACCCGTTTTGCTGATCCTTGGTCTTAACGTCGTTGACGTTGATCTCCTTTTCGGCGAGATCGAGGACGATCTTCTTAAGGGGTTTGATCGCCTCATCTGGTGGCAGCTGCGTAAGAAGCTTTCCTTTGTCGATTTCTACGCCGATTTCCGCCCGAACTGCCGGGTTGGAAAGAAGTCGGTCTAGGGTCGTGAGGAACTTTGCAGTGTTAATCCGTTCGACTTGGTCTTCGGAAAGGTTGCCGTGCTCCAAGACGAATTCAAAGGCCTGCAGGGCAGGATCTCTGCCCGCAAATCTTGAGCCGGCAACGGATGACCAGTTGACGATTCCCCGACCGCCATCCTCGCCGGTATGGCGCCGACGTATCCATTCATTGCCCTCGGCCCTATCGGTGACCTCGAAGCAGTCAACCGGCTCGATATTCTTCGCGTCGAATTTGTGCGAAGCCTTCAGGAGGCGCTTCCGAAACGCTTCCGGCATTGCGAATGTGTGGATAAGGGACGGATTTTTTAGCAGCTTTGCGGAGAGGATTCGCCGGTTTCCCTCGAGCACGATGAATTTTCCCGATCGATCGGAGCGCATTACGAGGCACCGATCCATGGGGCTGAATCCCCTCACGGCAATGCTCTCGGCAAGGTTGATTAGCTTTGCCTTCTGTTCGGTGATGATCTTTTGCATTGCATCCCGCTGATCGGTGGCGGGAGTGATGCGCGGATTTTGCAAATCTAGATCGAGGCTATCAATCTTAAGTTGTTTGGCAGGCATGTGTTCAGTAGTCCCGCACGAGTATATAACATGGGGCTATCCTTTATGTCGTTGAATCGGGGCACGTTGTTATCAGGATAGGTATCCTCTATCATTGTTGCATCACGACCCGATAAGGGTTAGTAAGATCGAATCCCGCGCACTCAAGCCAATCAGTCCCTAGTAGAGACATACCGGGGTATCACTGCCAAGGCGCTCAGTTTCGATTGAGCCATTTATGGGTTGAGTTCAACATAAATCGCCAAACCCACCCATGCGAAGTTGGATCCAAGTACGTTGTGCTTGGGGTCAGGTGGGATGACATCTGCATGGCGATGAAAGTAGTGCGTTCCCGGTGTGACAAGGTTGTGGCCGACCTCTGAATTCCCGGAGTAAGGGCCGTGTCCAGGCAGGTAATCGGTGCCGTCGTTTCTGGGACAGTCGGTGTTGGCCATCAGGCAGTCCACCGTATCCGGGCCGTCAGTCGGAGGGTTGGTGAGCCAGTTTTGCCAATAAGTAATTGGCGTGGCGCTCAGGTTTACCTGAAGCAGAGCACCCAACTGCAGATCGTTTGAGAATGTCGTTTTAGCGGAACCCGCGCTGACATCCGGGGCAGGGCCGCTAGTGTACATACCGGAGGCGGTGCTAGTAGTGTCCACCTGACCATTGAATTTCGGCACGTCATAGATTTTGAGTTCGGCCGGATTCGAGTTGGACATGGTCACAGTTACGGTACAAGCCGCGCTGGTATTCGAAGTTCCTTTGTACCAGGCGATGAGGCCCTGGTTGGTGTTCACGCCTTGTGACGCAGCCAAAGACCAGGTTGGGACACACCCATTGACGGAGAGGGGAGGGCTGACGGTGTTCGCGCATGCGCCATTTGCGTATTCGGTACAGGGGATGGAGACCTCGAGAAACAAGGGATCTCCGCTATCCGGCGTTATGGAGCCAGAAATCAGGGCGGTGCCGGAATCGATACGACCGCACGCACTCTTTGTTACGTGCTGGTCCGTAAGGGGAGGAGCGCAATTACACTTGCCGTCGTCTGTGAGGGAGCAATGGTCCGCTGGCGGGGGGTTCCAGTGGCAGACGATGCCATTGTCGCCGGAAGCTCTCTGACTACCGGCGGCACAGGGCCAGTCATGGCCGCTCGAGGACCATTTTTGAGGACCACCGTTTCGAATCCTTCCAATTCCAAACTCGGCGTATTCGTCATTAATGGGGTTGCTGCAGTTATTGCGGTTTTCTGAGGGCATGTAATTGTCAGGGAGCGAATCACAAGCAGGAAGCGGTTGGGCTGGGGTAATGGGAGCCTTGCCCGTTCCTTCGGGAGAAAAGACAATTTGATACACCGGGGCGTCACCACCGAACACTTCAGGATCGTTGGGCCACGTGTAGGCACCATGCAGTACAGAATGCAGGGTGTCATCACCAACACACGCGACCGCCTCGCCAGTTCCGCCGAAAATTACGTCTTTGCAACTGCCAACGATGGGTTGATCCTGCCAATCGTATTGATTGGCGCCGCCCTGGTCCAGTGGGTTGATGGATCCGTAAGTGTTGTTGCAAGCCACCTTGGAAGCTGGCGCGGCGAACTGGGGATCGGGATGGTTATTACATTGGCTGACCGTCCCCTTATAGAAGGCTCTGATCTGGCAGGTACCTTTCTCCTTTGGACCGCTGTTATGGAAACAGGCAACGTGTAAGTCCTGTCCCGGCTTATTCTGAGGGCAGTCTAAGTCCGAGTCACAACTTTGACCGTATGTTATCCCTGGATCTCCTGCACAAAAGGTGGTCCAAGCGTAGCAGTTCTTATCCTTTGCCGGGTTGCAGCCAGCTTCTCCGAGTTCCGTGGGAAACTTGTACTTTCCGCAGTTACTAAGGCAAGCGAGTACATTATTCCCGGATGGCATTGCAGGGTTGCCATTGCCGTCGACAATGATATAACCCAATAAGGGATAGTCCTTCTCGACGCTGGTGGTTTGATCGATGTCAGAACGCAAGAGCTGGAAGACGCCGTTGGTCGCCGTCTGACACTTGCCGGGTTCTCGCAGATCGGCTCCATGGACGGTGAGTGGCCAGTTGTAGGCCAACCAGTGAAAATCTGTATCACTGGTGGGATTCATGGCGTCACCCCCGCGCGGGTAGACGTCGATGGTAAGATTCGCGCCGTTGACGGCACTTATATCGGGAAAGTCCCTATAGTAGCCTTCCGACAACTGATAGAAGGTCCACTCCGCCAAGGAAGTACCTGGCGGTGCTCCCAGGTTGGCTGAGCTACAGTCATACTGGCCGCCACAACCGCCGGTTTCGCACTGGGCGCGGTTAGTAATCGGGTCGTAACGGCAACCGGTTCGGGCCCAGAAGTTCGACGTCTGACCCTTGACCTGCTGCCCGTACCATTCGGGAGGAATGTCAATCGTAAGCACGTTGAGAGTGCTTCCCGGCGTGTATTTTTGCATTACCCAGGTTCCCGACTGGGGAAAAACCGGCCACCCGGGAGAACCTTGTGCGTGCGATGCAGTGGCCGCTCCCAGGATTACCTGGTCGGAGCAGTTGATCAATTGCACCTGTCGCTTAATGTTCGGATCCTTTGGTGGTGGGACCACGAGGTTGTCCATATACTCCTTCGAACCACAGGGCGGCTCGGTTTGAGCTTGAGCTGCGGAGCACCAAGGCAAGATCAGGCCAACTCCGAGAACAATTTGCAGAGCCGTGAAAAAGCTACGATGGGAACGAGTGCCGCCGTTGCGAGACGATTCATTCTTAACGAAACTCAGGAATGTTCCTGGGGACAGTTTAGCTAGTCGACGGAGCTGCATGGCACCACTCCTTTGAGTCTCGGAGGGTCGAGACGTGGCAGACGATAGGCCCGTAAACGCGCAGCAGCGGTATCGCTCAGATTTTGGGTTTGGGACTGAGCGGCTGGATTATCGGACGAACGAAAGTTGCCTGTCAACCAGCTTCTGAACGATCTACCTAACCTCCTACTACAGAGGTAGCTTTATTCGAAGGGGGGCGGTCGCGGATCGCTGAGCTTCAGGAACGTAAACAGTATTACAGTCTCCCCTGCCGAAAACATTCAGCGCAGCCCCGGTTGGTCTATCGTTATTCCGGAACAGGAGGGTCGATCCTTGAGCGGCCATTCAGGAAAACGGAGTAGAGCTCTTTGTGTGGCGATGTGCCTGATTGCGTTCCTCCCGATTAGTTGCGGCAAGAAGGTAGCGCCCCGGGAGTCAGCCGCGGCGCGCGGTGTTCAGGAAAAGGCGAAAACGCCGGAAGTAGTGTTGCCGATCCATTTTGATCGCCACACGGACGATCTCGACGGCATGGTCAGGCGGCGCAATATTCGCGCGCTTGTGCTCATCAATCCCATAGGCTTTTTTTACGATCGGGGACACCCACGGGGAGTGATGTACGAAGCGCTCCAGGAACTCGAGAAGTTTACGAACCAGAAGCTCAAGACAGGCACGCTCAAGGTAAAAGTCACCTTTCTGCCCGTGCGCCCGGACCAGGCGGAAGCCGCATTGACGCAGGGGATGGGCGATCTGATCGCCTACGCTCTGGTGGTTACGCCCGAGCGGGAGCAGCGGGTTGCATTCACGATTCCGTTGGAAAAAGATGTGCAGCACGTGATCGTGACCGGTCCAAGCTTTGAGGGATCGGTTTCGACGCTGGCGGATCTCGGAGGCAAGCAGGTCTATGTCAACCCACTGGCGGTCAGCTATCAGGACCTGCAGCAAGTCAACGAAACGCTGCGGAAAGAAGGCAAGGCGCTTATCGACATCAAGGCGGCAGACGAGAATCTGCTGGAAGATGACCTGTTGCAGATGGTGAACGCGGGCATGCTGCCAGCGACGGTTGCGAGCGCTTCAAGGGCGAGACTGTGGTCGCAGGTGCTGCCCCACCTTACGCCGCATTTCAACCTGGTGGTCGCCAGCGGTGAGCAGACGGCATGGGCGGTGCGGAAAGACAATCCTCAGCTCAAGGCGCTGCTGGATGAGTTCGTGACTTCGCACGCAGCGGGAACTGCGTTCGGCAATACGCTGCTGCGCCGCTATCTGCAAAACACGAAGTGGGTGAAGGATGCGACGTCTCCGGAGGAGATAAGGAAGTTTCAGGCGTTGCTCGCGCATTTCCAGAAATATGCCGGGGAGTACGACTTCGACTACCTGATGATTGCGGCTCAGGGATACCAGGAGTCGCTGCTTGACCAGAACAAGCGGAATCCGAGCGGCGCAGTGGGCATCATGCAGGTGATTCCCAAGTACGCCGCAGCCAATCCGATCGACGTTCCGAATGTGAGCACGGCGGAAACGAATATCGAGGCTGGCGTGAAGATGTTGCGCAACATTGAGGACACATATTTTGACGATCCCAAGATCGATCGACTGGACAAGACGCTCTTTGTGTTCGCGAGCTACAACGCGGGGCCGAATCGTATTGCGAGGCTTCGCAAGGAGGCGCAGGAGCAGGGGCTCGATCCTAATAAGTGGTTTAACAATGTCGAACTCATGGTTGCCAAGGATATCGGCCAGGAAACTGTCACTTACGTGGGCAATGTGTACAAGTACTACGTCGCATACAAGCTGGCCGTGGAGCAGGCGCAAGTAAAGCAGAAAGCCAAACAGGGCAACTGAGACGGCCCGCATCTGCGATAAGGCACAGACACAGTTACCTATTGCGATGAGTTGGGCGGCAGCACCTCGAATGGTCGCATCATCTCGTTGTCTTCGTGTTCGAGGATGTGGCAGTGCCAGACGTAGCGGCCGGCGTATCCATCGAAGGGGATGATGATGCGCGTGACCATAGCGGGGTCGGCGCGGACGGTGTCTTTCCATCCTAGTTCTTCGGGCGCGGGCGGCTGGGCGGGTCCGAAGAAGTGCAGCGTGCCCCTGGACTGGTATTCGAAGGTGTCGAAGGGGCGCCGGTCGAGGATCTGGAAGCGAACCAAATGCAGATGGATGGGGTGGGAGTCGTCGGTGAGGTTGACGAGCTCCCATATCTCCGTGGTGTGGAGGACGGGTTTTTCGGTGATGGGGGCGTGCCAGTGAGTGTTGCTGAGCAGCATGCCCATGGAGCGCTGGATGTCGTCGAGACGCTCGTCGAGTGTGAGGCGGCGAGTGCGGATGGCGCTGGATTCGGCGAGGCGCGGGGTGTCGTGGAGGGTGGCGGGGATTTGCGCTGTATTCGACTCTGCTGACGCTCCGCCCGGGATGACACCGTCATCATTTGTGTTGCGCGCTTCGCTCAGGACGACGGGTGTGTAGGTGGGGTCGGCAGCAAGCTGGATGTGCCGTCCGTGCGGGGACTCGGTCTGTCCTTCGTACCAAATCCCGGCACTTCCGTGCCGGGCTACGGATTGTTTCGTGCCTTCGGGACCATCGGATTGTCTCCTCCCTTGAGGGCTCTGGGATTCAGGCGCGGGGCTCTGGTATTTCAAAGCGGTCGCGACGCGGAATTGCAGGATCTGGAAGCTGTCGCTGATGAGCTCGATGTGTTCGCCGGCGAGGGAGCTGAAGTCGATGAGGATGTCGGCGCGTTCGGCGGGAGCGAGGGTGATGCGGCGGAGGGGGACGGGTGCGGCGAGGAGTCCCTGGTCGGACGCGATGGCGTGGAGGGGGGCGTGGTTGCGCAGGGAGAAGCGGAAGAAGCGTCCGTTGGAGCCGTTCATGAGGCGGAAGCGGTAGATGGTGGGCTCGACGTCGAGGTGGGGCAGGAGCTTGCCGTTGGCGAGGATGGCGTCTCCGAAGACCTCGGGTACCCAGATCTCGCCGCGCTTGCCGGAGACGGGGTAGTCGAGCTGGCCGTCGGCGCGGAGGATGCGGTCGCAGATGAGCAGCGGGATGTCGTGGGGGCCGGCGGGCAGGCGGAGGGCGTCTTCGCGGGGGTCACGGAGGATGCAGAAGCCGAGCATTCCGGCGTAGGTGTTGAGGCGGTTAATGCCCATCGTGTGGTCGTGGTAGAAGAGCGTGGTGGCGTGCTGGAGCGAGGGGTAGTGGCAGAGCTGGGAATGGCCGGGGAGGGTCCATTCCTCGGGGTATCCGTCGCTGGCGGCGGGGGTGCGGCCTCCGTGGAGGTGGATGACGGCGCGGACGTCGGGGACGGTCTTTTCGGCTCCGTGGAGGGAGTGGTCGATGGTGAAGATGTGGTGCGAGGGCAGGTGGTTCTGCCACTCGACGATCATGCCCCGGGCGACGGGCGATTCGAGGGTGGCGCCGGGGAATGACCTGCCGATGGTCCACATGCGGGTGGGGGCGAGGTCACGATGGAGCTTGATGGCAGCCTCGGCGATGGGGAGGCGGTAGAAGGGGATCTGCTGCTTCGGGTTGTCAGGGTCGGGGCGGGTTCCGGCGGGCTGCGCGATGTCGGGGATGGGCAGCGGGTCGACGAAGGCGGCGAGGGTGGTGGGGTCAAGGATCGGAGCGGGGACGGAGGATCTGGGCTGGGCTTGCAGGTCGGGGTCGAGTGCGAGTCCGGCGAGAGCGAGCGGGCTGGCGGTCAGGAAGGTGCGGCGGGTGAGCTGCGGTCGGGACTTCAAGCGGGGTGGTTCTCCTCAAAGAAAAAGGGTAGCAGCGCGGGGCCGCTACCCTTTCGTGCGTAGGTTGGAGGTTTACTGGGCGCTGTTCTGGTTGGTGGTGACCAGACCGCTGACGGGGTTGAGCAGGTATTCGCCGGAGTTGGAGGGGCTGGTGAAGTCGAACATGCCGTTGATTGTTCCGGCGACCGCGTCAAAGGAGCCGGTGATGCGCTGACCGCCGAGCCAGTTGTCCTCGATGAAGCGCATGATCGAGGACTGGTCGGTGACGGTGTGGTCGACGTAGTTCTGCTTCGCGTAGGGCGAAATGACCATGAAGGGCAGGCGCGGGCCGTAGCCGCAGCGTCCCTGGGCGTGCTCGACGCTGACGCCGGCGAGGGCGGTGTTGGCGCTGCTGCCGCACTGTCCGGGGGCGGTAAGTGCGTCCATCGCGGTCTGCGACTGGTTGACGATAGGACCCATCTGGTGGTCGTACCAGCCGTCGGAGTCATCGTAGGCGATGATGACGGCGGTGGACTTCCACTCGGGAGTGGTTTGGAGGAAGTTGATCATGCTGACGATGAAGTACTGCTCGTCGAGCGGCGTCGAGTAGCCGGCGTGGGCATCCTGGTAGCCGGGAGCCTTGAGGAAGCTGACGGCGGGCATGTTGTGAGCCTGCACGGCGGCGGTGAAGTCCTGGATGTCGTACTGATGGTTGGCCTGGTCACCATCGACGCCGATCATGTTGACCGAGGTCGGGCGGAGGTGGTTGGGATTTGCTGTCGAGGTGTAGTACTGAAAAGGCTCATGGTGCGGGATGTAGTCGGCCTTGGGAGTGCCGACGGCGGCGGAAGTGCTTGAGCGGTTGCAGCCGGTGGTTCCGTTGGGGTTCTTTATCGACAGGTTGAATCCGCCTTCAAAGAAGCCCCAGGTGATGCCCTTGGCATTGAGCAGGTCGCCGATGTTCTGACCGCTGAAATGTACGAGGGCTCCAGTGGTAGTGGAGCACTTGTCGCCGACGGGATCGGCATCGCTGACCAGCGTGTAGCCGCCCGCACCGTCGCTGACGACGTCGCCGCCAGCGTTGCTCTGGTCGTCAACACCATTAGTCTGGCCGGCAATCAGATTGATAGCACCCGGCGTAGAGGGTCCAAAGTTGGTGCCATAGGAGTTGTCGTCCATGGCGTAGCGCTGGGCGTAGTTCCAGAGCGCGGTCACGGTGTTGCCGTCATAGTAGCCCATGACAAGGCCATTCGTTGCCTGTCCGGTGGGTGGGGGTCCCGGGGTTCCGGTGTATTGCGGGAAAGAGTCCATCAGGCCGCCGTGGAAGGCCTGCTGCTCGGGAGTGTAGTCGTGGTCCTGATCGGCGGTAGCCGCCTGGGAGCGGTCAAGGCGGAAGGGATTCGACGCCCCACCGGCATTTCCGGTCTTGTTGAGCCAGTTGGGATTTAGAAAGAGGAGCCCGTCGGTGTAGCCGTTCACATTGGGCGTGCCAGGCTTGGCGTGGAAAGCGGGTTCATTGGGCGGGTTGGTCGCGTTGGGATAGGTGCCGAAGTAATGGTCGAACGAGATGTTTTCCTGGAAGATCACAACAAGATGCTTGATTGGGGTGGAAGTCGAGCCGTAGGACTGCGCCTGGAGGGGCACGGATCCTGCCATCTGACCGGCAATCATGAGTGTTGCCAGCGATGTTGCGAGTGCTTTTTGCATCACGGTTCCTCGGGGGTGCGGCGTGCTGCCGACGACCGTCCCAAGGAATAAACGCCTCACTGCGTTCAATGCGTTACGGATTTGTTACAGGACGGAGAAAAAATGAAGAGTCAAAGTTGAGGTCACTCGGCCGTACTGGAGATGATCGATCCAGACAGCCTTGCGTGACCAGTTGCTCGATTCGCAAGGGTGGTAGTTTGCCAGATGTTACTGTGAACGCGACAAGCTGTGCAGTAATTGGCAACGGTTGACTGATAAATGCTTTCAGCGAGCTTCGATCATAATTGTATCGAGAACAAAAGATCCGTCCGGCTCGACCTGAAAGTACTCGCGCACTTCGTGCGGGGCATTCAGAAGCAGTGAGCTAATCGCATGTACGTAAAAGTCCGGCGTCCTCATCCGGGTGACCCATGCGGTGAAGTCGAGGGGAAGCTTCCACGTGGATTGCGCATTGACCGCGAATCCCGTCTCTGTGAGCATCGAGTTCCATTGAGACGGCGAATAGTTTCGCACGTGGGATTCGTCCCGCAGCAATTCGATTGCCTGCAGGTGGGTATCGAACAGCGGATTTTCGGGGGCACATGTATCGATCATGACGAGGCCGCCACCCGGCTTGAGAACTCGCCGAGCTTCTTTGAGTGCTGTTCGAATCTCGGTCCAGTGGTGCGCGCTATATCGTGTACAGACAAAATCAAAGCTGGCATCCGGGAAGGGAAGCGCTTCGACAGTGCCTTGCCTGGTAAGGATATTCTGGTGGCCACGTTTCCGGGCCTCATGATCGACTGTGCGCAGCATGTCGGCAGAGAGATCATAAGCAACGATCGAGGTTACATGGGGCGCCGCGGCAAAGCTGAGGTGTCCCGCTCCACAGCCCAGATCCAGTACGGAAGCATCCGGCGTTCGTTGCAGCCTGTCTGCAATTGAGTCGAGGTCGGTACCCTGACTGTGGACGGTGCTGGAGAGATAGGCGGCTGCTACTTCCCCAAATTGCTGTTCCACCTTGAGTGCATGATGCGACATAGCGTTGTTTCGATTTTACAAGGGCTTCCCACCAGTCACGGAATAGAGGGGTGACTGTTGATCCTGCTATGGCGAGCTGAGCAGTTTCGCGGGTAGCGTCGATTGTATTCGTAACGCCGAGAGAGAGAGAGCCGTTTGGCTTTTATCCGGGCGTTTTGACTCCGTTCTTAAGCATCTCGACGGCCTTTTCGAGGCGGCGGGAGCGTGTCTCTTCTCTTTTGGCTTCGGTGATCCACCGGCAGTACTCCTTGCGATGGGTGTAGCTGAGGGATTCGAAGAAGGGCAGCAGGCCTTCTTTCTTCATCAGCTTCAGAAAAGGTTCGGGGAGTTCGAGGACGCGCTCCGATTCGTCTTTCCAGACAACGACGTCGATGGTGTCGCCGGGGGTCTTGCCGAGCTGTTCGCGGATGGCTTTAGGGATGTGGAGGGTGTGCTGCGGGAATCCGTACTTGATGAGGGAGCCGGTATAGGACAGGCCGTCGAAGGTGGCGTGGATGGGCACCCTGCCTTTGGTTCCGAATTCCTGGTGGGTGTCGTAGGGGAAGAGGACTCCGGCTCCGCCGCCATCACCGGCGATGATCCTGGCCTGGAATTTGTATTTCTTCATGGCGCAACTATTTTGTCACTGTGCGTGGTGCGATCCAACTGGTTTCTGGTGCCAGTGATGGGCGGCGGCTGGCGAAGACTAACGCTCGGGATCGTCGATTCTGCCGGTGAAGAGTATCTGACCGCTGCGCTCGTCGCGAATGGCGACGAAGAAGGGACGATCGACGATCATGTGGAAGGGCGGCGGCTCGACTCTCATGGCAAGCGGGCGGATGCCTATGCTGGTGGCCGCGGCGGCCTCGGTGCCTTCCTCATCGACGCGCAGGAACGAGGCGTGGCGCACTTCGCTGATCTCGAGCCGGCGCGATTTCTGAATGCCGGCGAAGTCGGCGGTGTCGCCAAAAGCGATGCCCATGCCTAGCTTCTTCAGGGCGGTATTCAGTGTTGCGCCGAATTTGATGGTGAAGCGCGGCAGCTCGATGGTGCCGTGGGATGTTTGCAGCGACATGGCCAGATTGGTGAACACGTCGGGCGTCAACTGGTCGATGAATGACTGCATGCGGGCGGCATCTTTAGGGAGGACGACGTACATGGCGAAGGAGCCGTCTGTGTAGGGCAGGCGAATGGCTTCGAGACCGTTGGCGCCGGCGTAGGCGTATTCGGCTGTGTGCTTCATCATGGGGACGGCAAGCACTTTGCCGTCGGCGGAGTTGAAATCATGCGGCTGTGTCGCCTTAGGGTCGAAGGGGAGGGTCCACTTGCCCTTGAAGGCGACGGCGTTGGTGAGCATGACGAGCGTGGAAGGGTCGATCTGATCGAGGAGCTTCGGGATGCGGTCGCCGGTCTGCTTTGCGACCCAGCCGTTGATGATCTCGAGGGTGGCCGGGTTGCGAAAGTCGACGTTTTCGGCCTGGGCACTGTAGTCCTTCTCGAGGACCTGATCGAAGGAAGGCTCTACCGGGAATCCCTGTTGCAGCCAGAGCGCGTTTGCCATGGAAAGCTGGACTGAGGTCGCCTTGCCGATCTCGGCGACCAGTGCGTGATTGGCGGCGTTGAAGGCGTCTATGTCTTTTAGACCGGATTGCCCCTCAGCGTGCAGGGTTTTGAGGATAGCGTCGCGGGTGGCTCCCTGCGCGCCATTTGCGGTCATGGCGAGAGCGACGGCGATGCTGGCCGGAGAGATGAAGAGGTTGGAGTCGCGATGAGTGGCGGCGAGCTCGCGCAGCAAATCGAAGCCGAATTGCGCGTAGGGCCGCGAGAGCGAGCGGGCAGCATTCGGCAATTGAGTTTCAGGCACGGCACCCATTCCGGACATCACGCCAACCATGAGTACAGCAAAGCATTTCATCATACGACATACTGCCGACCTCAATCATTCGACGTGACACACTATAGACCCGATAGCGGATTTTGTGCGGGCAGGGTGAGCCAGATTCACCGTGAATTCACTGCCAGGCGTGGCTATAGCCCATATTCGCGAATCTGGCGCCCTCACCTTTCTTCCGTTTTGACGGCGGCTTTCACGGACAGGCTGTGATCTACAGGGATCACGGTCACGGCGAAGGGTGTACCGGCGTCGTCGCCTACGGCAGGAAGCATTCCACCTTGCGGATTGCCGCCGAGCATGGCGTTGTCATAGTACGGCGTGTAGATCATCATGTGCGGATGCCAGTGGCCGGCAGGACCGAGCACCTGGTCGGCGGAAAACATGTAGGCGAAGGCGACGGAATCCATCCTTGGCAACTCTCCTTTGGCATAGGCCGTCGTGACTCTTTCGGCAATCTGTTCCGGCGTTTTGCCTTCCATGCCGAGGTAGGCGCGGAGCTCCTGGAGCGGCAGTACCGTGCGGCTTGCGACGGGATTAAAGCAGATGGGCGCGCGGAGCTCAGCGTCATAGACAAGCGCGCGCAAGGATTGCGGCGTAAAAGTTGGCGCGCCCCAGCCGCGCATCACGATGCAGATGAAGCCGTTGTTGCCCTGCGCGGCTATTTTGTAACCGAATTCGGTGAGTATTTTGATGGTGGCATGCGTGGAGATGTTGGGGGCGCCGCGCTTCTTGCCAAAGCGATCTCGGCTTCGGGCGCCATCATATATTCGCTCAGCGGAGGGTATGCGGCGTTCTGTCCGACGGCTGTAGCCAATGTGGTCAGAACGAAGAATGCCGGCGTTATCCTGATGTTTTTCACTGCGGATCTCCTGAGTTGATTGCTGTCCTGCCTCCTATAACGGCTCAGGTCGATTCGGAGATACGCTGAAAAGCAGGATTGACAACGACGTCCCTGGCCGAACGGAGAACCCAGGGGCAGTGTGTGTAATCGGCGATGTGCCTGATGCGGCCGTCAGCTATTTCGAGACGAACAACTCCTGCCGGCACCCAGCCGTCATGCTCAGCGGTCAGAGTAACGACCACAAGCTCGCCGTCGACCTCCGCTACAGCCAGTTTCCATGAGACGGTCCACCGTTCGTAGTTGCCGAAATAGGGGGAATCGCTCAGGGGTCCCGAGAATTTGTCGGCCACACGCAGGCGAGCGTCGTCGACAATCAGATTGCGCAGGCCATCCCAGTCGCGCGCATTGAAGAGGTTGACGTAGAGGTGGAGCAATGCGGAGATTTCCGGCCGCTTTTTCTGTGCGGGGACTGGCTGTTTTCGCGGCCCTGCCACCTTCGAGCGTCCGCGGTTGAGCGCCGCCTTCACCCCGCCGACGGTCGAGCCGACCAGCTCCGCTGTTTCTTCGAGGGTGTAGCCGAAGACATCCTTAAGCAGGACGCAGGCGCGCTCCTTTGGAGGAAGCGCGAACACCAGGTGTTCAACGGCGCGGCCCAGAGCACGTCCCGGAGGATCGATGGGCATGACGGAGTCGGGTCTGGCTGCCGCTGTCTCGGCGCCTTCGCGGACCTTGCGGCGACGGAGGAAGTCGATGCAGCGGTTGTGTGCGATGCGGAAGAGCCATGCGGACAAAGGCCGCGCTTCATCGAAGGTGTCGAGCTTGCGGTAGGCCTGGAAGAGCGACTCCTGGACGATGTCCTCACCGTCGAGCACGGAGCCGGTCATACGCGCGCAATAGCGGTGCAGGCGAGGGCGAAGTTCGGTGATGGTTTCGAGAAATGCGAGATAGCGCGTCTCGAAGTTTCCGGAGGGATCGACGTTGTCCATAGCCTTCATAATTGGCTATACGCAGGCGGCTCTTTCGAGGATACGGAGAATGTTGCCGCTTGCGATTTCAGGAAGGCATTTCTTCGCATTTTTTGCAGTTGAGAAGCTGGCCCAGTTTTGAGGCGCGGCCCTGAGGCGTGAGGACCCAGGGCCGGTTTTGCCACGGCGGGTCGTGGCGAACGTGCTGGGTGTGTCCGCAGGCGAGGTCGGCGACCCAGTGGTGTTCTTCGTCCTGATGAAAGCCGGTGATCTTCTGGTTCATGCGGTGGAGCGCCAGTCTGCGTGACTCATTGTCTCAAGGGGCGGCTCGCGCTGGCGCGAGCCGCGAGACAGTGGCGTGATCGGGCGCGCCTGTTAGATGATGGTCGGATGACTTCGAAGGTGGATCGACGGAAGGTTCTTCAGGGATTGGCGGTTGCGCCACTGGCGGCGCGGGGATGGTGGGCTGAGATGGCTGAGACCGGGCGGGGCAGCACGTTGTTTGTCGGTACGCAGACGAAGGGCGGGAGCAAAGGAATCTACGCGTATCGGTGGGATGCGGCGAAGGGCGAGATTACGCTGATCGGGCTGGCGGCGGAGGCGGAGTTCCCGACGTTTCTGGCGGTGTCTCCCGATGCGAAGTATCTGTATGCGGCGAACGAGGTTGATAGCTTCCGCGGGGTGAAGGGCGGTGGCGTGAGCAGCTTTGTCGTCGACGCGAAGGCGGGGAAGCTGACGGCGATCAATGCGGTGTCAGCGAAGGGCACCGGGACATGCCATGTTGCCGTGGACAAGACGGGACGGGCGGTGTTCTGCGCGAATTATTCGGGCGGCAGTGCGGCGTCGTTTCATGTGAAGGCAGATGGCGGCTTGACCGATGCGGTGTCGTTTTTTCAGTACACGGGGCATGGGCCGAGGTCTGAACAGGAGATGGCGCACGCGCATCGCGTGACGGTGACTCCGGATAACAAATATCTGCTGGTGAATGACCTGGGGCTGGACTGCATTCACATCTACACGCTCGATGCGGCGACGGCGAAGCTGACTCCGCATGATCCGCCAGAGTGGAAGTCGGAGCCGGGCACGGGGCCGAGAGCGCTGCGGTTTCATCCGAACGGCAAGTGGGTGTACTGCGTACTGGAACTCTCCTCAGAGGTCGCGGCACTGCGCTGGAATCCGCAGGCGGGATCGCTGACAACGATGCAGACGGTGAGCCTGATACCGGAGGGATACACGGGGAAGAAGCCTCACGGCTCAGAGATAGTGCTGGATCGGGCCGGACGATTTGCATATGCGTCGGACCGGTTCGACGACGTGCTGGTGAGCTTCAAGGTCGATCCGGCGACGGGAAAGCTGACCAAGCTGGGTTCGAGTAAATATGGCGGGAAGACGCCGCGGCACATTGCGCTCGATCCGACGGAGCGGTGGGTGCTGGTGGCAAATCAGGACTCGGGCAATATTTCGGTGGTGAAGAGGGATACGAATACGGGCCTGCTGGCGGAGACGGGGAAGGAATTTCCGATTGAGAAGCCGCAGTGCCTGGTGTTTGTGTAAGGCAGCCATTCGCCATTTCGTTTGATCGCGGCCGGGAACGGTTGTGTGGCCGTCCAAGATTTGCGATTAAGCGGTGACAAGGGCGGCGGCGCGGGCGGGAACTTTTTCCTTGATCCTGTCTTTGAGTTTGGACTTGGCTTGGCCGAGGGTGACGAGTTCCCAGGCGGAGCGGTCTTTAAGAAGGCGCGAGACGAGCGCGGTGTGCATGGCGTGTCCGGCGCGCTCGGCAACGACGTGGCCGAGGATATGATGGCCGGCAAGGGCGAGATCGCCGATGAGGTCGAGGACCTTGTGGCGAACGAACTCGTCATTAAAGCGCAGGGGACCGTTGAGGACGCCTTTGCGGTTGAGAATGATCGCGCTTGATTCGGAGACTCCGCGGATGAGCCCCATGTTGCGCAGCATCTCTTCGTCTTCCTTGAAGCCGAAGGTGCGGGCGGGGGCGATCTGCGCGGCGTAGTCTCGGGTGGCGAGATCGACGGCGAAGCCCTGGCGTCCGATGGGGGTGGGGAAGTCGATCTTGTAGGAGACGCTGTAGCCCTCGCCGGGATAAACGCCGATGAATTTGTCGCCTTCGCGGACCTCCAGCGGCCTGCGGATGCGGAGGTATTCACGGCGGCGGCGCTGGGCTTTGAGGCCGACATCACGGAACGCTTCGACATAAGCGAGCGCGCTGCCGTCGAGAATGGGAAGCTCGAGATTGTCAAGCTCGACGATGACGTTGTCGACGCCGACACCGATAAGCGCGGAGAGCAGGTGCTCGGTGGTGGAGATGAGGACGCCCTGGCGCATGAGGCTGGTGGCGTAGCTGACTTTCGCGACGTTACGTCCGGTGGCGGGGATTTCGAAGTTGTCCAGGTCGGTCCGGCGGAAAAGAATGCCGCAGCCGCCGGGTGCAGGCAGCAGGCGCATCTTAACGGGGGCTCCGCTGTGCAGGCCGATGCCGGAGAACTCGATGGCGTCGGCTATGGTTTGTTCGAAATGACTGCTTTCCGTCAAACGGCGACCTCGTTCCCCAATCCTGCTACTGCGAATGGGTACGAAGGCATAGACTACTGTCAGAAGCATAAGTTGCAGTGTTGTATCTTTGCCACAGTTATGCGGGTATTTCGCACAACTGCAGAGATTAGTGTGGCGACTGTTGACGAGGGTAGCAATGTACTTCGAATCAATGCGTTCCGAGGCGGTTAACTTGCTGGAGGCGATGCGTCGGCGCCAGGATCGCGTGCTCGGGCTGCTCAAGGATCTTGTCGAACTTGAGTCTCCCAGCCATGTGAAGGCCGCAGTTGACAGCTGCGTCGACCGGGTGGAGCGGGAGTGTGTGGGGATGGCCGCACGGGTGCGGCGACACCCCCGGAAGGAGTTCGGCGACCTGCTGGAGGTGCGCTTCGGGCGGGGCGGTCGCGGTGTGAAGCCGGTCATGCTGCTCGGTCACCTGGATACGGTGTGGGAGATGGGCACGCTCAGAAGGATGCCCTTCAAGGCAGACCGGGGCCGGGTGCGGGGTCCGGGCGTGCTCGACATGAAGGCCGGAGTGGCGATGGCGCTGACGGCCGTGGAGTATCTGCTGGAAGCGAAGTTGCTGGAACGGCCGGTGATTCTCCTGCTGGTGTCGGATGAAGAGGTGGGCAGCGCGGTTTCGCGACCTCTGACAGAGAAGCTGGCGCGGGCGTGCGAGGCAGTGTATGTGCTGGAGCCGGCGCAGGGCCTGGAGGGGGCATATAAGACGGCTCGCAAGGGCGTGGGCGGATATACAGTTCATGTCAAGGGCGTGGCGGCGCACAGCGGAGTTGACTTTGAGCGGGGGCATTCGGCGATCGCGGAGTTGGCGCGGCAGGTGGACACGATCCAGGGGTTTACTGAGCTGAGGCGAGGCATCACGGTGAATGTTGGAACCATTCAGGGGGGAACGCGGTCTAACGTGATAGCGGCCGAAGCGAAAGCTGAGGTCGATGTGCGGATTGCTAAGGCCGAGGACTCGGCGCGAGTGGACCGCAAGTTTCGCAAGTTGCGCGCTTATGATGAGCACTGCGTCCTGACAGTGGAGGGAGGATTGAACCGGCCACCGATGGAGCGGACGCGGGGGACGGCAGCGCTTTTCCGGCGGGCAGCAACTCTTGCGCAGGCGATGGGTTTTGGCCTGCAGGAAGCGGCGACGGGAGGCGGGTCGGATGGGAATTTTACGTCGGCGCTGGGGATTCCAACGCTGGACGGAATGGGCGCGGTTGGCGAAGGTGCCCATGCGGTGCATGAATCGATTGTGTTGAAGGAACTGGCGCCGAGAACGGCGCTGCTGGCGGCGATGCTGTTGAAGCCGGAAGGGTGACGAACATGCTGAGACTGGTGGAGTATGGGCTGCTGGCTGTATCGCTACTGACGGTGGCTGGGTTGATCATGATGTCTCCGAAGACTCCCGCTCAGAAGCCGGCGGAGAGCAGTGAAGCCGAAAAGGGGCTTCCAGAGAGATGATGACGGATTTCAGATGGATGAAGCTGCCGCGGTTTCGGTAATGGAGGCGGCTTTGTCGAGGCGCCGGAGGGTGCCTTCAATTATGCTGCTTGCGAGCGCAAGCGGCAATCCAACGACATTGAAATAGCAACCGTGGATGCGGGGAATCCAGCGGGCGGCGCGCCCCTGGATGGCGTAGCCTCCCGCCTTGTCGACGGGTTCGCCGCTGGCGATGTAATCCGCAATTTCTGACTCGGACAATGTGAGCATGGTGACGTGCGTGACTTCGGCGGCGGTTTCGACGCTGCCGGGCGCGACGATCGCGACTCCGGTGATGACCTGATGGGTTGCTCCGGCCAGCAGGCGGAGCATGCTGGCGGCGTCGGCGGCATCGGCGGGCTTGCCGAGGATTTCTCCGTTGGGGGCGACGACGGTGGTGTCGGCGCCGAGTATGAGGAGTGGGTCGGCTCGGTTTTCGTGGGCAGGATGTCGCGCCCCGATTTGCAGATTGTAAACGGCTTCCGCCTTTTCGCGGGCGAGGCGGACGACGTAGGCGATGGGAGATTCGCCGGGCAGCGGGTCTTCAGGAATATGCGCAGGAGCGACGGTGAAGGTGTAGCCGGCCTGGGCGAGGAGCTCTTTGCGGCGCGGCGACGCAGAGGCGAGTACGAGCATAGGTCAATTATCGCTGAAGGGGGCGGGGCACAGGGAACAGGAAGGCGTGCGACCAACCCGGGCTGCGGCGGCCCGCCTCAGTTTGATTTCCGGCTTATCCACCAGCGTCGCAGGGCAACGAGATCGCTTCTACCAGACCGAAAGGCCATGCTCCTTGCAGGAATCCGTATGTCGAGGCGAGGACGCAGGAAGCGGCAAATGCCAGAACAAACCAATGGCTGCGCTTTTCCAGCGCGTAGAAGGCCAGCATCGCCGTTACGGCGAATAATCCAAAGAGTGTGAGTCTATCCAAAACGAGTACTGCCGGATCTTCTCGCGGGTTAGGTTGGTGCGGGCGTTTTATTCGATGCGCGTGCCGGTGCGGGGGCCGTCGGCGGTACAGATGCCCCAGGCCATTCGAGGGGTGTTGTGGGCGAGGCCGTAGCGGCCGTTGGGGTCGAGCAGGATGATGCCGCCGTGTCCACCGAGGCGTTTGTGCAGGTAGGAGATGGCTTCGGGCGCGACCTCCTCGGGTGAGCGGCCCAGTTGCACGCGGTCGGTCGCCCACTTGCCGAGGACCAGCTTCATGATGGGTTCTCCCCAGCCGGTGAGCGAGACGGCGGCGGTGTGGTTGTCGGCGTAGCATCCGCAGCCGATGAGGGATGAGTCGCCGACGCGGCCGGGATCCTTGTTGAGCGTGCCTCCGGTGGAAGTGGCGGCGGCGATGTGGCCGCGAGAGTCGAGGGCAACGGCTCCGACCGTGTCGTGCGAATCGTGCGGCGGTACGGCGGTTTCGGGCGACTTGTCGTCTCGGAATTCGTTGCCGGCGAAGGTCAGGTCGGGGAGTCCGGCGCGTTCTTTGGCCTGGGCCTCGGCGAGGCGCCTGCGCTCGCGGTCGAGGACGAGCTCGGAGTTATCTATCAGGGGCATGCCGTGGGCGGCAGCGAACTCTTCGGCCCCCTGGGCGACGAAGTAGATGTGCGGGCTCTTGTCGAGCACGAGGCGCGCGGCGTGGATGGGGTTGCGCAGGCGCTCGACGCAGGCGACTCCACCAGCACGGAGGGTGTGGCCGTCCATGATGAGGGCGTCGAGCTGGACACGGCCGTTGCGGGTGAGGAAGCTGCCGCGTCCGGCGTCGAAAGTGGTGTCGTCTTCGAGCCTGGTGACCGCGGCTTCGACGGCATCGACGGCGGAGGCTCCGCGCTCGAGGAGGGCATAGCCAGTCTGGAGGGCGTCGAAGACTCCCTGCTCGTGGGCCTCGAGCATGTCGTCGGGGATGGCCCAGGCTCCGCCGTGCACGAGAAGGATGGGGCTGCGTGGCATACGTACAGGGTACAGGGTGAAGGGGGCAGGGTGCAGGCGTCAAGCGGGCCGCTCGTCATCGCAGGAATGATGCTGGTCACGGAGCAGCTCGCGCAGGCTTAAGGTCGGAGCTCCCAGATCTCCTCGGGGCGGGAGTTGTGGTCCAAGGCGAAGGTCTGGGCAAGGAAGTAATGCTGGTAAACGTACTGCCGGAATGGCGCGGAATGGTCGTTTTCGCTGGAGGTGTTGTCGGAGTTGGGGTCGAGAGCGATGAAGTGCGGCGGATTTTGTTCGAGCGCCTGGAGGACGGCGGCGACCTGTTCGGGGCGGGTGAATTCGCCGTTCATGACGAACTCGACGGGAGTGGGATTGCTGAGAGAGAGGTAGAAAGCGGGCGCGGAGTTGTTGAAGAAGGTCTCGCCGAACCGAGTGCGCTGGGAGAGCCACTGGAACTCGCGGGCTTCCTCGGGGTCAGAGAAGGCGGTGTGGCCGATGGGGAGGTCGAGGATTGCGTAGTGCTGAACCTGACGGTAGATGGGCAGCAGCAGAGCGAATCCAGCCGCCAGTACGAAAAGCGATCGGCGCAGGAATCCGGGTATCGGGCGTTGGTCGTCGAGAAGCCAGACGCAGACGAGGATGGCGGGCGCGGCCACGGTGCAGAGACGGTAGAAGCGTGGACCGGTGGCGACGGCAAGGAAGAGAGCAAAACCGGCGAGCTGGAGGAGGACCAGGTAGCGAAGCTGGGGTGGCGGAAATTTGCTTCGTCCGCGCCACAGCCGATACGCGCCGATGAAGTACACGTACGGGACGAGCGCATAGATGAAGAGGTAGGGAACGAGACTGGCGATTCCGCCAAAGGAATGCAGGGGTGGGAACTGGCGGAGGTAGGCGCGGGGCGAGTTGAAGTCTCCGGAAGAGAGATAGCGCAACGGGAAGACGATCAGATTGAAGAAAAGCATGTGGAAGCCGGCTCGGTGAACGTAGTACCCGAGGACGGCGAACAGGATCAGAACGTAGGGAACGATGAAGGTGGCGAGCTGAAATCGGAGTTTCGCATTCTCTGACGGGGCGCTTTGTGACCGGTTGAGCAGTAACAGGTAGACGAGGACGGCCACGAAAACCAAAGCGCCCTGGGTTTGCGTGAACAAAGTGGCGATAGCGCAGAGCAGCCCAGCTGCGAAGATGCGCCACGGAGTGGATCTGCCGGCGAGTGTACTGACGGCGGCCAGAGCGGCGAGCGTACTGTACCAGTGGTGGGTCGGCACCATGGCGGGAGCGAAATCGAAAACGAGGAAGAGCAGACCGGGAAGCAGGATGAGCGGGCCGCGAAGTATCCGGCCGGCGAGTTGAGTGATGACATAGAAGAGCGCGAGGCCGAGGGCGATGCTCCACGCCTGGAGAAGCCACGCATGAACTCCGAAGAGGCGGAAGCCAGCGGAATAAAGCAGGTCGGTGCCCGGTGGGACGAATTCGAAGAAGTCCCGATAGAGGACCCGGCCGTGAAGGATGTTTAGAGCGCGGGCGAAGAAGAAGATCTGGTCGTCGTGGGCGATGAAAGGCGTGGAGGGGAACAGGAAGGTTCGGAGATAAAGAAATGCTGCCGCCGTAGCGAAGGCGAGAGTGAGGTGGAGTGGGAAGCGGTGGTTTTCCTTGCGCGGCGCGGCTTCGGCCATTCGAGGTTTAATTTATCGCTGGCGCGCGGATAAGTTGTCAGAGTTTTATTTGCGGCGCTTCTTCTTTTTGGTTTTTGGAAACGGATGCGGCCTGGAAGCTTGGCGCTGCATGCTGGGCTTCGCCTTGCGCTTTGAGTCTTTCTTCGACTTTGATTTGGTTTTCCGGCTTTCCAGGCTCTTGCGAGAAGACGTTGTGCTTGTGTTCGGGGCTAAGGCCACGTCGGAGTCTTCATCGATGATCGAAAACTGCAGGCGCTTCTGGACGGCATCGATGCGGTCGAGCAGGACGCGGACGGGCTGGCCGATGCGAAAGCGGCGTCCCCAGCGCTCGCCGATGATCTCGCGGGTGTTCTCGCGATAGGTGTAGTAGTCGTTGTCTAGCGCACCGAGAGTCTGGATGGGTACAAGGCCTTCGACGAAGAGGTCGGTGAGCTCGACGAAGAGTCCGTACTTGGTAGCGCTGAGGATCATGGCGTCGAAATCTTCTCCAACGCGATTCTGCATGAACTTGACCTTCTTCCACTCGACCAGCTCGCGCTCTGCATCGGCAGCGCGGCGTTCGGTGTCGCTGCATTCGGTGGCGATGAGGTTCAGGTCGGCTTCCGAGATGGATTCCATCCCATGTCCCAAAAGCGGGACATGGTGCACCAAGTCCTTCGCTTCTCTGCGTGTTTCTGTGCTTGGAGTTCTGTTTACTGAGCCCTGTTTTGCGTGCGGCTCGCCGGGGACGAGGTGTCCGTGGCCGCTAACGCCGGCGTCGAGGAGCGATTTCGCGATGCGGTGGACGATGAGGTCAGGGTAGCGGCGGATGGGCGAGGTGAAGTGCGTGTAGCAGGGCGCGGCGAGGGCGAAGTGTCCCTCGTTTTTCTCGCTGTAGCGGGCCTGCTTGAGCGAGCGCAGCATGAGGTAGGAGAGGATGCGCTCTTCAGGTTTGCCGGCGATCTTTGCGGTCAGCTTCTGGTACATGCGCGGCGTTACGGGGATGCCTTCGGGGATTTCGTGCTGTCGAGGATTGGTACGGCCGCGTCCGCTGTCACGGCGTTGAAGTTCCCGGCGCTCGCCTTTGGTTTGGAATTTGCGGACGGGGAGGTTGCCGATGCCGAGTGAGTATCCGAAGGAGGCGGCGATGTCTTCGAATTCGACGATGCGGCGGGGTTCGGGTTTCTCGTGGATGCGGTAGAGCGAGGGTACGCCGAGGTTCTCGATCCATGACGCGACGCACTCGTTGGCCGAGAGCATGAATTCCTCGATGAGGCGGTGCGCCCAGTTGCGCTCGGAGCGGGTGACGGACTTCATGGCTCCGAACTCGTCGAATTCGATGATGGGCTCGGGCAGGTCGAAGTCGATAGACCCGCGGCGGTCGCGCTTGTGGTTGAGGATTTCGGCGAGCTGCTTCATGCGCCCGAAGGCGGGAACGAGCGGGGCGAATTCGGCGCGGGTCAACTCGTCGCCGTCCAGGATTTTGTGGACCTGGGTGTAGGTCATGCGGCGGGCGGAGCGGATGACGCCTTCGGTGACTTCGTAACTGAGAATGTTGCCGGAGGGGTCGATGTCCATGAGGCAGGAGAGAACGAGGCGGTCTTCGTCGGGGCGAAGGCTGCAGATGTTCGTCGAGAGCTCCTGCGGGAGCATGGGGATGGCGCGGTCGGGAAAGTAAACGGAGTTACCGCGCAGGCGGGCTTCGAGATCGAGGGCGGTGCCGGGATGGACGTAGTGGGCGACGTCGGCGATGTGGACCTGGAGGTGCCAGTGTCCGGTGCTCTCGTCGTGATCCACGAGGACGGCGTCGTCGAAGTCGCGGGCGGTTTCGCCGTCGATCGTGACGATGGGCAGGTCGCGGAAGTCGCGGCGGGTGGCGATGACTTCGGGGTCGAGACGGGCGACGGTGCGGGCTTCGGCGAGAACCTTGTCGGGAAAAATGCGCGGGAGATGGTGCTTGCGGATGATCATCTCGACGTCGACTCCGAAGTCGTCGGGATGGCCGAGGATCTCGATGACCTTTCCGCGTGCGGGGCGCGCGGGCGTGGGCCAGGCGGTGATCTCGACGTCGACGACGAGGCCCTCGAGGTTGTTGGGATCATAGTGGCGGGTTTGAGCAAGGGCTTCCTCGCCGAGGACGCGGTGCGGCGTAGATGGGGTGGCGCGAGCGGGGGGTTCGGAATCGAAAGGGGTGAGGATGGGCTGGGTCATCCGGTCGTCGAAGGGAGTGACATAGTTGCCCCCCATCCGCCCGTATTCGTCAGGGCGATTGCGCCCTTCGCGCGCGTAATGGAAGATGCCAACGACGGTAGGATTGCGGCGGGTAAGGACGCGGAGAATGCGGCCGAGGCGGCGTCCGTCGGGCCGGGGCGGAGCGAGTTCGACCAGGACCTGGTCGCCCTGCATTGCGTCGCCGATCTCGTTCGGCGGGATAAAGATGTCGTCTTCGCGACCGCCCTGCGCGGGGCGCACGAAGCCAAAGCCGTCACGGTGAAGGTCGAGGCGTCCGGCGACGAGGTTTTCGGGACGATAGCCGGTGGCGCGGTCGGGTCGTGGGTCGGATCGACGATCAGACCGTTGATCAGATTTGGCGGGCGGCTTGGGGATGGCCCACTGCTCGCGGTCGGTTTTGGAGAGATGGCCGGCGGCGGTAAGGCGGGCGAGATGTTCGAGGAGAAGGCGGCGTTCGCGGCCTCCACCGAGCGAGAACTCGCGGACGAGCTGCTTGTATCCAGCTCGCTGGTTCGGGGATCGCTCGATATGGCGGAGAAGTTCGCGGTCAGTCACTGTGATTATGGTAGCGGTTTGGCGGGAGCGACGAGAGCCCGCAAATCAGGCGTCAGCGAAACAGCGGTTGTTTGGACCGGCTTTTCCACACTGGCGGGGTTTGCTCATAACTGCTGCAGAACGCGAAGTATTCCGTTTCGGTAAGTGACTCAAATTGGGCACAACTGTTGAAAACTTTAAGGCGGAGGGTGCATTTTTTCGGCGGGCGTGTATAAGATCGAGACACAGCGCCGATTGTGCGGATTTGCGGCTGGCAAACAGGCCGGACAAGGCCTGAGCAACGAGGGATCGACGTAATATCAAGCCCCATGGGTTGCGCGGCGAAGTGGTGGGCGAAATTCCCACGGCGCCGGGTGGCCGGGCCGGGGCAAGCATGAAGAAGAGAGGACAATTCAACACGATGTGGAAACCGAATCAGCAAAGCAGCCCTTCACAGACGCCCCCCAACGAACCGGTCCGTCCGGCGGCGCCTGCGACTCCCAGTTATGAACCGGCTGCCCGCACGTCCACGGGGGCCGCGCAGCCCGCTTCCGCTGATCAGGCGACGATCGGTAAGAGCCTGGTAGTGAAGGGCGAGGTGAGCGGATCGGAATCGCTCTACATCGATGGCAAGGTGGAGGGTGCGATCAACCTTCCGGGCAACCGCGTTACCGTGGGGCGCAATGGCCAGGTGGCGGCGAACATCACGGCGCGCGAGATTGTTGTGCTCGGCAAAGTTCGCGGCAACATGAGCGCGAGCGACCGTGTCGATATCCGCAGCGAAGGCTCGCTGACCGGCGATGTGACTGCGCAGCGGATCTCGATTGAAGATGGCGCCTTCTTCAAGGGCGGCATCGACATTCGCAAGCCAGGCAACGAGTCCAAGCAGGTGAATTCCGGGCAGGTGAATTCGGGCGCCAATGCGAGCGCGAATTCGGAAGCGGGAAAGCCAGTTCCGGTGCAAGTGTAACTCGCGCGGCTACGTATTCAGCAAAGGGCTTCGGGCACAGGTCCGGGGCCTTTTGTGTTTTATTGAGTTGGACACAAAAGAAGAGTTGCCAAATCTGATTTGCCGTGATCTTGTGTAAAAGCTCGACTGAGCACACGAAGCGATGCGACTCCAATCCCAATTTCGACATGTCCGACCCGCTGCTAAAAGTGCATTGGCAGTGAAGCCGTCGAACAGGCACGGCCAGGACCGGGGTTCATCCGCGAGATAACGCTCATCGACTGAGAGTTTTTGTGAGAAGCCCCGGCCAAAAGGCCGGGGCTCTTGCTTTGTCGAGTAAAGATGCGGGGAGTCGGGGCGATGTACAACGAATCCGGACGAGTGATCCGGACGGAAGGAAGCAGTCATGAAGATGATTGGAAACATCCCTGTGTGGGGAGAACACGAAGACAAGACGCTGTTGCAGATCCAGACCTGTGCGACCACAGCGGATCGCGCCGCGCTGATGGCGGACGGGCATCTGGGCTATGCCGTGCCGATTGGTGGAGTGGTTGCGTACAGGGACGCGATCAGCCCTTCGGGTGTTGGCTTTGACATTGCCTGCGGCAACAAGGCGGTTCGATTGGATATGCCGGGCGAGGAGCTGCGCGCGAAGATCGCCGCGATCATGGACGATGTCTGGTCGACGCTGAGCTTTGGCGTGGGGCGGAAGAACTCCGAGCATGTCGAGCACGAGATTTTCGACCGGGATCACGCCGGCTGGGATCTTGAGGCTACAAATCCGCTGAAGCGCAAGGCTGAGTCGCAGCTGGGAACGATCGGGTCAGGGAATCACTATGTCGATCTGTTCACCGATGAGCAGGATCGTGTCTGGATCGGCGTCCATTTTGGATCGCGTGGATTTGGGCATGGTGTTGCGACGTGGTTCCTTAAGGCAGCGGGCGCGAAGGACGGCATGGACGTCGAACCCTGCGTGCTTTCTACATCAACCGATCTGGGAGAGCAATACATTCGAGCGATGACCCTGGCCGGCGAATATGCCTACGCCGGACGTGACTGGGTGTGCGATCGCGTGGCGCGGCTGCTGGGCGCACCGATTGTGGAGAGTGTGCACAATCACCACAACTTTGCGTGGCGCGAAGAGCACGACGGCGAGCCTTATTGGGTCGTGCGCAAGGGCGCGACACCGGCGTTCCCTGGGCAGAAGGGATTTGTCGGCGGGACAATGGCCGAGCCGGCGGTGATTCTAGAGGGAGTGGATAGCGAGGAGTCGAAGCTAGCGCTCTACAGCACGATTCACGGCGCCGGACGAGTGCTGGGCCGCCGCGATGCTGCGGGTGCGGTCGATCGCAAGACCGGCGAGGTCAAGCGTCCGGGCAAGGTGACGCGCGAGATGATGCACGCGAAGATCGCAGAGGCCAACGTGCAGCTGCGTGGCGCGGGCGTCGATGAGTCTCCACACTGCTACAAGCGCCTGAACGAAGTGCTTGCGGCACACGAGAACAGCGTGAGGATTCTGCACACGCTGACCCCGGTGGGAGTGGCGATGGCGGGCGCGAACGAATTCGATCCTTACAAGGACTGATGGTTTGACAGGGGCTATTACAGGCCCCTGTCTTTTTTTGGGAGTGAGGCGGGGCGTGATTTTGAGAAGCGAGCCATGAGTTGGTTGGGCAGGGCAGAGCCGGTGAGCTTGAGGATGGCCGCGGCGATGAGCGTGAAGAGCACGGACGCGGCGAGGAGCAGAACCAGTTCGTGCAGGCGGCTGGTTGAGGGGAAGAAGTGCGCCAGTCCGGCGAGGGCTGCGTAACTGGCGGTGGCGGCCAAGAGGGAGCGGAAGAGCTCGGGATATTCGAGCCCACGCAGCGGCACTATGCGGCGGCGGTCGAGGAGGATCGCGAGGGTGAGGGTCTGGACGAGGATGCCGATGTCGGAGGCAACGGCGAGGCCGGCAGGTCCGAGCGAGCGATAGAGAGACCAATAGACGGGCAGCGAGGCGATAGTGACCAGAGTTCCGGCGACCATGGGCGTGACGGTGTTGCCGGCGGCGTAGAAAGCTCGCGCGTAGATGGCCTGTGCCGACCAGAGGCAGAGCGAGATGGAGAAGATGGCGAAGTAAAGGGCCATGGTCGCGGAGTCGGCGCGATGGAAGGCTCCGCCGCGGAGAAGCAGGTCGACGGCAGGGAACGCCATGGCAATCATGAAGGCAGTGAGCAGGATGGAGACGGCGAGGATGCGCGAAACGGAGGAATTTACGGCGAGCGCGAAGGGGCCTCGGTTCGGTTGTCCATCGTCGGTGAGCTTTCCATAGAGCGAGGCAAGGAAGGGCAGAGAAGCAGCACCGGCGGCCTGGCCCAGGGCTACGGGCGCGGTGAAGATCTGCTTGGCGTAGGCGAGCAGGGAGATCGCTCCGCCGGTATGCGAGGCGTAGTGGTTGATGATCCAGTTGTCGGCGGTGACGAGCGAGACGCCGAGCATAAGCGGGATGGACATGCGCACCCACTCGTGCAGGCCGGGATTGGACCAGTCAAGGACGGGGCGATAGTGCGCTCCGGCGCGGTGTGCCTGGACGGCGTTGAGTAGCAGGGGGCCGCAGAAGGCTCCGGCGACGGTGCCGATGGCGAGGGATTCAATGCCAATGACATGGGCGAAGAAGACGCCGCCGAGGATCGTCCCAAGGCTGTAGATGAGAGGCGAGATGGCCTGCACGGCGAACTGCTTGCGGACGAGGAGCACGGCTCCGAGGACGCCCCCGGCGAAGAAGCAGAGCTGGGCGGGCAGCAGGATGCGGGTGAGCCGCGTGCAGAGGGCGGCTTTCGCGGCGGGGAATCCGCTGAACCACCAGCGGACGTACCAGGGCGCGGCGAACTCGGCAAGCAGGATAGCGGTGCCGAGGACGAGCAGCATGGTGGTGAGGATGGCGGACATGGCGCGTTCGCCCTCGTCGTCGCGGCCCTGTTCGTGATAACGGCTGAGGATGGTGACGAAGGTGATGGATGCTGCTCCGCCGACAAGGAAATAGGAGATCATGTCGGGGAGCTGGAAGGCGGCGTTGAAGGCGTCGGCGTCGGCGCTGCGTCCGAAGAGGTAAGCGATGTACTTGACCCGCACCAGGCCCATGACGCGCGAAAGCATGGCCGAGACGACGAGGACCAGCGTGGCGGTGAAGGCGGTGTGGCGGTGCGAGGGACGAAACAGTGAGAATGCTCGTTGCCAGCGCGGAGCGTTTGAGGTGGAAGCCATGAAGAATGGTCTGATTTTACCTTTCGACGTAAGCAGCCTGGGTACGCGCGGCGAGGGTGAGGCATTCCGGAAAGGCGTGGAGTGGAGAATTTCAGGCTGAAGGTATTTCGCACAGTGGCGGAGCAGGCGAGCTTTCGCAAGGCGTCGGAGAGGTTGAATCTCAGCCAGCCGGCGGTGAGCCAGCAGGTGCACGCGCTTGAAGAAGAGCTTGGGGTCACGCTGTTCGATCGCAGCGGGAATCGCGTGCGTCTGACTCCGGCCGGGACGGTGCTGCTGAAATATGCGCGTCGCGGCGCGCAATTGGCCCGCGAGGCCGTGGAAGCGCTGGCAAAAATCGAAGGCCAGCCGCGCGGCGAGTTGCGGCTGGGCGCGTCGACGACAGTGGCGCAATACATTCTTCCGCGGATGCTGGGGGCGTTTCAGAGGGCATATCCTCAGGTGGCGCTGTCGGTGACGAGCGGGAACACGGAGCACATTGTGGAGGTGCTGCTGCGGGGCGGGATCGAAATGGGGATTATCGAGGGACCGGCATCGAGCCGGGAGCTGCGCAAGCGGCGGTTCCTTGAGGACCGGATGGTGCTGATTGTGCCGAAGGGGCATCCGTGGGAAACAATGCGCGAGGTTCCACTCGAGGCGTTGAAGGATGTTCCGCTGGTGATGCGGGAGCGCGGCTCGGGTTCACGGCGGGTGGTCGAGCTGGCGCTGAAGAGAAGCGGGTTGAATCTGGGGCAGTTGCGGTTGGCGATGGATCTGGATTCGACCGAGGCGATTGTCTCGGGTGTGGAGGCCGGGCTGGGGGTGGGATTTGTCTCCCAATGGGCGATCGGCAAAGAGGTGCGGCTGGGGACGCTGAAGCCGGTGAAGGTGGCGGGGCTGGAGATCGTGCGCGATCTGACGCTGATTCAGCGTTCCGGGGCTTCGCCAGAAGGGGCGGCGGGCGCATTCGAGCGATTTGTCCTGCATGAGGCGGAGTAGGCAGAGGGCGCATCGTAGCGATAAGGATTACTTATCACCCTTTTCGAATTCCATCTGGACTGCTTATGATGTGAGTGCCACTCTGATAGAGACATGAGCAAGAATCTCTTCTTTGTGGGCATTATTCTGTCGGCGGCCGGAATTCTTTCTCCGCCGCTGGCGCTGGCCGCAGGGCTAGCTTACGGGCTGTTGACGGTCCATCACTACCGGCTGGATGCGCACCGGCTGTCGAAGTTCCTGCTGCAGGCTTCGGTGGTCTGCCTGGGTTTTGGGATGAACCTGGGAGAAGTCGTGCGGGTAGGGCGTTCGGGGGTGCTGTACACGGCGATCGGGATCACATTTGCGCTGGGGCTGGGGCTGCTGCTGGGATGGCTGTTCCGGGTGGGAAAGACGCAGTCGTTCCTGATCTCGGCGGGCACGGCGATCTGCGGGGGCAGCGCGATTGCGGCGCTGGGTCCGGTGACTGGGGCAAGTGAAGAGGCGATGGCGGTTTCGATGGGCACGGTCTTCGTGCTGAATTCTGTCGCGTTATTCATCTTTCCCGTGATTGGTGGCGCGCTGCACCTGTCGCAGACGCAGTTCGGGTTGTGGGCGGCCCTGGCCATTCACGATACGAGCTCGGTCGTGGGAGCTGCGGCAAGGTATGGTTCTGTTGCGCTGGCGGTCGGCACGATGGTCAAGCTGGCACGAGCGCTGTGGATTATTCCGGTGGCACTGGCCGTGGCAGTGGCGAGAAAGAGCGACGCGCGAGTGCAATGGCCGTGGTTCATCGGTTTGTTTGTGGTGGCAGCGGTAATGAACAGCTACGTGCCGTGGCTGGGGCCGGCGTATCCGGCGATGGCGCGGCTGGGGCGGCTGGGGCTGGCGGTGACCCTGTTTCTGATCGGGACGGGAATCAACCGGGAAATGATTCGCAAGGTGGGAGCCAAGCCGCTGGTTCAGGGAGTTCTGCTGTGGATTGTGGTGGGCAGCGTATCGCTGTGGGCGATTGTGGAGGGCTGGATTCATTTGTAAGTGGAGCAGGCTTTAGGATGGAGGTTCACATTCTCTCGTCCTAAGGAATCTCATGCAGAATCGAAAGCTGTTTTCTGGAAAGCGCCGGGTGGCTATCGCCCCGGCGCTATTCTTTTTGGCAGTGAGTGTTCCCGCGCAAACTGTGCGCGGCGGCAATGGGATCGAGCTTCCGCCTCCGCCGGTCGCGGCTGTGAAAACAGTGGTCGATGACTATCACGGCGTCAAGGTTGAGGATCCGTACCAGTGGCTGGAGGATGCGAAGAGCCCGGAGACGCGGGCGTGGATCGATGCGGAGAATGAGTACACGCAGAAGTATTTGTCCCAAGTAAAGATTCGTCCCGAGATCGTGAAGCAACTGACGGCTCTGCAGCGGGTGGATAGTTATACCGTTCCCTGGGTGCGGGGCGGCGAATACTTCTTCGAAAAGCGGCAGGCCGAAGAAAACCAGGCATCGATTTACATGCGAAAGGGCTGGAAGGGCGAAGACGAGCGGCTGATCGACGCCACCAATCTGAGCACGGACCAGAACACGTCGGTGAACATTCTGGATATCTCTCAGGAGGGAAATTTACTGGTTTATGGCGTGCGACAAGGCGGGGCGGATGAGCTGACGATCCACACGCTCAACGTGAAGGACCGGACAGAGCTTCACGATGTGCTGCCCGCAGCTCGTTATTTTGGGGTGAGTCTGAGTCCGGGGAACAAGGGCCTGTACTATGCGCGCTTCACGCCCCACGAGGGGACGACGGTGTGGCTGCACACCTTCGGCAGCCCGCTGGAGAAGGATGTGAAGGTCTTCGGCGGGGAGTATCGCGGGGTAAAGCTCGGCGAGCTGGACCTGATTGGTGCGGGAGTCACAGACAATCAGCACTATTTGATCGTCCAGATCTCTCACGGCGTTCCGGCGACGCGCGACGACATTCTGGTAGAGGATCTGCGCAAGCCGGAGAGCGATTTTGTGCCGCTGGTCTATGGGGTGGATGGGCACACACGCGCCGAAAACATCGGGGATCGCTTCTTTCTTATGACCGATGCGCAGGCGCCGAACGGACGGATAGTCGAAGCGGTGCCGGGCGAGGAGCCGTCGCAATGGAAGCCGGTGATTGCCGAGGGCAGGAACGTAATCGACAGCTTCAGCATCGTGGGCGGAAAGCTGTTCGTCTCGCGCCTGAAAGATGTGAAGACCGAGACGACGATCTATTCGCTGGACGGTAAGCAAACGGGAACACTGAGTTATCCGGGGATCGGTTCGGGATCGGTGGTTTACGGCCGATCCAGCGATACGGAAGGCTTCTACACATTCGAGTCGTTTATCCGGCCGGAGACGATTTATCGATACGACACAAGGACGGGCGACTCCAACGTCTTTGCGGAGCCAAAGATACCGTTTGATTCCTCGGCGTACGAGGTGTCGCAGGTCTTCTACACGTCGAAGGATGGGACGCGGGTTCCGATGTTTATCGCGGGGAAGAAGGGACTGGCGCGCGACGGCAAGGCGCGACTGCTGATGACCGGATACGGCGGCTTCGATTTGCCGATGACTCCGTTGTGGAATTCAGAGTATGCGTGGTGGATGGAGCAGGGAGGGTTTTTCGCGCTGCCGAACCTGCGCGGCGGCAATGAGTACGGCGAGGCGTGGCACAAGGCGGGAATGTTCGAGCACAAGCAGAATGTCTTCGACGATTTTTTTGCCGCGGCGGAGTATTTGATCAAGAACGGTTACACAACGCCGGAGCATTTTGCAATTCGCGGGCGGTCGAATGGCGGGCTGTTGATGGGCGCGGCTATGACGCAGCGGCCGGATTTGTTTGGAGCGATCTGGTGCGGTTATCCACTGCTGGATATGCTGCGCTACCAGAAATTCGAGTTCGGGCGATTGTGGACGACCGAGTATGGCAATGCCGAGAATGCCAAGGATTTCGCTTATATCGTGAAGTACTCGCCGTATCAGAATGTGAAGGCGGGAACAAAGTATCCGGCGATCATGTTTTTTACCGGCGACAGCGATACGCGGGTGGATCCGATGAATGCGCGCAAGATGACGGCGAGGATGCAGGCGGCGAATGGGGGTGGCCGTCCTATTTTGCTGCACTATTCGTTGAAGGGCGGGCACAGCGCGGGGGTCTCGATCTCGCAACTGGTGGAAGACCAGGCGGATGAGTTGTCTTTTCTGTGGAATGAGACGGGCGGCAATTAGTGGGTCAGGTTGAAGGGCGATCAGGAAGCTATCCCAAAATCGATCACCGACTAACGTTGGCTCGCGGCTCTCCGATAATCCGCATACGTGTGCAGGCAGGCGTGTCCCTGAGGAATGGGCGAAGGCTGCGCCTGGCGGCGAGAGGAAGCGGAGACATGGCTGGCGGGCAAAATCAGAAGGAGCGATTCCGGCTTGCCATTGAGGCTTCGCTGGATGGCTTCTGGGAGTTCGATGTGGGTGGGGGCGTGGCGCACTACTCGCCACGGTGGCAGGCGATTGGCGGATTCGAGCCCCGTGAGCACTCCGGCAGCCTGGAGCACTGGCTGCAGCGGGTGCATCCGGAGGACCGTCCGCGCCTCGAGACTGAACTGAAAGCGCTACGCGCCGGCAAATCGAGGAGGATGCGCAATGAGCACCGCCTGCGGGACTTGCACGGCTTGTGGCGGTGGGTCGCGGTTCGAGCCGTGGCGGAGCACGGCGAAGCGGGTGAGGTGACGCGGATTGCCGGATCGTTGACCGACCAGACGGAGCGGAAGATGACCGATCCGCTTACCGGGCTGCCCAACCGGATGTATTTCATCGACCATCTGGAACAGCGGCTAGGGCGGGCGCGAGCAATTGAAACCTGGGATTTTGCCGTGCTCTCGCTGGCGATTGAGCGCTTCAAGATGCTGAACGAGAGCCTTGGCTATCTGGGAGGGGATGCCCTGCTGATGGAGATGGCCTCGCGGCTGACCGACGCAATGGCGCAGTGGAGTGCGCCCGTCGAACCCGTGATCGCGCGAGTCAGTGGGGCTGAGTTTCTGGTGTGTATGGAAGTTGCAGGCGGAGAGCAGCAGGCGATCTCCCGTGCCCGCGATATTTATGCGGCACTACGGCAGCCTTTCCAATGGCGCCGCGCACGAGTGGCGCCGTCGGCGGCGATGGGCATCGCGCAGGCCGATGAGGGATACGCGCATCCAGAAGAGCTGATGCGCGACGCGGATACCGCGATGACTGAAGCCAAAACACTGGGGCGCGGGAGGCTGGTGTGCTATTCGCGGGGCATGCGTGAACGCGCTACTGCGCGGCTGAAAATGGAGGCGGACCTGGAGCAGGCGATTCGCACCGGTGAGCTTGTGCTGCATTACCAACCGGAGATCGATCTGATGACAGGCGCGGTGGCGGGCTTTGAAGCGCTGGTGCGCTGGGAACACCGGGAACGGGGAATGATTCCGCCGGGAGAATTTATTCCGCTGGCTGAGGAAACGGGACTGATTTTGCCACTGGGTGACTGGGGATTGACGGAGGCGTGCCGGCAGGTGGCGGCGTGGAAGGCTCTGCCGGGAGCGGGACAACGTGCGCTGGGGGTGAGCGTGAACCTGTCGGCCAGGCAGTTCGGGCAGCAGGGGCTGGCAGCTCATGTGGCAGCGGTGCTCGAGAAAACCTCGATTACGGCGGACGATCTGCGGCTGGAGGTGACGGAGAGCAGCCTGATGAGCAATCCTGAGACGGCACTTGAGACGATGCAGGATCTGAAGGCTCTGGGTGTGGGGCTGCACATGGATGATTTCGGCACCGGCTACAGTTCGCTGAATCACCTGCACCGATATCCCTTCGACACGTTGAAAATCGACCGCTCGTTTATCCAGGGAATTGCGGAGGAGGAGGACAGCGCGGAGATCGTGGGAACGATCCTGGACCTGGCGCGTTCGCTCGAAATGGATGTGGTCGCTGAAGGGATCGAGACCATTGAGCAGGTGGAGCGGCTAAAGGCGTTAGGCTGCAGGCTGGGACAGGGGTACTACTTTGCGAAGCCGATGAAAGCGGAGGCTATCAGCGAAATGCTGGTCGCGTCAGATAAGACGGGGTATCGGCTGCAAGCGCCAGACCGGCAAAGCTAAAGAGAAGAGGCTGGTAAAAGGACTGGACAGAGTTTGTGCTGTTCGGACACTTGGGCGCGCCGTATGAGGCCAGCGAGTAGGCGCAAACCTCTGCCTGCGCATCAGAGTGGTAAGGTGAGATAGTTGCTGGTTCGGGGGCAAATAGAAAAGGCTATCGAACTGATGCGAGGTGGGATAAATGAAGAAGGCAATTTGGGCGGCGGCTTCCCTAGGAATGCTTACCTTACTGGTCTCGATGGCTCCGGATATCCGCCGTTATCTGAGAATCCGGTGCATGTAGCAGTAAATGGAGTGAGTCGGGAGCCTACCGGCACGGGCATGTCTGCTCTTGCTCAAATTTGATTTCAGGCACAAGATGGACGCTGATTTCCATTGCGGCGTTTCAGCCGCGGGAAAAGTTGAGAGTCTCTGCCATGGGATCTGTACGCCGCACGGCTTCCAAGTCGCTGCCGATCGCCGAGATCGATATCCTGTGGATCACCGCCGGTCTGGGCTGCGACGGAGACACCATCGCAGCGACGGCGGCCACGCAGCCGAGTATCGAGGAAATTGTTCTTGGCGCCCTGCCGTGGATTCCCAAGGTGCATTTCCACAATTCTTTTCTTGCCGCGGAGGTTGGAGACGCCTTTATGGAGCGCTTTCATCGTGCCGCGGCCGGCAAGTCGAATCCCTTCATTCTGGTGGTGGAGGGCTCGGTTCCAGACGAGACGAACAAGAAGGAAGGCTATTGGGCGTCCTTCGGGACTGACCGGGCGACGGGCCAGCCCATTACCACATGCGAGTGGATAGACCGGCTGGCTCCCCGGGCGTGGGCCGTCATCGCCGCAGGGACTTGCGCGACTTATGGCGGAATTCACGCTATGGAGGGTAATCCCACTGGCTGTATGGGGCTGCCGGATTATCTCGGTTGGAAGTGGCGATCGACGGCGGACATTCCTATCGTTTGCATCCCGGGCTGTCCCGTGCAGCCGGATAACTTTACGGAAACTCTACTGTATCTGCTGACCATGGCGGCGGGGCGAGCGCCTATGATTCCGCTCGACGATGCGCTGCGGCCGGCGTGGCTCTTCGGGAGTACGGTACACGAAGGCTGCGATCGGGGCGGCTATTACGAACAGGCGCAGTTCGGGGAAGAGTACGGCTCGCCGCTGTGTATTGTGAAGCTCGGATGCTGGGGGCCGGTGGTGCAGTGCAATGTGGGAAAGAGGGGCTGGATGGGCGGGATCGGCGGATGTCCGAATGTGGGCGGTATCTGCATCGGGTGCACGATGCCGGGATTTCCGGATAAATTCATGCCATTCATGGATCAGCCGCCGGGCTCCCTTTTATCATCGGCCGCGGTCCAAACATATGGCCGGGCTATCCACGCCCTGCGGCGTTTCACTTTGGCCTCCCTTAATAAAGAGCCCAGCTGGAGGCAAAGACGCCATGATCCGGGCAACCAAAGAGAGGGTGGAAGCACCCTTGAAGACAGCGGTAAGGGATAGGCTTGAGCAGTTCAGATTGAAAGATGGCGTCGTCGGTGCATACAACCCGAGAGGACGATCCTGGCGATCTTCGAGCGCCGCGAGAAATCGCCGAAGCAGAGTCGATACTTCTCGATCTGGCTGGAGTCTTTGTTGATTCTGAAAATTCGCAAGCGGTCAGGGATTACTTCACCAAAGACGAACAAGAAACGGCGCCCGACACTCGAGCGCCGAACCTCGAAGCCAAATACCGGGCGCTCCTCGAGCAGATGCCTGCGGTTGTGTTTATGGCATATCTCGACCGTGGCATCAGCGAAGCATACCTGAGTCCGCAGATTGAAGCTGCTCTCGGTTATTCGCGAGAGGAGTGGCTGGAAGACCCGGTTCGCTGGTACCAGCACATACATCCTGACGACAAGCAGCGGTGGAGCCTGGAAGCGGCAGAGATGTTTCTTTCGGGCAAACCGCTGCGGTCGGCATATCGTGTGATCGCGCGCGATGGCCGCGTGATCTGGTTCCATTGTGACGCAAGGATGAAGCGCCGGGAGGATGGGCGTCCCTGGTTCATTCATGGCGTTGCGTTTGATATTTCCGATCTGAAGCGGGTCGAGGAAGAGCTTCAGGAAGAGCGTAACTTCGTGTCGGCCATTCTGGATACGGTGGGAGCGCTTGTCGTCGTGCTCGATGATCAGGGCCGGATCCTGCGTTTCAACCCGGCGTGCGAGATTATCACCGGATATTCGATGGAAGAGGTTCGGGGCAGGTGCATCTGGGATTTGTTCCTCGTCGCCGAGGAAGCCGACCGCTTTCGGACGATATTCGAGGTGCTAAGGACCGATCTGCTTCCGCAGGATTATCAGAGCAGCTGGTTGACGAAGCACGGCGATCAGAGACTGATTGCGTGGACAAGTACGCTTCTGCCGGGAAGCGGAGAGACCTCGAATTACATCATCGTGACCGGGATCGACATTACGGAGCGAAAGCAGCTGGAGAAGGCAATTCTCGAAATCAGCGCGCGCGAACAGCGCCGCATCGGGCAGGACCTGCATGATGGGCTGGGTCAGCACCTGACCGGAGTTGCCTTCATGGCCAAGGTGCACGAAGCAAGGCTGGCAGAGCAAGAGCGGGCCGAAACTGAAGACGCGGCAAAGATCGTGAAGCTGGTCAACGAAGCGATTCACAAGACGCGCGAACTCGCACGCGGGCTGTTGCCAGTGGTTTCCGATTCGCACGGGCTGATGTCTGCCCTGCAGCTCTGGACGGCGGAAGTCGAAGACCTGTTTGGAGTATCATGCCGCCTGCAGTGTGAATCGCCGGTTCTAATTCATGACGTGACCACGGCTACGCACCTCTACCGCATTGCCCAGGAGGCAGTGAACAACGCTATGAAGCACGGGGATGCGCAAAAGATTGTGATCGAGTTGAAAGCGGAATCGGGGCGAGGACGGATGGCCGTCTACGACGACGGAAAGGGTATTGCCGAGGGTCCGGAACGGACGCAAGGAATGGGCTTGCACATTATGCACTACCGGGCGGGCATGATCGGCGGAGCGCTTGAAGTGCGGCGAGACTCGCCGCGTGGGACCGTCGTGGCCTGCAGCTTTCCCATGAAAGAGAGCGAATAAGACCTGTATGACGGAGTTGTCAAGGCCGAACGGTCCCACAGAGGTGAAGAAGAAAAGTGTCTTCATCGTGGATGACCATCCACTGCTGCGCAAGGGGCTGGCATTGTTGATCAATCGCGAGCCCGATCTTGCCGTCTGCGGGGAAGCCGAAGAGGCGCAGAGCGCCATGAAGAGAGTCGCAGCGAATCAACCGGACATCATGATCGTCGATATCTCGCTGAACGGTCCGGATGGGCTGGATCTGCTGAAGAATATCCGGGCGCTCTATCCTGATTTGCCGGTGCTTATCCTGTCGATGCATGACGAGTCGATCTACGCGGAGCGCGCCCTGCGGGCTCGTGGCAATGGCTACATCATGAAGCAGGAGGCCACGGAGAAAGTCCTCGGTGCCGTGCGCTGTATTTTGAACGGAGAAATCTATCTCAGCGAGCGAATGTCGAGGAAGCTGCTTCATCAGTACATCAGCGGTGCGACGGCGGAAACAACCTCGCAGCTTTCAGCGCTTTCAGACCGTGAACTTGAAGTATTCCGGTTGATCGGCGAGGGTCGCGGCACTCGGCAGATCGCAGACAAGCTCCACATCAGCGTCAAGACCGTCGAAACCTACCAGGCGCATATCAAGAGCAAACTCTCTCTCCGCACCGGGCGAGAGCTGGTCCAGCACGCTATCCAGTCGAAGATCGACGAAAAAGCCCAGTAAAAAGCGTCAGGGAATCCCCGATAGGATGCCGCGTATTTTGTACTAGGTCAAAATCGGGCCGGTCCTGCTTGTTATCCCCGTGTCGCGTCTGTTTCCATGGCCTGTCTGGCAGCAGAGCAGCCCACGGTGCTTTTCGCCGCCATCTACCAGTTAGGAAAGAGTTACATCTGACAGGAGGAACCGGCGATATGACAGCGAAAGCAGCGCCCTACGGCCGCGTTACGCAGAAAGCACCAGCGGTCGCGGAGATACATATTATCTGGATTACCGCGGGCTTGGGCTGCGACGGGGATTCGGTGTCAATTACCGCCGCAACCCAGCCGAGTATTGAAGATGTGCTGCTGGGGGCGATTCCGGGTCTGCCCAAGGTGCACCTGCATAACCCTGTTCTTGCCTATGAGGTCGGCGACGACTTTATGAAGTACTGGTATCGGGCTGAGGAGGGAAAACTCGATCCGTTTGTCCTGGTGGTCGAGGGCTCGATTCCGAACGAGAAGATCAAGAAAGAAGGCTACTGGGCTGCGCTGGGGACGGACCCGAAGACGGGACAGCCGATCACCACGAATGAGTGGATCGACCGCCTCACTCCCAAGGCACTGGCGGTGATCGCCTGTGGCACCTGCGCGACCTACGGTGGTATCCATGCCATGGAGGGAAATCCCACCGGCTGCATGGGCCTCGCCGACTATCTGGGCTGGGACTGGAAGTCGAAGGCAGGGCTTCCGATCGTGAATGTGCCGGGTTGTCCTGTTCAGCCGGATAACTTTATGGAGACGGTACTGTATCTTCTGTATCAAGTCGCCGGCCTTGCACCGATGATTCCTCTTGACGATCAGCTCAGACCCACGTGGCTATTCGGAAAGACGGTGCATGAGGGTTGCGACCGTGCCGGGTATTACGAGCAGGGCGACTTCGCCAATTCTTACAGTTCGCCGAAGTGCATCGTGAAGCTGGGCTGCTGGGGACCGGTTGTGAATTGCAACGTGCCCAAGCGCGGCTGGATGGCCGGCATTGGCGGGTGCCCAAACGTAGGCGGCATCTGCATTGGATGCACGATGCCAGGCTTCCCGGATAAGTTCATGCCATTTATGGATGAGCCTCCGGGAGCAAAGCTCTCCAGTACGGCGGTGGGTGCTTATGGCAAGGCGATTCGAGCGCTGCGGTCGATAACTAACGATACGGTAAACAAAGAGCCGAAGTGGCGGCATCCGCGTGCTGAACTTACGACGGGCTATCATCCCAGATCCTTCTAACCAATCCTGCTAACTCACTCAAGGAGTCAATAAGATGGGTACGATTACTGCGGAACGAAAAGAAGAAGCCAGCCAGCCGAGCCAGTTAGTAGAGATGAATTGGGATCCTATCACCAGGATCGTCGGCAGTCTCGGGATATTTACCAAGATTGACTTTGGCAAGCGCAAGGTGGCGGAGTGTCACAGTACTTCTTCTATCTTCCGCGGCTACAGCATTTTTATGAAAGGTAAGGATCCTCGAGATTCTCACTTCATCACCAGCCGCATCTGTGGCATTTGCGGCGACAACCATGCGACATGCGCGACCTACGCGCAGAACATGGCATTTGGCGTGAAGCCTCCGGCGATGGCCGAGTGGATCGTGAACCTGGGCGAGGCCGCAGAGTATATGTTCGACCACAACATCTTCCAGGACAACCTGGTTGGTGTGGACTTCTGCGAGCAGATGGTGAAGGAGACGAATCCCGGCGTCTGGGAAAAAGCACAAAAGACGGCAGCGTCACACGCTGAACTACATGGTTATCGCAACATTAGCGACATTATGACCGCGCTGAATCCGTTTACCGGTGCTTTCTACCGGGAAGCGCTGCAGATGAGCCGCATGACACGGGAGATGTTCTGCCTGATGGAAGGCCGGCACGTGCACCCATCGACGCTGTATCCAGGCGGCGTGGGCACGGTGCCGACGGTTCAGTTATTCACGGATTACATTGTCAGGCTGATGAAGTACGTCGAGTTTATGAAGAAGGTGGTGCCGCTGCATGACGACCTCTTCGATTTCTTCTACGAAGCCCTCCCCGGTTACGAAGAGGTCGGCAGGCGGCGCATTCTTCTCGGCTGCTGGGGCTCGTTTAACAATCCCGATGTTTGTGACTATACCTACGAAAAGATGACCGACTGGGGCCGGGGTATGTTTGTAACTCCGGGCGTCGTGGTGGACGGCGAACTGGTTACCACCGACCTGGTGGATATCAATCTGAACATCCGAATTCTGCTGGGCAGCTCTTATTATGACGACTGGCAGAATGCGGAGACCTTCGTGAAGAAAGATCCGCTGGGGAATCCTGTGGATCAGCGGCATCCGTGGAATCAGTCAACCTATCCCAAGCCGCAGAAGCGCGATTTCACGGGGAAATACACATGGGTGATGTCTCCGCGCTGGTATGACAAGCGGACTGGGGATTATCTGGCGCTGGACACGGGCGGCGGTCCGATCGCGCGCTTCTGGGCGACTGCGCTGGCCGGTATTGTGGACATCGGCTACATCAAGGCCACTGGGAAGAGCGTCAAGATTTACCTGCCCAAGACCATGTCGCTGCCCGAGGTCGAACTGGAATGGAAGATTCCCAAGTGGAGCAATGCGATTGAGCGGGATCGCGCGCGCACTTACTTCCAGGCATATGCCGCAGCAGCGGCGCTTCATTTTGCCGAGCAGGCGCTGGCGGAGTTGCATGCCGGGAGGACGAAGACATGGAATGACTTCAAGGTTCCCGAGGAAGCGATAGGGTGCGGTTTCCATGAGGCGGTGCGCGGCGTGCTCTCGCATCACGTGGTGATCCGTAATCACAAGATCGCGAATTATCATCCGTATCCGCCGACGCCGTGGAACGCAAATCCGCGCGACAGCTTTGGCACGCCGGGTCCGTATGAAGATGCGGTTCAGAATACGCCGATTTTCGAAGAGAACGGGCCGGAGAACTTCAAGGGAATCGATATTATGCGGGCGGTGAGAAGCTTCGATCCGTGCCTGCCCTGCGGCGTGCACATGTATCTGGGCAACGGGAAAGTGCTCGAGACACATCACTCACCGATGTTCGGGTTGCAGCAGCCGTGAGCGAAAGGAGTAGGGTGGACGGCGGAAAAGAATTTCAGGAGAAGCTTCGGCGTCTGGGCACACTGGTTGGGGAACTCGATCAGGGAGCCGGTGGCGGATCCAAGGTGGCGGCGCGGGACCTGGTCCAGTTGCTGATGGAAGTTCATGGTACGGGGCTGGAGCGGATCATGGAGGTTGTTTTCGAGTCGGGCGCACAGGGGGCGGCTCTTATCGACCGGCTTGGGCAGGATCCGATTGTGCGCAGCCTGCTTCTGCTGTATTCGCTGCATCCCGATGACCTGGAGACGCGTGTGCTGAGGGCCCTGGACACAGCCGGAGCGCGTCTGCGCAAATTCGATGCAGAGGTCGAACTGGTCAGCTTTCAGGACGGGGCAATCCGGGTTCGTCTTCGTACCACGGGTCATGGCTGCGGTTCTACGATGAAGAATCTGAAGGCGATTATCGAGGAGAGCATCTACGATCAGGCGCCTGATCTGACATCTCTTTCCATCTTCGAGCCCGAAGAGGACGCTTCGGGATTTGTCCCCATCGCAAGTCTCCTGAAGAATGCCATGGGCGCGCATGCCGGCCTTCATGCGGACGTGGAAGGTGCCGATTGAAAGGCATCGCCAGCCCGGAGAGTGATTGACCATGCCTCTCGGAACGTCGGCTCCGATGGACCAGGCCTTTGCCACGCTGCGCCAGTTTGCGCGTGCCAGGCGCCCGGCGGAGCGTTGCGAGTTATGCAGCCTGGAGCTGGGAAGAGAGCATCCACACCTAATCGAGATCGCTTCGCGCCAGATCGTGTGTGCGTGCGACGCCTGTGCGACGCTTTTCGATGCTATGGCCGGGGGTCGGTATCGGCGCGTGAGTCGTCGTGCTGAACTGCTGGCTGACTTCCAGATGGAGGATGCCGAGTGGGATAGCTTGTTGATCCCGATCAATATGGCGTTCTTCTTTCGCTCCAGCGTGGAGGCCAGAGTGATTGCGCTCTATCCAAGCCCGGCGGGAGCGGTGGAGTCACTACTTCCGCTCGATGCCTGGGATGCGATTGTCGAGCGCAATGCAGTTCTCGAACATCTGCGTTCTGACATCGAAGCGCTGCTGGTTAACCGGATCGGCCATGGACGCGAGTCGGCGCGCGCGGAATACTACGTCGCGCCGATCGATGAATGTTATCGGCTCGTCGGGCTTATTCGCGCAAACTGGAAGGGGCTTTCGGGAGGCAACGAGGTGTGGACGGAGATCGCGCGATTCTTCGCCGATCTGAGGTCGCGAGCCGATGTTGTGAGCGGGGAAGCGCATGCCTGATCTAAGTTTTACCGTTGAAGGTGCGGATGTGGTTCCATTTGCGATCGCTCCCACGCTGGGGCTGAAGCTTCGCATTACCAATGCCGATCCTGACGAAGCGATTCACACGGTGGCTTTGCGCTGCCAGATTCAAATTGACGTGACGCGGCGCCGTTATACCGCGGAAGAACAGGCGAGCATGCGCGATCTTTTTGGCGAGCCTGCGCGATGGAGCCAGACGCTGCGGACTCTGTTGTGGACGCATGTCAGTGCCGTGGTGCCCGGATTCGCGGGAAGTACGGTTGCTGAGCTTCCGATCCATTGCACCTTCGACTTCAACGTTGCTCTCACGAAGTATGTTGAAGGCCTGACGAGTGGGGAGATACCGCTCAATCTGCTGTTCAGCGGCACGGTGTTCTATGCGGGTCACGACGAGGTGCTGCAGGTTGCGCCCATTTCCTGGGAGAAGGAGGCGCGCTTCAGCCTGCCGGTTAAAGTGTGGCGCGGGATGATGGACGCTTACTATCCCAACACTGCGTGGCTGAATCTGCGGCGTGATGTCTTCGATCGCCTCTATCAATACAAGACGCAGCACGGGATTCCGACGTGGGAACAGGCGCTGGAAAGCATGCTGCCGGTGGAAGAGACGGTGAACCCGTGAATCTCGACCAGGTGGAGAAGATCGCACAGGCCGTGCTCTATGAGGGATACATGCTCTATCCCTACCGTCCGTCGGCGGTGAAGAACCAGCAGCGCTGGAACTTCGGAGTGCTATGCCCTCGGGCCTACAGCGAAGGACAGAACGGCTCCGACGCATGGATGATGCAGACCGAATGCCTGCTGCAGGCGGATACTTCGACACGGCTGGGTGTCAAGATTCGTTTTCTGCAGATCGTTGACCGTTTAATCGGGCGACTTAGCCGGCCGCTCCATGAGCTTCCGGACGAAGCGGAGTTTGAAGTCGTAGATGAGCTGAATGCTGGCGGACAGACTTATTCATCATGGCAGGAGGCAGTGGAACGCGAGGTTATCGTGTCTCCGCTGCGTCCTGCCTGCTTTTTCTCGCGAGAGCCTGTCTTGTTTGAGTTCCCCGCCGACAGGGAGGTTGAGCCCATACGCGATGAGAACGCGTTGATTGTGGGGGTTGTTGTTCGGGAGTGGAAAGAGGTTGCCGGGTCGATCGAGATCGGCATGAAGGACTGTCAGCAAGGTGTGCTGAAAGTGACGGTGGGGATTCGTAACCGTACGCTGAGCGAGTCGGCACGAGGCTGGAGCCGCGCGGATGCGCTAATGTATTCGCTGGTCTCCGTTCATACCATTCTGGCTGCGGAAGGCGGGCAGTTTGTTTCCCTCCTTGATCCTCCGGAGGAGTTGCAAACGCTTGTGGCGGAATGCAGCAACGTTGGGACGTGGCCGGTACTGGTCGGCGATGGTGGCGACCGAGGTACGGTTTTGTCGTCGCCGATTATTCTGTACGACTATCCGCAGATCGCTCCTGAAAGTCAGGGCAGTCTTTTTGACGGCACTGAGATCGACGAGATTCTTTCGCTGCGAATCCTGACCATGACAGAGGAAGAGAAACGCGAGATGAGGCAATCGGACGAGCGGGCGCGCCAGATCCTCGAACGCACGGAGAGCATGCCGCCGGAGCAGTTTATGAAGCTGCACGGTGCATTACGGGGGCTGCAGCCCATGTCCACTGTTACGACCCGGGAGCCGCGATGAATGAGTGGGAGTGGCAACTGCTCGAGGATAAGACGCTGATCGATCATCTGGTGATTTCGGGAGTGGAAGTGAGGACCGGCGATCGCGTTCGTCTTTTTCCGCATAAAGGCGGAGACGTGCTGGATATTGCGCTGCACGGCCACGTCGCGACGATCGAGAGTATCGAGCAGGATTACGAGGGCAAGTCGCATGTGTGCGTTGTCCTTGATGAGGATCCTGGACGTGATATGGGATTGCTTCGTCAGCCGGGGCACCGGTTTTTCTTTGACCCGTCGGAGGTGGGGCCGTTGCCGCCGGAGGAGCAACGTCGCGAGAATGCCGTCGAAAGACCGAGCGTGCTGGTTGCCGGCATCGGCAATATTTTTCTGGGGGATGACGGTTTCGGAGTGGAAGTGGCGCAGCAGCTTGCACGGCTCGATTTTCCGTCTTCGGTGCGAGTCGCCGATTTTGGAATACGAGGATTCGATCTTGCCTACGCGCTGCAAGACGGATACGAGACCACCATCCTGATCGATGCGTTTCCTCACGGGCAGGCGCCGGGGACGGTCTATGTCGTGGAACCGGATCTGAATGGTCTCGATTCTTCGTTGGCGCAGGGCAGTTTTGTCGAGCCCCACGCTATGAATCCGATGAACGTGATTCGTATGGCGACTGCGATGCATGGTCCGCTGAAGCGAGTCCTGTTGGTTGGGTGCGAGCCGGAGACGCTTGGCGGCGATGACGGCCAGATGGGCTTGAGTGGGTCTGTTCAGGCTGCAGTACCGGGGGCAGTGAAAGTTGTGGAGAGACTCGTACGCGAAATTGTGAACGCAGGTGAGTCAAAGGCTGCCTGCTGACGGTTGAAGTGAAAGGAGATGTGCCGTGGCTATGGAACTGCTGGAAAGCAACACGAATGGAAACGGAATGGATAAGGACACGCTTTATATGCTCGGGGGCGTTGCGCTGGTGATCTTTGGAGCGGGATTAATTCTGTCCAATCCCGTGGTTCGGCGCTATATGGGGCAGCTTGGAATGGGCAATCTGGCTAACGCAGCGTTGCCTGATTTTGAGCGGTACTTGAAGCTTCGGGCGATGTGAATGGAATGACACAAAGTTCTACAGAGGCTGATAAAGCCGCGGAGGGGGTTGGTTCTACTTACGCCATTGATGGCCGGACAAGCCGGTTCACGGTGAGGGCTTTCGCGTCAGGGATGCTGGCTGCGATGGGTCACAATCCGATGATCGGCATCCGAGAGTTCAGTGGGGAGATGAGCTTCAATCCTGAAAAGGCGGAGGCAGGTTCTTTCAGGCTTCTTGTGAAGGCTGCATCGCTCAGCGTTCAGGATGATGTAAGCGAGAAAGACCGGCACGAGATTGAGCGCCTTATGAACCAGCAGGTTCTTGAAACGGCGAAGTTTCCGGAGATTCGCTATGAGGCATTTGACATTACTGTGACGAGAGTCTCGGAGATGCTTTATTCGGCTGCGCTGAACGGGGATCTTACCTTGCACGGCGTGACCCGGCGCCAGCCAATAAATGCACGCGTCACGTTATTGGGGAGTATGCTTAGGGCCTCTGGAGATTTCACGTTGGATCAGACGGATTACAACATCAAGCTGGTCTCGGTTGCCGGGGGCGTGATCAAGGTGAAAGACGAGCTTAAGTTTTCCTTTGAGATTGTGGCACGCAAACAAGTGTGAAAGTCGGTCGGCATTGGGAAGAGTCAGCTGAATGTGTTTAGCAATTCCAGGCAAGATTGTTGAGCTCGATCGTGACGCGGCGCATCTGGGAACCGTCGAGGTTGCGGGTGTGCGACGCAAGGTGGATCTGGGGCTGCTGCAGGACGATATGCCGGTGGCGGGCGACTGGGTCCTGATCCACGTTGGTTTTGCCATGACCAAGATCAGCGAGCAGGATGCAGTGGAGCAGATGAATCTGCTCCAGATGCTCGGCGAGGCGGAGCAGGCCATGCAGGAAGTGCGCGGTTATGGGGTCGATGAGAGCGGCGAACATCGGCAAGAGAATCCACGGCCAAGTTGATAGTGGTTGGCTGATGATTGGATTCGGCCAAAGTCGGCCAGAGGTTTGCAGATGCGATATGTAGACGAATTCCGGGATCCCGAGCTGATCACCAAGGCTTCTGAGGAGATTTATCGGCTTGCTGATCCGGACCGCCACTATCGCATTATGGAGGTTTGCGGCGGCCACACGCACGCGATCTACCGCTTCGGGCTGAAAGATGTATTGCCTTCGAATATTGAATTGATTCACGGTCCCGGCTGCCCGGTTTGTGTTCTGCCGATGGGCCGAATCGATGACGGGCTTGCGGTCGCCAAAAATTCCGACGTTGTCTTTGCTGCGTTCGGTGACATGATGCGCGTGCCGGGAACGCACGGGAGCCCCTTCGAGCACAAGGCGCGCGGCACCGACGTGCGGATCGTTTATTCGCCAGCCGACGCTTTGCAGATCGCGAGGAAAAATCCTGGGAAGCATGTGATGTTTTTCGCGATTGGATTCGAGACGACGGCACCATCGACTGCGCTGACGCTGATGCGGGCGAAGGCGGAGGGGATCAAGAACTTCTCGATTTTCTGCAATCACGTCACCATCATTCCCGCGATTCGCGCAATCCTCGACTCGCCCGACATGCGACTCGATGGGTTCATCGGTCCGGGTCATGTTTCGACGGTGATTGGCTGTCGTCCTTATGAATGGATTGCCAGGAATGAGGGCAAGCCGGTAGTCACTTCCGGATTCGAGCCGTTGGATCTGCTGCAGTCCCTGGTGATGCTATTGCGGCAGCTGCGAGCGGGAGAGGCGCGGGTCGAGAATCAGTACAAGCGCGTGGTGCCGTGGGAAGGCAATCGTGCTGCGCTGAAGGCAATGGCCGAGGTGTTTCAACTGCGGCCTTACTTTGAATGGCGTGGCCTGGGCTTTATTTCTCAATCGGCTTTGAAGATCCGTGACGAATACGCCGAGTGGGATGCTGAGCAGCGATTCCCGATCCCGGGCACTCGCGTGACTGATCCCAAGGCCGCGCAGTGTGGTGAAGTTTTAAAGGGCGTGCTGAAGCCCGCGCAGTGCAAGCTTTTCGGCAAGGAGTGCACGCCGGAACGCCCGATCGGGGCGCTGATGGTGTCTTCAGAGGGTTCATGCGCAGCATATTACAACTACGAACATCGCAAGGCGGCAGCGATGGTGACCAGCATCAGCTCGGTGGCATGAACGGTAAGTTCGCTGTCGAAGGCGAGCGAACCGCGATTCGCTTTCGAGACCCGCAGATTGAAATGGCGCACGGCGCCGGGGGTAAGGCGAGCCGCCGGCTCGTAGAAGGGTTGTTTGCTCCACTTCTTTTTCAAAACACAGGAGAATTCTTAGGCGATGCTGCGCGCATCCGCATCGACGGGGCAGCGTTCGCAATAACAACGGACAGTTTCGTAGTCAGGCCGTTGAGATTTCCGGGCGGCTCTATCGGCGAGCTGGCCGTGAACGGAACCATGAATGATCTGGCCGTTTCGGGAGCCCAGGGCCAGGCCATGGTGGTGACGTTTGTTCTTGAAGAAGGATTGCCGACGACAGTTCTTGAAGCGGAAGTGCGAGCGATGGCTGCCGCCGCGGACCGGGCAGGCGTCGCTATTGTTGGAGGGGACACTAAGGTTGTCGAGCGCGGCAAAGCCGACGGCATGTACATCACGACGACGGGCATCGGCCGCATTATGCCGCAGGTGACGGTCGATGCGAGATCCGTCCGCGCCGGAGATAAGGTTCTTCTCTCCGGGCCGATTGGCGACCATGGCATTACAATCCTTCTTGCCCGCGGAGAGCTGGACCTTGAAGCGAATCTCGCTTCCGATACACGGTGCATTCTGTCGCTTGTGGAGGCAATGGCAGGTGAAGCGGCCCCCGGGGTGCGCTGGATGCGTGATCCCACGCGAGGCGGCGTGGCCACGACACTCAATGAGCTTGCCCGCGATTCCGGCCTGGGCATTGTGCTATTGGAAGAGGAGATTCCAATGCGCGACGAGGTGCGCGGCGCGTGCGAGTTGCTGGGACTGGACGCGCTGCACATTGCCAATGAAGGACAGTTTCTTGGGGTGGTGGCGCCCGAGTATGCTGATGCAGCGCTGAATGCATTGAATCAGGCAGAAGGCGGCGAGGAAGCCTGCGTCATCGGCGAGGTTCGGCACGAGCCTGCGGGCGCGGTGCTCGTGACTACACGATACGGCGGCAGCCGCATCGTTGACATGCTGGTCGGCGATCCCCTGCCGCGCATCTGTTAAAAGAGGCAGGGATGAAAACGGTTTGCAACCTGGCGGCACAGATTGAAGAGCGGTTGCTCGCGCGCAACCAGATTATCGAAGGATTTTTTGCCCGGGAGGCCATGCGTCTTGCGGAGCTGTGCCGCGAGATGTCGGAGCGCTTCCTTAACGGTGGACGCTTGCTGGCCTTCGGGCGCGGACCTTATGCGACGGATGCACAGCATGTCTCGGTCGAATTTGTACATCCTGTGATCGTGGGGAAGCGGGCCCTTCCGGCGCTGGACCTGTCAATGGCATTCGGGCCGTGGCTGGATGCGATCCTCACGCCAGAGGATATCGTGATGGGATTCGGTACTCCGGAAGGCGATGCTGAAGTGTATGCAGCGCTGGAATCGGCTCGTGCTCGTAACGCAATGACGTTTGCGCTGCCTGGTGCCGAGGGTTCGTACGCGCTTGAGCCGGTCACGAAGAATCCGTTTATTCATCAGGAACTGGTCGAGATCTTCTACCACACGCTTTGGGAAACGGTGCACGTGTTCTTCGAGCATCGTGAACTGGGGCAGGATGTAGGGCAGTCCGAATTTCTCTATCCATTTCTTGGGCACAAGAAACAGGAAACGACCGATGTGGTTGAAGAGGTCGCGGCTTCGATTCTGATGAAGGTCCACGATGATTCGCTGCTTCGGACGCGATTGGCGGAGGAACAGTCTGAGCAGATCGGGAACACGGTGCTTGCGATACGTCAGCGACTGTTGCTCGGCGGGAAGCTGATCACCTTCGGGAATGGAGGCTCGGCAACAGACGCGAACGACTTGGCGCTGGACTGTGTGTTGCCTCCAGCCGGGTGTCGTCCGGTTCCTGCGATATCGCTATCGATGGAGCCGGCAAACATTACCGCGCTCGCCAACGATGTGGGCACAGAGGTGATTTTTCTGCGGCAGTTGATAGCGCAGGCGCGGCCGGAGGATGTTGCGGTGGGCATCTCGACCAGCGGAGGATCGCGCAACATCGTGATGGCGCTCGAAGAAGCGCGGAAGCGCGGCATGCTGACGGTCGCGCTGCTTGGATACGACGGCGGTGAGGTCTATCGTCGCGGATTGGCAGACTTCCCGATAATCGTTCGAAGCGATTACATCCCGCGCATTCAGGAGGTGCAGGCATCGGCGTATCACATCATGCGGGAGATGCTGGAGGTGCTTGAACGTGGCGAGGCTTGAACTCTACGGGACAGCAAGCTGCCCATATACGCGGGAGGTTCGCGAGTGGCTGGAATGGACGCGGCGCGAGTTTGAGGAGTACGACGTCGAGGCCGACCCTGTAGCGCGTAGACGGATGCATACGATCGACAACAGCGTTCGCACGGTACCTGTTCTTGTTGAGGACGGCAAAGTGGTCCAGGTTGGCTGGCACGGCCGTGGGTGCATCGTGGGTTCGGGGTCCTGATGGCGACAGCCTGCTCGATTCGTGTGCGCGGGGTGGTGCAGGGCGTTGGGTTCCGTCCGTTTGTTTACCGCCTCGCCCAGGCGCACATGCTGTCCGGGTGGGTGCTCAACTGCGAGCGCGGAGTGGAAATCCATCTCGAGGGTACGGAAGAGGAACTGGCGGCATTTGTGGAGGAGATGAGGAATAAACCTCCGGTTGCCGCGCAGATTGCTGAAATCGAGATCGAGCCTGCACCGTGCGAGGGACTCGGCGCGTTCACGATTCGAGAAAGCGAGAGGCTGGGCCGGCCAACCGTGCGCGTCTCGCCTGATCTGCCTATCTGCGATGAATGCCTTGCCGAGCTTTTCGATCCAGCCGATCGGCGATTCGCTTATCCGTATATCAACTGCACGAATTGCGGGCCTCGCTACAGCGTGATATTTGCGCTTCCGTACGACCGGCCGAATACGACGATGCGCAAGTGGCCAATGGACCGCTACTGCAGCAATGAATATCGCGATCCGGCCAATCGTCGATTCCATACGCAGCCCGTCGCTTGCCCGGAGTGCGGTCCGAGCTATTTTCTTCTCGAAGGCATGGCAACGATCTCAGATGGAGCCGCGGCGATTGCGCGCGCGGCGGAGCTTCTTCGTGAAGGCAAGATTGTTGCGGTAAAGGGAATCGGTGGCTACCACCTCGCGTGCGATGCTCGAAATGCCGGGGCGACTGCTGCACTCCGCGAGCGAAAATATAGGAAGGAAAAGCCGTTCGCAGTGATGGTTCGAGATCTAAATGCCGCGCGTGAGCTGATTCACGTCTCGGCCGGTACGGAAACTTTGCTCGTGTCAGCGGTGCGGCCCATTGTTCTAGCCCCGGCCAAGGTGGAGCTTGAGGGGGTTGCTCCAGGGAATGACGAATTGGGTGTGCTGCTTCCGTATACGCCGCTACAGCACCTGCTGTTTGCCGCTGGAACCCCGGATGCGCTCGTAATGACCAGTGCAAATCGATCGAGCGAGCCGATCGCCTACCAGGAAGATGACGCGCTGGAGCGGCTGGCGAGGATTGCCGATGCTTTTCTGATTGGGGAGCGTCCGATCGCGAGGCGTGTCGACGACTCTGTGGCGCGCGTCGGAGTGTTGGGTCCTATGATTCTGCGGCGCAGCCGCGGCTATGCGCCGGGCGCCGTGGCGGTGCTTCCGACACAGCGCCCCGTACTTGCCTTGGGCGCGGATCTTAAAAACACGATCACGCTGGTGGTGGATGGCGAGGCATTTGTCAGCCAGCATATCGGAGATTTGGAGCATTACCAGGCCTTCCGCGCCTTCGAAGATACGGTGAACGATCTGATCTCCATGTATGACGTGCGATGGGAGGATCTGCTGGTGGTGCACGATTGCCATCCGCAGTACGCCTCGACGATGCATGCGGCTGGTTTGCCGGCGGGTCGCCGCTGCGCGGTGCAGCATCATCGGGCGCATCTGGCGTCGGTACTTGCAGAGCGTGGCGCCTGGGATGAGATGGTTGTCGGTGTCAGCCTCGACGGTACAGGATATGGAGACGACGGAAGCATCTGGGGCGGGGAGATTTTTGCCGGCAGTGTGGCGAGCGGCTTCGATCGGGTGGCCCACCTTCGCCAGGCGGCATTGGCAGGCGGCGATGCTGCTGCGCGATATTCCGAGCAAGCGGCGGCGGGCTTTCTGTCCCAACTGGACGGACTTCCGGACCTGACTGCAGCGCCTTTTCACTTCGGGGCGCGATATGTGAATGCAGTGCAACTCGTTGATCGCGGAGTGCGCACGTTTTCGACCACTTCGATGGGAAGACTCTTTGATGCAGCCGCGGCGCTGCTCGGATTTGTGAGGGGGAGTTCTTTTGAAGGGCAGCCGGCGATCTGGCTGGAGCAATTGGCGCGTAAGGTGCCCTGCCGCGACGCATATCCGTTTCCGTTTGCAGATGGCGAACTCGACTTTCGGCCGCTGCTCATTGCGGTCATCCAGGACCGGCTTAGCGAACGGCCTGCCGCAGAGATTGCTCGCGCGTTCCAGAGAGGCATCGCGAACGGATTGGTCGCATCCGTGAAGGCGGTCGGTGAGACGCGAGGCATTCGTACCGTTGTCCTTTCCGGGGGAGTCTTCCAAAATGAGTTGCTTTTGGCGGATTTGAAGCCGCTGCTTGAGGCAGACAGGTTCCGGATATGGGTCAACCATCTGGTGCCGCCGAACGATGGAGGTATCAGTCTGGGCCAAGCTGCGATTGCTGTATGCGAGCAGCGCCGGAATAGCCGTGAGCCTTATGCATGAGCTTTCCATCGCGATGAGTATCGTCGATATGGCTATCGAAGAGGCTGAGCGCCGGGAGGTCACGATAGATGCTGTGCATCTCGATCTTGGTGCGCTGTCCGGAGTTGTCGCCGATGCACTGCTCTTTTCCTACGAGATGGCTTGCGCTGGTACACCACTTGAAGGATCGAGGCTTATGATCCGCGAGGTTCCTATCGAGGTGTATTGCCCCGCCTGCAATGCGCAAAAGATTTTGAATTCGATGCAGTGGTTCTGCTGTCCTGAGTGCGGCGCGCCGACGTCGGATGTTCTTCACGGAAAAGAATTGGCAATCACTGCTCTGGAGGTACGGGATGAGCGCCCAACCGCGGCTGTTGGAAGTTCGTAAGAATGTTCTGAAGCAGAACGATGTGATCGCGCGTGCTTTGCGTGAGCGTTTTCGGGATGAGGGAGCATTCGTCGTGAGCCTGGTATCGAGTCCCGGCGCGGGAAAAACCGCATTCCTCGAAAAGACGCTTTCGCTTTTGCGGCGGAATTATCGCGTGGCGGCGCTGGTAGGCGATCTGGCAACGGAAAACGACGCTGTTCGGTTGGCTCGCAGTCAAGCTCCGGTGAAACAGATTACAACGGGAACGCTCTGCCATCTTGAAGCGGCGATGGTCGAGCGGGCGCTCGCGGATTGGGACATTGGCCCGTTGGATTTTCTCTTCATCGAGAATGTGGGCAACCTGGTTTGTCCCGCCTCTTATGATCTGGGCGAGAATCTTCGTCTTGTTCTGTTGTCGGTAACGGAAGGCGAGGACAAGCCGCTCAAATATCCCACCATCTTCAACAGCGCCGATGTGGCCGTTATCACAAAGATGGATCTGTGCGAGGCCGTGGGGTGTGACGAAGCGGTAATGAGAGCCAATATTCAAGGTGTGCGTCCAGGGATGCGCTGCTTTGGCGTGTCGGCGAAAACGGGAGCCGGCGTCGAGGAGTATCTGCAGTTCCTCACGGAAAGGCTTGTCGAATGCGCGCGACCAGACGCTGCTTTGAAAGAGTGATCGGCCAGCGGCTGTTCCGGCGTGAGATGGACTTGTTTTCCGCTTGCGGCGGTACTGTCCTAATCTCCCCTGGGATTTGAGATTAGGACAGTACCCTTGCGGCTGAGATGGCGACAACTGTGTCCTATAGATGATAGGATCACAGGTTTTTGCGACATCCCTTTTATTGGAGTCATTTTATGAGCACGCCAACGGCGGAGCAGAATAGCATTTCCACCTATCCCTTCACTCTGACTGACGACCAGGAGCAGCTACGAAAGGAAATTCGAGATTTTGCGGCGCGAGAGATCGCTCCGAATGTTTCCCGCTGGGATGAGGCCTGCGAATTTCCCACCGACGTTGTGAAGCAGCTCGGTCAGATGGGACTGCTGGGAGTGATCTTCCCGGTGGAGTACGGCGGGGCGGGGCTGGGCTATGTCGATTACGTGCTGGCCATCGAGGAGTTGTCGGCTGTCGACGGTTCGGTCGGCATCATTGTTGCGGCACATAACTCTCTGTGTACAAACCACATTTTTCTCGCCGGCAATGAAAAGCAGCGGCAGAAGTATGTGCCCCGACTGGCAAGCGGCGAGTGGCTGGGGGCGTGGGGGCTGACAGAGCCGGGGTCGGGTTCTGATGCAGGCGCGGCGCGGACGACGGCGGTGCGGCAGGGCGACCGCTGGGTACTGAATGGCAATAAGACATTCATTACGAATGGTCATTACGCCGATGTAGCGGTGGTGATCGCGGTGACAGAGCGCAATAAGGGCACACATGGGTTATCAGCGTTCGTGGTGGAGAAAGGAACTCCGGGATTCCGGCCGGGGAAGAAGGAGAACAAGCTGGGCTTGAGGGCGAGCGACACTTCGGAACTGATATTTGAGGACTGCGAGATTCCCGAGGAGAACCTGCTGGGCGAGCTGGGTGAGGGATTCGTCGATTCGATGCGGGTACTGGACGGCGGACGAATTTCGATCGCGGGGCTATCGCTGGGAATCGCGCGCGGCGCGCTGGACGCGTCGGTGAAATATGTGAAGGAACGCAGGCAGTTCGGAAAGGCTATCGCGGAGTTTCAGGGGATCCAGTGGAAGCTGGCCGATATGGCGACGGAACTCGATGCAGCGCGGCTGTTGACCCAGCGCGCTGCAGTTCTCAAGGATGCGGGACAGCGCGTAACGCGCGAATCGAGCATGGCGAAGCTGTATGCGAGCGAGGTGGCGGTGCGAATCTGCGACGAGGCAGTGCAGCTGCATGGCGGGTACGGATTCATCAAGGATTATCCGGCGGAGAAGTTCTATCGCGACGTGAAGCTGTGCACGATCGGCGAGGGCACGAGCGAGATACAGCGGATGGTAATCGGGCGCGAGATATTGAAGGTTCATCCGTCTCGCGGCTGAGGGTTGTCAGTCCCGGCAAAGGCGACAGGCGTTGACTTGCTTTGGTTGCTTAGCTTACAGCTTTCCGAGGTCAGTCTGGCGCTGTCGCGCTTAGTCATGAGCGGTTGGTTCTGCGTCCGGGCAGAGTCGCTTTGTTTATGATCGATTGCGGATGACATCTGTAGCGACCAGTGGAGTAAGGGATTTAGTCGAACGAGTGCGCGCCGGCGATGTTCGAGCACTGGCGCGAGCGATTTCGCTGGTGGAAAACGATGCCCTCGAAGCCGTTGATGTATTGTCGGAATGCTTTCCTCGTACCGGGAAGGCGCTGCGCATCGGCGTGACGGGATCACCGGGGGCGGGAAAGAGCACGCTGGTAGACAGGCTGGCACGCGCCTGGCGCGCAGCGGGGACGAGGGTTGGCGTAATTGCTGTCGATCCGAGCAGCGCCTTTACTGGAGGCGCTATCCTCGGAGATCGCATTCGCATGCAGGAGGGGATTGGCGATAACGGGCTGTACGTGCGGAGCATGGCGACTCGCGGATGTCTCGGAGGGCTGGCTCGTGCGACGGCCGAGGTGTCCCAGGTAATCGAGGCGGGCGGAAAAGATGTAGTGGTGATCGAGACGGTGGGTGTGGGGCAGGATGAGGTTGATATCGTCAGGATTGCCGATGTGACGCTTGTCGTGCTGGTTCCAGGAATGGGGGACGACGTGCAGAGCATCAAGGCGGGGATCATGGAGATAGCCGACATCTTCGTGATCAATAAAGCGGATCGCGAAGGAGCCGACCGGGTCGAGAAGGAGATTCGCGCGCTGCAGTCATTGAGCGGTCGGAATGGATCATGGCTTCCACCGATCGTGAAGACGATTGCCACGACCGGAGAAGGAGTCGACGATCTATCGCGTGTGATCGAACAGATGAAGGAGTGGCTGGGGTCGGAGGGGCGTCTGCAGGCGCGCCGCAAAACTTATTGGCAGGAGCGAATCGAGGAGATGGTGCGACAGGCTTTGCTGAAAGAGGCGCGTAGTCACGGCTTAAGCAGCGAGCAATTTGCGGAGCACGCGGACCGGGTCGCGTCGGGACAGGAGGATCCGTACCGGCTGGTGCCGAAGCTTGTCGCGCAGGTCTTCGAGGCGCGTGGAGCAAATGGATGACGAGGATTGACCATCTGGGGATCGCGGTAAATAGCATTGAGTCGTCGCGGAGTTTTTATGAGGCGCTGGGTCTGAAGGTAGAACACGAAGAAACGGTGGAGCACGAGCACGTCCGCGTGGCGATGATTCCACTGGATGACAGCCGCATTGAGTTGCTGGAGCCCACGAACGAAGATTCGCCTGTGGGTAGATTTCTCAAAAAGCGCGGCGAAGGCCTGCATCATGTTGCCCTGCATGTCGAGGATATCTCCGGCACGCTGCGGGAGTTGAGGGCAAGAGGCGTGCGGTTGATATCCGATGAATTGCGGGTGGGCGCGGGTGGCCATCTGTATTTCTTTGTGCACCCTTCGAGTGCGGGCGGCGTGTTGCTCGAAATCTGCCAGGATCCGGTGTGAGCGATGCTGCTGGGAATTGATACCTGTGGCGGATTGGGGACGGTTGCGCTTGCGCGCTGGAATGATGGGACCCTTAGCCTGGTGGGGCAAAAGGAACTTGCGGGCAAGACATATTCAGCCGAACTCGTGCCGAAAATGCGGGAGCTTCTGGTAGAACAAGAAGTCGGACTTCAGGACCTCGAAGCTGTCGTTGTGGTCTACGGCCCGGGTAGTTTTACCGGTGTGCGAATTGGCGTGAGTTCGGCCAAAGCACTGGCTGAGGCGTTGAATATCCCTCTGTTGGCTGGGTCGCGGCTGGCGGTGCTGGCTCACCGGGCAGGGACCGACGCGGCAGTTCTCGATGCCGGACGCGGCGAGTTTTATTTCGGAGAACGATCAGGCGAGACGTTGCTGCTTCCGGAAGAGATCCGCGGACGTCTCTGTGGTTCTCTGGCTGCCTGCGAGGAGAGCGCAGCTAAAGTCTTCCCGGAGGCTGTGGTTATTGACCCGCCCTCGGCTGCGGATGCGTTGATTTTTGCCGTCCCGAGATTGCGTCGCAGGGATTTCGATGATGTGGCGACGGTCGATGGGAATTATCTGCGTCGGTCTGACGCTGAGATCTTCGCCAAGCGTCCTCGCGGGTCGGCGACGGAAAAGACTGAATGACCTCCATTCGGGCTATGGCGCTTCAGGACCTTGACCAGGTCGTGACACTGGAACGCAGCACGCCTGAGGCTCCGCACTGGGATCGCTCTCATTACGAAAGCGCACTACTGGATGAAGCGGGCAGCATTCGCCGTGGGGCTTTTGTCTCGATTCACCGCGAGAGGCTGACGGGCTTCCTTGTCGCGCGGCAGGTTCTTGAGGTTTGCGAGATCGAATCGATCGTGGTGGCTGAAGGCGCTCGACGGGAAGGGGTGGGCAGCGCTCTGCTGAGCGCGGTTTCGAGGTGGGCTGCGACCGGTGGAGCGCAGCGACTTGAGCTCGAGGTGCGTGCCAGCAATTCGCATGCGATTCGCTTTTATGAAAAGGCCGGAATGACCAAAGATGGCTTGCGGCGCGGTTACTATCGGGACCCCGAAGAGGACGCGGTTCTTATGCGAAAGAGCCTGTATTCAGCTGATTAAGCCGTGGAAAACTTTTTGTTAAAAAGCCGTTGAAGGTCGTGTCATCCCGGTGCTAGGTTGAATGCGTCTGAATGAAGAGGAGGTATCTTCGCATGGACATGGAAGCAAACGGCTTGCCGGATGGTGAGGAAATAAATCGGTTGGAAGCTCAACATCGTCACTATTCGGAGCAATTGGAGATGTTGATCCAGAAGCCTTATCTGTCCGACCAGGAACAACTCGAAGAAATCCGGCTGAAAAAGCTAAAGCTGTATGTGAAAGACCAATTGGTGGCTCGACGAAGTAGCCATCAACGAGCCTACGTCGCCTGACGCTGGCTAACAAAGTCAGACCAATTCCAAACGCGCGGTCCGCTTCATTGCCTGACTCCAAGGTGTTCGTGTGCTCTGAGAAAGCTATGAGGGTGAAAACGGGGCGAAGATCCTATAATCAACGGAGAGAGTTAGATACTTCGCCCCATGGTCCGCGACGGATATTTTTACGTAATCGCTTTTCTCACTGTTGCCATTCTCCTGCACCTCTTTCTAGGCGGCTGGATATGGTCTGTTGCGCCTGTTTTGCTGGCGGCATTCTTCCTGTGGTTTTTCCGGGATCCGGAACGGACGATTCCACGAGGCGAGGGGCTGGTGGTTTCGCCGGCTGACGGCAAGGTTACGCAAGTAGTCCGTGTGACAGCTCCTGAGGGCGAAACGCTTCGGTTGAGCATCTTTCTGAATGTGTTCAATGTGCATGTGAACCGATCTCCCGTTGCGGGAGTGTTGCGGGAAGTGCGATACCAGAAAGGCGAATTTCTCAACGCGATGAATCCGGCTTCGGCAGAGAGGAATGAACAGAATCTTGCCGTGGTCGAATCCGATGAGGGTTACAGCGTTGCGTTCAAACAGATTGCGGGTCTGCTTGCCCGCCGGATTGTTTTCAATCCGACGCCGGGTATGAGATTGGAACGCGGACAGCGCGTCGGGTTAATCAAGTTTGGGTCGCGCGTTGATGTTGTTTTGCCAGGCAATGCGCAGTTGCACGTTAAGCAGGGCGACCATGTGAAGGGCGGCTCAAGCATTCTGGCCAACATTCCTGCTCCAGAGCCGATGGCGACGAAGGACGAGCTGCTGGCGGAGACGCTGGTTTGAAGAATCCCGATCACGTGCGGGGAAGCAGACGGCGGCGGGGAATGTATATTCTGCCGTCGTTGTTTACCGCGGGCAACATTGCTGCCGGCTACTACGCGATCACGCAAAGCCTTCAGGGCTCTATCCAGGAGCCGCATCACTTCGATTACGCGGCCATCGCAATCGGATTTGCGATACCTTTCGACGCGCTCGATGGGCGCATTGCGCGCATGACGAATACGACGAGCGAGTTTGGCAAGGAGCTGGACTCGCTGGCTGACGTGATTACGTTTGGAGTTGCGCCCAGCATTCTGGCTTTCAGCTGGGGATTCCGTATGCTGCCCATGACGATGGATCCGTGGCTTCGCGAGAAGCTGATTCAGCTGGGCGGCTTCGTCTGCTTTCTGTTTCTGATCTGCGGGGCAAGCCGTCTGGCGCGCTTCAACATCAGCAACGATCCGACTCCGAAGAATCCTGGCAGGCCTGGACGGAAGTATTTTGTTGGCATGCCTATTCCAGCGGCCGCTGGGATGATTGTCGCTGTGGTGCACGGCTTCGGACGGCCGATTTTCAACTGGTGGTTGGCTGCCATCTGGCTGCTTCTCGTGGGGCTGGTTGGCTTTCTTATGGTGAGCACCTGGCGTTTCTGGAGCGGCAAGGAAATCAATCTGTCGCGCCGGCATCCGGTGCGGTGGATCGTTTTGTTGGGGCTGGTGATTTATCTGCTGGTGTTCTTTTCGCGGGAGTTACTCCTGTTAGTGGCGCTGGTCTACATGTTTTCGGGCATCGTGGCACGGGCGGCGTATGGGCGGCAACGCCGCAGGGCAATTCGGGCAGAGGCGTTGACCTCCTCTTCAAGTTCGGCGGCACAATGACAGAAAAATACAAGATTGCAATTGTTGGAGCTGCTTCGCTTCGAGGCAAGGAGCTTAACGAAGCGCTGGGCGACTCGCTCTTCGGCGCGTCAGAGATCGCGCTGATTGATAGTGAGTCACAAGCCGGGCAGCTCGAGGCGACGGGCGATGAAGCGACCGCTATTCAGAGCATCGACGATGAGTCTTTCGTGCATGTAGACTTTGTATTTTTTGCGGGCGAACCGGAAATGACTCTTAAGCATTGGAAAGACGCGCTTAGCGTCGGTGCAAGCATCGTGGACCTTTCCAGCGCGCTCGAAGACACACCGGGCGTACTGGTTCGGGCACCGTGGCTGCTGGATGAATCGACGACCGGTCAATCAGAAGCCGTGAACCTGAGCACGCCAGCGATCATTCCGGCACATCCGGTTGCGGTAGCTTTGGGCTTAATCATGACCCGGTTGCGGAGGCTGGGCGAGGTCCCTTTTGCTTCGGCGACTGTGCTTGAGCCAGCTTCGGAATACGGACGTGCCGCAATCGACGAGCTACACCAGCAGACAGTGGCGCTGTTGAACTTTCAGCGCTTGCCGAAGGAGATTTACGACACGCAGGTGGCGTTCAACATGGTGTCGTCATTTGTCGACTCTAAGGTTCTGGGAAAGAGCGAGAGGCAGATACGCAGGCACTATCATTTGCTTCAGGAGGCGCTGCTGCCTGACGTCGGTATTCAGGTGCTGCACGCACCCGTGTTTCACGGCGTGGGTCTCTCGCTTGCCGTCGAATTCGATCAGGCGGTCCTGCTGGAGCGCGTTGAAGCTGCGCTGCATGGCGAGCACGTTGAAATTGTGTCCAGCGACTCCGAGCCTCCCGATAACCTGCGCAGCGCAGGTCAGAATGAGATGCTGGTGCAGGTGCGGAGCCAGACTGGAACCGGCGAGGCGACGAATCGCTTCTGGGTCTGGGCCACGCTTGACAACCTCAGGATTGCTTCGTTGAATGCGGTGGTATGCGCGATGGAGCTGCGCCGACTGCGTCCACAGGGGAAGGTTCAGTAGGTTCAGGATTACGGAAGTTTGCCACGCAGCTTTATTATTCGGGGCGAAAAAAGAGGCGATGCAAAAGTGCATCGCCTCCTTTTTTTTGTCTCGGGTTCAGAAGATAATCTTGCCGCCCAGTTGTACGGTGCGGTTCGAACCATCGTTGTAAGCCGTGCTGAGGAAGTTGGCCGCGCCCAGAAATGCGCCCGGCGTGCCGTAATACTGGCGGTTAAGAGAATTGAAGACGTTCAATTGCAGCTGCAGGTTGAATCTCTCCGAGAGTTTCGTGTTTTTAAAGATGCTCGCGTCAAGATTGTTCCATGACTGGCCGCGCACCGTATTGCGACCGACTCCAGGGAAGGGGTTATTGAGCGCATCTGCGGTGTTCACGTCGTTGGCGGTATAAGAATTGGGCGAGTTTGGCGCCTGAGAGTTGGTGAGGATCGGACGGCAGCTTGTAACTCCGAGAACAAATTGATTGAAGTTGTCGTCGCAATAAGTGCCGTTCGCCTGCAGACCCTCATAGGGAGTGAAGGGCTGGCCGCTGTTGTATCCGTAGATGGTGTTGACCGTATAGCCGTTCGTGAGTCGTGAGAGAAGGCTATTCTCGTGAATCAGGTTCGGCACCTGGTAGACAAATCCAAAGGCAAAAACGTTGGGATAGGAGATACCGCTCACACCGCGCTCGGCAGTGTCGGTGTTGAGCGGGTTCTGGGAAAACTCGAGGGTATTCCCTCCGGCACCGGTGGGAAGGATTTCGCTCGTGTTGTCGATGGTCCGGCTGTAAGTGTACTGGACGGTTCCGGTGAAGCCATGGAAGTTACGCGTGGTGACGTTTGTCTGCAGGCTGTTGTAGATAGAGAAGGCTGTATTACCGACAGCGGCCTGGTACTGGCCGACATTGCAATTCAGGGTCAGATACCCGGGGGCAGTCGCATCCTGGCAGAGCGCATTCGGTGACACGTAGCTCGGGTATGCGGAGGCCAACGGTTCAAGCACGGGGTTGCCGTCGAGCGCCTGGTAGAGGGCCGCAGTGTGATTGCCTACGTACCGTACTTCGACAACGGCTCCGCTGCCGATGCCGTACTGGATACCCAGCGAGTAGGTCTGCGTATAGGGATTGCGGAAGTGAGTCGGAAGCGGCGCCTCGATAGCGAATCTCGGGTCGCCGCCGGTGGACAGAGCGGCAAGGTTCTGCGCCCGCACAGTGGCACCGGTCGTGCCGTTTGCGGGCAGGCACTGGTATCCTCCGCCGCAGTTGATACCGCCGGCATTCGCAACCGGGGCCTGGATCGCCGCGTTGCTATAGATGTTGTAGAAGGCGGGATCAAAGTTGATGGCGTATCCGCCGCGGACAACAAGATGGCTGTGACCCGGGTTCCAGGCGAAGCCGATACGCGGCTGGAAGTTTTTCCAGTTGTTGTCCAGTTTGGGGAAGGTACGGATAGAGAGCGGAAGCGAGGTACTCCAAAAGGGATCCGCGCCGGTTTCGCGGTTCACAGTCAGGTTATGGAGCACGTTGCCCGCCTGGCCGAAGAACTCCCAGCGCATCCCGAGATTCAGAGTGAGGTCGGGACGGATTTTCCAATCATCCTGGAAGTAGAGGGCCGCGTCATTTTCCTTGAAGGGTATGGTGGGGCTGCCATCGGTCAGCTCAAGGAGGCCCGTTCCCTGCAGGAAAGAGTTGAAGTCCTGGAACTGCAGGGTGCCGTTGTAGTTGGGCAGGTAGGTACCGGGCGAATTCTGGTAGTCGTATTCGCCTCCGAAGGCGATGCTGTGCGGGCCGTGGGTCCAGTTGGCGTTGTCCTGAACCTGGGTGACCTTGATGAATTTCTGCTGGGGGAATGCGCTGTTATAGCCATAACCGAAGTCGGTACCGTCTTCAAAGGAAATGGAACTGGAGCAGGCGGTGAAGTCGTTCTGGGTGCAATCGGGAATGGCTCCACCATAGAAGCCGCTCTTGGCTTCCTGGTAGCTGTAGCGCAACTGATCGACCCACGAAGGGGAGAAGGTGTGTGTCCAGTCGGCGCCTATGGAGTGGGTGGTACCGGGCACGTCGACGTATCCACCGGCAGCGATGTCCGTCGAAGTGTTGAACAGGCCACCGGTCTCAAGGTCGTTCTGATAGAAGTAGCGAAGGAAGAAGTGATCCTTCGTCGAGGGCTGCCAGTCGAGGCGTCCGAGGTTTTCTTCGTCGTTAAAGAGGGCGGGAATCGACCGCTGCATCGCGGCGAACTCGATGGGAGCAGTGGTTACGCCGTCCGATACAGGGATCGTGGTGATTGTGCTTTGAATTGGCGACGGATTTCCGGCCTTGATTCCGTATGGTCCCTGGTTGAGCAGCGAGGCTATTGCGGGATTACCGGGAAATGCAGCCTGCAACTGGTTAAGGCCGTTTGGAGTGGGCGTGATTGCGCCCTGGGAGGTTGCGACAGAGCCGCCCTCGCGGGTGTGGTCCCAGTAAGTGCTGCCGAAGAACCAGAGTTTGTCCTTAATGATGGGACCGCCGATGGTGCCGCCGTATTTGTTATCCACCGAGCGCGGGACAGTGGGCACGGTGCAGCCATCCGAGGGGCTCTCGCCAGGAGCGCAGAAACCGAAGAGTGGGCTCTTCTGGCCGTTCTGCAGCGAGGAAAGCCAGGAGCCGGTGTAATATTCAAAGCCGCTGCCGTGAAAGCTATTCGTGCCGGACTTCGTGATGTAGTTCACCACCGAACCCATGTTGCGGCCATACTGAGCGCCAAAGTTGTCGGTGATGATCTGAATTTCGGAGATCGCGTCGCCGTTGCCGAAGAAGACCTGTGGGC
>Ga0335074_10000284_pt1 | contig 77427 bp, 67 predicted proteins | sample Lox_Sample_23_FD_206715 | JGI IMG/M metagenome (GOLD analysis project Ga0335074, IMG submission 206715) | Soil microbial communities from Loxahatchee National Wildlife Refuge, Florida, United States - Lox_Sample_2.3 | ecosystem: Environmental > Terrestrial > Soil > Wetlands | place: USA...
GGTCGAGGTCTTCATGAACGCATCGCATGGATCGCTCTGGGTGCGCGCGGCAGAGGGGCATCCCGACTGGGAGGGGCTCTTCAACGGTTACGGCTCTACGGTGGACTATCCGGGCTGCACGTTCTGGCGCGAGCTTGCCCAGTTCTACCCCGACGCAAAGGTGCTGCTGTCGATCCGCGATCCGAATGCGTGGTTCGAATCGACGCAGGCAACGATCCTCTCACCCGGGACGATTCAGTCCACGCAAAGCGGCCCGCTCAAGGAGTTCTTTCGCGGCACGGTGCTGAGGGATTTCGGGGAGCGCGTCCACGATCGCGATTTCCTGATCGAGTACTTCATGCGGCACAACGCGGCAGTCCAGCAGACGATTGCGCCGCAACGCCTGCTCGTCTTCAGCGCGGCGCAGGGGTGGGAGCCGCTCTGCAGGTTCCTCGGCGTGCCGATTCCCGACAAGCCGTTTCCGCGCGCGAACTCGCGCGAGCAGTATGCTCAGTCACGAGCCGAGATGGCCCGCGACGGACGCGAGCAGTTCGACCCGGCGACGCTCGGCGACCGGATACGGGAGCGGCTCGCGCGGCTTCGTGAGCAGAACTGAAGCGTCGGGCACGCGGTGGAAGCCCGCGCGGTGCAAGCCTGCGTGTCAGGCCTCCACGCCTGCGGTGTGCCGTAGCCGCGGCGCGCGAAAGCGCTCGGCCGAAACGATCTGAAACACGACGGGACGCCGGCGCTCCAGGCGCGGCTCGAGCATGAACTTTGCAGCGGGATCAAATTTTGCTACGCGCTCTGCCTGGAGTATCGCCGCAACGGTCATTTGAAACCGTAGACGAACGGCGCAGCACTGACAGTTCGCAACAAGCGCTGATAAAAGAGTATGGCCACCCCCGTGCAATGCTACCGCCGCAGATTCTGTGGTATGTTCGGGGTGGCTCGAGACCTGAAAAGACTGAGGGTGCGTCCTCTCATCAGGTGCAGCATGAAAAGGAAATCATCGGGAGCGCTGCGGGTTCTCGTGCTCTGTGCAGCCTCGACGCCCGCATTTGCGCAGTATGTCGGAACCTCACCTGCGACTCCATCGGGTGGGCCACCTGCGACACCTTCTGCTGCCCTGTCGCAGGACTTCTCGATCTACCCGAAGAATGGGCAGACGCATGAGCAGCAGTCTGCCGATCTGTACCAGTGTTACAGCTGGGCGAAGGGTCAGACCGGGTTCGATCCGACGCAGGTGAGCGGCGGCGTCGCGGCGAGCGACATCGTCGCGAAGCGAGATCAGTATCGGCGCGCGATGACGGTTTGCCTCGAAGCGCGCGGCTACGACGTTCACTATGCCGCGGTGCCGTCATCGCCACCGGCCGCACCGGCGCCCCCAATCTCCGCGCCCCCGACGTATGCTCCCCCCGCCTATAGCCTCCCGGCGGCGGGCGCATCGAATCCGTACCAAGCGCCGGAGCTCAAGTATCACCCGCTCTCCGTGCAGATCGAAGGCGGATACACGGCGACCGCGGGCGCGACGAACAACGAGCTCAACGGCGGCGCGAACATGGGGTTGGGGATCACGTGGTTTCCGACCTCGGCGCTACCCGTGGGCTTGCGCGTCGACGGCAGCGAAACGTGGCTGGACGAACGGCGACAATACGACACGAACGGGGGCTTTAACTTCGGGCACGAAAGCATCTACGGCGGGGATGCGGACGTGCAGCTCGACCTGGCACATCCGTACCGATCGATCGGGAAGCTGTACCTGCTCGGTGGCGTCGGTGAGTACCGCGAGTGGACCGATTTCAAACAGGTATCGTGGGTGAACGGAACGGTCTGCTGGCAGTTCTTCTGCGGGCCGGGCCAATTCCCCGCCGTCACGGGCTGGCAACGCATGACGAGTCCCTGGCGTACCTCGTGGAACGCGGGACTCGGGGCGGAGTTTGCGCTCGGAGACCACGCTTCTTTCTTCGTCGAGGCGCGCTATCTGCGCATCTTGCCCTACAGCAGCAAGATGCAGCTTGTGCCCGTCCGGGTGGGGTTCCGCTTCTGATTCCACCCCGGTCGGGTTCGGAGGAGCCATGGCGATCATCGCATGCAAGGAATGCGGCCATCAGATCTCCGACCAGGCCGCGACCTGCCCCGGGTGCGGAGCGCCGGTCGCGGCGCGCCCTGCGCCGAGACCTCTGCGGCGCGCGCTCTACAGTTTTCTGATCACATGCGTGGCGCTTTGGCTGATCGGCGCGACCTTCTGGATCCTCCGCACGCTGCGCGCACCGAACACGCCGATCGCGGACCGTTCGGCGCGCGTGGCCTCACGGGTCCCACCCGTCGAGCGGTCGCTCGCCGTGGATCAGGCGGCGAATCACCCCGCGTCGACGTCTGCGGCGCCGAGTCAAGCCCAAGGATCGCCGCGCCTGGTGTATCAAACGACGGCCGAGGCGCTTTATCAGGACTACGGCGCGAATGGCGTCGCGACGCAGAGCAGGATCGGAAGCAGCCGCGTTCGCGTGACGGGCAGCGTCGCCGAGATCGACGAGGATGCCTTCGGTCATCCGGTCGTGAAGCTCGCGGCGGGGGGTGATGGCAGCACGGAGATGACGCTGACGAGCGACCAGACCGCCGCGGCTGCGCAGCTGGTCAAGGGTGAAACGGTCGACATCGAATGCGACAAGATGCAACGCGTCCTGGCGTCACCACACGGCAGCGACTGCGCGCTCGTGCTGGTCGATGCCCGCTCCTTGCCGTCGCATCTGGCGACGGATTACGCCGCCAATTCGGGGCCAGGCGGCAGCGCCGCCGCGTCGGGGGAAAACGTGAATGCCCTCACGACCTCGGCACATGCGAGGTCGGCGCACGCCCGGCGGAAGCGCCACGCCCTGCCCGCTCAACCCTCAGCGAGCCACGCGCAAGCCTCCGAGGACGACGCACCGCCGGTAGCAGGCCCGATCGAGGTCCCGTCGCAGAACGAGCGCGTTCCGGAAGTGACGGAGATCACCGCCTCCGATGGGCAGACCGTGCCGCTCCCATCTCCCCAGAACGGGATCGCGGCGGCCCGGGATCAGAGCGCGGCGGCTGCCGCGCCCGGCACCGCTGCCGTGCCTGGCACCGCTGCCGTGCCTGGCACCGCTGCCGTGCCTGGCACCGCTGCCGTGCCTGGCACCGCTGCCGCGCCCGGCGCCGCTGCCGTGCTGAACACAGCGATGACCCGTCCGGGTGGCGGAATCGCGCCGGCGCAGAGTAGCCCGCCGGCGGCCATCGCGAACGCTCCCGCTTCCGATGATCTTTCCATCGTGAGAGCGGCGGACCCCCGGGCGGCAGAGCACATTGCATCCTATTGCATGAACACGAGCGCGGGAGCGGCGAATCCCGCCGCCTCTGCGGCGGGATGCCGGCACGACGAAGTCAACGCCTGGACACGCCTGGTCCGGGGTAACGAGTTCCCGGCGCTCGACGATGCCACCCGGCGCAAGTGCAGCGAGCCACCCTTCCCCGACAGCTACGTTGCGAAGGAGCTGTGCGCCAAATACGAATTGCACCTCGACTGACGCGCCACGCGCGCCGCGTGTTCGCGTGCGTGTCGTTCTCACCTCTTGATGCGCACTTTGCCCATGAAGTCGCGCTTGCCGATCGGGACTCCCTTCCAGCGCAGGATGTCGTAAGTCGTGGTCGCGTGGAAGTAGAAGTTCGGCTGCGAGAACGACAGAAGAAAGTTCTCGGCCGTGAAGTCGAGGCGCCGGTCGCCGAACGCAAAGCACATGTCGTGGCCCATGAAGCCGTCGACCTCGGCGGGCTCGATAGCCTCGATCGCGGCCAGCGTTTCGGCAATCCTCGACTTCAGTCCGGCAAAGTCCTGCGGAGGCGTCGTCATATCCGGCGAGAACACGCCTCGGCGAACACCCTCGATCGCACCCAGCGAGTGGACCGCGGTCGACTTGACCTGATACGCGAACGGAAACATATCCGGGGCAAGGCGCGCCTCAATGAGCTCGCTCGGCGGAAGGGCCTTCTCTGCACAAAACGCCTCTGCGGTCGCGAGCAAGCCGGCAATGGCGCCAAGGGTCTGCTGATAGGTGGGGATGGTGGCGGCGTAGAGCGAAAAGGCCATGATGGGTCCTCGATGGTTGACTGTGGAGACGGGGCGCACGTCGTCGCAAGTGAAAGTTTGGGCCCCGCTACCCCTGTTTTATACTGGGACGATTGCCACCGCGTGTCCATCCATCAGAGGCGCCGGTGGAACGACTATGAGCGGAGGGTCGCATGAGTTAAGTTGCTTACCGCACTGGTCGGTCTGTCCGTGAAGACGAACGGCTCGACACAGCCTCCGAGGGAGGTGTTTCTCGGGAGCGATTGGAGCCGCTCGCGCGATGTCAACGGCAAGGACACCGTCGTCAACCGGCCGCTCGCGTTTCCCCTATCGCAGGGCAAATCTTGGGATCTGGGATTCACCGAGGCGAATCCAAACAGGAACTTCAAATCCGAGAAGTGGGACAATCACTTCACCGTCGTCGGTTACGAGACCGTCAAGGTTCCGGCCGGCAAATTTCGGGCATTGAAGATCGAATCGGAGGGACACTGGGAAGCGGAGCTCGCACCGAGCCAGAGCGTGGTCCAGGGTGCCGAATCGCGGCAGGATAGCGCGACGGTGGTGAGCCAGGTCCGCAGGACCCTGCCGCGCAATGTCGGTGGGAAGACGTACAAGGCCTTCTGGTACGCACCCGAGGTGAAGCGCTGGGTCAAATCCGTCGAGGAGTACTACTCGAGCGGGGGTGTGCGCAACGAGCGTTACACGCAGGAGCTCGAGTCGTTCAAGCCTGCGCCTTCGGGCGGCGCTGGATGACCCGCAGCGAGGGCGAGCCGCATTCGCTGTGCGGATCGTTCGAGCTTTACATCATAATATATTGATATTATTGCAATGTTTACCTTCCAGAGTGCCTCGAGCTCCTTCGAAGGGACACTCCCGGTCGAATCGTCCGCACGGATGTCAACCTCATGCGAGCGCGCACGTTCATGAACATCGTGGGTTCCGAACGAGCGAGCTCCATGGGTACGACGATGATCCCGCGCCTCATCCGCTCCGTCGCCCTGGCGATGGCAGTCATCTCGGTCTTGGCCGCCTGCGAGACGCTGAACGTCCACTCGGACGTGAACACGCCGCTCATCCACACCGTGCAATGCCATACGGCGGCTTGGGCGGGCTCGTTCCAGGGCAACAGCCCGATCCTCACGACGATCGCGAACCCGGTCAACGAGAGCCGTTTGCGCACCGCGATTGCAGCTCAGCTCGCGACGAAGGGTGTGCAACTCGTCAACTCCGGCGCCGATTGCCTCATCGGTTATGGCATTGGCGTGCGGAACGTCATGGTGGGCGACCCCTACTATGGCTGGGGTTGGGGCTGGGGTTGGGGGTGGGGGTGGGGCCCGGGCTGGGGGTGGGGGCCCGGACCCTGGGGGCCGTCCATGTACCGCGAGGGTCTCATTGCGGTCGATCTGTACGACGGGCGAACTCGACAGCCACTTTGGCACGCCTACGTGCACCAGGACCTGTTCGGCCTGACGGGGCCGAAGGCCGAAGAAAAAATCAACGCCGCCGTCGCGGCGATATTCACGAAGTATCCGGGCTGACGGCCCCGCGAAGCGCCGCGCACGCGGCTGCGATACAGTACCGCGGCGGCCGCTCCCCTTCGCTTGCGAGTCGAAGGGTTCGACCCGAGATGCGCATGAAAAGTCTCGTCATCGAGGACCAGTCCGATACCGCGCGCTACATCTGCAACGGCTTGCGAGAAGCCGGGCATGCGGTCACGTCGTGCGATAACGGCCTCGATGGATTGCATCATGCGCTCAACGAAAGCTGGGACGTGATCATCATCGACCGGTTGTTGCCCGGCGGCGTGGATGGACTCTCGATCGTCGCCAAGCTGCGCGACCTCGGAAAGCGCACGCCCGTGCTGATCGTGAGCGCGTTGACCAGCACGGACGAGCGCGTGCGGGGCTTGCGCCAGGGCGGGGACGATTACATTTCCAAGCCGTTCGCATTCTCCGAGCTCCTGGCGCGGGTCGACGCGTTGCTGCGCCGCGCGCAGCCTGCCCAGGGGGCGGCGACGCTTCAGGTCGCCGATCTCACCCTCGATATGCGTACGTTCCAGGCGAGCCGCGGTCAGGTGCCAATCGCATTGCAACCGCGGGAGCTGCGGCTGCTCGCACATCTCATGCGTCACGAAGGCCAGGTCGTGACGCGCACCATGCTGCTCGAGGCGGTGTGGGACTGCCATTTCGATCCGCAGACGAATGTGATCGACGTCCAGATCAGCCGCCTGCGCAGCAAGGTGGACAAGGGATTCTCGCCTCCCTTGATCCATACCATTCGCGGCGTGGGGTACCTGCTCGGCGAACGCGCTTGAGCGTAGTGACACCGCGTGGCCGCCTTCAGTCCGGGCAGTTCCATCGGCACGCGTCTCGCGCTCGGCAACGGCGCGTTGCTCGTGATCCTGATCCTCGTCACCTCGGGGGTGTTTTACTTCGGCACGGTCGGCGTGCTCGATCAGGCGATCGACGGCAAGATCGCCTCGATCTCGCGGCGCTTGCTCGCGAACTATGGACATCGGCCGCGCGCCGATCTCGCGCGGGAGATCAACCTCGAGCTCACGGACGGCATCGATAGCGACACGGAGATCTTTCTCGTCACATCTTCATCGGGCAAGCGCCTCGTGGGGAACCTGACGCAATGGCCCGTGCGCGCGCCGCTCGGCCAGTTGCTCAACCGCGAGGTGATCCGCAACGGTCGGCCCTCCTCGGCGCGCCTGCTGATCGAGCCGCTGCCCGGCGGCGGACTCCTTTATATCGGCCGCGACTTGAGTGAGCAGCGATCGATCCGCGAGCTCGTGCTGCGGGCGCTGCAAGCGGCCGCGGGCGTCTCGCTCGTGCTGGTCGTGTTCGGCGCATGGTTCTTCCGCCACCAGATCGAGCGGCGCATCGGCGGGATCCGCCGTACGGCCTCGGAGATCGAAGCCGGCAACCTCGAGCGGCGGATTTCCATCTCGGGCGATGATGAGTTTGCCCGCCTGGGAGTCGACATCAATCGAATGCTGGACCGTATCGAGCAGCTCATGGATGGTGTGCGGCACGTCTCGAACGCGATCGCTCACGACCTGCGCACTCCCCTCGCCCGCGTACGCGCCGGGCTCGACGATGCGCTGCGCCGAAATGCGACGGCGGCCGCGCTCGCCGACGCCGCGCGCATGGCGATCGATGGGATCGACGATCTGATCGGGCTGCTCAACAAGCTGCTGCAGATCGCCGAGGCGGAGTCCGGCATGCGCACGGAATCGTTCGAGTCGGTCGACGTGAATGCGGTCGTGCACGACATGGTCGAGCTGTACGACGCGGCAGCGGAGGATGCGGGCGTGCACTTGACGGTCGCGACCCGCGATCCCGTGTGGGCGAGCGGGGATCATGACCTGCTCGCGAGCGCGGTGGCGAGCCTCATCGACAATGCCATCAAGTACGCCGGGCGCGGCGCGAGCGTCGAGCTGGGAGCGAGAGCGGAGTCGCGCGGCGTTGCGATCGTCGTGCGCGACGACGGTCCGGGTGTTCCGCCCGTGGAGCTGCCCAAGTTGACACAGCGGTTCTATCGGCTCGACCGGGCACGCAACCAACCGGGCAACGGCCTCGGACTCGCGATCGTTTCGGCCATCGCGACGCTGCACGGCGGAGCGCTGCAGCTCAGCAACGTCCAGCGTGGCTTCTGCGCATCGATCCTGCTGCGCCCGGCGGGACCCGGTCGTACCGCCGCCGTCGAGGTGCGCCCGGTCGCATCGGCCAACCTTTCCGATCGGTAATCTCCGCGCAAGCCGCCCGCAAGCACGGCGCCGGCAAGATACGGCGGCCCGAACCTGCCGGTTCGCGCCGTGTCTTTCAATTTTTCTTAATGCGCCGCTGTCTGGGCCGCGGACGGATGATGAGCAACACTCGCGCCTCCCATAACCACTGGCAGGGTGTCGGAGGCGGCGGCACCTGCGGGACACGCATGATGCAATGCCGACACGGGATGCCGGTGCGCGCGTTCGCGGGGCTGCTGCTTCTCCCCTGGTTGCACGGCTGCAGCGGCAGTCATGCCGCGAGCGGTGCCGACCACACGACGGTTCCCCCGGCCCACTCGCCCAACGTGAGCGTCGAGCTGACGCCGGCGCAACGGCGCTCTGTTTCGGTGCAACCCGTGTCCGAGCACCTCTTCACGCTGGAGCGCGAAACGGTCGGCACCATCGACTTCGACGAGGATCGGACGGTGCAGGTTTCCCCGCCCTATCAGGGGCGGATCCTGCAACTGTTCGCCAAGGCGGGTGACCGCGTGAGGAAGGGGCAGCTGCTGTTCACGATCGACAGTCCGGACCTCGTGCAGGCCGAATCCACGCTGATCTCCGCCGCTGGCGTCCTCGATCTGACGACGCGCGCGCTCGAGCGGGCCAAGGGCCTGTACGCCATCCAGGGCATGGCTCAGAAGGACTACCAGCAGGCCATTTCCGATCAACAGGCGGCTGAGGGGGCCTACCAGGGGGCCCGCAATGCGGTACGCATCTTCGGCAAGAACGATGCGGAAATCGATCGGATCGTGCGTCGGCGCCGGGTCGATGCGCAGATGCCGGTGCCGAGCCCCATCGACGGCGCCGTGACCTCCCGTAGTGCCGCGCCGGGCACGCTCGTCCAGCCCGGCGGCACACCGGCGCCCTACACGGTTGCGGACTTGTCGACCAAGTGGCTGCTTGCGGACGTACCGGAAGCGGACCTGCCGGCGCTGCGGCTCGGGCAGCTGGTGGACGTGCGGGTGCTCGCCTATCCGCAGCGCGTGTTTCGCGGCCGCATCACGAATATCGCGGAAGCGGTGGATCCCAACACGCACCGCGCGACCGTACGCTCCGAGGTGAGCGACCCGCACGATGAGTTGCGGGCGCAGATGTTCGCAACGTTCACCGTGCACGTGAGCGGTCCCACTCGCGAGCTGGCTGTGCCGGCCGATGCGGTCGTGCGTGAGGGAGACGGCACGATGAGCGTTTGGGTCACGACGGACGAGCGCCGCTTCATTCGCCGGTCCGTGCGGATCGGGCTGCAACAGAACGGCTTCGATCAAATCCTCGCGGGCCTGCGGACCGGCGAGCGCATCGCCGCGACCAGCGCGCTCTTCATCAGCAACGCCTCGATCGAGGGTGCCGCCGACTGAGTCACGGGCCGCCGCGCGCGGCCGCGCTCACGGCGATCAGCCCTACGACGACACGCTTCGACACCGCCATAGCCTTCGATGCTGCGTGCTCTGATCTCGCTGGGTCTTCTCCGACGGCCGCTCGTGCTGGTCGCGTTACTGGCATTCTTCGGCGCGGGGCTGCTTGCATTCTCGAAGCTCAACATCGAGGCTTACCCCAATCCCGCGCCCGTGATTCTGGAGATCACGGCTCAGGCCCCCGGTCTGTCGGCCGAGGAGATGGAGCGCTACTACACCATTCCGATGGAAGTGGGGCTCGCGGCGACTCCGGGTGTCAATAACATCCGCTCGACGTCGTTCTACGGTCTATCCTTCGTGCGCGTCACCTTCGACTACGGCGTGGACTACTACTTCGCGTACACGCAGGCCGCGATCAACCTGCAGCAGAACGTCACTCTCCCGAACGGCGTGACGCCACAGATCCAGGCCTCGAGCCTCGTCGGCGAGATCTATCGCTACCAGCTCGTGGGTCCGCCGCATTTCGGCCTGACGAACCTGCGCACGATCCAGGACTGGGTGCTGCAGCGGCGCCTGTTGACCGTGCCCGGCGTCGTGCAAGTCGTCTCCTGGGGCGGCACGACCAAGGAGTATCAGGTCCAGGCCGACCCGCGCCGGCTCGAGGCCTACGGCGTCACGGTGCCTCAGCTTCTGCAGGCGCTCGGCAATGCCAACATCAACGTCGGCGGGCGCACCGTCGATTTCGGCCAGCAGTCCGTCAACGTGCGTGGGGTGGGCCTCATCCGCGACGTGTCGGACATCGAGAACGTCGTCCTCACCGAGAGCGGTGGCGCTCCCGTGCTGGTGAAGGACGTGGCGCACGTCCAGGTCGGCTACGTGCCGCGTCTGGGCCAGGCCGGTCGCGACGCGGACGATGACGTCGTGCTCGCGATCGTCGTGATGAACCGGACGCTGCACACGAGCGATGTGCTCGCGCGGGTCAAGAGCGAGGTCGCTCGGATCAATATCGACGGCACGTTGCCGCCGGGCGTGAAGATCGTCCCCTACTACGATCGCTCCTCGCTCGTCAGCGTCACCACACGCACGGTGTTGCACAACCTGATTTTCGGGTGCGTGCTGGTGTTCTTCATCCAGTGGGTGTTTCTCGGCGATCTGCGCACGGCGATCATCGTCGCGACGAACATCCCCTTTGCGCTGTTCTTCGCGATCATCCTGCTCGTCGCCACCGGCGAGTCGGCGAACCTGCTGTCGGTCGGGGCCGTGGACTTCGGGATCATCGTGGACTCGGCCGTGATCCTGGTCGAGAACATCTTTCGCAACTTTCAGAAGCCGCAGGAGGAGCGGCGCGCCGTCCTTCACAGCTACAGTGAGAGCTATCGCGGCGTGGGGAGAGCACTCGAGAGCGCCGCCGGTTGGACCAACCGCCTGCGCATGATCTTCATCAGCGCGATGCAGGTCGACCGGGCGGTCCTGTTCTCCACCCTGATCACGGTCGCCGCTTTCATTCCGCTCTTCACGATGCAGGGCGTCGAGGGACAGATCTTCGGCCCGATGGCGCGCACGTACGGCTACGCCCTGGCCGGTGCACTGATCGCGACCTTCTCGGTGACGCCGGCGCTCTCCTCGCTCCTGCTGCCCCGCCACGTGCAGGAGAGCGAGACGTGGCTCGTGCGCCACCTGCGGGAGCTGTACACGCCCGTGCTGCGGTGGGCGCTCGCAAATCGACGAGCGACGGTCGCGGCGGGCGGCGGATTCCTTTTGGTCGGGGCGGTTCTGCTGACCCGGCTCGGCAGCGAGTTCCTGCCGGCGCTCGAGGAAGGGAACCTGTGGATTCGAGCCACATTGCCGCCGACCATCTCGCTCGAGGCGGGCGATGCCGACGTGAACCGCATGCGCGAGATTCTCAAGAGCTATCCGGAGGTGATCACCGTCACCTCGCAGCACGGTCGGCCCGACGACGGCAGCGACGCCGCGGGATTCAACAACGTCGAGTTCTTCTGTCCTCTCAAGCCCTTCGACCAATGGCCGGCGGGCATGAACAAGGCCAAGCTCATCGCCACACTGCAAAAACAGATGAGCGACGCGTTCGTCGGCACGTCCTTCAACTTCTCCCAGTATATTCAGGACAATGTCGAGGAGGGGCTCTCGGGGATCAAGGGCGCCAACTCGGTCAAGATCATGGGGCGGGATCTGAACGTGCTCGAGCGCCTCGCGAGCGAGGTCTACACGCAGATGGGTGAGGTGCGGGGAATCGAGGACCTCGGCATCTTCCACGTGCTCGGGCAGCCCAATCTCAATGTCACGGTCGACCGCGCCAAGGCGGCGCGCTACGGACTCAATTCCGGGGATGTGAATGCCGTCGTGCAGGCGGCGATGGGCGGGACGCAGGCGACGACCGTGCTCGAGGGCGACCGCGAGTTTGCGCTCACCGTGCGCTTCGGGCCGCAGTTTCGAGGCAGCCTCGATGCCGTCCGGCAACTCAAGGTCGGGTATCAGAACGCCGCGGGGGGGACCTCCTACATCCCCCTGTCGGAGCTCGCGACCATCTCGCTCGATACGGGCGCCTCCTATATCTATCACGAGCGCAACGAGCGCTTCATTCCGGTCAAGTTCAGCGTCCGCGGGCGCGATCTCGGCAGCACGGTGGCGGAGGCGCAGGCGCGGATCGCGCGGAACGTCAAGCTGCCCCAGGGGTACCGGCTCGAGTGGGCCGGCGAGTTCCACGAGCTCGAGCTCGCCCGCGAGCGGTTGATGGTCGTCGTTCCCCTGGCGCTCACGATCATCCTCGTGCTCCTGTACGGGCTCTTCAACTCGGTACGGAACAGCCTGCTCACCCTCGCCGGCATTCCGTTCGCCATCACGGGCGGCATCGTCGCGCTCTACGTGACCGGGCAGAATCTGAGCGTTTCGGCGGAGATCGGTTTCATCTCGCTGTTCGGCGTCTCGGTCATGAACGGCATTCTGGTGATCACGTACTTCATGCAGCTTTGGCAAGAGGGCCAGGCGCCGCACGCAGCGATGTTCAACGCCGCCGAGCAGCGGATGCGGCCGATGCTGATGACGGCATTGTCCGCGTGCATCGGCCTGCTTCCCGCGGCGGTCTCGACGGGTATCGGCAGTCAGGTGCAGCGCCCCCTCGCGACGGTCGTTGTCGGCGGCATGCTGCTCGGCCCGATCATGCTGCTGGTCGTGGCGCCGGCGCTGCAGATGATGTTTCTCGGCCAGTCGCATCCGGCGACGGGCCGCCCGAAAGCGCACGATGACACGCTCTAGGCGACCGGCGGCGGCGGTACCTCGACAAGCGCTGTGGATCGCAGCGCTGGCGCTCGCCGCGACGAGCGGCTGGGCGGCGCCGACACCACGCGCGCATGCCGTCGGGCTGGCACGTCCGGTCGCGCCGCCGCCGACGCGGGCCATGGCGCCGCGGCCGCCCGCCCCGCCACACGTTGCCGTCGCCGGCGCCCTGCGAGTGGACGCCACGTTCCGCGGCGGGGCTCCCAGCCGGAAGGGCGCCGCCAGTCTCGGCGGCGCGTCGCACCGACCGGTCCGCTTGGCGAGGCACGGCGCCGCGGCGATCGACGGCACGACGATGCGCGCGAGAGAGCCGCGCTAGCGGCGAGGAGCGAAGACCATGCGCACGAAAGTTGCATCCCTGCTTGCCGCGCCGACCGCGACGATGATCACGCTGCTCGCGGCCTGCGCCGTCGGGCCGAACTACAAGCGCCCGGCGGTGGCCCCGACGAGCGGCTACAGTCCCGTGCCGCTGCCCAAGTCGACCGCCGCGACACCGGGCATCGGGGGCGCCGCGCAAAGCTTCGTCGTTGGCCGCGACATCTCGGCGCAGTGGTGGACGCTGTTTCAATCGCCCGCGTTGAACGCGCTGGTCGAGCGAGCCTTCGCCGCCAATCCGACGATTACCGCCGCGCGCGCAACCCTCGAGCAGGCCGAGGAGAACGTATACGCGCAGCGCGGCTTCTTCTTCCCGACGTTCCAGGGGAGCTACCAGGCGCAGCGCTCGAAGCTCTCGGGCAACACCGCCTCGTCCTCGGAGATCGGCGTGCAGGGGAACGGTCAGAACATCACCCAAAGCGGTCCCGCGCAGCCCGTCACCTACACGTTCCACACCGCCGCGCTCACCGTGGGCTACACGCCCGATGTGTTCGGCGGCAATCGCCGGCAGGTCGAATCGCTGCAAGCGGAGGCCGATGCGGCCCAATTCGAGCTGCAGGCGGCCTACCTGACGCTGGCCTCGAACGTCGTGGCGGCGGCGCTGCAGGAGGCGTCGACGCGGGCGCAGATCGGCGCGGTGCAGGCGATCATCGACGACAACCGGCGCTCGCTCGAGATTTTGCGCGGTCAGTTTCGTCTGGGCTACGTCATGCGGCTCGACGTGGCCGCGCAGGAGGCGGCGCTCGCGCAGGCGCAAGCGCAGCTCCCGCCGCTCGAGAAGCAGCTCGAGCAAACGCGTGATCTGCTGCGCGTGCTGGTCGGAAGCGCTCCGGATCGTGACGTGCCGGAGACCTTCGCGCTGAGCGAGCTGCACCTCCCGCAGGAACTGCCGCTCTCGCTCCCCTCGAGGCTCATCGAGCAGCGCCCCGATGTTCGCGCGGCCGAGGAGCAAGTCCACGCCGCGAGCGCCCAGATCGGTGTGGCGGTCGCCAACCGGCTGCCGCAGTTCTCGCTCACCGGCGATCTGGGTGGCAACGCGACCCAGTTCGGTCAGATGTTCTGGGGCTCGGGGACGTTCTGGGACATCATCGGCAGCGTCTCCGAGACGATCTTCGACGGCGGTACGTTGCGCCACCGGCAGCGGGCGGCGGAGCAAGGCCTGGTCCAGGCGGCGGCGCAATATCGCAGCACCGTGCTCGCGGCGTTCCAGAACGTCGCGGACACCTTGCATGCGCTCTACTCGGATGCCGATGCGCTCAAGACCGCCTACGCCGCGGAGCGGGCCGCGCACGTCACGCTCGATCTGACCCAGAAGCAGCTCCAGGCCGGCTACATCAACGTCCTCTCGCTGCTGAGCGCCGAGCAGGGCTATCAGCAAGCCGAGATCGCGCTCGTGCAAGCCCAGGCGAGCCGCTTCGGCGACACGGCGGCGCTCTTCCAGGCCCTCGGCGGGGGCTGGTGGAATCGCGCGACGATCACGTCCGCGACTCAGCCGGCGCGACCCTGAATTTGCGGCCGCTCAGGCGAAGGGAGACACGCCGATCCAGCGCGCGTGCAGCCAGAAGGCGAATACCGCCCAGAGCGCAACACCGACGACCACGGCGATCGCATCGCCGGCCAACGTCCCCGGCGGGTATACCGTACCGAGCCTGCGGTCGCGACGGCGGGAGACGATGAAGTCGGCGATCGCCCACAGCAGAAAGGCTCCGAAGAGGATCACGTCGCAGAGCATGCCGGTCGCGAGCAGGTGACCGAAGGCCCAGGCCTTCACCCCCGCCACCATCGGATGTCCGACGCCGGACTTGAAATGATTGCGTGGCACGTAGGCCGCGGTGACCAGCACGAAGGCGATCAGGGTGAAGAGCGCATTCAAATGGCGCAGCGCGAGCGGCGGCACATAGAGCACGACCGGATGTTGGCGCGCGAGGCCGAAGCCCCAGATGAGGAGCACGAATCCGGCGATGGACACGACGGCATAGAGCCCCTTCCAGGGGCCGGGACCGAGCCGCTCGATGGTTCGGGCGCGCCAGGGGTCGGCGAAGATGCGCACGGAGTGTGCTCCGAGAAAGAGCACCAATCCGAGGATCAAGACGAGCATGGTTCGCGGCGTTCAGTCGTTGCGGGAGGCATTCTGCACCGCTCGCGACCCCACGAGGACGGCGAGCAGTGCGAGCAACGATAGCGCATCCATCTGCCCTCCACCACCGAATCCATGGCCGCTCGCCGCGGCCATCACGGTCAGCTTCACCGAGCTGGTGGCGCTTCCGCCCGCGCCGCTGCACTCGAGCGTATAGGTCGCCGTTCCCGCGGCGCTCGGTGTCACGGTCGAGGAGCCACTCGCAAGCTGAGTGCCGCTCCAGCTCCCCGAGGCCGTGCAGCCGGTCGTGCTGATGGATGACCACGTGAGCGTCGCGCTCTGCCCCGCGGTGACGGAGGTCGGACTCACGGATAGCGCGGGCGGCGCCGGAGGCAGCAGGGCGAGCGCGGCGTCGGCCTGGATGAATCCGTCACCGCTGTCGTAGTTGTAACCGACCGACTGCTCCATCTGCAGCGCGCTCTGCTCGAGGGCCCCGATGATCTCCGTCGCCGTGACGGCGGAGTTCGCCTGCCACAGCAAGGCGGCCGCGGCGGCCGCGTGAGGCGTTGCGGCGGATGTGCCGAAGAAGTTCGGATAGGACGCATCGTTCTGGCACTGCGTGATCGAGGTCGGCAGCAGACCGCTCGAGGAGATGCCGGCGGACTTCAGGGTGAAGCCGAGGAAGGTATCGTTGATGCCATCCGGTGCGACGAACTGCGGCTTCGATCGAACGACTGCCGGGACCATGGAGCTGCCGGAGGTGTCGAAGAGGATCGGATCGCCCCCGGCGGATGAGAAGCTTTCGAGCTGCGCCGGAGAGGTGCCGCATTGCGGCGTCTCGAAATACCATGCGGCTGCGACCGCCGCGGCGCCCGCGGCGCCCGGATGCCCCTGGATGGTCGGACTTTGCGTGTCGAACTGATTGATGGCCACGGCGGCCCCATCGCCTCCGAGCAGAAACTTGATGCGGCCGGGTGCTTGGCCGCTTACGAGAGCGATGGAGATGTCGAGCGTCTCTGCGGAGGAGTTCGTGCTCGAGTCCGCCGGATTGCCGACGATGAGAATCAGCACCGGGTCGCCGCCCAGCGCGTTGGCTCCGGAGCAGCTGGCCGCCTCTCCGGAGTCGTCGATGATCGGGTCGCTCCCCGAGTCGCTCGTCACGCAAAGGTTGAGCTGGTTCGCGGCGCCGGGGCTCCCGGGCGCACCGGTGACGTAGGGCTGATCCCACTCAACGATCAGCGAGACGAATTCGCCGGGCATCAGCGCCGGGATCGTGAGCGGCAGGGACGTCGAGGTCGTTTGTCCCGAGGTGTCGAAATTGAGCAGCGACTGCGCGCCGCTCGCGACGAAGGAAGGTGCGGTGTTCTCGTACGAGAAGCGCGCATCGTTTCCGGCCGCCGAGAAATACGCAACGCCGTCGGCGGCCACTTGGTCCACCGCCTGGGCCACGACACCGTCCTGAAAGAACGGCTCATCGAGGTAGCCCACGTCATCGGCGATGATCTTGGCGCCACCGTGCTCGAGCGCGATGATGCCGTTCGCAAAGTCGGCCTCGCTGTCCTCCGCCGTATAGAAGGCCAGCTGCGCGCCCGGCGCCACGGCATGCACGATCTGCAGCATCGCCCGCCCCTCGTCGCCGAACGGCAGCTGGTCCGGCTGTCCGTAGCTCATGCACGTCGCCTCCTTCAAGACGTTCACGTTCGAGGGCAGCGCTCCGCTTGCGACGTCCGAGGCGTAATCGGCCGTGAAGCCGTTCGATGCATAACCGCTCGGGCCCGAGGCCTGAACGCCGTCGTCGGCGTAGACCTGATAGCAGTTGAAGCTGTCCGAGAGGACCCCGACCGTGATGCCGGCGCCCGTCAACGCGGGGTAGGCGCTGCGCACCGCGCTGGTCTGCTGCGCGAAGTCCCCCTGGGTGGCCACCGCGCCGGCACGCGTGCGGGGCATCGAGGCACGCACGAGCCGCAGCTGCGCGAGCCCGCCCGCGCTTGCGATCTGATCCACGGGCAGCCAGCCGCCCACATCGTTCGAGAAGACGGCGCCGTCGCGCAAGCCCAGGCTCTGCAATGCCGTGAGCAGATCGCGCGGATCGCCTGCGGCAACCGCGTCGATCAGCACGTCCGGCGTTGCGAACGGCGTCGCAAGGCTGAAGCGTGCCGCGGGATTGAGCGCGTGCAGTCGCGCGAGCGAGCGATCCGCCGGGACGGTGGAATAGTGCCGCGCAATCGCCGCGAGCGCTCCGTCGAGTCTCGCGCTGCCTGCGAGGCTCGTCGCCGTTCGCGGGCGCGCCCCGAACACCGCGAGGCGCGCGGCGGCAGGGCCCGCGGCAGGCGGTCCGACCGCCGCATGAGACCGAAGCGATGCCACGGCGCAGAGGGCAATCACGCCCCACCGGGGCCGATGCGCAGTCATATGTCCCCCGAGATCGATCGAGAGCCTCCAGCGCGACGTTAGAGGAGCCCCGCACCGGGCGGCAACGTTCGCGGGCGCGCGTTGTGACGCACACCACCCTGTCGCTTGGGACCTACGGTTTTCGGTCGGCGGCGATCTGCAGCACGTTGTTGCGGCGATCCTTGTCCGGAAGCACCTTGTCGGGGTCCACCGTGACGGTCGTGACGGGCTGCGTGCTGTCGAGGGGGATGTCGATGCTCGTCTGCTGGATCCACGTCTCCGCGGGGAGGCGAATGCGCCGGTGAGTGCCGTCGGAGAAATCGACCTGGACGACGGCCGGCAGGACGAGCGGATCGAGATTGGCGATCGTGATCACCGCACCCTTGCGCCAGTCCCCGTCGATCGGGCGCGCGCCCTTCACGGCGAGATCGAGCGTCCAGTTGTGCAGGTACCAGCCGCGCCAGAACCAGGAGAGATCCTCGCCCCCGGCGCTGTCCATCGCGCGAAAGAAATCCGAGGGCGTCGGGTGGCGATAGGACCAGTCGCGGATGAACTTGCGGAACGCCCAGTCGAAGCGGTCGGGGCCGAGGATCTGCTCGCGCAACAGAATGAGACCGAGGGCAGATTTGAAATACGTGAGCGGATGCCGATAGCGCTCACGTACCTGGTCGGCACGGGTGAGCATGACGGGCGCCTCGGGATCCTCGAGCAAGGGCAGGATCTCCTCGACCGGATTGCCTCCGCCGGGGGCGTACTCCGCGTCGCGCTTCGGTCCGTACACGCCGTGCTCGAAGTCGTCGGACTCGTAGACATCGATGAACGTGTTGAACCCCTCGTCCATCCACTGGTGGCGTCGCTCGTTGAAGCCGACGACCATGGGAAACCACGTATGGCCGATCTCGTGCGCCGTGATCCAGAACAGGGTCTTGCCCGTATCCCGGTAGTCGTCGAACACGATCGCCGGATACTCCATCCCCCCGACGGGGCCGCCGACCGCGACCGCCGCCGGGTACGGATAGATCGACCAGCGCCGCGAGAAATTCTCGACGGAATCCTGCAAATACTCCGTCGCGCGTCCCCAGGACTGCGCGCCGGCGCTCTCAACCGGATAGAACGACATGGCGATGGAGGCTTTGCCATCCGGGAGCTTGATGCGAGCGGCGTCCCAGATGAACGCCCGCGAGGCGGCGAAGGAGGCATCGCGGGCGTTGCGGATTCGATAGTGCCATGTGAGCGTGCCCTTGCGGGTCGGACGGCTGCGCGGATCGGAAATCTCATCCGCGGTGCGGATCATCACCGTCCGGTCGCTCTCACGCGCTTGCTCGAGCCGCTCGAGCTCGAGCGCGGTGAGCACCTCGCGCGGGTTCTGCAATTCGCCGGAGCCCGCGACGAGCATGTCCCACGGGACCGTCACGTAATAGTCGAAATCGCCGTACTCGAGATAGAACTCGCTCCCGAGGTAGGGCAGCGTGTCCCAGCCGCGCAGATCGTCGTAGACCGCCATGCGGGGGTACCACTGGGCGATGTCGAAGATCTCTCCATTCCGCGTGGGTATGTGTCCGGTGCGGCCCCCGAATGCGCCGGGCACCGTGTAGTGATAGCGGATGAGAATGTCGAGCTTACCGCCGTGCGGTGCGAGCGGTCGGGGCAGCCGGATTTGCATGCGCGTGTCGGAGACGACGTAGTGCGCCTGCGCGATGCCGCCGCGATCGCGCACCGCGACCGATTCGAGCACGTAGCCCTCCGTCGACGGTGCCCTTCCGGTCGGCGCCCCGCGCCGCCGGCTGTTGACGAATCGCGCGCGCGCATCCGGACGGTACATGTTCTGATCGAGCTGGATCCAAAGACCATCGAGCGGCTCGGGGCTCGAGTTGGTATAGGTGATCGTCTCGTCGGCCGCGAGCCGGGCGCTCGCCGGGTCGAGGCTCGCACGAATCGAGTAGTCGGCGCGGTTCTGCCAGTACTCCGGGCCGGGCGTGCCGTTTGCGGCCCGGTACGCATTGACGGGGTCGGGCAACGTCAACGGCGCGAACGTCACGCGCGGATCGTACGCAGGCGTCGCTGCCGTCGGGGCGGGCGGCGGGGAAGCGGAGTGTTCGGCCTGCGTGGGCGAATGGCACGCCGCGCAGACGAGCAACGCGGCCGGCACGAGGAGCCGGCTGCCCCTGCGGATCAGATGCCGTGATCTCTGGGAGCGCATGATGTCGTCAGTGCGGATGATACGTGCTCTCGGTGTGGCCGAGCAGCTGGGAGGGATAGAAATACACTTTCCGCAGGTTCCCGTCCGCATAGCGCTGCGCCTGATCGTCGAAGTGCCTCGATCGCGGATCCCCGCTTTCCCCGCCGGTCGAGACCGCGCGCGCAGAGACGGTGCGCCCGAATTCGACGACCGCGACGAAGCTGTTGCCGCTCGTGCCGTAGTACTTCTTCGTCCCCTCGTAGCGGCGCGCGGCGAAGGAGGCGAGCGACCCCCAGCGTGAGCCGGTGAAGGGAATCGGGATGCTCGGCCCGGCATCCGTGAAGGTCGGTGCGATGTCGTCGTTCAGGCGTTGAAATCGATTGAACTCGCCCCACGGCACCTGCCATCGCCCGAAGTCGTGCTGCAGCCGGCGGCAAACGGCCGCCAGGGCCAGAACCTTCTGCGCGGGCGTCGTACGCGCGGCGATCTCGTCGTACGGGGAGATGGCCGCCTGCTTCGCCTGCGCCTCGACCTGGCTCCAGAGCCCATCGCCCCACAAGACGGCCAGCGTGGTCGCGACGGAGGCCGCTGACCAGCGCTCGTCCCAGGCTCGAAGCCGCGCGACCGGGCCGGCGAGCTCGCGCCGCGCGGCGCTCGCCGCGGGCAGGCCGTCGTAGGCGGCGAGCAGCGTCGGCACCAATCGAGCGAGCGCCGGAAGGTAGGCGTCGAACGCCGCCGCCTGGAGCGAGGCGAGCGTGAAGTCCTTGCGATCTTTGAGCAGCAGCGTGGCGTGAATGCCCCTGGGGTTCTCCCCGGCCGTATCCATGTAGCGCGGAAAGCGCTCGCGCTTCGGACTGTTCGCACCGGCCGCCGAGTACGGCCAGTCGTTCGTGTTCATGATCCAGCCGTTCGGTGGATTCAACACGTGCGGCAGCTCCTCGAGCGTATGCAGGCCCTTCCAATCGGTTGCGGGATCGGCGCCGTCCACGGGATGGGTGTAGTCGAAACGATCGTCGCGCCGCGGGATGAACTGGGGATGCAGGTAGGCGATGTCCCCATCGGCATCGGCGAATACCGTGTTGTTCGAGGAGTTGGCCTGAAGCTGCATGACCTTCATGAACGAGGCGTAGTCGCGCGCCTTCGTGAGGAGGTATGACTGGCTGAGTGCTTCCACGGGTCTGTGCATCAGCGCGATGCTCACCCACCGCCCGCCGAGCTGCTCGACGATCGGGCCATGATGCGTCCGGTACACCGTGAAGGTCTTCACGGCGAGATGTCCGGCGCGGGTGCGGTAGGAGACAGAGATCCTCGAGACGCCCACCGGCCGCAGCTCGCGGCCGTATCGATAGTAGAGATGTCCGTGTCGCTCGCGGATGGTCTCGAGAAAGAAATCGACGTTGTCCACGCCGCTCGAGGTGTGCATCCAGCCGATCCGGTCGTTGAATCCCTGGTAGATGAAGAACTGCCCCCACGTGACGGCACCGTAGGCGTCGAGACCCTCATCGCTCGACATCTGCAGCTCCGAGCGAAAGAAGAACGAGGTGTGCGGATTGATGAGCAGCAAGGCGTGGTGGTCGGCCGTGTTGGACGGGGCGAGGGCAATGCCGTTCGAGCCGCCGGGCTCGACGGGCGGTTCCTGCCGCGCATCGGCCACGGGTGCGGCGCGGGTGCCGTAGAAAGCCTGCAGCGGACCCAAACGCGCACGCTCGATGTCGCCACCGATGCTGCCTTCGCTGAAGCTGAGCGCCATCCACGGCTCGAAGCGGCGCAGCACGCGCGGCACGACGGCCGGGTGCGTGTGTAGATAGAAATTGAGTCCGTCCGCCCAGGCATTCATGAGGCGGCGCAGCCATGCGGGACTGGCTGCGTATCGTGCTTGAAGCTCCACGGGATCCGCGAACAGCCTGGCTCTCAAGTCCGCGTAGATGTCCTTCTCTCCCTCGGCCTCCGAGAGTCGGCCGAGCGCGGTGAGGTAGTTGGTCTCCACCCGGTTGAAATCGTCTTCAGCCTGCGCGTAGGTCATGCCGAACACGGCGTCGGCGTCGGTCCTCCCGTGGATGTGCGCAATGCCCCAGTCGTCGCGCACGATGGTGGTGTCACGCGCCTCGATCCGCCATCGGCCCGCCTCGTCCGCCGCATCGCCGCTCGAGGGCGCCGACGGTGACGCGAACGCTCCGCCGCCGGGCGCGATGAGGAGGCCCAGGATCACGCACAGGGCGCGGCATTTCGTGTTCATGGTGATTATTGTCGTCGAAACGGGATGCGGGATGCGGGATGCGGATGAGGGTGAGCGGGTGGAGGGTTCAGACCGACGGTAGAAATGCGAATCATTATCATTTATATTCGGTATACGATGGCGATCCGGCGAACGAAAAGCATGGAGAGAACCACGATCGGGGCGGTGGCCTGCACCGCTTGCGCCGCCTCGCTCCTCGGCGCTGGCACGGCACACGCGGATGGGCAGCCGCTCACGGCGAACCCCCCGGACGACGTGGACCTGGATGATCAGCTCCAGCAGGTCACGGTCACGGGGCTGAGGCCGCTCGTGCAGAACAAGCTCCCCGGGGATGTCCAGAACGTCCCGCAGACGGTCAGCATCGTGACCGAGCAGCTCATGGAGGCGCAAGCGGACACGCGCCTGGAAGCGGCCCTCCAGAACGTCCCGGGCATCACGCTCAATGCCGGCGAGGGCGCCGCACGCGGCGATACCGTCAACATTCGCGGCTTCTCCGCCTTCAACGACTTCTTCCTCGACGGCATTCGTGATGCCGCCGTGTACACCCGCGACAGCTTCGATCTGCAATCGGTGGAGGTCGTCAAGGGCCCCTCGGCCGTTTTGTTCGGACGCGGCTCGACGGGGGGCGCCATCAATCAAGTGACGAAGGCACCACTCCTCGATCCGCTCGATGTGGTGACGGCGGATTTCGGCACGAACGACCTGCTCCGCAGTACGGGCGATGTGAACGTACCGTTCTCGGCCGACGATGCGGTGCGCATCAACGCCATGGGTGAGTCCTCCTCGGTGGCGGATCGCGATTTCGTCAAGAATCGCCGCTGGGGGCTCGCGCCCGCGCTCTCCTTCGGCATCGGCACGCCGGACACGCTCACCTTCGCCTACCTGCACCAGCAGGAGGACGACGTGCCCGACACGGGGCTACCGTTCGTCTACGGGCGGGTCGCACCGGTCCCAAGCGACACCAATTACGGTCTGGCGACCGACCGCACGTCGTCCAAGGTCGACATCGCGACCGCGCTCTACAAGCACGACTTCAGCTCGGGCCTCTCGCTCTCCAATAGCCTGCGCTATGCACACTACGAGTTCGACTATCGGTTCACCGCGCCGAATTTCGGCAGCATCGCCGACGGTGGACAGGGCCCGCCCGCGCCCGGCACGCCGTACGAGGACATCGTCGTCGGCCGCGACGCACCGGACAGCTCGGGCATTCAGACGAACATCGACGATCAGCTCGATCTCTCCGCCCGCTTCGATACCGGAGCCGTGACTCACGACCTCGTCGCCGGGATCGAGTACTCGCGCCAGACGTCCGATCTTGCCCGCTACCTGAATCCCTTCAACACCAGCAACAATTGGATCCCCGAGACGCCGCTCCTCGATCCGGATCCGTACGAGGCGCTGCCCGGCATTGAGCCCGTGAGCTCCTACCAGGACACGACCGCATATGTGTACTCCGCGTATGTCACGGATACGATCGGGTTCAGTCCACACTGGGACCTGCTCGCCGGCGCACGCTACGACGAGTTCACGGCGGCCTACGATCAGCTCACGCTCTCGAGCGACACGCTACTCGCCCTCGGGCACCTCGATCGTCTCGGAAGTCCGCGCGCGGCGCTCGAGTTCAAACCGACCGGCGATCAAACCTATTACCTCTTCTACGGCACCTCGTTCGACCCGTCCGCCGAGGCGCTGTCGCTCTCGACCAAGACGGCGGACCTCGGTCCGGAGAAGGCGAAGACCTTCGAGGCGGGTGCCAAGGCGACGGTCGGCACCGTGCTGCTCACCGGCGCGGTGTTTCAAACCGAGGTGGACAACGCGCAGACGAACGACCCCGAGAATCCGGACGTGACGCTGCTCGAGGGCAACCAGCGTGTCGACGGCGTCGAGCTCGGTGCCACCGGCCGCCTGACCGAGCACTGGGAGATCACGACGGGCTACACGTATCTCGACGGCCGCACCCTCGCCTCGGGCACGGCCGCCGATGTGGGCAAGGCCTTGCCGAACGTGGCGCGCGATGAAATCAACCTCTGGACGGAGTACGAGCTCTCGCGCCGCTGGGAGCTCGGCGTCGGGGGAAACTGGTTCGCTCATCGCTACGCCGATGGCGCCGAGATGGCCTACCTCCCGGGATACACGGTCCTCAACGCCATGGCATCCTACCGCCCAACGCAGAGCGTGACGCTGCAGCTGAACGCGTTCAATCTGCTGAACAAGCTCTATTACCTGTCGCCTTATTACACCAGCGCGGCGGAAAACCACGTCCTTCCCGGTCCGGGCCGCAGCGCCTCGCTCACGATCCGCTGGGCGCCCTGAAAGAGCCGTGGTCGTCCGGATCGCAAGCGTTCTGTCCTGCGATGAGCTCGCCGCGATCCGGCGACGGCTCGAGCGCGCGGCCTGGGTGGACGGCCGGCTCACCGCCGGCCATCAGTCGGCGCAAGTGAAAGAGAATCTGCAACTGCCGCAGAGCGATCCGGTCGCGCGCGAAGCGGGCGAGCTCGTCATGCGTGCCCTGGAGCGCACGGCACTCTTCGTGAGCGCGGCCCTGCCCCGCCACCTCTACCCGCCGCTGTTCAACCGCTACGAGGCGGGAATGGCGTTCGGCAACCACATCGATAATGCGCTGCGGCAGATCCCCGGCACGGCGTATCGGCTGCGCACCGACCTCTCGGCGACGCTGTTCCTCAGCGCGCCCCACGAATACGACGGCGGCGAGCTCTCCATCGAGGACACCTACGGGGCGCATGCCGTGAAGCTCGAGGCGGGCGACCTCGTGCTGTACCCGGCGAGCAGCGTGCATCGCGTGGAGCCGGTGACGCGCGGTGCGCGCCTCGCGGTCTTCTTCTGGGTTCAAAGCCTGGTGCGCGACGACGGCGCGCGGTGCCTGCTCTTCGACCTCGACACCACCATTCGCCAGCTGACCGCGAAGGGCGCCGATCGCGAGAGCCTCGTGCGGCTCACGGCCTGCTACCACAATCTGCTGCGGCGGTGGGCCGAACTCTAATATGAGCCTCGGGATCGGGCATCCTGCGCCCACATGAGCTTGACGCGCACGCAACTCGCGCGGGCGGCGGCGCTCGAAGAGCGTCAGCTGAGATTGCGTCGCCTGCATCGCATGAGCGATCGGGAGCTGCGCGCGCTCCTCACGGGCGATCCCGCCGAGGCGGCCGCCTGGGTGCGCAGCGCCGCCGAGCACGGCATCGTGGCCGCGCAGCTGCGCCTCGGCAGACTGCTGCTCGAGGGGCGCGGCGTGCCGCGCGATGAGCGCGAAGCCTTCACGTGGTTCGCGCGCGCCGCCGATCGAGGCGATGCCGAGGCGTTGAACATGGCCGGCCGCTGTCACGAGAACGGTTGGGGAGTGCCGGTCGATCTCTCGCTCGCCGCCGCCTGCTATCGACGCTCGGCCGCCGCCGGCTACGACTGGGGTGAATACAACCTCGCCAACATGCTGTTCGACGGGCGGGGTGCCGCGCGCGATCGGCGGCAGGCGCTCTACTGGTATCTGCGCGCCGCCCGCCAGGGTCACGGGCGGGCGATGAATCTGATCGGTCGCTGCCTCGAGGAAGGTTGGGGCTGTCCGCGGAGCCTGTCCGAGGCCGCTTACTGGTACCGCCGATCGGCCGAGGCCGGATACTTTCGCGGGCAATTCAACCACGCCTCCGTGCTCGCCGAGCAGGGACACACCGCGCTCGCGGCGGAGTGGTTCCGCAAGGCCGCGGCCGGCGGCAACGACGCCATCCGCCGTGCGAGCGCAGGGGCTCTCCACATGATCGGAGCCTGATATCCTCGGCTCGCCCCGATTCGACCGGGAGGGCCCGCGTGCTCAGGCTGGTATGCTCGCTCCTTGGCCTGCTGTGTCCCGTGACGGTGCTCGCCACGGCAGGCGGCGTGCGCATCGTCGCGGCCGAGAATTTCTACGGTGACATCGCCTCGCAGCTCGCCGGCCCGCACGCTCGCGTGGCGAGCGTGCTGCGCAATCCGGACGCCGACCCGCATCTGTTCGAGACGGATGTCGCAACGGCCCGCGCCGTCGCGGAAGCGGATCTCGTCATCTACAACGGCCTGAATTACGACGTGTGGATGGTCCGCTTGCTCGCGGGCACGCGAGCGCCGCACCGCCGCGTGCTCGAGGCGGCCTCGGTTCTGCGCCAGCCCCCGGCCGACGGCAATCCGCACATCTGGTACGACCTCGACGCCGTAGAGGCGCTCGCGCGCGCCATCGCCGGCGAGCTGCAGCAGATCGACCCCGCGCAGGAGGCGTCGTATGCGGCGCGACTGAGGAGGTTCAGCGCGTCACTCCGCCCCCTGCGCGCCGAGATCGCGCGCCTGCGCGCCCGCTATGCCGGAACGCCCGTCGCCGCCACGGAGCCCGTCGCGAACGACCTCGCGGCGGCCCTCGGGCTTCAGATGCGCGAGCGGCGCTTTCAGCTCGCGGAGATGAACGCCACCGAGCCGAGCGCGAGCGACACGGCCGCCTTCGAGCGGGCGCTCAAGATGCGCAGCGTCCGCGTGCTGATCTACAACCGGCAGGTGACGGGCGGTGCCGTGACGCGGCTGCTGCGGATCGCGCGCGCCGCGGGCGTCCCCGTCGTCGGTGTGACCGAGACCGAGCCCGCCGGGCTCGACTACCAGCACTGGATGCTCGGTCAATTGCGAGCGCTCGAGGGAGCGCTCTCCGGATCGCGGTCTTGAGCGCGGTCGAGCTGTCGGGCGTGCGCCTCGTGAGGAGCGGCCGGTGTGTTCTCGACCAGGTCGAGCTCAGCGTACGCGAGGGTGAGTTCGTCGGCGTGCTCGGGCCCAACGGCTCGGGCAAGACGACGCTCATGCGCGCGATGCTCGGGCTGGTGAGTCCGGCCGCCGGCCGCATCCGCGTGCTCGGCCAGTCCGTGGTGCGGGGGAACGCCGCCGTCGGCTACATGCCTCAAGTGCGCAGCCTGACCGCGAGCCGCCACCTGAGCGGCTGGAGCTTCGTTGCGAGTGCGGCGGAGGGTCATCGCTGGGGCCTGCCCACCTTAAGTGCCGCCGCGCGAGGGGACGTGGACCGCGCGCTCGAGCGCGTAGGCGCGCAGGCGCTCGCGCAACGGATGCTGGCGGAGCTCTCGGGCGGTGAGCGCCAGCGGCTGCTGCTCGCCGAGGCGCTGCTCGGACGGCCGAGGCTGCTGCTGCTCGATGAGCCGCTCATCAGCCTCGACCCGACTCATCAGCGCGGCGTGGTCGAGCTCGTGAAGCAAATCCAGCGCGAGCTCGGGATCACGGTGCTGTTCAGCGCGCACGAGCTCAATCCGCTGCTCGACGCGATCGATCGCGTGCTCTACCTCGGCAACGGACGGGCGGCACTCGGCACGGTGGACGAGATCATCACGGGTCCTGCGCTCTCGCGCCTGTATGGCTCCGAGATCGAGGTGCTGCGCCACCACGGCCGCATCTTCGTGCTGTCCGGCGGCGCCGAGCTCGAGCGTGACGAGCATCGCCACCATGCTTGAGTATGACTTCATGCGGAACGCGTTTTACGCCGCCGCGCTCGTCGCCGTGGTGGCCGCGTGCGCCGGCTACTTCCTCGTGCTGCGCGGCCAGGCCTTCGCCGGACACGCGCTCGCGCACGTGGGGTTCGCCGGCGCCACGGGCGCGGCGCTGCTCGGGGTTTCCCCGCTCTGGGGATTTCTCGCGAGCACGCTCACCGGCGGTGTTGGCATGGGTCTGCTCGGGGAGCAGCTGGAGGGTCGTGACGTCGCGATCGGCATCGTCCTCGCCCTCTCGCTCGGACTCGGCCTTTTGTTCCTGCACTTCTTCACGTCCTACGCCGCGCAGGCGACGACGCTGCTCTTCGGCAACTTGCTCGGCATCGACCCGAGGACCCTCGGCCTGCTTGCCGCGCTCGCGGCGCTGAGCCTCGCGGCGCTGGCGCTCATCTCGCGCCCGCTGCTGTTCGCAACGCTCCAACCGGAGCTCGCCGAGGCGAAAGGCGTGCCGCTGCGTCTCACCTCGGTCCTGTTCCTCGCCGTCGTCGCCGTGGCCACGGCCGAGAGCGCGCAGATCGTCGGCGTGCTCCTCGTGTTCGCGCTGATGATTGCGCCGCCGGCGGCGGCCCACCATCTGACGAGCCGCGTGGGCCCCGGCGTGCTGCTCGCCGTGGCGCTCGCGCTCGCCGATGCCTGGGGCGGGCTGACGCTCGCCTATTACACGGACTGGCCGAGCAGCTTCTGGATCACGGCGCTCGGCAGCCTCACGTACCTCATCGCGGCCCTATGCGATCGATAGCGCTCGCGGACCGCCCGCGATCAGGAATGCCCGTGTCGGTGATGCAAATCGGGGTAATGCGGGTGGCGGTGCGTGAGCGGCTCGTGCCGATGCGCGTGCGAGTGCGGCTCGCCGGGCGGATCGCCGGGCTCGTGCACATGCTGGTGATGCGCGTCGTGAACGTGCCGGTGCGCGTGCTCGAGCGGCTCGTGCCGATGCGGGTGCTCATGCCGCTCGCGCAGATGCAGGTACAAGCCGATGCCCATCAGAGCGCCGGCGCCGAGCAGCCGTCCCGTGAGCGGCTCGGAGAGCATGACGACGGCGAGCAGCGACCCGATGAAGGGCGCGGTCGAGAAATAGGCTGCCGTGCGCGCCGCTCCGAGGTGGCGCAGCCCGAGAACGTACAGCACGAGGCTCACGCCGTAACCGAGAAAGCCGACGACCCCCGCGAGCGCGAGCGTTGCGGGAGCGGGCACTCGAGCGTGCGCGGCGAGCGCCAGCAGAACATTGGCCGTTCCCGCAACGAGACCCTTGATGGCGGCAATCTGCACCGGGTCCGCCGTGGCGAGCGGCCGCGTGAGATTGTTATCCGCGCCCCAGCACAGGCATGCCGCGGCAATGAGGAGCGCACCGGCGCCCCCGCGCGTCGCGCCGCTCTGGAAGGCGAGGAGCGCGGCGCCCGCCAGGATCGCCAACGCACCCGCGAGGAGCCGCCGGTCGACATTCTCGCGAAAGACGACCCATGCGATGCCCATCGTCGCGAGCCCTTCGAGATTTTGCAAAAGCGCGGCGGAGGTGGCGGGCGTGCGCTCGAGACCGAGCATCAGGAGCCACGGCGCAACCACCCCCCCGAGGAGCACGGCGAGCCCGAGGAGTGGGAGATCCGCGCGGCGCAGCCGCGCCTCGCGCGCCCCGCCGGTCATCGAGCCGAGCGCATGGCGACCGAGCAGCACGAGCGCGAGTCCGAGCCCGGACCCGAGATAGAACAGGCCCGCCAGCAGCTGCGGCGTGAGACCCTGGGTCAGGAGCCGCTTGGCGAGCGGAGTGCTCGCCCCGAACAGAATCGCCGAGGCGGTCGCGAATGCGGCGCCCGGCCAGGGGCCGGAGCGGCCGAGTGGGCGTGCGGATCGCTCTACCACGAAAACGCTCTCGAGGCGGTGGAGGACGAGGGAAAGCGCCCATCCCGCCGTATAACGAGGAATGGGTTGCAGGAATGCCCCCGCGGAGCGGTACACGCCGCCGAGGTACACCGGCGGGCGCGGTCCCGCCGGTAGCTTATTCGATGCTCGAGCTCGTGAGGCACCTTCTGAGACCTGAACGCGCAGGCTTGCGCCGCTCCATCGCGGGGATCTACGCCCTGCTCTTCCTGCTCAATCTCGCGGCGTGGATGTGGGCGTGGCTGATCTTTCGCCGTCAGCCGCTGCTGCTCGGCACGGCGCTGCTCGCGTACGGGTTCGGACTGCGGCATGCCGTGGACGCGGATCACATCGCCGCGATCGACAACGTCACGCGCAAGCTCATGCAGGAAGGCAAGCGTCCTGCGACCGTGGGATTCTTCTTCGCGATGGGCCATTCGACGGTCGTGATCCTCGCGGCCGCGGGCATCGCCGCCACGGCCACCGCGCTCGCCTCGCATTTCCAGCAGGCGCGCGTGATCGGTGGCTTGATCGGCACGTCCGTGTCGTCGGTCTTCCTGCTCGTCATCGCCGCGATGAACCTGATGATATTCCTCTCCGTGTGGAGGACGTTCCGCCACGTTCGCCGCGGCGGCACGTATGTGGCGGAGGATCTCGACCTGCTGCTCAACCAGCGTGGCTTTGCCGCCCGACTGTTTCGCCCGCTGTTCCGCCTCATCCGGCGCAGCTGGCACATGTTTCCGCTCGGCTTTCTGTTCGGGCTGGGCTTCGACACCGCGACCGAGGTGGCGCTCCTCGGCATCTCGGCCACCCAGGCCGCGAAAGGCACCTCGATCTGGGCGATCATGGTTTTTCCCTGCCTGTTCGCCGCCGGGATGTCGCTGATCGATACGACCGATGGTGTCCTCATGCTCGGGGCTTACGACTGGGCCTTCGTGAAGCCGATCCGCAAGCTGTTCTACAACATGACGATCACGCTGGTGTCGGTCATCGTCGCCGTCCTGATCGGCGGCATCGAGGCGCTCGGTCTGCTCGAGGACCAGCTGCAGCTGTCGGGGACGTTCTGGGACTGGGTCAATCGCTTGAACGGAAACTTCAACGGACTCGGCTTCGCCATCATCGGAATCTTCATCCTGACGTGGGCCGCCTCCGTCGCCATCTACCGGTACAAGGGCTACGAGCGGCTCGAAGTGCGCAGCTCCGGGGACTGAGTCTCATCGAACAGCAGCAGTCGTCCCGCGTTCCCGAGCCCGAGGAACGTCGACAGGTTGTGCAGCAGTGCCGCGATGATCGGCGCCTCGATCCCGAGCACGCCCGCGCCGGCGAGTACCGTGAGCCCGAACGTGAACCCCACGCCGATGGCGACGTTCACCGAGATGGTGCGTCGGCAGCGCCGGCTCAACCGGATGCAGGTGCCGAGGCGCCGCAAGTCGTTCGTCATGAGGGCCAGATCCGCGGACGCGAGCGCCACGTCGCCTGAGCCCTGGGCGCCCATCGCGACGCCGACGGCACCCGCGCGCAGCGCGAGCGTATCGTTGATGCCGTCGCCAACCACCATGGGTCTGTGGCCCAGACGGATCTCCTCCATCACGCGGTCCATTTTCTGCTCGGGCAGCATCTCGGCGTACACGTCGTTGACGCCGATCTCCTCCGCGACCTGCTGGGCGACGGCCAGTCGATCTCCCGTGAGCAGCACGAGGTGCTCGATGCCGAGCCCCTTCAAGTCCTGCACCGCCGCGGCGGCGCTGCTGCGCAGCTGATCGAAGAACAGCAACCAGCCGAGGAAGCGCCCATCGAGGCTGACGCCGGCGATGGGGCCGTTGTGGGCCGGAGCCGGCGTCACCGTCACCCCGAGGCGCTCGAAGAGATCGATTCGGCCGAGCGCCGCGAGCTTGCCGTCGTATTGGCCGGTCACGCCGAATCCACCGAGCTCGCGGGTGTCCTCGAGTGGCGGCCGCTCCTCTCGCGGGACGGCCGCGGCGACCGCACGGCTGAGCGGATGGTTGCTCGCCGACCCGAGGCTCGCACCCAGGCGCCGCAGCAGCTGCGCATCGACGCCCGGCGCCGGCCTCGCTTCCGCGAGGCGCAGCTGACCGGTCGTGATCGTTCCCGTCTTGTCGAACACGACCGACGACACGTCGGAGAGATGCTCGAGAAATGCCGAGCCCTTGATGAGGATGCCATGACGCGCCGCCACGGCGATGGCTGCGATGGCGGTCGCCGGCGCGGCGAGCACCAGCGCGCACGGGCAGGAGGCGACCAGCACCGCGAGCATCGCCGGGACATTCCCCGTGATGAGCCAGGTACCGGCTGCGACCATGAGCACGAGCGCCATGTACTGCCCCGCATAGCGGTCGAGCAGCCGGGTGACGGGCGGCTTGGCATTCTCCGCCTCGCGCATGAGCGCGATGATGCGCCCGACCGTGCTCTCGTCGCCGACGCGGGTCAGCTCCACCTGCAAGAGGCCGTCGATATTCATGGCGCCGGCGAGCGCCGCGTGTCCTTCCGACACCTCGACCGGAACCGATTCCCCGGTGAGCGATGCGAGATCGAAGCTCGATTGCCCGCGCCGCACGATGCCGTCGGCGGGCACACGCTCCCCCGCGCGCAGCTCGATGAGGTCGCCGACCCGCAGCTGATGGCTCTGGACCGTCTCGGTGCTGCCGTCCGGCAGCACGCGCCGACTGTCGACCTCCGTCAGGCGGGTGAGCGCGCGCACCGCCTCGTGCGAGCCGAGCATGCTGCGCTCCTCGAGGACGTGTCCGATCGTCATGACGATCGGCAGCAGCGCCGCGGTGAACAGGTCGCCCGTCGCCCACGCCGCGATCAGCGCAAGCGCCACGAGCCGATCCGTGATGCCGTGCAGGCTCGGATGGCGCAGGCTCGCCCACGCCTCGACGAACACGGGGATGGCGACGAGCGTGGCGGAGACCCCGGCCACGAGCTCGGCGACGCCCGCCTGCGCCGGGAGGAGCAGCCGCATCCCGGCCGCGACGACGAACAGGCATAACGCGGCGAGCGCAAGCGTCAGGCGCAGGCCGAGCACCAGGCGCTCGGCACGGTCGAGCAGCGCACCGGGCTGCCCGGTCGCCTCCGAGGCCTCTCCCCGAGGAGGCAGCGGCAGCAGGGCGTCGGGGCCGCAGCAGGACGCCTCGGGGGATGCGCTCGTTTCGGGGGCTACACTCATTTCGGCTTTCCAGGCATGACGAAGCGTACGCCGCTCTTGGGATCGATCAAGACCACCGAGCCCACGCGGTTCATGATCTCGGAGACCCCCGCACGGTACTCGCGCAGCAGCAGGCTGCGTCGCGTCTCGGGCGTCTCCTCGTGCGCGAGCGCGAGGATTTGCGCGGTATCGACGTTGGCGCGGCTCACGAGCTCCGCCGCCGTCGCCTGCGCGGCACTCAAGAGCGCGGCGCGCTCCTGCTCGGCGCCCTGCCGCCGTCGCTCGGCATCGGTGCGCGCCACCGCAACGCCGCGGTCCGCCGCCTGCGTCGCGAGCAGCACGGCATCGAACGCGGTCTTCGCCTCCGGGGGAAGCCACGGCGTCATGTCGATTCGCTCGATCTCGACGCCGAGCGGCGCGCCACGCGCGGCGAGGCCCTGGAGGCGCGCGTTCATCGAGGTGAGCAGCGAGCTGCGGACCTCGCTGCGCAGCGCGACGACGGCTTGATCCGCGCCCGGCACGCCGGCCGATTGCACGACGAGAAAGTCGTTCAAATTCCGGCCGGCCGTCACGTGCACGCTCGTCGTGCGGAACAACCGATCGAGCGCGGGCGCGACGTGCTCGCGCGCGAGCGCATACGCGATGGGATCGTCGATGCGATAGATCAAGGTCGTGTTGAGCAGCACGACGTTGCCGTCCCCGGTCAGGTAGGCCGCGACGTTCTGTGGAATCGATTGCTCCGGACCGAACGGCCCGACGAGGGCCTGGGACTTCTCGCTCGGCGCTTGCAAGGCCGACACTTCCTGGCTCAGCTGCCGATCGGGTCCCGGCAGCATCTCGACCTGCTCGATGGGTCGCGGCCAGGCGATGAGCAATCCGGCTTCCTGAGCCCGTACGATGCGCCCGAAGCGCAGCACGACGGCCTGGCTGTCCGAGGCGATCTCGCGCACGTTGCTCGTGAGCCAGAGCGCGAGCAGCAGCAGTCCGGCGGCGTACACCGCGCGAAACCCGATGGCCACCGACTGGGCGACCGGGCCGGGCGGCGCGGGTGGAGGAGGCCCGACGGGCGCCGCGGTCGACGGACGCGGTGAGCTCGAGACTTCGCTCACGGACCGGACTTCGCTCGCGCGAGCTGCCGGCTCTGACCCGAGGCCCGCTTGCCCGGCGTCGCCGAGCCGGTCGCCGGCGCGGCGCCCGTACCGGCGGGGCCGTCGACCAGAACCCGGAAGGGCGCCGCATCGGTACGCAGCACGACGCTCGCATTACGGCCGATCATGCGATTGAGCGCATCGAGCGAGCGCAGCGTGGTGTACAGGCCCGGGTCGCTCTGATAGGCCTTGGCGTAGACGCGCGCCGCGGCCTCAACGGCATCGGCCTCGGTGTGGGCCGCCTGCTCGCGCGCTCGCGCCACGGTCTCGCGCGCATCGCGTTCGGCGTCGGCACGGATGGCGGCGGCCTGGCGCAGCCCCTCGGCCGTCACTTCGACGGCAACGGTCTCGCGCTCGGCCCGCATGCGGGCGACCGTGGCCGCGAGTGTCTCATCGGGCAGCGTCATACGCTCGATGCCGACCTGACGCACCTCGATGCCGTACACCTCGAGCATGCGCGGGGCGATCTGCGCGCGCAGCTGCTGTTCGAAGGCATCGAGCTGCACCTTGCGCGCATCGACGTTGACGAGCTCGTTCAGCTCGAAATTGCTCGAGATGATGTGCATCGCCGCGCTGACGAAGCTCCTCAATTGACGCGCCGCCTCGTCCGGCTGGTTGCGCACGGAGCGCAGGAACTGGCGCACGCGCTGCGGGTCGCTCGGCACCTGCCAGGCGACGTAGGCCTGCACCAGCACGCGCAGCCCGTCGCGCGTGCCGACATCCTGCAGACCGGTCGAGGTGGTGCGCAGGCGCAAGTCGATCGGAATGCTGCTCTCGAAGGGCGCGGGCAGCTTCCAGGCGAGCCCGGGCTGCGTCACGACGCGGACCGGATTGCCAAAGCGGGTGATGACGCCGGCCTCGCCGGCCGGGACCATGACGATGCACGCCGCGGCAATCGCCGCGAGCAGGATGGCGGCGGCCACGCCGATGCGCAGCGCCGGTCCGGATGTGCGTCGAGCGTGTCGCGGGACGCCGTCGTTGGCGGGGTCGATGAACATGGGCGAGCGTCGGTGAGCCTCAATCCTCGGGCACGATCTCGGGGGTGATGGGCGGGGCGCTCGGCGGCGGCCCGTAGGTGGACGGTACGTCACCGCTCGCGGGAGCGCCGCCCGGAGCCGTGGGGCTGCCCGGCATGCTGGCGCCTTGCGAGCCCCGACCCGGCCCCGCCCCGAGGGTGCGCAGATCGAGGATCGGCCGCTGATCGGCGCTCAAGCGGTGATCGACGAGCGTGAGTTGGGCGTGCGCGAGCGCACCCTCCAGCGTGCGGAATGAGCGCTCGAGCAGAAACGGCAGCTTTCCCTCGAGGTACGCGCGGTGATCCGCGGCGAAACGATAGGCGTCGGCCTCCGCCGCATCGGTGATCTCGGTCGCATGCGCATCGGCCGCCGTCGTGAGCTGATGCGACTCCTGCAGGGCGACACCGGCTGCGCGCTTGGCGCGACCGCGCTCGTCGGCGATGCTCGCACTCGCATTGATCTCGGCCGCCTGCACGGCATGGTAAGCGGCGGCAGCGCCGGCGGGCGGATGAATCTCCTCGATGAGCACCGAGACGATATCGATCCCGGCGCCGCGGATGGCCGGGTCGGTCTGCAGCTCGGATCGCAGCTGCCCGGAAACATTCTCGCGCCGCGCGCCGAGCACGGCATCGAGCGTGCGCGAGTTGAAATAGCGCAGCACGAGGCGGCTCGCCGCTTCCTTGATGAGGGATTCGGGATCCGCGACCGTATAGACGGATTGCCGGGCGGCGGTGTCGGTGAGGCCCACACGATACAATACGTGGATCTCGGTGCTGACACTCTGAAAGCCCTGCTCGGCGGTGCCCGGGCTCGGCACGAGGTAGTGGGCTTGATCGGCGTGAGCGCTTTCCCATAGCCGGTTGAGGCTGAGCGGCGGGGTGGCTTCGGCCCCGATCGGCGCGGCATTTCCGGGAGATGATTCGTCAACACCGATGGGAACGGAGTGAATGGTGCCGTATTCGACGGAGCGCAGCCGGCCGAACGGCCAGGGTGCGAGCAGGTGAAGGCCCGGGCCGAGCACCGCGACGGGGGCGCCGAATCGCTCGTAGATGCCGCGATGCTCCAAGTCGATCAGCTTGACACCGGTGAGCAGCCAGCAAAACAGCGCCGTGCCGAGCAGGGCGGGAAGCGCGGCCGCGCTGAGAAAAGCGAGCGCCCAGCTGCGGGCAAAGTCGAGCCCCAGGTGTGCGCGCAGGACCGTCGCCGGAGCGCGCGGTCCGCCGGTGAGCACACCCGCCGCGATGCTCTCCACGACGGCCCGCGCCTCCGCGGCGGACGGTGCCGGCAGGAAAAGCCTCGCGAGCGCGCGCAGCGCCAGCTCCGCGGCGAGCAGCCCTGGAAGGCACGCGATGACGAGCTCAGGCCAGCGTACCCAGTGGAGTCCGGCGCCGCGGCCGAGCTCGATGCAGGCCCCGGTCGCGAGAACCAGGGTGGTGAGGAGCAGCAGCCGTCGCAGCGCCGGCGCTTCGGGCAGCTGCGCGGCCGGGAAGGCGTGCAGGGTTCGCTCGCACACGAGCGACACGAACGCGAGCGCGAAGGCGAACGCCGCGGCGATGTTGGCGCTCGTCGCCGATTGCGGCAGGCTCTGCCCGGGCCACAGGAGCCACGTCGCCAAGCCAACGAGGAGCGCCCCCGCCGGCACGATGAGCGCCTGTCCCTGCCGCGCCGCGACGCCCGGATCAAATGCGTCCGCCTGGACGGATTTCCAGAACCGCGCGTGCGTCAAAGAAAGCGTGGCGCAGAGCGCGGTGACGGAGACGAGCAGCGATGTCAGGGCGAGGCCCGCGAGGCCCCCGGCGATCGATTCCTGCGCGCAGGACCTCAACTGCGGCAGCACGCCTTCCGGCAGCAGCGCGGCAACGAGCGGAACGAGCACCACGAGGGCTCCGACACCGTAGAGCAGCGCGAGCTGCCGCACGAGGCGGTGCGACCGCGGGAAAACCGGCTCTGTCGACGTGGCCGAGCCTGGTTCGGGATTGTTCATACTTGCCCGGGAACGATTGGCATGCCGCGCGATACTAGCGCGACGGCGCTCGCGAGTCCCGCGCGCGGCCCGACGCGCCCTGCGGTGATGCGATGAGGATGGTGTCGCGGCACTGGAAACGGCAACTCGGCATCGCGGCGGCCATTATGCTCGTCGGCGCCGCGATCGCGGCTGAAACCGTGCGGCTGCAGCGCGTGCAGATCGAGTCTCGCCTGCTCGCCGAGCTGCCGGACGACACGGCGGCCGATCCGGTGCTCGTGCGCTTTGCCGTCTCGCAGGCGCGACCGCTCTTTGCGCAGCACTGCGCCCCGTGTCATGGGGCGAACATGCGCGGCAATCCTGCGCTCGGGGCGCCGGACCTGACCGACTCGGTCTGGCTCTACGGCGACGGGAGCGTCTACGAGATCGAACGCACGATCCTCTATGGCGTGCGCTCCGGCCGGAGCAAGACGCGCAACGTCACGGACATGCCGGCGTTCGGCCAGCGTGGCCTGTTGACCGACGGTCAGATCCGCGCGCTCGTGCAGTATCTGTTGAAGCTCGACGGCAGGCCTCATCAAGCGGAGGCGGCCGACGAAGGACGCGCGCTCTACTACGGCGCACCAAACTGCGGGGACTGCCACGGGTCCGATGCTCGCGGCGACTCCGATTACGGTGCCCCCGATCTCACGGTGAACGTCTGGAACAGCGGCGGCGATCCGCAATCGCTCTACGACAGCATTTATTTCGGGCGGCACCGCATCATGCCCGCGTGGCGCGGCACGCTGAGCCTCGAGCAGATTCGTGCCCTCGCCCTCTATGTTCATACGGTCTCGCACTCGCCGGCCCGCCTCGCAGCCGGCGCCCCCGAGGAATGAAACGCCGGAGCGCCTCGATGCCGCCGCCGATCATCGCAACAGAGCGCCGTCTCACCTCCGAGCTCATCCGCACGTTGACACGGCGCCCTCAGCGCAGCTGGGCGCTGCCCGCCTGCAGCGTCGCGCTCGGTCTCATCGCCGCCGCCTGCGGGCTGTTTCGCCCGGCGGTGCGCCCCGTGAGCGCGGTGCCACCCGGCTACGTGGCGCTGGTGAACCAGAAGGGCATCTTGATGAGCGATTTCATCGCGCAGACGCAGACCGAGACCAGCACCAGTTTCGCCGACACCACCCCCGCCGAGCGCGACCGTGTGCTGCACGAAATGATCGACGAGGAGCTGCTCGTGCAGCGCGGTCTGGTGCTCGATCTGCCCGAGACGACGACGGAAGTGCGCGACACGATGGCCTCGGCGGTCAATGCACAGGTGGAGGCGCCCCTGCTCGCGATCGCACCCACCGATGCGCAACTGCATGCCTTCTACGATGCGCACCGCGCGAAGTACACGACCGGCGGAACGATGACGGTGCACGATCTCGTGCTGCACGTCGGAGGTTACGAGAATGCCGATCAGAGCGTCGCGCAGGCCGAGACCGACGCTGCGGACGCCGTCTATCAGCTGCGCTCCGGCGCATCGATCGACTACGTGATGGAGCACTTCGGATTCGTGGACTCCGGCCGCGTGGACAACACGGAGGAGCTCGATTTCGCCGCGCAGCTCCATCTCGGCGCAAAGCTCTACGCCGTGGCGAGTGAGCTGAGCGACGGCGAGATCTCCGATCCGATCGTCGACTCCGACGGCGTTCACGTGCTCGTGATGGATCAGCGCCGGCCGCCGCGCATTGCGGATTTTCCGACCGCGCGCAATCAGGTCTACTCCGACTATCGGGACGCCGAGAATCGCCGGGCGCGAGAGGAGAATCTGCGCATCCTGCGGTCCGAAGCGACCATACTGCTCGCGCCGGGCGAATCCGAATGAGACGCGCGACGCTCATCGCGGGATGCGGGCTCGTGCTCGCGTGGCACGCGGCGCACGCCGACACCGCGAGCGTGAGCTACTCCACCTGGATCGTCTCCGGCCAGAACGTCACGCTCAGGTACGTGCTGCCGATCGCCGAGGCGCAGCGCCTGACGGGCGTCGAGGTGCCGGTGCTCACCGTGAGCAAGCTCGGCGACTACGTTCTGCGGCACGAGGCCGTGCAGGCCGGGGGCCAGGACTGTCCGGCGATCGATCAGGGCTACGATCTCGGCAAGGTGGATCCGCTTGAGGTCGGACCGGGGCTCTACGGCTTCGAGATCTTCTTTCGATGCCCCGAGACGCCGGATGCGCTCACACTCTCCAACGGTGCCTTGTTCGCGCAAGTGCCGACGCACGTCGACTTCGCTCGCATCGAGCAGGGCGGCCGGTTCGTCGAGCGGCTGTTCACCGTTTCGCGCCAGCGATTGAGGGTTCCCGAGATCGGTCCCCTGCCCGCGGAGGGCCTCGGCCCTTACCTGCGGCTTGGCCTCGCGCACACCCTCGGCAGCCCCGAGCGAGTGTGCCTGCTGCTGGCGGTGTTATTGCTCGTGCGCCGCGGGCGGGATCTTGCTTCGACCCTCGCCGCGCTCGCGGCCGGGTACGGCGTCTCGCTGCTCGCGCAGGCGACGGGCCTCATACTCGCGCGTGTCACCGCGATCGATGCGTTCGTCGGCTTGCTCATCGCGCTGCTCGCCGCGCTGCTCGCCCGCCGCGCGACGCAAGCGCCCGTGCGTGCGGTCGTGACCGTCGGATGGCCGGCGCTGCTGCTGCTCCTCGCGCTCCTCGCCGCGCTCTGGCACGCACGGCAGCCGGCGCTGCTGCTCCTCGCAGGCGCCCTGCTCTCCGTCGGGCTGCTCGCAGCATCGAGCGAGGTCGACGCTCGCGGGTGGGCCGTCCACGAGCTTCTGCCGGTGGGCCTGTTCGGCTTTCTGGACGGCTTCGTGCTTCCCGCGATGCTCGCGCCGTTAGAGCTCGCGCCACGAGCGCAGGTGCCGCTCGTGTTCGGCTACGATGCGGGAGCCTGGCTCGCCGCGGCGCTGGTCGTCACGCTGCCCGCCGCCGCGTTCGTGCTGCTGCAACGGCGACAGCTGGCGCCGCCGCGCAGCCTGGTGAATGACCTCGGGACCGCGTGTCTCGGTGGGATCGGGACCTTTTGGCTCCTCAGCCGGCTGCACTCATGACGCGCAGCCGCTCGCGGGCGCGCCGCACGCGCATCTCGACGGCCTTTCTCGTCAAGCGGAGCTCCCGAGCCACGGCGGCTTGAGGCAGCTCCTCGAGCGTCGTCAGCACGAGGGGCTCGCGCAATCGCGCAGGCAGCGCATCCATGGCGCGTGCCAGATCGTGCATGCATTCCCGGCCGATGGCGATGCTCTCGGCGCTGCGCTCCTCGATGCTCGACCCGGTGTGGGCGGCTTCAGCCTGCAAGCGCGTGAGCAGCCCGAAAAGAACGCTCCGATGTCGCGCCCAGTCCCGGCACTTGTTCAGGGCGATCGAGGTGACCCAGGCTTCGAATGGCCGGCGGGCGTCATAGCTCTGCAGCGCCCGCCACACGGCGACGTGCGTGTCCTGCAGCACGTCGCGCACGTCCTCCGGGTTGCGCAGGCGTCTTGCGATCAACCGCCGCAAGTGCCGCCCATGCCGCTCGAGCAGGCGCGAGAACGCCTCATCCGCACCGTCCAGCGACAGCCTGACGAGCTGCGCATCGGTCATCCGCTCTGCTTGAGGCGAAGCGGCGAAATCGCTCGAGAATCCACCGTCCACGTCCCGCCCTTCTTGCCGGCCAAACGGCGGCCGGTCTCGCGGCAACAGGTAGGCTTCCGTCCGCGGCATGTCACGTAAGTTACGGTTTCGGCGACGTTTAGCTTCACGTTAATGCTTGCGTTCTCGTCGTAACGCCTCATTCTTGCCAAGGCTGCTGCGCGCTGCGCCTGTATCGATCCGAGAGGGACTCGTGAACTCTCCAACAATTGCTGACTTGGGCGTCATCGCGTTCGTGCTACAGTGCGTTGAGCAGTGGATGCGGACCCCGCTTTTAAGGATTTCCGGACCCCCATATGAGCCTTGAACCCGCCTCGCCCGCCCCGCGGCGCCGAGACGAGCTCGACGTGCTGCGCGGCGTGCTTCTCGTGCTGATGGCCGTGACGCATCTGCCCACGCGACTCAGCCTGTACAGCAGTCAGCCGTTCGGATTTGTTTCCGCCGCGGAAGGCTTCGTCTTTCTGTCGGCGTTCCTCGTCGGCTCGACATATTCCCGCAAGCTCGCGGAGCGCGGATCGGAGTATGTGCGCACCCGGCTCTGGCAGCGCGCGAGCAAGCTCTATATCGCGCACCTCGCGCTGCTCCTGTTCGCGTTCACCGTGGCGGCGGGGATCGCGGTCGTTTCCGGCCGCCCCGCGCTGCGGAATCATCTGTCGGTGTACTTCGATTCGCCACTCTGGGCGTCGATCGGCGGCCCGCTGCTGCTGTACCAGCCCCCGCTCCTCGACGTGCTGCCGATGTACATCGTGTTCCTCGTCTCGACCCCGCTGCTGCTCAAGATCGCGGCGCGCCAGGGATGGTGGCCGCTGCTCACCTGCTCGGGTCTGCTGTGGCTATTCGCGCAGCTCGATGGACGCCGGCTCGTGTACGGCAAGCTCGCTGCGCTCGCGGGCCTGCAGGTGCCCATCGACGCTTTCGGCGCCTTCGACTGGTTCGCGTGGCAGCTGGTGTGGGTCGCCGGACTCTGGTTCGGCACGCGCCACATTCACCGCCGGCAGGCGGGCGCGCGCGCAACCGCTCGCGGGCTGCCGGTGCTCCTCACGGCGGCGGTCGCGACGACGGTCGCGTTCTTCATCTGGCGCTACCACAGCGGATTCGAGCTCGACGCGATCGGTAATTCCTCGATGTTCGACAAGTGGCATCTCGGGCCGCTGCGCGTGCTGAACTTTGCGGCACTCGCCTACGTCGTGAGCCACATCGTGCTCCCGACCCTCGGGGGTCTGCGGCTGAGAATCCTGTCGATGCTCGGGCGGGCATCCCTCGCCGTGTTCACCGCGCACGTGCCGTTCGTCGTGCTCAGCCGCGGCTTGATTATCGACGATGCGACACCGCTCACCGTCGCACAGGAGGTGCTCGTCGTCGCGTTGACGTTGGCCGCGATGCTGTTCGTTGCATGGCGGACCGGTGGTCGTGAACGCCTAGCCGCCGCGCCCGCGTAGGCGCTCGGCGAGATAGCTTACGTCCAGTCGTCTCCGCCCACGCCGAAATCACCGCCGCCGGCATCTCCACCGCCGCCCGAGCCGTCGTCCCAGGAGCTGCCGCCGGAGACGCCGAAGTCCTGTCCACCCATCTCGTCGTTGCCCGGCGCAGGCTCGACCTCGCCGGCATTCGCGGGAGGAATCACACCGCCGCTCGCGGTGCCGCCGCCCAACACGTGACGGACCAGCTCCTCTCCCGCGGCGACGCCCGCTCCGACCGCAAGACCCGTCCCCAGGCTACCCATGAGGCCCGAGCCAGGTCCGCCTGCGTACGGATAGGACGGCGGGACCACCGGGCCCACGCTCCCCATCGGCTGTCCGGGGTACGGCGGATAGACGCCCATCGGCTGCTGCATGCGCCGGCGGCGCACCAGGGCCCAGACGATCACGAGGCCGGCCACGATCACGATAATGAGCCCCCACGGCGCCGAGTGCGGGCGCGCATAGGTCGCCCCGTAGGGTATGGTCTGCACCCGCGGCGGTATTCGGCTCTGTGACAGCTCGGCACGCAGGGCCGCCACGGACTGCCGCCGCGCGAACGGAAGACCGGGCTCGAGAGACTCGGCCGCCGCGAGCTCGCGCCGCGCTGTCGAGAAATCACCCCCGCGCGCATAGACCTCCGCGGCGACGTAGTGCGCCTCACCGCTCTGCGGGTGGTCCTGGATGACCTGGTTCACCATCTGCTCGGCTTGCGCCAGATGACCGGACTGCGCGGCTTGATAGATCTGATGCACGGTAGGGTCGCTCGCGGCGCCGAACGCCGGCCCCATACCGACCAGCGCGACGAGGAAAATCGAGGGAATGATCTTTCGTAACATGACCATGCCTTCCTTGTGGGTGGTGCTTCATCTGTATGCGGTCAGCGGTCGCTCGACTCAAGGGCCCGGCCCCACACCGATTGGGCAACGCCGAGGCTCATCGGGTTCCAGCGCGACATCCGGCGGCGAAAATCTTCACATGTCCACTACGCGGCGCCGCCCGGCTCCAGCTCGGGTTTGTGAGAGTCGACAATTGTGACGCAGCGCTGAGGGCGTCCTGCGCCGCTGGCGTCAAATGTGCGAGCCGCGGATTCCATAACGTGAACAGTGAGCCTGCCGTCGACGCCATCCTCGCCGCCTCGAGATGAAGCGCATTCTCTTCGTCGACGACGATACCCGCTGGCTCGAGGCCCTGCGAGCGCGCCTGGGACGGCGCGCTCGTGAGTGGCAGCTCGCCTTCGCGACGAGCGGCGAGCAAGCGGTGCAGGAGCTCGAGCGCGAGCCGCGCGATGTGATCGCAAGCGCGCTGCGCTTGCCGGGGATGGATGGCGCGCAGCTGCTGCAAACCGTCTCCGAGCGCTGGCCCGACTCGGTCCGGATCGCCATCTCGAGCGCGGCGGATCCGAAGGAAAGCGGCATTCGCCTGCTTCCCGTCGCGCATCAGTATCTCGGCAGAGCCTGCACACCCGAGCAGCTCGAGCAGATCATCGAGCGGTCCCTGAGGCTTAAGGACGTGCTGATGCAGCCGGCGCTGCGAACGCTCATCGGGCGCATCCGGCGGCTCCCGGCGCAACCGCGGATCTTCGCGCGACTGCAGGTCGTCATGGCCAACGAGAACGTGAGCTCGCGCGAGGTGAGCCGCATCATCGCGGCCGATGCGGTCATCACGGCCAAGGTGCTGCAGATCGCCAACTCCGCGTTCTTGCGGCGCGCGCGCCGCATCACCAACGTCGAGCAAGCCGTCATGTACCTCGGGTTTGCGGGCGTGCGCAATCTCGTCATGTGCGCCGAGGTTTTCGCCCGCTGGCCGGGCAAGCTCACGCACGCGGCGCTCGATCTCGACCTGCTGCAGCAGCACGTCCAGCGCGTGGCGGCGGTCGCGCGTGCGTTGACTGCCGAAACGCAGTGGAGCGACGACTCGGTGCTCGCGGCGCTGCTGCACGACATCGGGTACTGGGTGCTGATCCAGGAATGTCCGCGTGAGCTCGAGCGTGCGATCGAGCTCGCGATCGGGGAAGGGATCGCAGTGCACGTCGCGGAGCAGCGCCTCATGGGCGCATCCCACGCCGAGGTGGGCGCGTACCTGCTCGGTCTGTGGGGCCTGCCGTATCCGGTGATCGAGGCCGTCGCGCACCACCACGCGCCGGAGCGCTCGGGCGCAAGGCAGTTCGATGTGCTGGCGGCGCTCGCCGTCGCGGTTGCGCTGTCGGGCACCGACGACACCGACGCGTTTCGCAGCGGCCCGCCGCGAAGCGCCGTGATCGGGTCGCAATTTCTCGCAGGCCTCGGCGCGCCATTCGCGTGGAGCCAGGCCGAGGCCCGAGCGGCACAATGTCTTGCGGCGCTCGAGCACCAGGCCTCCCGTGGAGCGCCGCGCCCAGGCGTCGAGACGCCATAATCACGCCGCGAGCCGGACACCCGAGCCGCGGGCCGGATGATCGGGAATAATTCCCGCTCGGGGCCCTTGACGAACTGCACCGATGGCCCTACGGTGCGGATTCGCATCCTTGCGCACAACCGTCGAGGACCCGCCGTGACCTGGGAAACACCGCAATTCGTCGAGATCAAGATGGACGCCGAAATCAACTCGTATCAGGACGATTTCGGGGGCGATTACCACTGATCGCACCGCGAAGGTGATCTCCGGCCGTTGCCGGCCGGGGCGTCATGCCGGCCTGCAGCCGTGAGAATCCGAGTACTCGGCTCCGCTGCCGGCGGCGGCTTTCCGCAATGGAATTGCGGCTGTCCGAATTGCGAGGGTGTCCGGCGCGGAACGATCTGCGCGCGGGCCCGTAGCCAGGAGTCCGTCGCGATCAGCGCCGACGGGGAGGCGTGGTTTCTCCTCAATGCCTCGCCGGAGATTCGCGCTCAGGTCGAGAGCTTCCCCCCCCTGCAGCCGCGCGCGCCGCGACACACACCGATCGCCGGGATTCTGCTCACCAACGGCGACCTGGACCATTGCCTCGGGCTGCTGTCGCTTCGAGAGTCACAGCCGCTCTCGATCTATGCGACGGAGGCCGTGCACCGCGGGTTCGTGGAGGGGAATGCGCTCTACGCGACGCTCGAGCGTTTCGTCGGCCAGGTCACCTGGCACCCCGTGGAGCCCGGACAGTCCTTCGAGCTTGCACTCGGCCCCAACCGTCCGAGCGGTATCATGGCCGAGCCCGTCGGCGTGCCGGGCCAGCCGCCGCTGCATCTGAGGTCCCGGCGCGCACCGAGCCCCGAGGACAACGTCGGATTCAAGCTGCGGGACGCGCACACCGGCGGAACGCTCGCGTACTTCTCGGGCGTCGCCGCCCCGACCCGCGCGCTCGAGGTCGCGCTCCACACGGCCGACTGCATCTTTCTCGACGGGACTTTCTGGTCGAGCGATGAGCTGATCGCGCTCGGACTCTCGGATCGTCGCGCCGAGGACATGGCACACTGGCCGATCGGCGGTGCGCAGGGCAGTCTACGCGCGCTTCAGCACACGCCTCGCACCCGGAGGATCTTCATCCACATCAACAACACGAACCCGATCTTGCGTGAGAACTCCGCGGAGCACGCCGCCGTCGCCGCGGCCGGCTGGGAAGTCGCGCACGACGGGCTCGAGCTCGAGATTTGACGGCGACCTGAGGCATGGCGAGCGCACCGCAATGACCGACGACAGCCCATGGACGCACGATGCGTTCCTCGAGCGCCTGCGTGACGAAGGTGCGCGGCGCTACCACGATCACCATCGCTATCATGTGCGGATGCATGCGGGGCAGCTCACGCGCCTGCAGCTGCAGCAGTGGGTGCTCAATCGCTACTACTACCAGACGCGCATTCCCATCAAGGATGCGCTGATCCTGGCGAAGTCCGCCGATCCGGCGTTCCGGCGCCTGTGGATCCATCGCATTCACGATCACGATGGCACGGCGGATGTCGAGGGGGGCCTGTCCATGTGGCTGCGCCTCGCAGCCGGCGTCGGGCTCGATCAGGACGAGGTCGCGAGCTGCCGCTCGGTCCTGCCGGGCGTGCGGTTCGCGTGCGATGCCTACGTCGAGTTCGTGCGCGACCACAGCCTCCTCGAGGCGGTCGCCTCCTCGCTCACGGAGTTCTTCGCGCCGGATCTGATGTCGCGCCGGATACTCGCCTGGGAGCAGCACTACCCGTGGGTGGACCCACGGATGCTCGCGTATTTCCGCGCGCGCGTGACGCGCGCGCGCGGAGATTCCGCCGAGGCGATCGCCTACGTCACCTCGCTCGCGACGTCCCGCGAGCTGCAGGAGCGTTGCATCGCAGCGCTCATTCGCAAGACCGAGATTCTCTGGCATCTGCTCGACACGGTATACGCCGCGTACATCGAGCCCGGCTGGGGAGCTCGAGGGCCCACGGCATGATCGCGCCGGAGGTGCGGCCGCGCCTGGCGGCCAAGGCGCGATTGCGGCTCGATCGCAAGACCAATCGATACCTCTTGCTCTATCCCGAGAAGGGCATGCAGCTCAACGCAACGGCGGCGGACATCGTCCAGCTCTGCACCGGGGAGCATACGGTCGCCGAGATCATCGTGCGTCTCGCCGAGAAGTACGCGCAGCCCGCCACCGTGATCGAGCGGGAGGTGCATGCGTTTCTCGAGGCCCTGAGCGAGCGCGCGCTGCTCGAGAGCGGCACGTGAGCGAGATTCGTCCCTACACGCTGGTTGCGGAGCTGACGTACGCCTGCCCGCTGCGCTGCGTGTACTGCTCGAATCCTCTCGACTACGCTCGCCATGCCGAGGGGCTCGAGACCGATGCGTGGCTGCAAGTGCTGCGCGACGCCGAGGAGCTCGGCGTCGTGCAGGTCAATCTCACGGGTGGCGAGCCGCTGCTGCGCAAGGATCTGGAGGCGCTCGTCGCCGAGGCCGAGCGGCTCGAGCTCTACACGAACCTCATCACGAGCGCGATTCCCGTGACGCGCGAGCGGCTCGCAGCGCTCCGCGATCATGGTCTCGACAACGTACAGATCTCCGTGCAAGACGTGACGGCGGCGGGCGCCGATCGAATTGCGGGGCGCCGCGCGTTCGAGCGCAAGCTGCGCGCCGCGCGCTGGGTCAAGGAGCTCGGCCTGCCCCTCACGCTCAACATCGTCCTGCACCGTGAGAATCTCGATCGCGTGCCGCAGATGATCGCCTTCGCCGAGACGCTCCACGCCGACCGGCTCGAGCTCGCGAACACCCAGTACCTCGGGTGGGCGTTGCTCAACCGCGAGGCGCTCCTACCCTCGCGGGAGCAGCTCGCGCGCGCACGGGAGGTGGCGGGGGAGGCCCGGCGGCGTCTCGCGGGACGCATGGAGATCCTCTTCGTCACGCCCGATTACTATGTCGAGACGCCGAAGGCCTGCATGGACGGGTGGGGGCGACGCTTCATCGTCGTGAGTCCGGACGGGCTCGTGCTGCCGTGCCACCTCGCGCATACGCTGCCGGGGCTCGTGTGGGAGAGCGTGCGCGAGCGGCCGCTCGCAACGATCTGGCAAGCCTCGGCCGCGCTCAATGCTTTTCGTGGCGAGGCCTGGATGCCGCAGCCCTGCCGCAGCTGCGAGCGACGCTCCGTCGACTTCGGCGGCTGCCGGTGTCAGGCCTACCACTTGACCGGGAGTGCCGCCAACACGGATCCGGCGTGTGCTCTCGCTCCCCGGCACGATCTGATCGAGGCGGCGCGACGCGGCAGCGATGCCGGTGTGTCCCCTCGCCCGCTCACCTATCGCAGCGCCGTGCGTTCTAACTGACCCGCACCGCGAAATTCCGTCCGGCCCACTCCCCGCTCGCGCGTCGAAACGTCAGCTCGATGCGCGCGCCCGGCGCAAGCGCGCGCGTGTCGAGCTCGGCCACGTGCAGCCCGAGCCCACTGTCGTCCGTGGATTGCTCGCAGACGGCGCGCCAGCCATCCGGGCTCCAGATCACTCGAGCGGGATCCCTGAGAGCGACGAGCAGCGGAACGCCGGCCGGAATCGAGCTGATCGGCGCCGCCTCGGACCACACGGCAAGCGTGATCGTCGGACGTTGTCCCGCGTAGCGCTCCCATACGGCGGCCGGACGATCGAACGGGTAGCCGAGCTCGCGCGACACCGCGAGCTTCACGAACTCGGCGTGAGCCCATGCGAGCGGCATCGCAGAGCCCGTCGCACGGCCGTACACGAGTCCGCGCTCGGCAATCGCCGGACCATCCCACACTTGCTCCGGGAGCATGCCGCCGCTCGAGGACATGGCGGCCATCGCCTGCAGGAACTCGAGCGGATCACGGCCCGCGGCGAGCTCGTAATGACCCCGCTCGCCCGTGAGCAGCGGCCAGGGCCGTCCGCGGCCGCTGCCATCGTAGGCCGACCCATCGTCGTGCTCTCCGTAGCCGTCCGAGGTGTAGCGATACCAGCTGCGACCCGTCGGCAACCGTACCTCGAGCAGCGCATCGACGATCTTCAAGCTGGCGAGCATGAGCGGATCATCGGGACGACGCAGCCCGAAGCGCACCAGCTGGAGGAAGTCGACGCCGACCTGCTGCCACGCCTTCATCCCGGGATCGCTACGCCAGTTCTTGACGGGCAGAAACTGCTCGAGGGCCCCCGCGTCGTGAATGATCTCCAGCGGCGCCACGCGTACGTAATACGCCGCGACGCCATGTTCGCGCGCGAGCGGCGTGTCGCGAGCGGTCGTCCAGTCCTCCAGGCGCGCATTCCAGTAGTCCGCGACCGTGCAGGCGAGTCGTCGCGCCGCAGGCTCGAGATAGGGAGCGCCGCAGACGAGCGCGGCGATGCACACGGCGAGCGTGAAGGCGTTGAGGCCCGCATCTTCCTCCCACCGGTCCTCATCCGTCGCCGGGCCGGTGCGCACGATGTAGGTCAGTGCACGGCGGATCAGATCGGCGATCTCGATTCCCTCGAGCGCGGCCCGGTCGGCGAGGCTCGCGGCGAGCAGCACCGGGAAGGCCGTCTCATCGAGCTGCAGGCCGGTCCAGTAGCTCGTGCCGCCGAGCCACTGGTTCTGGTTCCAGTGGCCGTCGAGTCGTTGGGTTGCGATGAGGTAGCGCAGGGTATTGCGCGCCTCGCTCGCGGCGCCGAGCGCGAGCAGCGCGCCGCCGCACTCGACGAGGTCTCGCGGCCACACGAGGTGATAGCCACCGATCTCATCGCGCGTATTTCCCCAGGGAATGCTGAGGCTCGCGACCATGGTGCCCGGATAGGTCTTGTCCTGATGCGCGCGAAGCACCATCGCGGACGTGCGCAGCTCGCCTGCGAGGGCGCTGGGCAGCTGCGGCCAGACTTCAGCGCGCTCGCGACTGCGCGCATGCCACTCTTGCCACTCCTCCACGACGCGATTCCAGATACCTTCGAACGGGTCGAGCAGGGCGGTGAGCGCGAGAGTCGCCGCGGACTCCCGACCGGAGGAGAAGGCGACCGCGAGCGTCGCCGTCTGCGGCAGCTCGCCCATCAGTGCGACGGTGCCGGGCCCGGCGCTCGTGTATTCCCACGTCATGGCGCCGTTGCGCGCGAAGTCCTGCCAGCCGTCGCTCACCCCGACGTAGCCCGCGCTCGCTCTTGTGAAGGCGTCGCGCTGGTGACCATCGATCGCCGCGAGCGCGGCCGCGAAGGGTCCCTGCCTCGCCCATAGCACCTTGCGGCCGCGCGCATCGTTGATCTCCGCAAGGTTGTCGTGTCCGGTTCCGCCGAGGTGCGGCGCGAGCAAGGCGTAAGGCCTCAAGTCCGCATCGCCGGCGAGCTCGACCCGCACGAGCAGCGCATCGCGGCGTACCGCAGGCGTGATCCGCAGCGTGAGCACGAAGCGCGCGTGCCGGTGCACGATCGTGACGGCGGGCGTTCCCTGCGCAGCGAGGTCGAGCGTGTGCTGCTCGAGCCGCTTCACCTCCACCCAGAAGCCGCGGCCGTCGGCGACGACAAAGCCGAGATCGCGGATCTGCGGGGTATCGACGCGCGGGTAATACACCTCGTTCACGATGCCGCCGCCGATCGTGAACCACAGGCGCGAGGGGCCGAGCGAGCAGCCCACCATCTCCTTCGCGCTGCTGCTCCACGTGGGTGCGATGCCCGGCGCTCCGGGCGCGTGCTCATCGTGCGGCGGGCTCATCGAGGCGCGACCCAGTCGGGCTCGAGCCAGAGCCGGAAGCCTCCTTTGAAGGCATTCGCGTTATCCCCGAGCCGCGCCTGCGGCGGGAGCTTCTTGAGCTTGCTCACGTTCCCGCCGCCCAGCACGACATAGTCCACCTGGAAGGCGGCGATCAGCCGCGCCGTCACGTCGAACACCGCGCGCTCCCACTTCTTGCGTCCGAGCCGCTGCAGTCCCGCCTCGCCGAGGTACTCCTCGTAGGTGCGACCTTTCTTGTAGGGCAGATGGCCGAGCTCGGTCGCCTCGAGCACGCGATTGAGAATCAAGGCCGTCCCGAGTCCCGTGCCGAGGCCGAGAAACAGCATCCTGCGGCCCTCATAACTGCCGATCGCCTGCATGGCCGCATCGTTGACGATGCGCACCGGCCGGCCGAAGCCCTTCGCGTAATCGAATCCGACCCACCCCTTCCCGAGATTGTGCGGCTCGACGAACGGCTTCCCATGCCACACGACGCCCGGGTAGCCCATCGAGACGACATCGAAGCGCCACCCTGCGGCGAGCGCACGCACCGCCTTGATCATCTGACGGGGAGTCATGCGTGGACCCGAGGGCACCTTGCGCGCCTCGGACTCACCGTGCAGCAGCACCTTGACATGCGTGCCCCCGACATCGACAGCCAGGATGCGGGCGGTGCGTGCCTTGCGTGAGATGCGAGCCATGGAAGCCTACCTCGCGCGCGCTCAGGAGCCCGCGTCCGTCCGCGAGTGCGCGCGCGCCTGCTTGCGGAAAGCGGCGTAGCTCTGCTGCGCGCGCTGGATGAGATAGGCGCGCACGGCGGTTTGCTCGTGCGCGCCCAGCTCCGATTTGAACGGCACCATCCCCTGCGCCTCGAGGGCCCCGTCGTTGATCACGGCGTTCCAGAAGGCATCGCTGCGCAGGGCGGCGCTGAACCGTAGATCCGGGACGAGACCGCCGGACACCACGGCATCGCCGTGGCAGCTGCCGCAGCGTCGCGCATACTGCTTCGCGCCCTCGGCGGCGAGCGCGGCGCTGACGGGTGCCGACGGTGGCGGTGGGAAGGTGAAAGGCGTCGGTCGCACCGCCGGAAGCTGCGCGCCGCCGTCGAGCGCAAACGTCAGCACGCGGCTGCGATTGACGACGCGCCCTGATTTGAAGGCGAGCGCACCCGTGACGAGCGGAAATACGCCGCCCCATCCCGCGAGCACGCTCACGTACTGCCTGCCGCCGACCGCGAATGTCATCGGCGCGGCGATGATGCCCGTCTCAGCCGGAAACGACCACAGCGGCTTGCCGTCGCTCGCGCGATACGCCACGAAGTCGCCGGCGGCGGTGCCTTGAAATACCAAGTTGCCCGCGGTCGCGAGAACGCCTCCGTTCCACGGGCCCTTGTGCGGCGCGCGCCAGACCTCGCGCTGAGCGACGGGGTCCCACGCGGAAAGATACCCTTTCAACCCCGCGAGCGCCTGGGCCCTGATCGCAGGATCCTGCGGCAAGCTCGTCGCCGCCTGATCGATGCCCATGTTGGTCCCGAGCGTCTCCGGTTTGAACGAACGATCGAGGAGGTAGGGAAAGGGCAGCTCTTGGGCCGGGATGTACACGAGGCCCGTCGCGGGACTGAAGCTCATCGGCTGCCAGTTGTGCCCGCCGCCCGCGCCGGGCTGGCCGACCCACACCTTGCCCGTCAGGTCGTAGAGCGCAGCGGGGTTCACGCGTGGCCGGCCCGTCTCGGGGTCCACCCCGCGCGCCCAGTTGACCGGCACGTAGTTCCGGGCGGAGATGAGCTGACCGGTCAGGCGGTCGAGAACGTAGAAGTACCCGTTCTTCGCCGCCTGCATGATCACCTTGCGCGGCGCCCCATCGATCTTCAGCGTCGCGAGTGTGAGCGTCTGCGTGGAATCGTAATCCCACATGTCTGCGGGTGTGGTCTGGTAGTGCCATGCGTATCGACCCGTCGCGGCGTGGACCGCGACGATGGACGCCGACAGCAACGCGTCGGCGCGCTCCCCGGTTGGCATGCGCCCCCAGGGCTGCACGTTGCCGGTGCCGAAATAAAGGAGATCGAGCTCGGGATCGTACGAGAACGAATTCCAGACCGTGGCGCCGCCGCCGCTCTTCCACCAGCCGGGTGGCCAGGTGTGCGCCGCACGCGCCAACAGCGGATTCTCGAATCCCTTGGCCGGATCGCCGGGAACGGTGTAGAAGCGCCACAGCAGCTTCCCGCTCATCGCATCGTACGCGCTCACGTAGCCTCGAACGCCAAACTCCGCGCCTGCGTTCCCGATGATGATCCGGCCGCCCACCGCGAGTGGCGCGCCGGTGATGGTGTATGGCAGCGCGCTATCGACGGTCAGCACGGACCAGAACGGCTTGCCCGTGCGGGCATCGAGCGCGATCAGCCGTCCGTCGAGCGATGCGACGTAGACCCGCCCTCTCCACACCGCGACGCCGCGATTGACCACATCGCAGCACGCGCGAATCGCCGTCTTGCCCGGCACCTTCGGGTCGAACCGCCACAGGAGCCGCCCCGTCGGGGCATCGAATGCCTGGACCTTGCTCCAGGCGCTGGTCGTGTACATGACGCCATCGACGACGAGCGGCGTCGCCTCCTGTCCGCGGTGCGTGTCGAGGTCGTAGTACCAGACGAGCCCGAGGCGGCGCACGTTCGCGTCGGTCAGGTCACGCAGCGGACTGAAGCGCGTGTCGGCGTAGTCGTATCCGGTCGTGAGCCAGTTCTGCGGCTCGGCGCTCGGTTGAGTCAGGCGCGATTCGGTGACCCAGGCGGTTCGAGCTTCTGCCGAAGTTGGCGCTCGCGCCGGCACGGCGGCCGTCGCAAGCAAAGTGATCATCGCAAATGTCAGCGAGCGTCTCACGGACCCCCCTCCGGCCGATCGTCGGATGCACGCACAGTATCTCATTGTTTGAACTCGCCGGGCACCGGTCCACTTCTTGCTCCCTCCCCGGGTCAACCACGGATCGGTCGGGGGGAGCGGCATGCAATGAGTGGCTCCGAGACGAATCTTTCAGCGGGGACGAGCGCTGGCAGGGAGGTCGGCGGCTCTGCGAGCATGCGACGCCGCGCCGAGCCCGAAGCGCAGGTCGAGAGACTCACCGAGGAGCGCGACCGCGCGCGGGCGGCTCTGCAGAGCGCCTTGCACGAGCGCGACCGCGCGCACGCGGCGTTGCAGGATGCGGAGCGACGCAAGGACGAGCTGCTCGCCGTCCTCGCGCACGAGCTGCGCAATCCGCTCTCTCCCATCCGCAGCGCGGTGCAGATCATGCGCATGGCTGAAGGGGATCAGGCGACAACGGCGGCTGCGCGCACGATCATCGAGCGGCAGCTCAAGCATCTGGTGCGGCTCATCGACGACCTGATGGACGTTTCGCGCATCACGCGCGGCAAGCTCGAGCTGCGAACGGAGCGAATCGATCTCGCGGCCGTCCTGAGGATCGCAGTCGAGATCAATCGGCCTCTCCTCGAGAGCAGGCAGCAGCACCTCACGATCGCCCTGCCCGAGGAGGCGCTGGTCGTCGAGGCGGACACGACGCGCCTCGCGCAGGTCTTCGCGAACCTGCTCAACAACGGCGCCAAGTACAGCGACGCCGGGGCCGAGATCAGAATCAACGCGACCCGCGAGGACGCGCGCGTCAGCGTGCGCGTGCGCGACCACGGGATCGGGATTCCGCGCGACATGCTCGAGCGCATCTTCGACATGTTCACCCAGGTGGACCGGCCGCAGTCTTCCCCGCACGACGGTCTCGGCGTGGGACTGACGCTCGTCAAGCGCCTGGTGGAGCTGCACAGCGGCTCCGTGTACGCCGAGAGCGACGGCCCGGGATTGGGAAGCTGCTTCACCGTACGACTGCATCTGGCGTCCGCACCGCAGACAGAGGCCGATCGGTTGCCCTCACCGCGCGAGCCGCCGCAGGGGGCGCTGCGCGCACGCATTCTCGTCGCGGACGACAATCATGACGGCGCGCAGAGTCTCGCCCTCATGCTCGGGATGGAAGGACACGATGTGCGCACGGCGAGTGACGGGCTCGAAGCGCTGCGGGTGGCCGAGGAATTCAGGCCCCAGCTCGTGCTGCTCGATATCGGTATGCCCAAGCTCGACGGCTACGAGACGGCACGCCGGCTCCGTGAGCGGCCCTGGTCGCGGGGAACGCGTCTTTTCGCGCTGACCGGGTGGGGAGAGGAAGAAGACCGAGAAAGAGCTCGCCGGGCGGGCTTCGACCGCCACCTCGTCAAGCCGGTGGATCCGGAGCTGCTGAGTCGGCTTCTCGATCAGGCCTTGGCGAGCGGTCGCGGCTGACGAGGATGCCCGCGGACCGGCGGGCCCGCGGTCCGCCCAAAGCGCGACCCGCCCCGCACCCCCGGGGACGCCTGGCCACGCTCACATCGTTTTCCGCCCCCGCCATGAAACTTCTGCAAGGACCAAGGGCAAACTTTGCAATGCCCCTAGCGCGAGCTCGTCCCGGGACTCGTGTTCGTCGCACGCTTGCGCGCGCCGGCGTGACTCGCTTGCCCACCCTTGCGCCCCGCCTCTGCCGCGAGGCGTCGATCGAGCGAGAAGCTGCGTTTCTCGTTCGGAACGCTGCGTCCGCCCTTGCTTGCGATGCGCCGCTGCTTCTCCTCATCCATGGAGGCAAAGCCACGATTGGAAGTTCGTCTATCTCCGGACACCACACCCTCCTTCGCCGGCTCGAGGCGATTTCACGGGTGCGTAACGCCCGATCGGCGAAGGCGGTTCCTGGGGGCAACCGCCTACCGGGCGCGCGAGCCGGCGTGCGCAGCGTGCTCGAGATCGGTCCTGGAGCGGCCGGCGCGCCGCCGCGGAGCTCAGTGCTCCGTGGCGGAAGAGGGTCGCATACCCGGCGATCCGCCGACGGTGCCCTCGGAGCCGCTGCTCCCGTGGCTCGCCTGCCCGCCCTTGCGGCCTGCCTCAGCGGCAAGACCTGGGTTCTGCGAGAAACTGCGCTTCTCGTCGGGGACGCTCTGGCCGCCTTTGCGTCCGGCCTGCGCGGCGAGTGCGCGGTTCTGGGAGAAACTGCGCTTCTCACCCGGAACACTCTGGCCGCCCTTGCGTCCGGCTTGCGCGGCGAGTGCCCGGTTCTGGGAAAAGCTGCGCTTCGAGTCGGGGACGGCCTTACCGCCCATGCTCGCAATTTGGCGCTGCCGCTCCTGATCCATCGACGCAAATCCGCGATTGGACGTGCGGCCCTCCTGAGTCCTTCCTTGTGCCATGAGCTGCCTCCTCGTAGTCAATTGAAACCCGTCGCGCAGCAGCAAGACCCATGCCGTCCAGGCCACGCGGAACTCGGTACGCTCCGTTTGACTGCGCGCGGGCCGGGTTCGTTCAATGCTGACCAACGACCACCCGGCGAACACCCTCTCAGGGGGTCACGCGATCGATGATCACATTGACGACGCCGTCGCGTCCGATGTGATATCCGGCCTCTCCGAACGGATCGCCCTTCTGTGCGACGGGACTGCCGGAGCGGGCGATGCGCGCGACGACCTCGACGTCCTCGCCCGGCACGATTGCGCGGCCGGCGATCATCGCGTCCGCGGCGGTGAGCTCCACCGTCTGCGGAAAGCGGGTCGCGAGCCGCTTCACCGCGAGGGGCGGACCGGGCTGCTTTGGATCGCGCACGAACACGTACAGCGGTAGTCCATCCGTATGCTCGATTTGCAGCTTCGGTGAGAGTGCCACCTTGATGCGCACGGAGGCGTTGCGCGCCTCCCCGCCTGCGGTCGCGCCCGCCGCAGCCGGCGCTGCGCTGCCGGATGCGAGCTGTTGATCGATCGCCGCCACCTGCTGCTCGATGAGGGGGCGCACGTTCTGCGGCGGATTGAGGGCGAGCAATGCCTCGAAGCGATCCCGCGCGAGCCGCAGGTCGCCCCGATGGAGCGCGGCGGCCGCCCCGAAGAACAGCGCCTGCGGCGAATTCGGCTGCAAGATCAGCGCCTGCTCGATGAGCTCGCCGGCGCGCCCGCCCAATGCGGAGTCGTTCTGCACCGCGAGCGCCTGGGCGAGGCCGATCAGCGCCTCGGCGCTCTTGCCGCCGGCGAGCCGGTTGGCGCGCTCGTAAGCTTGCACCGCGAGGGGTGTCTCCTCGAGCGCCTCGTACGAGCGCCCGAGCATCAGCCAGCCTTCGAGGTCGTCGGGATTGCGCTCGAGCCTGCGCGCGAGCCGGCCGACCATCGCCTGCGGGGAATCCTCCGCGGAGGCGGCCTTGGACCAGGACCAGTTGCTGAGCGATGCGTACAGCGCCGTCGCACCGACGCCGAGCAATGCGACGACGGCGAGCGCCGTCCACGGCGCCTGTGCCACCTCGCCGTTACGCCGGAGCAGCGGTACGGCGATCGCCGCGGCTGCAGCGAGGGTCAGCGCGGCGGCGAGGATGATGAAGGTGGTCATCCGCGGGTCGCGCTCTCGCCGGTATCCACGATCTGATCATCCTGATCGACGAGCGCCGCACGCGCGCGGATGATGCGCAACGCAACGATGATTCCGAGCGCCAGCAGCACGACCGGCAGGAGCCACAACCACGCGTTGCGCAACGAGTACTCGGGCTTGAACAGGATGAACTCGCTGTAGCGGGAGACGAGGTAGTCGCGAATCTGGTCATCCGATTTACCGGCGAGCAGCATGGTGCGGATTTGCCGGCGCACTTCCCCGGCGACATCCTCGTTCGAATCCGCCAGCGTCTCGTTCTGGCAGACCGGGCAGCGAAATTCGTGGATGAGTGTCACGTAGCGCGCCTCAAGCTGCGGATTCGGCATCTGCGCCGGGTCGACGGCGAGCGCGGGCGCTGCGCTCCACAGCAAGAGCGTGACGACGAGGGGCGTGAAGGCCGCCCAGGCGCGCGCGGGCCAGCGCCGGGCCTCGAGACCCAGCGCCCGTGTCCTGGCCGAGGATGCGCGCAGTCCCCTCACGAGGAGCGTCCCGCGAGCTCGGCTGGCAGGCGCGAGAGGAACTCCCTGCGCCACACCTCCGGCGTCATCGCGCCGATCTGCTTGAAGACCACCAGGCCCGCCGGATTCACGAGAAAGGTCTCCGGCGCGCCGTAGACGCCCCAGTCGATCGCCATGTGCCCGTCGTGGTCGGTCGCGACGGTCGCGTAGGGATCTCCGAGCTGCGCGAGCCAGTTGCGCGCTTGCGCATCATCGTCCCGCCAGTCGACGCCGATGATGGGAATGGGGCTCGAGTGTGCGATCGCGAGCAGCGCCGGCTGCTCATCACGGCAGGCATAGCACCACGTGCCCCACACATTGAGCACGTACCAGCGACCCTGCAGGTTCTTCGAGCCGATCATTCGGCTCGCATCCGCGAGGAGCGGCAGGTTCCACGCGGGCGCCGGTTTACCGATGAGCGGCGAGTGGATGACGCCCACGTCGCCGGAGTGTTTGATACCGACGGCGAGGACGACCGCGATCAGCGCGAACGTCACGATTGGAATGAGGAAGCGGTTGAAGCTCGGTTTGGAGTCGGGGCTCGCGTTTGCATCTGCGCCGGCAGTCGTGCTCGAGTGCGACTCGGTGCGCGAGCTCGGGTCGGCGCCCGCGGGCGCAGGGGTGCCGAGATGGGTGTCGACGTTGGTGTTCATGCGGTGCGCTCCTTCGCCGCCGAGGGGGCGGACTCTGCGGCGCCGGCCGTCGCGCGCGCCGCGCCGTAGCGGCGGTCGGAGAGCGCGCAGAACCCCCCGAGCGCCATCAGGGCGGGGCCGAGCCACAGCAGCAAGATGAGGGGGCGGATTTGTGCGCGCAGGCTCCAGCGACCGGCGCCGAGATCGTCTCCGAGCGCGACGAACAGGTCGGTTCCGTACTCATTCTTGATGCCGGCCGCGGTGCCGACCTGCTGCCGCACCCAGTACTCGCGCTTCTCGGGGTAGAGCGTCGTCACGACGCGTCCATGGCGACTCACGACCACCTCGCCGCGCTCGGCGCTGTAGTTCGGCCCCACGACGGGGTGAACACCGATGAGGCGGAAGTCGTACGCACCGACCCGAGCACTCTCACCGGCACCGAGCGCGATGTCGCGCTCGACCGTGAAAGACTCGACGACGGAGATGGCGATCACGACCACGGCGAGCCCGACGTGCGCGAGCGTCATACCGACGAGCGCTCGCGACACGGTGAGCTTGCGCCGCCAGCGGTCGATTGGATCGACCAGCGAGGAGAGAATGATCCAGGCACCGAGCGCGACGCCGACGACGGAGAGCACGTGCCGCCCCGCGAAGGCTCCGAGCACCACCGCGAGCGCGAACGCGCAGGCGAGCACCAGCGTCGCGAGCAGCGTGCGGCGGCTGTCGGCGAGCCGGCCGCGCTTCCAGTTCGCGTGGATACCGATCGACAGCAGGGCGAGCAGCGGCAGAATCGGCAGCAGGAAGGTCGGGCGGAAGTACGGAGCGCCGACCGAGAGCGCACCCTGCCCGAGCGTCGCGGCGATGAGGGGCGCCATGGTTCCGCCGAACACCGTCGCGGCGGCGATCACGAGCAGGACGTTGTTGAAGAGCAGGAACGACTCGCGCGCGGTGAGCTCGAATCCGCCCGTCGATCTCAGCGTCGGAGCGCGCCAGGCGTAAAGGGCGAGCGCCGTGCCGATCGCGATGCAGAGGAAGATGAGAATTGCCGTGCCGCGCGTGGGATCGGCGGCGAACGAGTGCACGGAAACGATGACGCCGGAGCGCACGAGGAACGTCCCGACGAGGCTCATCGAGAACCCGACGATGGCGAGCAGCAGCGTCCAGCTCTTGAACAGGCCGCGCTTGTCGGTGACCGCGAGGGAGTGGATGAGCGCCGTCGCGACGAGCCAGGGCATGAACGATGCGTTCTCGACGGGATCCCACGCCCAGTACCCGCCCCAGCCGAGCGTGTAATACGACCAGCGGGCTCCGAGCGTGATGCCGCAGGTGAGGAACGCCCAGGCGGCCGTCGCCCACGGCCGTGTCCATCGGGCCCAGATCGGGTCGGTGCGCCCCTCGAGCATTGCCGCACCTGCAAAGGCGAATGCGACCGCGAGTCCGACATAGCCGGTATACAGGACAGGTGGGTGCGTCGCGAGGCCCGGATCCTGGAGCAGCGGATTGAGGTCGACACCGTCGGCGGGCGGTGGCTCGATTCTGAGGAACGGGTTGGAGGTGACGAGCGTGAAGAGGAGAAATCCGAAGCTCAGGAAGCCGAGCACCCCGAGCACGCGAGCGGCGAAGCGTGGCGGCAAGCGCGTGGTGCCGATCGCGACCGCGACGGTCCAGCACGCGAGCAGCAGGATCCAAAGGAGCAGCGACCCTTCGTGCGCGCCCCAGAGGGCGGCGATGCGATAGAAGAGCGGCAGCGCCGTGTTGGAGTTCTCCGCCACGTACCGAACCGAGAAGTCGAAATTGACAAACGACAGGACGAGACAGCCCACGGCGGTCGCGACCATCACGAACTGCCCCGCGACCGCCGATATCGTCGCCGAGACCCAGCGATCACGGCCGAGCGCCGGACCTGCGATGCCGAAGAAGGCCTGCAGCAGCGCGAGCAGCATGGCGAGAATCAGGGCGAAATGTCCAAGCTCTGGCAGCATTATCAGCTCCCGGGCGAGCGTGTGGAGGCCTGCGGCGGCGAGCGCGTGCCCGGCGGCGGCGCCTGCGGGCTATGGAGCGAATCCCCGGCGGTACCGAACGGCATGACGCCACCGTGCTCCGCCTTGATCTGCTCCGCCATCTGCGGCGGCATGTACTTCTCGTCGTGCTTCGCGAGCACCTCGTCCGCGACGAACACCCCGTCCCGGTTGAGATGACCGTGCGCGATCACGCCCTGGCCCTCGCGGAACAGATCCGGAAGCACCCCGGTGAACATGACAGGCACGTCGTGCTTGAAATCCGTGACGGTGAAGCGAACGTCGAGGCTGCCGGGCGTGCGGTGGACACTCCCCTTCGACACCATGCCGCCGAGCCGGAAATGCTCATCGACCGGAACCTTTCCGGCCGCCACTTGCGAGGGGATGAAATAGAAAGTCACGTTCTGCCGGAACGCGCTCAACGCGAGCGCCGCGGAGATGCTCACCCCCGCGAGGATCCCGCATACGAGCAGCAGGCGGCGCCTGCGCGGCGTCATGCCTCTTCTCCCTGCAGGGCGAGCTCACCCCGCACGGCGATGCGGCGCCGGGCCTCGGCGCGCGCTCGCGCGAGCGACCGCCGCGCCCAGATGATGTTGAGAATCAGCACCGTCAATGCAATTCCATAGGCGGGCCACAGGTACTGAGCATACCCCCCCATGCGCAAGAATTCCGTCATGACATCACCACCTCGCGAATCCAGCTCGCCGCGCGCTCGCGGCGCAGGACCTCTCCTCGCAGCCGCACCAGCAAAATGGCGACGAAGTAGAGGGTGAAGCCGAGAAACATCATGAGCAGTGGGATCAGCATCGGCAGCGCGATGGTGGGCTCGCCCAGCTTCATCACCGAGGGCGCCTGGTGGAGCGAGTTCCACCAGTACACCGAGAAATGAATGATCGGAACGTTGACGACCCCGACGACCGCGAGCAGGGCGCTCGCGCGGTCGGCGCGCTGAGTATCGTCGAACGACGCTCTGAGCCCCATGTAGCCCAGATACACGAACAGCAGCAACAGCTCGAAGGTGAGGAGTGGATCCCATTCCCAGTACGTGCCCCACATGGGGCGGCCCCACAACATGCCCGTCAGCAACGTCGCCGCGGTGAACGAGGCCCCGATCGGCGCGCAGCTCGCGGCCACGGCGTGCGCAACCTTCATGCGCCAGATGAGCCCCACGGCTGAAGCCACTGCCATGGTCGTGTAGACCATCAGCGACATCCAGGCGCAGGGCGGGTGGACGTAAATGATCCGGAACCCCTCACCCTGCTGGTAATCGGGCGGCGCGAGCACCAGGCCGCCGTAGAGGCCCGCGACGATGAGGAGGCCCGCGGGCCAGGCAAACCAAGGGGTGAGCCGCGCGGCGAGACGATAGACGTGCGGCGGCGAGCCCAGCCGATGAAACCAAGTCCAGGTCATGTTCCCAAGCCTACTCCAGGCCGATACGCACGGCAGCCGCGGCGGCGAGCGGCGCGAGCGTCAGACACAGCACCACGATCGCGGCGAGCAGCTCGAGCGGCGCCGCATAACTCTCGTTGCGAATGGCAAGCTCCGTCGCGCGAGCCCCGAAGATGAGGATCGGCACGGCGAGCGGCAAGGTGAGCAGCGAGAGCAGCACGCCGCTGCGCTTGACGTTGACCGTGAGCGCCGCGCCGATCGAGCCGAGCAAGCTGAGCGCAAGAGTGCCGGTCGCGATCACGACGACGATTCCGGGGAGCGAGTACGCCGGGGCTCCGAGCGCTGCGCCCGCGAGCGGGGCTGTCAACGCGAGCGGCACGCCCGTGAGCACCCAGTGCGCGGCGGTCTTGGCAAACAACAGCCAGGTGAGCGAACGTCCAGACAGCGCGTACTGCTCCAAAGTTCCGTCATGGGCATCGTCGCGAAACAGGAACTCGAGCGCGAGCAGCGACGAAAGAAGGGCCGCGACCCATAGCACCCCCGGGGCAATCTGTCTCAGTTGCGCGAGCTCGGGAGTCGTCGAGAGCGGAAAGAGCGTGGCCACGATGACGAAGAACGCGAGCGGCTGGATGAGCTGCTCGCGTTTGCGGAAGGCAAGACGCAGGTCGCGCGCGAGCGCGAGGCGCGCCACCTCGAGCGCCGCAGGTGCCTCGGTCTGCGGCGTCATCGTGACGGCCGAGACGCTCATACTGCGGGAGAGCTCATGCGCCAGAGGGTCTCATGCTGCGGAAGCCTTCGCTTTGCGGAAGCTTCGTATTGCGGAAGCGCTCGTGTTGCGAAGCGCCGATGCTGCAGCAGACCTGCGCGGCGGGACAGCCTCATGTTGCGGACAGCTCCAGGCGTCGCATGAGCTGCGGGTTGACAGCGATCTCGTGATGTACGGCGGCGACCGCAAGGCCGCCCGCGCGGGCATGCTGCTCGATGAGCTGCGCGACGAGCCTCTGGCCCTCCGCATCGAGATTCGTGGTCGGCTCGTCGAGGAGCCAGAGCGGCGCTCGGAAAAGCACCAGCGCAGCGAGGGCCACCCGGCGCCGTTGTCCCGCGGAGAGCGTCCGAACCAGGCGCTCGGCGACCCCCGGGACCCCGACCGAAGCGAGCGCGCCGGCCGCCTGCTCGCCCGTCACGCGGCGCCGCAACCCGACCCAGTAACGCAAGTTCTCACCTGCGGTGAGGTCGCCCTTGAGGGGCGGCTCGTGGCCGAGATAGGCGAGCGAGGCGTGAAAGGCGGGCAGATCGTCCCGCACGTCGCGCCCGCTCCAGGTCACCCGCCCCTCCTCCAGGTACAGCATTCCTGAGAGCGCGCGCAGCAGGCTCGTCTTGCCCGCGCCGTTCGCTCCGGTGACCTGCAGCACCTCGCCGCCCGCGACCTCGAGCGCAAGTCCGCGGAGCACATGGCGCTCGCCACGCCACAGATGGAGATTTTCGGCTCGCAAGGACAATTCGGATCAGGCTCCAGGCGGGCGTCGCGACCGAGGATGCGCATCGCGCGCAACGAGAAAGGCGCCGAACAAGCAGTGATATTTTCCCAAATTCAGTGAGTTAGCGCCAGAAGGAGCAGTGTCCTCTCAATGCGACCCGCGCCTCGAGTTCTGTAGAATCCGCCTCGCACCCCTTGCCCGGGTGGCGAAATCGGTAGACGCAAGGGACTTGAGCCAATTTGAGCACCCAGGCGGGAAACCCCTGGTGTGAATGGGGTCAAATTCGGTGGAACAGCAGCACGTGAGGGTGGCTGCAATACCGAGCTAAGCCCCGCGCGAGCAAACCCGTTTGCGGGCGCCTCGGGCGGGGAAAGTGTAGAGACTTGACGGCCCCTGCCTAACCCGCGAGCGGCTCGAGCGCGCGGCAGGGCAAAGATAAAGTCCAGACCCCAAATGCACGGCGCAGTGCGTTCGCGGCACGTGCCAGCGCGCTCACCGTGCAGCAGCGCAAGCTGTAGCGGGTAAGAAAATCCCTTGGGGGAAACCCCGTGCCGGTTCGAGTCCGGCCCCGGGCAGACTTGGAGCCTCCGCGGTCCTTCGCGCCCCACAGTGCCGCCGTCGTCCGCCAACGTCCATTGACGGCCGTATAGCGTGCCTTTACACTACTCGATGTGATTCGCTCGTTCCGTCATGCCGGGGTCGAGGCGTTCTTCCGCACGGGCTCTAAGGCGGGCATCCAGCCGAAGCATGCCAAGCGGTTGCGGCTTCAGCTCGGGCAACTCAACCGGGCGAGCGGCCCGAACGATATGGCGGTGCCGAATTGGCATCCGCACCCGCTTAAGGACGATCTCGCCAGGCACTGGTCCGTCTGGGTGGATGAGAACTGGCGGCTGACATTCAAATTCGAGGGCAGGGACGCTGCGCTCGTCGATTATCTCGACTATCACTGAGAGGAGAGGCCGAACATGACCGAGATGCACAATCCCCCGCACCCGGGCGAAGTCCTGCGCGAGTGGCTTGCAGATATCAGCGTTACGGAGGCCGCGCGGCGCCTGGGCGTGACGCGCGTTGCGCTCTCGCGCGTGCTCAATGGTGGCGCGGGAGTGAGCGCCGACATGGACTTGCGGCTTTCGAAGGCCCTCGGCACGACTCCGGGCACGTGGTACGGCATGCAAGCCGATTACGACATGTGGCAGGCGCGGCGGCACTTTCGAGCTCGCGTGCGGCCGATCACGGCGCACGATCACACTGACGGCGCCCCAACCTGATCGGCGGGATGTGGTGGCAACGTACCGCTGCGGCACGGAGCGTGAGCCGTGAGCATCGAGCTATCGGACGAGCAGATAAAGGTCCTGCGCGAGCATACCGCTGAGCGGCTGGTCGCCTCGGGTGCACTGTATTCTGAACTGCGCGCCGACCTTCGACAGAGATTGCCAGCGGTCACTGATGAGTCCATCCGTGTGGCGGCGCGGGCCGCTGGGCCGCCCCGTCAGAACGCGCTGCCTCGGATAGGAGGCAGGCTCTGACGGGGTGCTGGTCTGGGTTGGCGAGACCGTGCGGCCGATGCGCGATGCGGACCTCCGTTCGTCAACTCCGGTCATCCGTCGCCGCCGGCGCCCCCGGCGCCGGCCGGCGCAACGCGCCGCAGCTCGAGCCGAAAGCCCGCCTTCTCGAGCGAGATCTGCGTGAGATCCCTGCGCGTCGCGAGCCGCCGCAGCAGCGTGATGATCGGCTTGACGGCGGGATCGTAGTCGCGCGGAGCCGGGCCGGCCTTCACCATGGCGTCCACCTGCCCGGCCGGCATCGTCGCTCGCAGCAGCAACTCCTCGTCGCAGAGCGACGCGCCGAGCCGCTCGCGCAGCTCCGCGACGGGAGCCATCGGGGGCTCATCACGCAGCTCGCGCGTGCGTGGGAGCGATTCGATGCGCTCCATGACCTGCGGGGCGATCGGCACATTCGGCTTGCCGAACCGGCCGAGCGCGTAGCGAATCACCTCATCCGGGATCACCCCATAGCGCTCGCGGCCGGTCACGTTCATGACCGCCTGGGTGATCACCATCTGGGCGAACGGCGTCATGACGATCGGCCAACCGAGCTCCTCGCGCACGCGGCCGAGCTCGGCGATCACGGCGTCCTCGAGCTGGGAGAGACGTGCCTCGGCGAGATGCCGTCGCATGGTTCCGATCGTGCCGCCGGGCAACTGGTGATGGAGGTATGCGGCATCGAAGCCCTGGGGTCGGCCCCCCGGCAAGCCCTCGGCCTCCGCGAGGCGCGTGAAGTAGTCTGCGACCTCTTTCAATGCCTGCGTGTCTACTTGCACGGTGTGGCCGAGCGCGCGCAGGTTCGCGACGATGCGCTCGGACGGGGGATTCGAGTTGCCGTCGGATGCGGCGCCCGAGGCGCATTGAAGCGCGCTCACCCCGTAGGCGGGTGCATCCATGTAGGTATGCTCCGCGAGTCCGATCGTGCCATGGGAATGCAGCTCGAGGGGTTTGGCGCCGATCTGCGACTTGATCGCCGGAATGAGCGTCGCCGCCCGCTGCGGGGAGAGCAGCCCGCCGGGATCCTTGATGTACAGCGCATCGACATCCGGGCAGGCCGCGAGCTTGCGTGCTCGCGCGACGTAGTGGGCGTCGTCGTGGATCGGGCTCAGCGTGAAGACGAGTGCGGCAATCACGAACTCTCCGCCCCCGTCCTTGACCATGCGCGCGCAGGCGATGTTCGAGTCGGCGTCGTTCATCGGATCGGCCAGGCAGAACCGGCGGATGCCGTTGCGTGCGAGTGTCCGGAACGCGAGTGCCATGAACTCCGGGTTCGCGGTCTCCCACGAGATGAAGCGAAAGCCCGTCGACATGAACTGCAAGGGCGTACGGGGCGTTGCCGCCGCCATGAGCCGGATGCGCTCCCACGGATCCTCCTGTTTGTAACGCACGGCAACGCCCATGTGCGTGGACGTCGTGAAGTCGATCGCTTTGAACCCCACGCGGTCCATCACCGGCGCAATGGTGAGCGTCTTCGCGGTGTCGATGCCGAGCGCCGCCCACAGGCATTGATTGCCGTCACGCAGTGACGTCTCGACGATCTGCAGGTCTGCCATCGGAGAACTCCTCAAACCACGCGGATCAGCCCGCGCGGTGCCGCTCGACGAAGCGGGCGACGAACCCCGTGTCCACCCCGCCCGCCTGAAACTCCGCATCATCGAGCACCGCCGCGTGGAAGGGCAAGTTGGTGGCGACACCCTCGACATGCGCCGCCGTGATGGCGGCACGCAGGCGCGCGACGGCCGAAACGCGGTCCGGAGCGTGGGCGATGACCTTCGCCATGAGCGAGTCGTAAAAAGGCGCAATGCGCGAGCCGCGCTCGATGTGCGTATCGACTCGGATGCCGGCGCCCGTCGGCCACGCAACCTCCGTCACGAGCCCCGGGCTCGGCTGGAAGCCCCGCGAGGGGTCCTCCGCATTCACCCGACACTCGAGCGCGCAGCCGCGCGGCCGCACATCGCTCTGGGTCAGGCGCAGTCCCGCGCCCGAGGCGATCGCGATCTGCTCCGCGACGAGGTCTACGCCGGTCACCGCCTCCGTCACGGGATGCTCCACTTGAATGCGGGCGTTCATCTCGAGAAAGAAAAAAGCATTGCGTTCCAGATCGAGCAGAAACTCGACGGTTCCGGCACCGCGGTAAGCAAGGCGCTCGGCGAAGCGCACGCCGGCCTCGAGAAGGTCGCGGCGCAAGCGCCTCGGGAGACCCGGCGCCGGCGTCTCCTCGATGAGCTTCTGGTAGCGACGCTGCACCGAGCAATCCCGCTCGCCGAGATGAATCACGCGCCCCGCGCCGTCGCCGAGAACCTGCACCTCCACATGGCGTCCCCGGGCGACGAACCGCTCGAGGTACACGCGTGCGTCACCGAACGCCGCGCCCGCCTCCGATGAGGCGAGCTCGAGCGCGTGAGGCAGATCCTCCAGGCGATCGACGCGCTTCATGCCCCGTCCGCCGCCGCCGCCCACCGCCTTGACGAGCAGTGGCGCGCCGATCTGCCGGCCGAGCGCGGCGGCCTCCTCCGCCGAGCCGACCGCCCCGCCCGGCACGACCGGGACGTTCGACGCCTCGGCCTCGGCGCGGGCGCGAAGCTTGTCTCCGACCGCCTCGATCTGCTCTGGTGTGGGTCCGATGAAGACGAGTCCGTGCTCCTCGCACGCGCGCGCGAAGGCGGATCGCTCGGACAGAAAGCCGTAGCCCGGGTGAATCGCCTGCGCCGCGACGCTCGTCGCGGCATGCACGATCGCTGGGATATTGAGATAGCTCTGGGCGGAGCGCGCCGGACCGATGCACACGGTTCGATCTGCGAGCCGCGCCGGAACGGAATCGCGATCCGCTTCCGAGGCCGCGAGCACGGTCTCGATGCCGAGCTCGCGACACGTGCGGATGATGCGTGTCGCGATCTCTCCACGGTTGGCGATGAGGATTCGCCGGATGGCCGTCACGCTCAGCCCGTCTTGCCGATCCTGACGAGCGTCTCGCCGTACTCGACGAGGGCGCCGTCGCGAGCGAGGATCTCGGTCACCCGGCCGCGGATGCCCGCGCGCACCGTGTTCATGAGCTTCATCACTTCGATGATGCCGATGATCGTCTCCTCCTCGACGCGCGCGCCCACCTCGATGAACGGTGGCGCGCCGGGCTTCGGAGCGCGGTAGAACGTGCCGAGGAGCGGTGCCGGCACATCCTGGATCGCGGGGTCGGTGGGCGGCGCGCGGCTCGGTGCTGTTGCGCGATCCGGCGCTGCTGCGCGAGCGGGGGCTCCGGCCGGGCCCGGAACGCTCGCCCTCGATTCGCTCGGCAATGATGCGACGGGAGCCTCCGTCGGGCTCGGGTTCGGGGCTGCGCCCCCGCGCCGCAAGCTGAGCTTCAAGCCATCGAGCTCGAGGTACAGCTCATCGAAACTCGATTCCTCCAGCAAGCGCGTGATTTCCGCGACATCCTTGGCCGTCAGCGTCACTTGCGGCCTCCGAAGATGGACATCACGTGGGACAGTGGATTATCCGCGGGACGCGCCGCGGGCGCCGCCTCCCTCGCGGACCACACCGTTTCCGGGCGGCTCTGCAGGAGGAGGATCTCGCCGCTCTCCCGGTCGATGGCCCACTCGATGTCCTGCGGGCGCCCGTAGTGCCGCTCGACCTTGCGCGCGATGGTTCTGAGCGCCTCGAGCTCCGCGTCGCTCAAACAGGGTACCCGGCGCAGCTCCGTCGCGACCGCGACCGTCTCGACGCCGGCGACGGGGGCGGCGATGTGCTGGATCGCCTTATCCGAGATATCCCGTACGGAGATCTCCCCGGTGATCTTGCCGAGCACCCAGCGGTCCGGCGTGACCTCACCGCCGACCACCGCCGACCCCAGGCCCCAGGCGCCCTCGATGGTCACGACGGAGCGATCCCCCGTCGTCGGGCTGCGAGTGAACATGACACCCGCGGTGCGCGCGCTGACCATCGTTTGGATGACGACCGCCATCGCGACGCTTTGCTCCGGAAAGCCGTGCCTGCGCCGGTAAGTGATCGACTCGACGGAGTACAAGCTCGCCCAGCAGCTGCGTACCTTGCGCAGCGTATCCTCGGTATCCCGAACCCAGAGATACGTATCCTGCAAACCCGCAAAGCTCGCATCGGTTGCGTCCTCCGTCGTTGCCGAGGAGCGCACCGCGACGGCCATCGGGTCGCGCCCGCGGCGCAGCGTCGCCAGGGCGGAGACGATCTCCTCGTGCGCATCCCTTGGCAGGGGCTGCTCCTCGACTCGGGCGCGCAGCGCCTTCGAGCACGCCGACGCCGCATCGAGATCCTCCGGCGGGAGCGATTCGACCATGGAGCGCACCGGCGACTTGCGCTCCAGAGTCTCGATGAAGCGCTCGAACGCACGCGTGCGCACGATGAACCCGGGAGGAACTGCGATTCCCGCTCGCCGCAACTCTCCGAGGCTTCCGCCCTTACCGCCGACGTGCGGCCGGTCATCGAGTCCTACGTCCTCGAACCAGCTGACGTGATCCGATGAGCTCATCTGCTGCGGTGGGGAGTGCCTTGCGATACGGGACGCTTACTGGAGAATCGTCACGACGCCCCGTCCGCCATCGACGCGGATGCGCTGCCCGTCCTTGATGCGGCTCGTCGCGCTGCCCGTTCCGACCACGGCCGGCAAGCCGAATTCGCGCGCCACGATCGCCATGTGGCTCATCGACCCGCCGATGTCCGAGACGGCGCCGCAGATCTTCTGGAAGAGCGGCGCCCAGGTCGGATTCGTGATCTGACAGACGAGAATGTCACCCTGCCTCAAGCGCGAGATCTCCTCCACCGACTTGATGACGCGCGCAGGCCCTTCGACGACACCGTTCGAGGCCGCGAACCCCCGCAGCTCGTTGCTGGAGGCATCGCTCCCGGAGGCGAGCCAGGTGTCGAGACTCTCGCGCGTGATGCCCCACAGCATGACGATGGCCGGATCGTCGATCACATCCGGCACGGGACCGAGGGCCGGGGGCGTGTCGTGCTTCGCCCACGCCGCGATCGCCGCGCGCCGCTCGGCGACAATCTGCGGCCAGTGCTGCGGGCCGCGAGCGGGGGACCCGTTGGACCAGGCGCTCATCAGATCGATGATGGCCGATTCGAGCTCGTAGTGATTGAGTTGAAAGACATCCTCGGCCTTGGGGAAGAAGTCGTGCGCCGCGAGCAGCGCGCCGAACTCCCGGATCTTGTTGAAGAACAGATTGGTGTACCAGTGCTCGCAGTAGAACTTGTGGCCCTCGACATACGGGAACACCCGATGTGCGAGCCCGATCATCTGATCGTACGCCGCGCGTTCCTCGGCCGTGCCGAGCAGGTCACGGTAGTCGGCGATGAGCTGCTGGCGCTCCTCGCGCAGCTTCTCGAACGCGCGCTCGAGCGATTCGCCGGCCTTCACACGGCTGATGTAACCGGGCAGCGCGGCAAACGGCATCGAGAGATCGTCGTTCCACGAGCGATGGTAGTGGTAGAAGCCATCGCCCACGTTCACGTTGAACCAGGGATCGCGCGAGATCTCGAGCTCCTTCAACCAGTCGCGGCCGGGGGCGCCGGCCTTCTCGAGCGAGGCGATGACGGTTTCGGCCGCCAGCCCCTCGCCGAACTTCCCGTCCACGCCGAGCTCGACCGCCTTGCGCGCGAGGCGTCTCAGCTCCTCGTCCGGGCGGAAGATCTCCGCCTCGATCCCCGCCACCATCCGGGCGACGGTCTGCTCGCTGATCTCCGGGAAGGCCTTCTTGCAGAAGGCGAAGAAGGTCATGTACGCACCGTAGCCGAGCAGCAAGAACTCGAAGTGGTGGTGCCACATCCGGAAGTAGCCCTCGAGCGTCTTCTGATAGACATCGAGGAGATAATGGTTCGAGGCGATGCCGCGTCCGGCGCGCACGTGCTCGAGCGGCTCGAACTCGGGCAAGGTGAGCCGGGGGAGCGACTGAGCCTCGCGGATGAGCACGAGCATCTTGGCGCGCCACTGCTCGTAGAGACGCTCCCAGTTCTCGTAGTAGTAAAACGCGCGCTTCTGGAACTCCTCCGTGCGCCGGGCGATCTCGGCGGGATTCGTGACGGCGTTGCCCCCGATGTACACGCGCCCGTTGATGATCCGATGGTCGATCCCGAGGGTCGTCGGCAGGCAATGCACGCGGGTGTTCGCGGAGCCGAGCGCGCAGTACGCCGCCTCCGCGGTGACCATGTCGAACGCCGACATGGGCTCCGGAAAGTGCATGGAGTTGTAGAACCAGAAGCGCTCGTCGTCTTCCTTCGTGAACTGGATGAAATAGGGATATGCGGCTTGCGCCCGCTCGGTCCCTGGGACCACTTTGAGCGAGCTCGGCAGTGGAAACTGCTTGGTCCTCGGTTGTGTACTCACGGCGCCTCTCCGGGCTCGCATACGTTACGTTACGTCACGTACGCGGCCGCTGTCGGATTCTCCTCGGCAGCCTATCCGAGCTGCGCCGAGCCTGCGCGGATGATAGCGCAGCGCTTGGCACGACACTGCACCGGCGGGCCGGCGGGGGACCGGCGCGGGTGGCGTGCATCCACTTGCATTTCGTGACAGCATTCCTTATAGAAGACGATCGTTTATCGGTCGAGCTCGCCGGAGACTTCATTGACCCACAACAACACCATCATGCTCTACGACCTGCAGCTCGCGAGCGGCTGCACCATCAGCCCCTTCGTCTGGGCGACCAAGTACGCGCTGAAGCACAAGGGGTTCGATATCGAGATCATCCCCGGCGGGTTCACGGGCATCCTGGAGCGCACCGGTGGGCGTTCCGAGCGTCTTCCGGTGATCGTCGACGACGGCCATTGGGTGCTCGATAGCTGGCTCATCGCTGAGTATCTGGAGGAGAAGTACCCCGAACGGCCGAGGCTGTTCGAGGGCGCGAGCATGAAGGCGTTGACGCGGTTCATCGAGGGCTGGCTGTGGAGCACGGCGATCCGCCCGTGGTTCAGCTGCTACATCCGGGACTATCGCGATCTCTCCTTGCCGCAGGATCACGACTACGTCACCCGCACCCGCGAGACGATGCTCGAGGGGCGCAAGCTCGAGGACGTTCAGGCGGGTCGCGAAGATCGCCTACCCCTCGTGCCGCCGACGCTCGAGCCCTTCCGTCAGCTGCTGCGCGAGAGCCCATGGCTCGGAGGCAGCACGCCCAACTATGCCGATTACCGGGCGCTCGCCGTCTTCTTGTGGACGGCCTCCGTAGCGACCACGCCGCCGCTCACCGACGATGATCCGCTGCGGGACTGGCTCGACCGGGGCTTCGATCTGTACGGCGGCCTCGGACGTCATCCGGGAATGCATCCGCTCTTTGGATTGCGGCTGCGCCCGGGGGATCCCGCGCCCTTCGTCAAGGGACCGCCGCTGGGAGGTCTCGCCACCCGCAATACCGGTCCTGCCTCCACTCACGCGGAGACCGAGAGGATCACGCGCGGACCCGCCAGGGCCGCTGCGAGCTGACCGCCGACAGATGAAGAACCTGTCGGGAAGCCGCGCGCGCGCTGCGCTTGCGGCAGGTATCGTGGCGAGCATCGTGGGGCTCAGCGCGCAGACTCGCGCAGCCCCGGCGCCGCAGGGCGCCGCGCTTTATGCACAGCGCTGCGCCCGGTGTCACGACCGGCCGCAAGGGCACATGCCCTCCCGAGCGTCGCTCTCCTTTCGCGCCGCGACCAATATCGTCATGGCGCTCGAGTGGGGTCCCATGCGACCCCAGGCCGCGGGACTGTCGCCCGAGGAAGTCGACGCCATCGCGGCCTATCTCACGGCAGACACGGCCGCTCGCGCCGCGCCACTGCATCCCAATCCGTGCCCGGCGCCGCTCGCGGCGCTGCGCCTGTCCGCCGGCGGCTGGAATGGCTGGGGCCGGGATCTCGCGAACAGTCGCTTCCAGCCCGAACCCGCCTTCTCCGCAGGGGACATCGGACGCTTGAAGATCAAGTGGGCGTTCGCCTATCCGGGTGCCATGACCTGGGGCGAGCCCACGGTCGTCGGGGACCGGGTCTTCGTTGCCAGCACGACCGGACAGGTCTATGCGCTCGATGCCCGCACCGGCTGCACGGTGTGGGCCCGGGAGGTCGGCGTTCCCGTGCGCACGGCCATCTCCGTCGGGCCTGGCGGCGGCGGGCACCCGGCGGTCGCGTATTTCGGCGACATCTCGGCGGTCGCACATGCGCTGGACGCGGAGACGGGCGCGGAGCTCTGGCGAACTCGCGCGGATGAGCATCCGCTCGCGCGCATCACGGGCGCACCCGTGCTCGTCGGCAACCGTCTCCTGGTGCCGGTCTCCTCGTTCGAGGAAGGCGCCGCCGCTCAGCGCACCTATGCCTGCTGCACGTTCCGCGGGAGCGTCGTGGCGCTCGATACGCGCCGCGGACGCATCGTGTGGAAGCGGCGCACGATCGCCGAGTCCCCCAGGCCCTATCGCCGCCGCGGCGACCCGACGGGCCTTTCCGGTCCGGCGGGAGCCGCCGTGTGGAACGCGCCGACCGTCGATACCGCGCGCGGCCTGCTCTATGTGGGAACCGGCAACGACTACACGGACATCAACGCTTCGACGACCGATGCCGTGCTCGCGATCAGCCTGGCGACGGGCAAGATCCGCTGGGCGCGACAGCTCGTACGGCACGACGATTGGGCCGCCGGTTGCAGCTTCGGCGGGCCCTGTCCCGATCCGGCGGGGGACGACGCCGACTTCGCCGCCTCGACGATTCTCGTGAAGCTCGCCGGCGGACGCGATGTGCTCGTCGCGGGCCAGAAATCCGGAGTCGTCTACGGCCTCGATCCGGCCGCGGGCGGGAAGGTGCTGTGGAAAACAAGAGTGGGGGCCGGAGGCGTCTTCGGCGGCATCGAATGGGGAATGGCGGCGATCGGGAGCACGGTCTACGTTCCGATCTCGGACTCGATGCCCTCCCATCCGTCCGATCGGCCCCGGCCGGGCCTCGGCGCAGTCGATGCCGCGACCGGCAAGCTCCTGTGGTGGACGCCGGCTCCCCGCCCGATATGTGCTTGGGGCCCCGATGACTGCCGGGCTGCGCAGTCGCAGGCGGTCACCGCGAGCGGCGGCCTCGTCTTCTCAGGCTCGCAGGACGGTCACCTTCGCGCCTACGAGGCGGACACGGGGCGCATCGTCTGGGACTTCGACACGGCGCGACCGGTTGCGGCGGTCAACGCGGAGACCGCGGCAGGCGGCTCGCTCGATGCGGGCGGGCCCGTGGTTGCCGGCGGCATGCTCTATTTGAACTCCGGCTATGGGCAGTTCCTCGGCCGCGGCGGGAATGTTCTGCTGGCCCTCAGCATGGATGGGAAGTAAGCGGCGGGTTCGGTCGACTCGCCGCCGGGATTGTCGTCCTCAGGACCAGTCGATGAGGACGCCCACCCCGAGCCGCACGGCCTCCGACAGGACGAAATCCGCGGCGACCAGATCCTCGCTCGCCATGCCGAGGGACTTGAAGATCGTGATGTCGGTGGGCGAGAGGCGCGCCGGCACCTTCCCCGTGAGGACGTCGCCCACGCAGCCCAGGATCGCCTCGTCGGTGACGAGCCCCTTCTCCCTCGCCCGGCGATGCTCTCCACCGAGCGCGAGTGCACTCTCGCGGAAGTCTGCAAACAGCCGTCCGCGGGCGATCGTCTCCTCGTCCACCTCCGAGGTCGTCGGCACGCTCGATCCGACGAGGTTCAGGTGCTGCCCCGCGTGCAGCCAGGCGCCGTGCACAATCGGGTCGGAGGCTGCGGTCAGCGTGCACACCACATCGGCCCGAGCGGCATCTGCGGCGTGCTCCACGGCGATGACGCGCGCGGCGTGCCGCTCCGCGGCCTGCGCGGCAAAGCGCTCGGCGCGACGCGCGTCGCGTCCCCAGATCCACACGATATCGAACGGCCGAACGCGCAACAGCGCATCGATGTGGGTCGCGGCCTGCTCGCCGTAGCCCAAGATCCCGAGCGAGCGCACCGTGCGCGGCGCGAGGGCATCGGTCGCGGCGGCGGTCGCCGCCGCCGTTCGAATGGCGGTCACCTCACGCGCATCGAGCAGGGCGACCGGCGCGCCGTGCAGCGTCTCGAACAGCAGCAGGGCGCCCTGATGCGAGCCGAAAGCGGTTCCGAAATTTCCGGGATAGACCGTGATCACCTTGATGCCGAGCCAGTCGGGAGCTTGGGTGTGGCCGGGCATCCAGCCGAGGAGTCCCCGACCGTCGGGCGTGCGCAGGGACTGTCGGATCGGCTGGTTCGTCTCACCGGTCGCGACCATCTCGAACGCCCGCCGCATCAAGCGGATGCATCGATCCATCGGCAGCAGTTCCCGGATCGCGCCGGCATTCAGAATTCGCAGCTGCATCGAGGGTCCTCCCGCCGCGCGCCGGCCTTCGGCCGCCTCGAGGGTGAGCCTACGCGCGACGGCGCGGTTCTGGGCTATATTTCGCAGCCGTCGCGCGGTTTGGGGGGAGACGCATGAGAAGCCTGAGTTCCGTCCTCGCAGCGGCCATCGTCAGCACGATGGCGGGAGCTGCGGAGAACCACGGTCCGGCGGCCGATTGCAACCGCGGCTGTCTCGAGCAGATCGCGGAGGACTATGTGGGGGCGATGCTCGCCCACGATCCTGCGAAGGCTCCCCTCAGCCCGAGCGCCCGCTATACCGAGAACGGCGTGGAGCTTACGCTCCCGGATGGGCTGTGGCGCACCGTCCAAAGCGTCGGCCCCTATCGCTTGTTCGTCACGGACCCGCACGCAGGCTCCGTCGGGTTCTTCATCCGGGCTCGGGAGAACGGTGCCCCGGTCCTCGTCGGCACGCGGCTCAAGGTGGCCGATCGCCGCATCACCGAGATCGAGAGCATCGCCGAGCGGCTGAGCACAACCGTCGGCGGCGGCCCGAGCTCCCTGCCCCGGAACGATCAGCTCGGGGATACGCCGCGCAAGCAGTTCCTCACGCCGCTGCCGCCCGACCGGCGCCGTACGCGCGCACAGCTTGCCGCCATCGTCGACCGCTACTTCACGGGCATCGAGAACAACACCGGTGACAAGCCGCCCCCCTTCGCCGACGACTGCCTGCGGCTCGAGAACGGCACTCAAACGACGGGGCGGCCGCTTGCGCCGGGCGCCAGGCCGGGTCCGCTCAACTACAGCTGCAAGGAGGCCTTCCGCCTCGGCTACTATCATGAGGACACGCGTCTGCGTAACCGCCGGGTGCTTGCCGTCGATGAGGAACGCGGTCTCGTCTACGCAGGCGTCGAGTTCGATCACGACGCGACCGTTCGGTCCTACCGGCTCAAGGACGGGCGCACGGTGACGGTGCGCAATACCGCCCCGTGGACCTGGATGATTCAGGAGATCTTCGAGATCGACGCCGATGGGCACTTGAGTCAGATCGAGGCCGTGCTGATGAGTGTCCCCTACGGCATGCGACCCGGGTGGAGCACGGGGCTGCATCTACCGGACCCCGCAGCGTCGCGCGATCATTTCAAGGAATATTGAAGCCACCGGCCCTGCGGCCGACTTCCCGGCGGAGAGTCTATGAGAGCGTCTTTGCGAGCGGTTCTGTGCGTCTCGATGGCCTGGGGCTCGATCGGGTTTGCAGCGGCTCAAGCGCAGCCGCCGACCCCTGGAGCCCAGTGGCTCTCGTTCAATAATCGGCTCGACGGCCAGCGCTTCTCCCCGCTCAAGCAGATCACGCCGGCGAATGCCGCGCGACTGCACGAGGTCTGCCGCGTGCAGATCGATGGGCCGGCGACGTTCGAAGCCGGTCTCATCGTGCAACACGGCCTCATCTACACCGACACGGCCCGCGAGACCGTCGCCATCGATGCCACGACCTGCAACGTGCGCTGGCGGTTCAGCTACGTCCCCGACGAGGAGCGCTCCGGCATCTCCAATCGCGGACTGGCGCTCCTCGACGGGCGCCTGTTCCGCGGCACCGGAGATGCGCGGCTCATCGCGCTCGATGCCGCAACGGGCAAGCTGCTCTGGAAGGATGTGATCGGCACATCGAGTCTCGGCGAGTCCGTCTCCGGAGTGCCGCTCGCCGCGAACGGCATCGTGTACATCGGCATCGCGGGGAGCGAGAGCGGTATCCGCGGGCGCGTCATGGCGTACGATGCACAAAGCGGGCGCGAATTGTGGCGGTTCAATACGATTCCGCTGGGCACCGAGCGAGGCGCGGCAAGCTGGCAGCATCCGAAGTCCGCGCGGACGGGCGGCGGTGGCGTGTGGGGCGCGATGAGCCTCGATGTGACCACCGGTGAGCTGTTCGTGCCCGTCGGCAATCCGTGGCCGGACATCGATAAGGGATATCGCCCCGGAAGCAATCTGTTCACCGATTCCATCGTGTCGCTCGATGCGCGCACCGGTGCGCTGAAGTGGTGGCACCAGGTGACGCCCGCGGACTGGCAGGACATGGATCTGGTTGCCGCCCCCGTCCTCTACCGCGACGGCGAGGGGCGCGACATTCTCGTGTTCGCCGGCAAGGACGGCTACATCACGGCGCTCGACCGGAACACGCGCAAGCCGATCTTCCGCACGCCGGTGACGACCGTGCAGCCCTACAAGAGCCGTGCAACGGCCGAGGGGGTGCGGATCTGTCCGGGTTATGCCGGCGGGGTCGAGTGGAACGGCCCGACGCTCGATCGTCTCAACGGCTTGCTGATCACCGGGGCCGTGGATGCTTGCTTCATCGTCAAGTCCGGCCCGCCGACGACGAACTACGTCGCGGGGCGGCTCAACTTTGGCGGGTCCGTGAAGCCCGACGGCCCGATCACCGGCTGGGTCACCGCGGTCGACAGCGAGACCGGCGCGGTTCGCTGGCGCTATCACGCCGAGAAGCCCGTGATCGCCGGCGTGACGCCGACGGCTGGGGGTATCACGCTCACAGGCGACCTCGCCGGTCACCTCCTCGTCTTCAACAGCAAGACCGGTGAGCTCCTCGCGCAGGTGCAAACCGGCGGCGCACTCGCGGGCGGCGTGGTCACGTACGACGTGGACGGCAAGCAGTACGTCGCGTTCGCCTCCGGAAATGTCGCTCGTTCGGCCTTCGGATCGCTCGGGCTGCCGAGCGTCGTCGTGATGGCGCTCGAGGCGCCTCGACCCGCGCCTCCAAAAGGAAGCTGATCAATCGGGACGCGCTCGACGCGCGGGATCACGCAACGACGCGCAGATCGCCGTCCTTCACGGCCGTCACGCCGGCGACAGCGTGTGCGTCCTCGATCACCTTCGCCTTGGCGAAGACGGAGTCCGCGAGACCGCTCAGCGTGACGACGCCATCCTGTGTCGAGACGCGTATGCGGTAGCTCGCGTCGGGAACGTCGCGCACGATCTTCTGCTCGACCTGGCTCGTGATCTGCACGTCGCTCGCGCGCGGCACGTCGGACGTGGTGGCATTCGCGCGTCCTGCACTCACGGCAAGCAGCGCTCCGCTCAACACCACAGCCGCAGCTCCAGCCCATGCTAGCTTCGTGACCATCGTTCACCTCCATTGCTGCTCACCCGGATGACCAGCGACCCGGTCCAAGGGTTCCCCGATGTCCCCGCGGAAACCGGAGCCACAAGTGTCGCGATGCGCGTTATGCTTGGCAGCCTGCTCACCGCCGCGCTGGACAACCCATGACTCGAACCGTCACGCTCTCGGCAGCGCGTTGCGCTGTTACGCTCGCCGCAAGCTTTGCGCTTCTCGGACTTTCGCAGGCCGCCGGTCCCGCGGGGACGCAGCCGGATCCGGCAGGCGTCGTGCGCGCGACGCTCGCCAACGGACTGCGCGTCATCATCGTGCGTAATGCGCTCGCTCCGGTCGCCGCCACCGCGGTCAACTACCTCGTCGGCTCGGACGAGGCGCCGGCGGGATTTCCCGGCATGGC
>Ga0335074_10000286_pt1 | contig 77161 bp, 80 predicted proteins | sample Lox_Sample_23_FD_206715 | JGI IMG/M metagenome (GOLD analysis project Ga0335074, IMG submission 206715) | Soil microbial communities from Loxahatchee National Wildlife Refuge, Florida, United States - Lox_Sample_2.3 | ecosystem: Environmental > Terrestrial > Soil > Wetlands | place: USA...
AAAACCTCGTGCGCCGTCTCGTGGTGCTCCATTCGGGAGACACGATCTCGGCCGCGATCATCGCCAATGAGATGAGCGAGCCGGTGCGGTCCAGCGCCAATGGCAGCGACGAGCCGCCGACCCTCAGCGCCTCGATCGAACAGCACCTGGCGCGCTATTTCGCCGAGCAGGGCGGGCGGCTGCCGCCGGCCGGCCTGTACGACCGCATCCTGCAGGACGTGGAGCGGCCGCTGCTGTCGATCTGCCTCGCGGCGACCCGCGGCAACCAGATCCGCGCCGCCCATCTCCTGGGCCTGAACCGCAATACCCTGCGCAAGAAAATCCGCGATCTGGGGCTCGAGGTCATCCGCGGCCTCAAGACTGAGTAGAGGGCAGGGGAATTTCTCCACCGAATTCCTGGTCCGCGCCCTTAACGATGATGCCAATTCGGTACGCGGCATTCTTGCAACAGCCTGTGACATGGCTACACTCATTGCAGTTTTGTTAAGTGCCGCTGCGACTTAGCGGGCGAGCAAGGGACCGGGATGGCGATAACGCAAGCAGTCGGTTCGCCCGGAAGCGGTTTTCCGAGATTCATGCGCGCAGCATCGCGCTCGTCCTGGGTCGCGCTGGGGATCGGCTTGGTCGCCTTGATCGCGGGCGTGTCGACTTACGCACTCGTCGCGCGGTTGGTTCCTTACAAGCCGAGTTCGTTCGCGCTCTGGGCACTGCTGCTTCTCGACCTGGCCATTATTCTGGCGTTGGGAACGCTGATCGGCTGGCGGCTGATGAGGCTTTGGGTCGAACGGCATTCGGGTCCCGTCGGTACGCGTCTGCACGCGAGGCTGGTTGCGATCTTTTCGATGGTCGCGTTGGTGCCGGCGGTCCTGGTAGCGATCTTCGCGGCTTTTACGTTCGATCTGGGTATCGAAGCCTGGTTCTCGGCGCCGGTTAAGCACGCGCTGGACTACTCGGATGTCGTCGTGAAGGACTATGCGCACGAGCAGGCGCGCATGATGCTTGCGGATGCCTACGATATCGTTCGCGAGATCAACGAAGATCCCACGATCCTGGGTCCCGATCATCGCCTCGACCAGGGGCGGTTCGAAACCAAGCTTGAAGACATGACGCGTGACCACGATCTGCAGGCGTCCCTCGTTCTCGATTTGCATGGTCACGAGATCGGCAGCACGAAACAGCGATTTCTTCCCGCCGTGCCTCTGCCGAAGCCCGGCGAGTTGGCCGAGGCCGCGCGCGGCACCATTGAAATCGATCAACCGGATGACCGCATGGTGACCGCGTTGATCCCGTTGCAGTCGCTCGACGCGTACATTCTCCTCGTGCGCACCGTCGACCCGAAGGTGATCGCATCCTACAACCGCACGAAGAAAGCGGTCTCGCAGTACCACGAGCTTGAGGCGAGCCGCTGGCAGGTCGAGCTCATCTTCGCCGCGCTCTACGGCATTTTCTCCCTTCTCATATTGCTGGCTGCGATCTGGCTGGCGTTGCGGGCCGCCAACCAGCTTCTGCGACCCGTTACACGTCTCATCGCTGCCGCAGAGCAGGTTTCAAAAGGCGATCTCAAAGTTCAGGTCGAAATCGACCGCGACGATAACGAAATGGCGACGTTGGGACAGGCCTTCAACCGCATGACCGCGCAGCTGCTCGCACAGCGCAACGAACTCGTCGAAGCGAGCCACCAGATCGATGCCAGGCGGCGTTTCACGGAAGCGGTGCTGGCCGGCGTCAGCGCCGGCGTCATCGGCCTCGACATCGACGGGCGCATCACCATCGTCAATCGCGCCGCCGCGCGACTTCTCAATGCAGCGCCCGAGGAACTGGAATCGCGGCATTACAGCGAAGCGGTGCCCGAACTCGCGGGCCTCATCCGCAAGGCGCTGCAGGAGCCCATCGGGCGCTCGAGCGGCGAGGCGACAGTCAAGCGCGCGGGCACCGTGCGAAACCTGAGCGTCCAGGTCGACAGCGAAAAAGACGACGCCGGCTACATCGTCACCTTCGACGACATCACCGATCTCGTCTCCGCACAGCGTACGGCCGCCTGGGCCGACGTGGCGCGCCGCATCGCGCACGAGATCAAGAATCCGCTGACGCCGATCCAGCTCTCGGCCGAACGCCTCAAGCGCAAATATGGCGGCGAAGTCACGAGCGACCCGGAAATCTTCCGGCAATGCACCGACACGATCATCCGCCAGGTGAACGACATCGGACGCATGGTGGACGAGTTCTCGTCCTTCGCACGCATGCCGACGCCGACGATGCGTCGCGAGAACGCGCAGGAGCTTCTGCACCAGTCCGTATTCCTGCAACGCGTGGCGCATCCGCAGATCGCCTTCGAGACCAAGGCGCCCGTCGATCCCCTCTATTTCGAATGCGACGGCCGGCTCGTGTCGCAGGCGCTCACCAATGTCCTCAAGAACGCGACGGAAGCGATCGCGGCGCGCGAAGCCGGCGGTCACGAAGGACCGGGGCGAATCGCCATCACGCTTGAGGAAACGAACGACCGACTCATCTATCGTGTGGCCGACAACGGGGTGGGGCTGCCCCCGCAGCACCGTCACCGCCTGACGGAGCCTTATGTGACGACACGAACGAAAGGCACGGGGCTCGGCCTCGCCATCGTGAAGAAGATTCTCGAAGACCATGGTGGCGATGTGACGCTTGCCGACCGTGACGACGAAGAAACCGGCGCCGAGGTCAGGCTCTCGTTTCCGTTGCGTCAAAAGACCAACCGTGATGTCAAAACCGATGTGCGCGTGGGGGTAGCATGAGCAAGAACGGATTGTTGATGGCGCCGGAAATTCTCATCGTCGACGACGAGGAGGATATTCGCGATCTGATTGCCGGCATTCTGCACGACGAGGGCTTCGAGACGCGCGTCGCGGGGGACAGCGACGGAGCCTTGCAGTCCGTGCGCAGCCGAAGGCCGCAGCTCATCGTGCTCGACATCTGGCTGCAGGGAAGTCGTCTCGACGGCATCCAGGTGCTCGACGTGCTGAAGCGCGAGCATCCCGAGCTGCCGGTTGTCATGATCAGCGGCCACGGCACGATCGAAACGGCCGTTGCCTCGATCAAAAAGGGCGCTTACGATTTCATCGAGAAGCCGTTCAAGGCCGATCGGCTGATCCATGTCGTGGGGCGTGCGCTGGAAGCGGCGCGCCTCAGGCGCGAGATCCAGGAACTGAAGCTCAAGGCGGGCGACGAAACCGACCTCGTCGGCACCTCGTCGGCGATTTCGCAGCTTCGCCAGCTCGTCGACAAGATCGCGCCCACCGGCAGCCGCGTGCTGATCACGGGCCCGTCGGGCTCGGGCAAGGAAGTTGTCGCAAGGCTGATCCACAGCCATTCGCGCCGCGCCGGCAACGCCTTCGTCGCCATCAACTGCGCCACGATGGATCCCGACCGCATCGAGACGGAATTGTTCGGCGAGGAAACCAACGACGGCCCGCGCAAGATCGGCCTCTTCGAGCTCGCGCACAACGGCACGCTCTACCTCGACGAAGTGGCGGACATGCCGCTTGAAACGCAGGGCAAGATCCTGCGCGTGCTCGTCGAGCAGACGTTCCAGCGCATCGGCGGCACGACGCGGGTGCAGGTCGATGCGCGCGTGGTTTCCTCGACGACACGCGACCTGCGGGCCGAGATCGTCGGCGGCACGTTCCGCGAAGATCTTTATCACCGCCTGAACGTGGTGCCGGTGCGCGTGCCGTCGCTGTCGGAACGGCGCGACGACATTCCGCTTCTGATCGCGCATTTCATGAAGCGCCTGTCGGCGACGTCGGGCCTTCCCGTGCGCGAGGTCGGCGACGACGCCATGGCCGTGCTGCAGTCGCATTCCTGGCCCGGCAATGTCCGCCAGCTGCGCAACATCGTGGAGCGGCTCCTGATCCTCGCCACCGACGACGCGGACGAGGCGATCTCGGCCGATCTTCTGCCGGCGGATCTGGGCGTCAGCGCGCCGTGGAACAACGGCGGCAAGGGCGACCTCGTGATCTCGCTTCCGTTGCGCGAGGCCCGCGAAATCTTCGAGCGCGACTATCTGATGGCGCAGATCAACCGCTTCGGCGGCAACATCTCGCGCACGGCGGCGTTCATCGGCATGGAACGTTCCGCGCTGCACAGAAAGCTCAAATCGCTGGGCGTGGGGCCCACGGGCCGCGAGCAGATGTACAACGCCTGATGCGCCAGGCGTTTCACGGTTGGCCGCGGCGCGCGCCGACCGGTCGTACGGCCTATGTCAACGGCGCCTATGTCCCGCACGCGCGCGCGCGCGTGCATATCGAAGACCGCGGCCTGCAATTCTCCGACGCGATCTATGAAGTCTGGGGCGTGTCGAACGGCGCGCTGCTGGACGAAGAAGAACATTTCGACCGCCTCGAACGGTCCTTGCGCGAGCTGCAGATGGCGATGCCGATGGCGCGCGGGGCGCTCAAATTCGTGCTGCGCGAACTCGTGCGGCGCAATGGGGTCGACAACGGCATTCTCTACATGCAGGTGACGCGCGGCGCCGTCCGCCGCGATCATGCGATCCCGAAGGCGTCGCCGAGGCCGAGCCTCATCCTCACGGCGCGGCGGATCAGTGCGAAAATCGTCGAGGCGCGGCGCAAGGCGGGCGTGCGCGTGATCACGCGGCCCGACGAGCGCTGGGCACGGCGCGACATCAAATCGACATCGCTTCTCGCCAACATCCTCGCCAAGACGGCGGCGCGCGACGCCGGTGCCTTCGAAGCCTGGCTGATCGAAGACGGCTATGTGACCGAGGGGAGTTCGACCACGGCCTGGATCGTCGATGCCGAGGGTCGGCTCGTCACCCGCAGCCTCTCCAACGCCGTCCTGCCGGGCGTGACCCGGCGCGTGATCATGGAGGCAGCGGCCGAGGCACGGCTGCCGGTGGTGGAGCGGCGTTTCACACGGGCGGAGGCTCTGGCGGCCAAGGAGGCCTTCATCACGGCCGCCACGCTAGGGGCCACGCCGGTCGTCGAAATCGACGGAAAGCCGGTCGGCGCGGGCAAACCGGGCGCCGTCAGCCGGCGGGTTCAGGAGCTTTACGCTAGGGAAGCCGCCCGAAAAACGGCCGGAAAAGAGGACTAAAGGGCCTTTCGCAAACGCAGCAAATCACCTTATGCTAGTAGAGCTGGGCCAGGGGGTCTAAGCGAGTGTAACTGTGGCGCAATAATAAATGGGTTCACCCATGAGCGAAAAACAACAAAATCTCCAAGACACCTTTCTGAATGCCGTTCGTAAAAGCAAATCATCGGTGACGATCTTTCTCGTCAACGGTGTGAAGCTTCAAGGGAACATCACTTGGTTCGACAATTTCTGCGTTCTTCTGCGCCGGGACGGTCAGGCGCAACTCGTTTACAAGCACGCGATTTCGACGGTCATGCCGATGGGACCGATCCAGCTGCAGGAAGTGGAACCGGCGGCGCTCGAAACGGCTTGAAGCGCCCGAAAAAGGGGCAGGACCTCGCGCGGCAGCGCGCGGCGTTCGTCGTTCACGTAGAACCCAAATCCCGGGGGAGCGCCGACGATTATCTCGGGCGCGATGCACAAGCGCGTCTCGCCGAGAGCGTGGGGCTCACGGCCGCCATCGGTCTCGATGTCGTCTCCGAATGGATCGTGCCGCTGGCAAGCCCAAGGCCCGCGACGCTCATCGGCACCGGCAAGGTCGAGGAGATGGCGGTCGAAGTGCATGCGCGCGAGCCGGAAGTCGTCGTCGTCAATGCGCAGCTGTCGCCCGTGCAGCAGCGCAATCTCGAAAAGGCGTGGGGCGCGAAAGTGCTCGACCGCACGGCGCTCATCCTCGAGATCTTCGGCGAGCGCGCGCAGACGCGGGAAGGCCGTCTGCAGGTCGAGCTCGCGCATCTGACCTATCAGCGGAGCCGGCTGGTGCGCAGCTGGACGCACCTGGAGCGGCAACGCGGCGGCTTCGGCTTCCTCGGCGGCCCGGGTGAAACGCAGATCGAAACCGACCGCCGCCTGATCGGCGAACGCATCTCGAAGATCAAGAAAGAACTGCAGCAGGTGACGCGCACGCGCGGACTGCATCGCGAAGCGCGCCGGCGCGTGCCTTATCCCATCGTGGCGCTGGTGGGCTATACCAACGCCGGCAAGTCGACGCTCTTCAATCGCCTGACCAAAGCCGATGTGCTCGCGAAGGACCTCCTGTTCGCGACGCTCGATCCCACCATGCGCGGGCTGACGCTGCCCGACGGCCGCAAGGTGATCCTGTCCGACACGGTCGGCTTCATCGCCGATCTGCCCATCGAACTGGTGGCCGCCTTCCGCGCCACGCTGGAGGAAGTGCTGGAAGCCGATGTGATCCTGCATGTGCGCGACGCGGCGCATGGCGAATCCGAAGCGCAGAAGCGCGACGTGCTGAAGGTCTTGAGCGAATTGGGCGTGGAGCCCGGCGAAGACCGGCCGCTGATCGAGGTGCTGAACAAGATCGATCTGCTGGAGCCCGGCCAGCGTGAAGGCTTGCTCGAAAAAAACCGCGCGCGCGGCAAAGGTCCGATCGCGATTTCCGCCGTGACGGGCGAGGGGCTGGACGATCTTCTGAAGCGGCTCGAGGCGTCGTTCGCGCACACGCAGGTCACCGTCGAACTGCGACTCGATCCGTCGGACGGCGCAGGCCTCGCCTGGGCACATGCCCACGGCCATGTGGTGGCGCGCAACGGCGGCGCCGGGGCGATGAAGCTCACCGTTGCCGTCGACCGTCACAATCTCGACCGATTCCTCAATCACTACGGTGCGAGCGCCCACGCGGCGGAGTGAGCAGGGGAACGATGCTGGATCGTCGTACAGTCTTGGCCGCAGCGCCTTGTCTTCTCGTCGCGCACAACGCTGTTGCGCAGAGCGATCCCTTCGCGGGGCTGGAAGCGCGCCACGGCGGCAGGTTGGGCGTTGCAGCGCTCGACACAGGATCGAAACGCAGACTTGCCTGGCGCGCCGACGAACGTTTTCCCATGTGCAGCACGTTCAAGACGCTCCTGGTCTCGGACTTGCTCGCGCGCGTCGACCGGCACGCGGAAAGGCTCGACCGCCGGATCGCGTTCGGGCCCGCCGATCTTCTCGACTTCGCGCCCGTCACGCGCGCGCATGTGAACGAAGGCGGCATGACACTGGGCGCGCTGGCGGCGGCCGCCGCGAGTTACAGCGACAACACGGCGGCGAATTTGCTGCTGGCCCATCTCGGCGGTCCGGCCGGCGTCACGGCCTATGTGCGCACCCTGGGCGACACGGTCACGCGCCTGGACCGCACCGAGCCCGGCGCCAACACCTGCGTCCCCGGCGATCCGCGCGACACGACATCGCCGTCCGCCATGCTGGGCGATCTGCAGACACTCGCGTTCGGACATGCGCTCAGCGAAACCTCGCGCACACGGCTGATCACCTGGCTCGCCGACTATCAGATGAAGGGCGTGCGCATTCCGGCCGGAATTCCGGCAAGCTGGCGCAGCGCCGACAAGATGGGGACCGGTGCTCACGCCACCGCGAACGACGTCGCCGTCCTATGGCCGCCCGGCCGCGCGCCGATCCTCGTCGCCGCCTATTACACGGCCTCGCAGGCCTCGCGCGCGGAGCAGGATGCTCTGCTCGCCGATGTCGGCCGGATCGTCGTGCAACGCTTCTCCTGAAACGGCGGCCTTGGGAGTTGCCGAAAAGATTCTCGGAGAGAGGCGCTAGCGCTCGCCCTTCTTCGCGTCCTGCCAGAGGGCTTCCATCTCGTCGAGCGTGGCATCGCCCGGCTGCACGCCGCGCGCGGCCAGCGTTTTTTCGATGTAGCCGAAGCGGCGGACGAATTTCGCATTCGCTGCTCTCAGAGCGGTTTCCGGATCGACCTTCAGATGCCGCGCGAGGTTGGCGACGGCGAACAGGAGATCACCCATCTCCTCCTCGATCTTCGCGGCGTCCGCGCCTTTCGCTCGCGCCTCCACGATTTCATGCGCTTCCTCGGCGATCTTCTCGACCACTTTCGGCGCCGAATCCCAATCGAAACCGATGCTTGCAGCGCGCTTTTGAAGCTTTACCGCACGCAGCAGGGCAGGCAGCGCGCGCGGAACGTCATCGAGCAGGCCGAGCGCCTTCTCCGCCCGTTCCTTCTTCTTGTGTTCTTCCCACGCAACGGTCTGCGCTTCGGCGCTGTCGATGCGGCTGTTGCCTGCGAAAACATGCGGATGCCGGCGGATCATTTTCTCCACGATGGCGCCGACAACATCACCGAAATCGAAGAGGTTCTGCTCGGCCGCCATCTGCGCGTGAAAAACGACCTGGAAGAGGAAATCGCCGAGCTCGTCCTTCAGGGCGGGCCAGTTCTCGTCCTCGATGGCGCCCGCGACTTCGTAGGCTTCTTCGATCGTGTAAGGCGCGATGGTGGCGAAGGTCTGCGCGATGTCCCACGGACAGCCGCCGTCCGGATCGCGCAGCCGGCGCATGATGTCGAGGAGGCGTTCGACCTGGGAGGACGAATTGGTCATTTCCATCACCTTCACTGTCATGGCCCGGATTCGCGGGCCATGACAACAGGTTTTGCTACTCGCCCAGTTCCTTCAGCTTCGCCATCGCCTGTCCCATGAACGCGAAAACCTCCGGCGTCAGCGGCAGCGTCGGACCGGCCTTCGGATCGGCCATGGCTTCGCCCCAGATCGCGCGCACTTTGCCGGCGACGGCCGGATCGCCGCCCGTGAACTGCTCGACCAGCGCACGCCAGCGCCGTGCCGCATCGAGCGCCTCAGGCGAGGCGGGATCGCCTTTCGCCATCGCGGCTTTCGCGTCGGCGATCACCTGTTCCCATTGGCGGCTGACTTCCGCCTGGTCGAACTTCTTCGCGCTCAGCGCCGCACGTTCTTCGGCGGAGAAGTATTTCTCGCTGATCGGATCGAAGAGGGCCTTCATCTCTTCGGGCGTGGCTTCATGCGTCATCGTCGTCTCCCTGGTGAGCGCGGTCAGATCGTCGATCGAAAGATCTTCGCCGTCCGCGAGTTTCCGGCGCGCGGCGCGGACGAGGGTGAGCGCACGCGTCACCCGCGCGTTCTCGCGCGCCAATGTGTCCTCCTGCAGCGCCAGGACGGCTGAGAGCGATCCTTCCGGGCGCGCGATCAGCACCGCGATGCGCGCCAGCGGCAGGCCCAGACGCTTCAGCGCCAGCACCTGATGCAGCCGCGCCATTTCCGAAGGGCCGTACGCGCGCCAGCCCTTGGCGGAGCGCAGCGGTTTGACGAGGCCGTGCTTCTCGTAAAGGCGCAACGCCTTGGGCGACACGCCCAGCCGGCGCGCGGCTTCCGTAGGACTGAGGAATTGCGCCTTCTGCAGCATCAGGATTTCGCGATTCTGTCCATCAGCGCATCCATCGTCAGGTCGCGCTTGAGCGGTCCCATCGTGAAGGTCAGCGCGAAGCCGTCCGGATCGGCCACGGTGAAATCGCGCGCGTTCCACGGCCGGTCGCCGGGCTCCTGGATGAAGATCGCCTGCGCTTTCCGTGCCCGTTCCGCCAGCGCATCGAGCCCGCCATCCGTCACCGCATAGTTGAGGGTGATGCCGATGCCTTTGGTCTCGATGATCGGCGGGCTGGCGCGCAGCAGCAGGTCCGCATATTTCGCCCAGCGCAGATGCACGAGCCCCGTGCCGCCGCCGGGGCCCGGCATCGTGAAGACATGCTGGAAGCCGAGCGCGGATTGATACCAGCGCGACGACGCGTCGGCGTCCTTCACCGACAGCGCCGGGAAGGACGGCATGGGGTAGAATTCGGGTTGTTCGCTCATCGTCGTGGCCTTGTGCCGATCTCTTGAGACCCCTTCTGAGGGTTGCCCCAGGGGCAGGGTCAATGGGGATAGTAGGCTAGGTTGAGAAAAAGGTTTAACGCGGTGGTCGCAGCGGATGCGCGGTGGACGCGGGGGGAACCTCGCGCGTAGCTTGCAAAAAGACAATTCACAGGGAGACGGTGAGACAGTGGGATGCTCGCTCTCTCTCCGTCTCCCTGTGAATTTTTCTGCGCGCTGACGCGCGCGAGATGCGTCCGCGTCCACCGCGCATCCGCTGCGGCCACTGCGTTGAATCTTTCGAGTCTCAGAACGGCAGCGGCCGGATGTCGGGCTCGAGCCAGGCGCGCCGGGCTTCGACGGAGAACAGCCGTTGCTTCGTCCAGTAGGCGAGCAGCCAATCGGGTTTGCCGAGCGGCGAGTCCATCAGCGCATTGCCGACGGCAAACAACGGCTTGTCGCGATGCGTTTCCAGAAACGATGAAGCCGCGCGCAGCGAGGCCAGCGTGATCGTCTCGTGATAGCCGCCGGTGTCGGTGTTGGCGACGCCGGTCGCTTCGTTGTAGGCGCGGATGAGGCCCGGCATCACTTTGGCCGCGTCGATGTCGGGGCGGCGCGCAATCAGCCACAGGGCCGCCGCGAAATGCGCGCGATGCGTCCAGCGCGGCTTGGGCAGGCTCAAATCCATCACGCCACGGGCGATGGCGGCGAGGTCGTCGTCGGCGGTGAATACGGCTGTCATGTCGGGCTCCTGTGGCCCGGCGGGCATGAAAAAAACCCGCCGGACGTGGCGGGTTGATGCGAAGGGATCGTCGGGAAAGCTTAGGCCCGATCCGCGCGCGCAAACGCCGCCTGAGAGCGACGCTTTTGTTGCTGCGAGGTGCGGACCGTAACCATAGGTGGGAGATTGATGGCCGCACGGCGTGGGGTCAATTGCGCGCTGCGAATAGCAGCCATCACGCCAGCCCTTTGAACGGATCGCGCCAGGCTTCGATGTCCCACAACCGGTCGTGCCAGCGTTTGACATGGGGGAATTCCGCCACCGGCAGGCCGGCGCCATCGGCGAACGGCAGCGGAGTCGCGACGCGGAAATCGGCGTAGGAGATACGGTCGCCCAAAAGCCATGTGCGGTTCGCCAGGAGGCCGTCCAGCGTCGCCGCGTGCTCGCGGAAATTGCCCAGCGCTTTTTCCATCTCGCGCGGATCGGGTTTCGCGTCCGAGAAGGTCGGGATGACGACCCGCCAGAAGTAGAGCGGGTCCGCCGCGCGGGTGAGATGATACGCGCTCCAGCTGATCCATTTGACCATCTCGGGTTGTTCGGCGCCGGTGCGCCAGAAATCCGTGCCGGAAAGCGCCGAGAGCCGGCAGGCGATCGCGTCGGTCTCCCAGAGCCTGTCGTCGCCGTCGACCAGCACCGGCACGAGGGCGTTCGGATTGATCGCGCGGAAGGCTTCGGTGTTTGCCGGATCGCGCGGGCTCGCGCGCACGAATTCGACGGGCGCGTCGAGATATTTCGCGACGGCGACCGCCACGCGGGGATTGAGATTGTGGGAATAGTAGAGCTTCACAGCGCGTCCTCAACGCAGCGGCGGGCGCGATCTTGGCTTTGGCCGCCCGGGCCTGTCATCCGACGAAAGCGCCGGAGCCGTCATGCGATGCGTGCGGGGCCGGGCTTGCGCGTGCGTTGCTTGATCGCGTGCGATCGCGCGCCTAGCTTTCCCGCATGACCACGCGCACCGCCACATGCTCCTGCGGTCAGCTCCGCGTCACCGTCGAGGGCGACCCCGTCCGCGTCTCCGTCTGTCACTGTCTGGCGTGTCAGCAGCGCACCGGCAGCGCCTTCGGCGTGCAGGCGCGCTGGCCGCGCGATCGGGTCCGGCTGGAAGGCGAAACCAAAGTCTGGCAGCGCACCGGCGACGAGGGCACGGTGATGGACTTTCATTTCTGCCCGCATTGCGGCTCGACGGTCTGGTACGCGCGAGGGCCGGCGGCCGACACGATCGGCGTCGCCGTGGGCGCTTTCGCCGATCCCAAATTTCCGGCGCCGAATTTTTCGGTCTATGAGGAGCGCCGCCATCCCTGGGTGACGCTGCCGGATGCGGTCCAGCGCATGTTTTAGGCCGTTCGTCGTCTTTCCGGCGGGGGACCGTATGGCGACTGCCGACGGAGCGGTGACGAGAGCGGTTCGGTCTTTTCGCCCGCGAGTCTTCGGTCTTGGTTAGGGACGGCAGACAGTCGCCCAGATCTGGGCCAGACCGCCGGCGTTGCTCATCGGAACGCTTGCCGGGCTTCCGCCTTGCACGCCGTTGCCTTCGCATTCCCAGCCCGTGACGGTTCCGCCTTCGGAATCCGCATGCGGCCAGCCGCCCGAGAACGAACTGTCCTTGAACCGGCATCCGCCGCCGGCCACGTATCCGCCCTGCAGCTGATCTGCCGAAGGCGTGAACACGTAGTGGCTTCCGGTTTGCCAGATTGTTTGCCCCGAAGCCGGGCTGACCGCTCTACAATCCGCGATCGCCGGCATAACTTGCATGGAGACAAACGCGACGACGGCTGCAGTGCCAAGAAGCAATTTCGCTTTCATATCCATCCCCGATTTTTTTTGACGCCGGATTCATCGCACGGAGCATCGTAGCGATGCCATATAGATCAAGCCGCCGTACAATATAGGCAGCGTAGCAGGGGCCCACACCGTTTGCGGCGCCGTTCCCATGCCAAGCCCGCAATCGCCTCAGTTTTTCGTATAATGTATATTATGGGAAATTTGTAGCCTGCAGCCCCGAACTAGGGTAATCTACAGACACTGATTCGCAATCATCGTCCCACGCGTCGCGACATCGGCGGAGCCGTCGCGACACGTCATGTGCCAGTGACAGGCTCCAATTGGAGGATGCCGTGTCAGAAATCGGCTGGTTCTCCCGCCTGGAACGATGGTTCGAAGCGTGGAAACGTGGCGGCTACGCGTCGATGACCTATGACCTACGCGACGAAACCCTGACTTTCAGGTATCCGCACCCAGACATCAGAAAACGAAGGCGCATGCTTCTCGCGATACTATCGCATCCGTTTACAATCACGCTCACTGCAACCGTTATCGCAGGCGCGATCCTGAAGGCTTTCGGGTGGGCTTAGAAACCTTTTTTAGGCTCCAGCCGAGCGGACTCGATGAGGCGAGATGACGACGTGGGATGCATGCACGTTTGAGCCGAATTCTTGGCTGCGATGGGTCGAGTGTCATCCCGGCTTGGCTGGATATATTCAAGCCATCGGCACTATCGGCGCGATTCTTGTAGCGATCCTCGCGCCGGTTATAGCAACGCAATGGCAGAGTCACTTGGAATACCGTGCCCGCTTACAGCGCTCGAAGACACTTGCTGGTTCAATGCGTAATACCATCTGGGACGTAGATGCCGAGGTGCGGCGCGTTGGCGAGTTATTAGCGGCTGCGACCGAACCACCAGAAGACACTATGAACGGTAACTTCTTAGCTAGACAACTTGTCTTGAGGCTGCCCCCAAAATTGGACTTGTTTTATCAAGTGGTAGCGGGCACGGAGCTGTCAATCACACGACAGTTTGTTGATACTGCGAACGCAGTTCGAAACTACAACAATCCGATAGCTCCGTACGCAAGCGGCGACCAACTGTTGCAACCGAAGGACTGGCTTACGACGCGCGACGCACTTCAATATAATCTTGGACTTGCCCGCGGTGAAGTCGAACGGGCGCGCGCGATTGCTGAGCGCTACGCCGATTAACGCAGTCCTTTGGTTTAGGTCACTTTGTCCAAAGTTTTCATATTTCTGGGCGCCCGAAGGACCCACCATGCCCTCCATCCTCGCCATTCATGCTCATCCCGACGACATCGAGACTCTGTGCGCCGGCACGTTGGCGCTGCTCGCGGAGAACGGCCACGCGATCACCATCGCCACGATGACGGCCGGCGATTGCGGGTCGGTCGAATGGAGCAATGAGGAGACCGCGCGCATCCGAAAAGCGGAAGCCGCAGCGGCGGCGGGGATGATCGGCGCGGCGTATCACTGCGCGGGCTTCGGCGATCTGGCCGTGTTCAACGACGATGCCGCGCGGCGCCGCACGACCGAGCTGATCCGCGCGCTCAAGCCCGCGCTCGTCATCACGGCGTCGCCCTCCGACTATCATCCCGATCACGAGGCGACGAGCCTGCTCGTGCGCGACGCCTGCTTCGCGGCGCCCGTCGTCAATTACAAAACCGGCAGCGCGCCGCCCCTGCCCGCCATTCCCCATCTCTATTTCGCCGATCCCATCGAAGGCCGCGACCGCAACAACGCGAAAGTCTCAGGCGATTTCGCCGTCGACGTGGCGGCGCAGTTCGAGGCCAAGCGCGCGATGCTCGCGGCGCATGAAAGCCAACGCGCCTGGGTGACGAAACAGCACGGCATCGACGATTACACGGGCGCGATGGAATCCTGGACGCGCCGGCGCGGCAAGCATTTCGGCGTCGCCTTTGCCGAAGGCTTCCGGCACTACAAGGTTCATCCCTATCCCACATCGCCGCTGCTCGAGGAGCTGGTCGGCAAAGCCCTGGTGCGGCCTCGCGCGCCATAGGGCGGCGCCGGGTGATGGCGGATGGAGAAACGATTCAACCTCGCCCCATTCTGTCCTGAACATCCGCCGCCAGACATCGCGCCAGCAGCGCGCGCACGGTGCGCAGCACGCGGCTTCGGTCCTGGCCGGCTTCGATCGCGTCGACGGCTTCATGCAGCATGGCGAAGAGAAGCTGCACGGTCGTCTCGGCGTCGACCTTGGCGAAGGCGCCGGCTTTTGCGCCCGCCTCGATCAGGCTTGCGATGCGGGCTGTGGCGCTGTCCTGTCCCGCCGTCGCCGCGGGCGGTCCGTGAAAAATCGCCCGGTGCAGCCCGCCCAGCGCGAGCGTGTAATCGATGAAGCCCATCGCCATCGTGTCGACCAGCTTCATCCAGTCGGCCCGGCTCTTTGCGCCGGTCCTCGGAGGGAAGCGTTCGTCGAAGCGGGCAAAGATGCGCGCGCGCAGCGCCTTGAGCAGATCGTCCCAGGAGGCGAAATAGAGATAGAACGTGCCCTTGGCGGCGCGGGCTTCGCGCATGACGTCTTCCACGCGCACCGTTTCGACGCTGCGCCGCCGCAGCACGCGCTCGGCCGCATCGAGAATCTCCAGCCGCCTGGCATCCGGATCGAGCCGGCGGCGCGGCGGCTTCGCCGTTATCGTCGAAGCCAATTGAGCGCCAGCAGCATGGCGATATAGGCGCGTGCGAAACGCGGAAACCTGATGATCTGGAAGGTGTAGCCGTCGGGATCGCGAGAGAAGACGCTGGGCACGCCTTTGGCAATGTCGTGGTGGCGCAGATAGGTGGCGCCGCGCTTGCCGGCAAACCGGCGCATGCCGAAGGCCTTTTCGTAGAACCGCGCCGCGCGCTCGACGTCGGCGACCTTGAGCGCGATGTGGCGCATGCCCTCGAATGCGATCATGGCGGCCTCTCGTTAATGACCGCCAGTCATTAGTAGCCGACCGACGGTCATTCGTCAACGTCCGTCGGCGAAACCGGCAACGAAGCGGCACCGGGCGTCCCCCAAACGTCTCTCTTCACACGCGCGCAAAGCCGGCGCAGACTCAAGCCCGGCTCTTTGACATCGTAAAGATCGACTTCGGTCCGCGGCTCGCGCGCGCGGCCGGTAACACCTGCATCGACGGACCCGAGGGTCGTTGATGAATCGTCTGCGTGTCGCTTAACGCACTGCGCGCGCGGATCTGGGCGGCGAGCCATGTCAGCAGCAGACGGCAGCGGAGCGTGAAATCTATTACTTCGTACACGGATGAAAATGTCCCTGGTATCCCCTGCTCCCGTCCACGACCGCGCGCTCCGGAACGGCGGAAAAGCCCATGGGCATTGATCCGGATGCGCGCCCGTGCGGACGCGTTTTTTCGAAAGCGCCGTTAAAGTCCCTGTTACCAGGGATTTCTTTGAAGGGGTACGTTGCGGCAACAGCCGCACCGGCGAGACTGGCGGGCCGGTGCCGAACGAAATCCGTCGCCGCCGTTCATCGCCGGTTCATTTCGGGCGGCGGCGTTTCAGGCTAGAGTAGGTTGAGCCCAAAGGATGTCCCATGCCCCTCGCCCGCCTCGACCACGTCACCATTCTCTGCAGCGATCTCGCGAAGTCGCGCGCGTTCTATGCGGAGGCGCTGGGCCTCATCGACGGCGACCGTCCGCCGTTCAACTTTCCGGGCGCGTGGCTGTGGCTGGACGACAAACCCGTCGTGCATCTCGTGGGCGGGCGCAACGGCGGCGAGCTGAAGAGCACCGGCAGCTTCGATCACGTGGCGTTCGCCGCGTCCGATCTCGAGGCCGTGCGCGCACGGCTCGCCAAAGCCGGGATCGCATTCCGCGAGACGGCTGTGCCGGGACGGCCGCTGCACCAGGTGTTCTTTTCGGATCCCGACGGGGTGCAGATCGAGTTGAACGTGTATCTGGAGACGTAGAGGGACCGCCCGCCGGCGGTCCCAGCAGGCCAATCGGAAAAAGCCCTACCGCCCCTGGTGGCGGAAGATGCGGCCTTTGGACGGGCCGCCTTTGCCCTTGCCGCCGGCCTTGTCGCCGCCGAAATCCTTCGTCGCCTTCTTCGCATTCAGTTCCTGGATGCGTTTCAGCGATTCCGCGCGGCGCGCCGCGATCGCCTTGATCTCTTCGTCCGTCAGCGGGGGATGATCTTTGGACATGGAACGCCTCGTCCGAACCGGTTCAACGGCGGGGATTCTGAAGCCCTCGCGCGCGGCCCGCAAGGGATTGACAAGCCGCAAATCGGCGGTCTTCAGGCCCTCGGATAGAGGATGATCTGTGTACAGCGGAAGACGGCCAGGAGCTTGCCCGTCTCCTCGTTGGTGATCTTGGCGTCCCAGACCTGCGTCTGCCGGCCGCCGTGGAGCAGCTCCGCCACGCCCTTGACGGCGCCCGCGCCCAGCGTGCCCATGAAATTGCATTTGAGCTCGACAGTGGTGAAGCCGGAGGCAGCCTCGGGCCATTTGGTCGAGACGCCGTAGGCGCAGAGCGTGTCGGCCAGCGCCACGATCGCCGGCGCCCACAGCGCGCCGTTGCCGGCGATCAGTTCCTTCTTGACGGGCAGGCGGCCTTCCACCCTGCCCGGCTCGCACGCCGTGACGCTGATGCCCAGCATGTGCGGCAGCCCGCCCTGGTTCCAGCCGTTCATGATCTCGGGAGTCACTTCCTGGGCCATCGCCTCGCCATCATATCGCGGCCGTCACCGTCAGCCCATCATAGGCGGGCTCGACGCCTTCGGGGAGTTCGCGCTTCAGGGTCTCGTAATCGAGATCGATGTGGAGATTGGTGAGGATGGCGCGGCGCGGCTTGACGCGCGCAATCCAGCCGAGCGCCGTCTCCACATTGGCGTGGGTGGGATGCGCCGTGTAGCGCAGCGCATCGACGATCCAGGTGTCCACGCCGCCCAGCGACGACAGCGCTTCGTCGGACAGATGATTGACGTCGCTCGAATAGGCGATCGGCCCGAAGCGGAAGCCGAGCGAATGGATGCGCCCATGCGTCTGTTCGAAAATCTCAACGGGCACCGCGCCGCCTGCGCCTTCGATCGCCATCGGCCGGAACGGCTCGTGCAACGCGTGCGCGGTGAGTATGGGCGGATAGTCGCTGCCCGCCGGCACCTCGAAGCAATAGCCGAAGCGTTTGCGGATGCGGTCGAGCGTGCCGGCGTCGCTGTAGAAGTCGAGGCGCCGGCGCATGAGATAGGCGATGGCGCGCAGATCGTCGATGCCGTGCAGCTGGTCGGCGTGGTCATGCGTGATGAGGACGGCGTCGAGCCGGGCGACATGCGCCGCCAGCAGCTGCTCGCGCAGATCGGGCGACGTGTCGACCAGCACATGCGTTTCGCCCGCGGCCGATTTGCGGCGCACCAGCAGCGAGCAGCGCCTGCGGCGGTTTCTGGGATTGGTGGGATCACACGCGCCCCAGTCGCCCGCCCCATCGGCGCCCCCGAGCCGCGGCACGCCGCTGGAAGACCCGCTGCCGAGAATGGTCGCTTCGAGAATGTCCGTCATTGCGGCGGCACGGCCTTGCCGAAGAGACGGAAGAAATTGTCCGTGGTGGCGCGTGCGACCGCGTCGGGCGAAACGCCTTTCAGCTCGGCCATGGCCGCGGCGGTGTGCACGACGAAGGCGGGCTCGTTGCGCTTGCCGCGCATGGGCACGGGCGCCAGATAGGGCGCGTCGGTTTCGACCAGCAGGCGGTCGAGCGGCACGTCGCGCAGCACGGCGCGCAGTTCATCCGATTTCTTGAACGTCGCGATGCCGGACGCCGAGATATAGAAGCCCAGATCGAGCGCCGCCTCCGCGAGCCTGCGCGTGCCGGTGAAGCAATGGATGAGGCCCGTGAAGGCGCCCTTCTTCATCTCGCTCTGCAGGATGTCGATGGTATCGTCGTCGGCGTCGCGCGTGTGCACGATGAGCGGCAGGCCGGTCTCGCGCGCAGCCGCGATATGCCAGCGGAAATTCTCCGCCTGCTCGGCGCGCGGACTGTGTTCGTAGAAATAGTCGAGACCGGTCTCGCCGAGGCCCACCACTTTCGGATCGCGCGCGCGTTCGAGAAGCGGCGCCGCATCGGTGAGCCTCTCCTTCTCGGCTTCATGCGGATGGATGCCGACGGAGCACCACACATTGTCGTACTGCCTGGCTATGGCCAGCACGCCGTCGAAGTGCGAAAGCTGCGTGCCGATGGAGATGCAGGCGCCCACGCCGTTCTCGCGCGCCCGCGCAAGGATTTCAGGCACCTGACCGGCGAAATCCGGAAAATCGAGATGGCAATGGCTGTCGACGAGCATTTTCTATCTTGTCATGGCCCGCCGGCGTCAGCGCGAGCGGGCCACCCGGTTGAGTTTTCGCGATATCTGTCGGGAAGAGGCACTATCACAATTCTTCGTGGTCGTGCCACCCTCACCTGGGTGTCCCGCATTTGCGGGCCATGACACGACTTTATTGGAGAATTATAGCGTTCCGCGCCGGCCTGTTTGCGCGAGCGCCTGCGCGGCGGAAAGGATCGTCTGGCGCGGCTCCAGATGCAACGCCTGCGTCCGGGCGAAGCTTTTTTCCAGACGCTCCCAGAGCGCCACCCAGCGGTCCATCCCCGCTTGCGCGTCGGCCTCGCGTGCGCGGGCGCGGATGCGCGCAGCTAGAGCGTCGAGCAGAAAATGCCCGAACAACTCCGTGCCGTCGTCGATGCGCGCGATCTTGTCGGCGAGTGCAAGCGTGGCGGAAAAATCGGGCGATGCGGCGCGGTCGATCAAATTCTCCGCTTCCGTCGCGAGCATGAGGCCGTCGTCGCCCGCAAGTCTCAGCGCAGTGCCGATCGAACCGCCGGCGAGCTTGGTGAGGCTCGCGCGTTCGGGCGCGGACATATCGGGCAGGCGCTTAGCGAGCTCGCCTTCAAGTGCGGAGTTGGTGAGCGGCCTGAGTTCGAGCCGCTGGCAACGCGAACGGATCGTCGGCAGCAGTCGCGCCGGCGCGTGTGCGAGCAGCAACAGCATGGCGCGCGGCGGCGGTTCTTCGAGCAGTTTGAGAAGCGCGTTGGCCGCGTGGTCGTTCATCTCGTCGGCTGTATCGACGATGGCGACGCGCCAGCCGCCCGCGCCGGACGTAAGCCCGAAGAAATTGCCCAGTTTGCGGATCTCGTTGACGGACAGGACCGTCATCAGCCTGCCGGTTTCGGGATTGAGCCCGCGCTTCAGCACGAGCAGTCCCGGATGCGCGCCGGCCTTCACCTGCGCGGAGACGGGATCGTTCTCGGCCACGCTCAAATCCTCGGGGCCACAGTCCGTCGCGCCATAACGCAGCAAATAGCGCGCGATGCGATAGGCCAGCGTCGCCTTGCCGACGCCCGGCGGTCCGCCGATCAGCCAGGCTTGCGGCGGACGCCCGCTGCGGATGGCCCGCGAGGCGCGGGCGAGCGCCGCATCCTGCCCCACGAAGCGAAATTCCTCGCGCGGATGCAACTGGCCCGCGATGCGATCGGTTTCGACCGCGGCTTCTTCGGCTTTGGGACGGCGCGGCGGCATTATCGCGCCCCCGCCGCCAAGGAGCGCGCTTCCACCACGCGCCAGATCTCCGCCTCGACGGCGTCCATCGCTTGCATCGCGTCGATCACGACGCAGCGCGCCGTGTTCTGTCTGGCGATATCGCGGAAGGCTTCGCGCAGGCGTTCGTGGAACGCGACGTCGAAATGCTCGAAGCGCGTTTCGCCGTGGCGGCGCGCGGACGCACGCTTCAGTCCCTCTTCCGCCGGCAAGTCGAGGATGAAGGTGAGATCGGGTTTGAGATCCGGCAGCGCAATGGATTCGATCCGGCGGATGGTTTCGCGCGGCATGCCGCGCCCGGCGCCCTGATAGGCGTATGTCGAATCCGTGAAGCGGTCGCATAGCACGACGGCGCCGCGCGCCAGCGCCGGCTTGATCGTCTTCGCCACATGATCGGCACGCGCCGCAAAGATCATCAGCGTTTCGGACAGCACATCCCAGCGTCCGGGCTCGCCTTCGACCAGCAATTTGCGGATGTCTTCCGCACCCGGCGAGCCGCCCGGTTCGCGCGTCACCACGACGTCGATGCCGCGCGCCGAGAGCTTCGCGGCCAGCGCCTTCACCTGGGTCGATTTGCCTGCGCCCTCGCCGCCTTCGAACGTGATGAAGCGGCCGGCTCTCGTCATTTGCTGCCGGAATGGCCCCAGAGCAAAGCCTGCAAGCCCAGGTAGATTTTTCCGAAGAAGCCGGCGCTGGACACGCTCTCGCCCGCATAGACGGGAATCTTGAGACCCGGAAAATCCGGCGCCGTCACGTCGACGGTGCCGATCTGCTGACCTTTGGCGATCGGCGCTTTCACCGGACCGTCATAGGTGAGCACCACCTTCATCGCCGAATGCGAATCCACCTGCATGGTTACATCGACGGGATTGGCGGTGACGAGCGGCACCGTATCGCGCGAGCCTTGCCAGACCTGCGCCGTGCCGACCTGCTCGGCCTCCTTGAAGAGCGGATAGTGATGGAATTCGCGGAAAGCCAGTCCCATCACGCGGGCTGCTTCTTCCGCGCGCTGCCGGACGCCATGCCAGTCCTGCGCGGCGGGCGTCATCTTGTCGAGCTCGGGATAGCGCAGGCCGTTCAGCACGAGAATGAGCCGCTGGCCGCTGCGAACCGTCGACACCACGATGCCGTATCCTGCCGCATCCGTGTGGCCGGTCTTGAGGCCGTCCGTTCCCGGCAAAAGGCCGATCACGGCATCGCGGTTCTGCTGCTTGATGCCGTTCCACTGGAAGCTCTGCTCCGCGAAGTAGTGATAGTATTGTGGATAATCGTAGATCAGATGGCGCGCGAGGATCGCGAGGTCATGCACCGACATCAACTGCCCCGGAGGATCCGGCAAGCCGTTGGGATTGACGAAATGGGAGTGCGAGAGTCCCAGCTGCTTCGCCCGCTTGTTCATCATATCGACGAAGTTCTCTACGGTGCCGCCGAGTCCCTCGGCGACCACGACGCAGGCGTCGTTGCCCGAGGTGATGATGATGCCGCGGATCAGGGATTCGACGGGAACGTTCGAGCCCAGCGAGACGAACATCTTCGAGCCCTGCGTGCTCCAGGCGCGCTGCGAGACAGGGAACGTGTCCGTCAGTTTGACGCTTCCGGCCTTCAGATGCTCGAACAGGAGGTCAAGCGTCATGAGCTTGCTCATCGAAGCGGGCGGCGTCGGCGTGTCGGCGTCCTTCGCCCACAAAACCTGTCCCGTTTCGCCGTCCATGATGATGGCGTGTTCGGCATTCGTGGCGATCTCGGCCGAAGCCGGCACCACAAACGCAAATGCCGCGAAGGCGGCAAGCACGGGAACAAGTTTGCGGAAGTGCCGCATGCGGTAGCTCCTCGATGGCGGCCGCGATGGCACGGGCCGCGATGATCCCTATTGGTCTACGACGATTCTCGCGTCGGTGCCGCCGAGTTTGACGACCCTCGCCAGTGCGGCGTCGGCCTCGCCCACATCGTCGATCGGCCCGACGCGCACCCTATAAAGCCGCCGCCCGTTCCTGTCGATTGGCGAGATCGTAACGCCATGCGCGGCGCTGAGGCGCGCCTCCAGGCGGTGGGCATTCTCCAGGTTGCCGAACGCGCCGGCCTGAACATAGAGATGCGTCACGGCGGGGACGGGAACGTGCGTCACGTGGCCGTCGGGTTGGAGGTCGGCCGTCACCTCTGGCGGTTCCGGCGCCGGCGCCGGCATCGTATCCGTGCGCGCCTGCGCCTCCATGGGAAGACCCGGCACGGGCGTCAAGGCTGCGACCTGCACAGCGCCCGCGGGCGTGGCCGGCAGCGCGTTGGCGATGGCAGCAGGGGTTTCAGGTCCTGCGGGGGCGCTCGTTCCGGGGAGATCGGCGCGGCTCATATAGGTGACTCGCACACGCGCCGTACCTTTTCCGTAAAAGCCCAGAAGCTTCGCCGCCTGCTCGGAGACGTCGATGATGCGTCCGCGCGCGAACGGCCCGCGATCGTTCACCCGCAGGATCAACGAGCGGCCGTTTTCGAGATTGGTCACGCGGACGTTCACCGGCATGGGCAGGGTGCGATGCGCGGCCGTCAGGGCACTCGCGTCGAAGGTCTCGCCATTGGCCGTGTGCTGGCCGTAGAAGGTGGGGCCGTACCAAGAAGCGATGCCCGTCTCGTCATAGTCGGGCTGCTCGCGCGGATAATACCAAGTGCCCTCGATCTGATAGGGCTGGCCGATCTTGTAGATGCCGGCATTGGGCGGCACGCTGACCGGCGTATAAGGCGGCGGCGTCGTGGCGCAGGCAGCAAGGCCGCCCGCGATCATGGCGATCGCCATCCAGTCCCGCACGCGCATCGATTCGAATCACTGCCCTAGGCGACGCAAGATCTTAGTCGAAGGGCCCGCGCGAGGGCTAGTCGGAAATGCTCCTACAAAGTCCCGCTTTCGCACAGCCATTTCCGGGCCTAACCTTGGGAAAACGGGAGGAATGGCCGTGAAAATCGAGCGCCTCGATCCGATCGTCAGTTCATTAAAGCCTAGCAACCATCCCTATTTGAACGGCGCCTGGACGCCCCTGTTCGAAGAGGTGAACGCGAGCGCGCTCGACGTCATCGAAGGCGAAATCCCGCGCGACATCGACGGCGTCTATCTCCGCAACACGGAGAACCAGATCCATCAGCCGCTGGGACGCTTCCATCCCTTCGACGGCGACGGGATGATCCATCAGATCGATTTCCAAAACGGCGGCGCGAACTATCGCAACCGCTTCGTGCGCACGCGCTGTTTCGCGGCGGAACAGGAAGCGGGACGTTCGCTGTGGGGTGGCCTCGCCGATCCGCCGGGCACATCCGAACGGCCGGGCTTTTGCGCTCACGGATCGCTGAAGGACAGTTCCAGCACGGACGTCGTCGTGCATGCGGGCCGCGCGCTGTCGACGTTCTATCAGTGCGGCGAAGGCTATCGCCTCGATCCCGAAACGCTCGAGCAGCAGGGTCCCGAAGCATGGGTGCCCATCGACGGCATCTCGGCGCATGCCAAGACGGACGAGCGGACGGGCGAGCTTCTGTTCTTCAACTATTCGAAGCACGCGCCGTATCTCCATTTTGGCGTCGTCGATCGCGACAACCGGCTCACGCGCTATCAGGCGGTGCCGCTGCCTGGCCCGCGCCTGCCGCATGACATGGCGTTCACGGAGAACTACGCGATCCTCAACGACATGCCGCTCTTCTGGGATGCAGAGCTCTTAAAGCGCGATGTTCATGCCGTGCGACAACATACCGGTTTACCGACACGATTTGCCATCGTGCCTCGCCGCGGTGACGCTCCCGTGCGCTGGTTCGAAGCCGAGCCGACTTACGTGCTGCATTGGGTAAATGCTTACGAGGACGGCGACGAGATCGTGCTCGACGGCTATTTCCAGGACGTGCCGATGCCGAAACCGCGCAAGGATGCGCCGGCCGGCTTCGAGCACATGATGGCCTATCTCGACGGCCACAGCTTCCAGTCCAAGCTGCACCGCTGGCGTTTCAATCTGAAGGACGGCTCCACGCGGGAAGAACGGCTCGACGATCGCGTGCTGGAATTCGGCACCATCAATCAGCGCTTCGCGGGCCGGAAGTATCGCTACGTCTACAACACCATGCTCGTGCCCGGCTGGTTCCTTTTCGACGGCTTCGTCAAGAGCGACGTGCAGTCCGGCGAAAGCTGGAGCTATAAGCTCGGCCCCGGCCGCTACGCCAGCGAGGCGCCCTTCGCGCCGCGGCTCGGTTCGACGGAAGAAGACGACGGCTACATCGTGAGCTTCGTCACCGACGAGAACATGGGCACGTCGGAATGCATCCTGCTCGACGCCGCACATATCGAGGACGGCCCGGTCTGCCGCATCGCGCTGCCGCACAAGCTCTGCAGCGGCACGCATGCCTGCTGGGCGGATCGGGCGTATATCCGCAACGGCGTCGCTTAGCGCGAGTTCGGCCCGAACGACGGCGGCGGCGGGCCCCATTTCGTGTTCGGCGTTTTCGACATCGTCATGTCGAGCGCGCCGCCCTTCAGTGCGAACGATGCCGGCAGCCATGGTCTGTCGCTCGGGGCGCCGTTCACTTTCAGCGTGGCGATGTAAGGCGCATCCGATGCCGCGCCTTTCGCACGGATCACGACGCGTCCGCCGGGACGATCGACATCTGCCTCCGCGAACAGCGGGCTTCCCAGCACGAGATCGCCACGGCCGGGATAGAGCGGATAAAGCCCGAGCGCTGCCCACACATACCAGGACGACATCTCGCCCAGGTCGTCATTGCCGGGAATGCCGCCCGGTGTGTTGGTCCAGAGCGCATCGAGCGTCGCATGCACGAGGCTTTGCGTCTTCCATGGTGCGCCCACGAAATCGTAGAGCCAGGGATCGCCGATCGACGGTTCGTTGTTGAGTTCCGCATGCAGGCCGCCCGCATTCGTCACCGCGAGACTTCCGTCGGGATTGTAGAAATAGCTGTCGAGCCGCGCCGCCGCACGGGCGTTGCCGCCCATGGCGTCGAACAGCCCTTGCGGATCGTAGGGCACTTCCCAGACATATTGCGCGCCCGAGCCTTCGACGAAACCGTTCTCCTCAGCGCTGGGATCGAATTTCGGCCAGGTGCCGTCGGCATTGCGCGGCTGGATATAGCCTGCGTCCGGTGTCGCGTTCGGATTGAAGATGTTGCGCCACCAGCCGGAGCGCGCGCGCAGCACGCGCGCGTTCGCCGTATCGCCGAGATCGCTCGCGAACTCCGAAAGCGCAAAATCCGCCGTCGTCATCTCGAGCGTATCGGCCGCCGCACCCCAGCCCGGCGCGCCGACCGGCATGTAATGCAGTTTCAACCATTGGTCGAGACCGGGACGCTCGCCGATGCATTGCACTTCGCAGCCGTGATGGCTGAGGTCTTTCTCCGTCGGTACTGTCGCGGCGGTCAGCAGTGACGCATACGCCGCTCTGAAATCGAAATCGCGGCCGCCGAAGGCATAGATGTCCGCGATCGCCGGCGCCGACGGATCGCCGTTCATCACGCTGGTGCCGCCGGTCAGATGCGTCCAGCGGTCCCAGTCGCCGCCGTTCTGGTTCGCCTGGTTGAGCAGCGATTGCGCGATGTCGGAACCCAGTTGCGGATCGAGCCAGGTCAGCAGCTGCAACTGGGAGCGGTAGACGTCCCAGCCGGAGAAATTCGCGTATTGCGCGCGCTGCGGCGCCACGACCGTATGCACCTGCCCGTCCATGCCGAGATAGCGCCCGTCGACGTCGCTGAAAAGATTGGGCTCGATCAGCACGTGATAGAACGCCGTGTAGAAGACCGTGCGCTGATCCTTGCTGCCGCCTTCGACCTTGATCTGGCCGAGCTTGGTATTCCAGACCTTATGCGCGGCGTCACGCACGGCCTCGATGGGCATGCCGGGATTTTCGGCCGCCAGATTGGCGCGCGCATTGGCTTCGCTCACATAGGAGATGCCGACCCGCATGCCGACGACCGGCGTCTTCGCGGGATCGAAGCTGATCCATGCGCCCGAACCCTTGTCGCCCGGCGGATGGCCGCGATCGCCATAGGTCGTGCCGCCGTGCGCGTCCGTTGCGCCCGCGTGCACGGTTTTGTCTTCCCAGGAGCCGCCAGCCGTGAAGGGCTGGTCGAATTCGGCGACGAAATAGAGCGTGTAGTAACTCTCGCGGCGATCGGGCGAGAGATAGCCGCAGAAATTCCCGCTGGTGACGGAGCCCGTCACCTCGCGCCGTTCCGGATTGACCTTTACGCTCGCATTGCTCGAGCCTACTTCCGAGTCTGAGGTGCGAATCAGAAGATTGGCAGGCTTGCCGGCGGGAAAGCGGAATTCCGCGGCCGCTGTGCGCAGCGTGGCGCTCAGTTCCGCCGTCACGCCATTGTCGAGCGTGACTTTGTACCAGCCGGGCGCCGCCTCTTCGTGCGCGTGCGTGAACGAACTCGAATACATGGAAAAGCTGTCGTCGGCCGAGGGCGACATCTCGACAGGAATCGTCACCGGCATGAACGGGACATCACCGCTCGCGCCCGTGCAGCCGGTGCCGGAGAGATGCGTGAGGCTGAAACCCTTGATGCCGATGACGCGCCATTCGTAGCCGCCGGGTGCTGCGATTGGGTAGCGCTTACCGGGAAGCGGCGTCTCTTCCGGGCTGAAGGCGACCATGCCGAAGGGAAGCGTCGCGCCCGGATAGGTGTTGCCGCCATTGGTCGTGCCGATGAAGGGATTGACCTCGGAGGCGTAATCGCCGGGTGCGGCCGCTTGCGCTGTGACTGCGACCAAGCTCGCGAACGCAATTCCCAAAGCTGAGCGCCGCATGGGCCGCCTACCCCTCATAGTTATTTGAGCCCTAGAAGAACTTTTCCCTCGGTCGAGAGATAGTGATGGTCGTAATCGAATCGTTTCGTGTCGGAGAAGATGAGCCAGTAATATTTCATCTGCTCCGCCCACCAATAGCCCGGACAGGAATCGTCCTGCTTCATCGGCGTCGTCGTGATGTCGGCAATGCCGCTGTAACCATAAGCCGCGCGGCTGGTCGCCTTCATGTTCTCGAAATGTATGCGTGCGAGCTCGCGCACGTGTTCGCTCCGCTCCGCAAAATAAAGAGCCGAACAGGAATCGGCGAATTCCGGGCGGAGTTCGTTCGCCACGCGGTCCGGCGCGAATTTCGCGAAGTCGAAGCCGTCAGGCAGCACACGAAGGCGCGTCTGCACGGCCGCCCAGGATTCGAGGTAATCGCTTGCGTGGGCCATGTGCCCGGCCTTCGCCAGCAGGCCTGCATAGAACGCCGCAAGCTCGCTTTGGTGGTGATCGAACATCGCGCCCGTCTCATAATCGACCTGCGCGAACCAGAGCCGGCCGTCGACGCGTTGGGCCTGGTATTTGAGCGTGGCGGCCGTGAAAATGTCGAACCAGCGCTTCAGATCGGCATCGCCGAACAGGAACCATCCGCCCCAGAGATATTCGTAATAGGAATCCGACGGCGGGCCGATCGAGGCGCGCCGGCTCTGCCATTGTCCGGTTTCAATGTTGATCGTGTCGGGAATGAGGTCCAGCGCCGAGTGCCGGTCGAAACACGCTTTCGACGCCTTCTTCGCCGCATCATAGAAGCGCGTATCGCCGACGGCTTTCCCGAGCGTGCCGAATTCGGGGAGATAGCTTCCGATCTCGGCCGGGAAAGACACCGGATCGCGCACCGCGCCCGTGCGCAAATTCACAAAGCGATAGGGCATCCCCGTCGGCGATTTGGTGAAGGCCGGCAGAAGGCGATTGCCCAGGTCGTGCGCGAGATCGAGGAGGCGCTTGTCTTTTGTCGCGAGCCAGCCGGAGAGCAGCCCGCCGACCATGCGGATGTTGGTCTCGAAGACCTGGATATAGTCGTCGATATCGAAGCGGAGGTTGTGCGTGATCCAGGAGACGGCCGTTTCGAGTTCCGCGTCCAGCCCCATCAGATAGAGCGTGTCGAGCGCTTCCACCATGCTGAGGCCGAGGCCCGGACCGTTCGGAAAGAAGAACTGTTCCGCGCCGCCGCTCACCGGCTTGATTTGGTCGTAGCCGAAGGCGCGCTCGACATAGTTGCGCCACGCCCACGCCATCTCCGCGCGCACGCTTCGGGCTGCCGCATCCCAGCCGGTCGTGACGGGCATCGCAAAGACCGGAGCCGCGGCGAACACGCCGGCGAAGGCGCGCAATACGCCGCGGCGCGGAATCTCGAGGCGAATGGGACTCTGGCTCATCGGAGCTTGCGAAACGGAGGGAAAATGCAGGTGATCATACCGCTTGTTCCGACATTTTGAACTATCGGCTTATGTCGATTTTTACCGCTGGCCGGCCAATCTTTCTGTGCTGGCTGGGGACTTCTTGGATGCGTGCCTTTACGATCGGACTCGCCGTAGCACTTTTTGCGGCCACGCCCACGGCGGCCAAGCCGTCTGCAGCGCCGGCGGTTTTGCTGAGGACCGGGCTCACGAATCGCGATCCGAAGCGGGTTGACCCGAAACCGGCCAAGCCTGCGACAACTGCCAACGCGACGACAACGAACGTCATTACGGCGACGCCCGCCATGTGGGTTGTCCACGGTCCGAGAGGCACGGCGTATCTGCTCGGCTCCATTCATGCGTTGCCGAAAAACATAGACTGGCAGACACCCGAGATCGCCGCCGCGATGAAGCGCGCCGATACGTTCGTCTTCGAAATCCCCATGGACACCGAAAGCCGGACCCAGCTTACGCAGATGTTTCAGAGCAACGGCTTCCTGCCAGTCGAAGTGTCGCTGCCATCCTATTTCGATCGGCAGATGCGCGACAACTACCGCCACGTGATTTTCCTGACCCATGCCGACCCGACCAATATCGTTTATATGCGACCTTGGCTTGCAGCGATGGCTCTTCAGGGGGCGGCCGACGGCGAAACAGGCCTCATCGCGGCAGAAGGCGTCGATAACAAAGTCTACGCCCAGGCCGTGGCACGTGGCGTGAAGAATTTCCGTGCGTTGGAGACGGGGGAATTCCAGTTCCGTCTGTTGATGGGCGACGGGAATATCAACGAGGAAATGACCAGGCTTCGCCGCACATTCGCGACGATCATCGCCAGTCATAAGGATATCATTTCGGGCTTGCTGGCCGCTTGGGAGAAAGGTGACACGACAGCGCTTGCCACTTACGGTGCGGGAAGCTCGGGTATGTCGCCGGAGTACAGGAAAGCTTTCCTCGAAGACCGCAATCGTCGCTGGGTGCCGCAGATCGAGGCGATGCTGAACGAGAAGCACACCTATTTCATCACCGTCGGTGCCGGCCATCTCGTCGGCAACACGGGCGTACCCAATCTCTTGCGCGAAAAAGGCTATCGCGTAGACGGTCCCGACATGATCGCCTCCGCAAGCTCCAGCAGTCTCAGGGCTCTGCGATAATTCTCACCGATACTCCGGCGGATAGGCTGCGTTCAGCGTCTTATGGCGACCGCGCAATTGCAGCTGCCGCGACGTCAGCGGCTGCTCTTCGCCCTTGATGAAGATTGCCTTGGGCTGCGACAGCGGCTCGAACGGAACACCGCTCCAGACGACGACGTCGGCGTCCTTGCCCGGCTCGAGCGAACCGGCGCGATCCGCGAAACCGAATGCGCGGGCCGTCGCGGATGAGGATCGTGCCCCGCTCGATCTCGCTGCCGGTGCCGGTGAAGGGACAGCCAACGCGGAAAACGCCGCCAGGCGGCGGATGGACGATGTCAAAGCTGTGCCCCCTCAAACGATCACCCCGAGGCTGCCCAACGATCAACCCGGACTAGTTGAGCAGTGTTCCCCACCGCTCATGGCAGCAGTGCGATCCGGGCACTTGCGGTTGAACAGCCCTTCTCTCATGAAAATGACGAGACAAAAGAGCCATCGGAGGAGCTATGCGTCCGCGTGGGGTCGTGTTCGCCATCCTGGCCGCGTGCGCTGCAGCGACAGCCGCCGCAGAGCCGGCTGCCGGTCCGGTCATCGACATCAGCGACGTCGACCTGTTCTACAAAGTCTATGACGCCGCAGACGGCCATCCCACGGCCGACCAGTTCCAGCATGACTACCTCGACAAGGGCTCGGAAGGCCTGCACGCGCTCGCGCAGGCGCGCAACGTCACCGGCGCCCGCATCGCCGACATGCTCGCCAAGCGTCCCGAGATGTATATCGACGCACGGCGCTGCGTGACGGTCCTGCCCCACGTTAAGGAACGCTTGCAGATCGCTCTTCACAGACTGGGTGAACTCTATCCGGAAGCAAGATTCCCACCCGTGACGATCGCGATCGGGCGCGGCAAGCCGGTCGGTATCGGAAGTCCCGCGACCGGCGTGGAGATCGGTCTCGAAGCGCTTTGCAGCATCAACTATCTCAACGCCAGCGTCGAGGACCGCTTCGTGCACGTGGTCACGCACGAATACGTCCACGTCCAGCAAGTCCAGGCGCTGGTCGACGACGACGCGCATTGGACGGTGCTCGAAGGTTCGGTGATCGAAGGTGCCGCCGAGTTCCTGACCGAACTGGTATCGGGCGCCGGCTATTCCGTGTATGTCGCGGAGATGAAAGGCCACGAGAAAGATATCGAAACCCGCTTCGTCCCCGACGAAGACAAGACCGATCTCTCCCAGTGGCTGAACAACGGAACGGCGGACAACCCTGCCGATCTCGGCTACGGGGTCGGCTACCGCATCTGCAAATCCTATTACGAACACGCCGCCGACAAGCGTCAGGCGGTGCGGGACATCATCCGGATGACCGATCCGCACGCGTTCCTGGCAAAGAGCGGCTGGTATCCCGGTATCGTGCTGCAATAGCCCGCGATTTCCGAGGCCGCTAAACCGGCATGGGTCGGACACTGGTGAGCGCGGCGCGTGCGCGCTGGTACGCGATTTCAATATCGCGGCTGTCCAATGCGACGAGTCCGGTCGCGGTGTCGCGGATCGCCTCGGTCTGCTCGACGAGTGCGCGGCGCGCGGCATCGGGCATCCGTGGCCCCACGCGGCGGATCACGTCCAGCTGCCGGATCAGCACCGCGGGCGTCGTTGCCGACGCCTGCCGGATCTGGTCGAACGCGAGCTTGGTGAGCCGCTCGATCCGGACCGCCGGGAGCCAGACACGAAGCTCGCTTGCGGCGTCGTACCAGTTGCCCTCGATCAACGGCCGTTCCGCGAGCACAAGCAGCGCATCGGCGAGCCAGTCGACGCATGCGACCCCCGTGAAGGTATCGTTGACAGCCGGGCTAAGTGCGCGGATGGCGATCTCGACGATCTGCGCGATGGCGAATTCGCTGTCCTGCGAGAGCGTGCGATGACGGCCAATCACGATATGGCGTTCAATCGCCGCCCGAAGGCGGGGCGCCTGGTGCGCCGGCACGACCGACGCGAGCGGCTCGCCGCGCAGCACGAATTGGCCCGGGCGGAACCTGAGCACGACGAGCGCGCCGGCATCGCGCGCGGCCGCGACGAGCGGACCATGATCGAGATGCTGCAGGTAGCCGCTGTGCCGGCACGCGACGATGCCGCCGGACTCAGCGCGCGCCAGGATCGCGTCGTCGTCCGGCAACGCGCCCGTCCCCTCGCCGCGGTCACGCTCATGCATGCCGACCAAGGCGGGATAGAGGTCGTCGACGACCCGCGCGATCATGTCGGGGTTCTGGATCGATGTCGCGATCCGGTGGCTGTAGAAGACGAGAAACGCGAAGCTGCAGACGACGAGCAGCCAACTCGTGATCAGTGATATCTGCGGGACAAACCGCGAGTGGGCGTCCTCGTGCGTGACCAGGAAGCACAGGCAGACGTAGATGAACGTGCCCATGAAAACGCCGATCGTCGTTTGGGTCACCCAGTCCTGGAGGAACCGGTACAGGAGCCGGAACCCGAACATCGTCGCGACCATCGACAGCACGAGCAGGGCGACCGAAAAGATCAGCGCCAGCACGGTCGCAACGGCCCCCATCATCGCCGACAGGATCGCGCGCGCATCGTCGATGCTGCCCATGGTCAGCCACCACGGGATGTGGATGATCCCGTATGCGTCGAGGATGTCGGGGATCAGCGTGATACCGAATAGCGCGATGGCCGCGAGCGATAGGGCGAGCGGAATCCGCCACATATTGATGTCGCGCTGCGAACGAAGTTTTCCGGGGCGAGAGTCGAGCATGCGGGGGTCCTGAATATTGCTTTGTCAGATTCGCGGTCGAAACTGAAGGAACGGAGAGAAGGGTGACAGTCCGTCCCGAAGAATAATCTGGAAAACGCGAATGGCGACTCTCCTGCGCGGTTGACGGTCCGGGATATTTCCCGTCTGCTGGCCGCCTCGTCGTTCCTCGCCGGTGTACCGCATGCCTTCGGATCGTCGGACCCTCGATCGTCGCGGTCTTATGCGCGGCGCGCTCGCGCTCGGCGGACTAGGCCTCGCGGGCTGCACAACCAACGGCGACGCCGATGCGGCGCGCGACACTTTGCCTGTCTACGATGCCGTCCCGCGGCTTGCGCCGGTCCGCGCCCGCGCCGACCGCCTGTTCGACATCACGGTGTGCTTGCGGCCGTTCCGCGCTGCGGGCCCGCGCCTCGACACCGAGGAGATCGGCAAGACGTTCGTCGTGCACAATTATGGCCATGGCGGCAGTGGCTGGTCGCTCTCCTGGGGCTCGGGCACCATTGCCGTGCGCAAGGCGATGTCGAAAAGTCCGACACGGATCGCCGTCATCGGCTGCGGTGCCTTGGGATTGACCTCGGCGCGGCTGGCGCAGGAGGCGGGCGCGCAGGTCACCATCTACGCGCGCGAGCTCATGCCCAAGACGCGGTCCTATCGCGCGACGGGCACGTTTACGCCTGACTCACGCATTGCGTTGACAAACGTCGCAGGTCCCGCCTTTGGCGATCTGTGGGAAGAGATGGCGCGCATCTCGTTCAAGACCTATCGCAGCTATCTCGGTTTTCCCGGCACGCCCGTCGAATGGAGCGACCGCTATTTCCTCTCCGATCTGTCGCCCGAAGAAGTCGCGGCCCATCATCCCCCGCCCGATCCGCTCGGCTTCGCCACCTATTCCGGCCGCATCCGCGACCTTCTGCCGAAAACGGACGTCCTGCCACCGGGCGCCACGCCCTTCCCTGTGCCGTCCGTGCGCCGCACCTCCAACATGGTCTTCAACATCCCCGACTATGCGCACACCCTGATGACGGACTTCCTCATGGCCGGCGGCATGATCGCGCACCGCGAATTCCACGGCCCCGCCGAATTCGACACGTTGAAAGAGAAGGTCGTGATCAACTGCACGGGCTATGCGGCGCGCGCGCTTATGAACGACAATTCGATCGTGCCCGTGCGCGGCCAGATCGGCTGGCTCATTCCGCAGCCGGAAGTGAATTATGGCATCGTCTATGACGGCGTCAGCATGCTCGCGCGCCGCGACGGCATCGTCATGCAGGACCTCCGCGGCGGCGACATGCGCGGCTATGGCGACGACAACGAGACGGTCGACCGCGAAGAATCCGTGCAGGTCGTCGAGGCGATGGCGGGGTTGTATGCACGGTTCAAGCCGACGGCTTGAGGCGCCTTCTCACGACCCATTCGCGAACGTGCATTTCGCGCCGCCGCCGTCATGCGACTCGACTTGCGTCGCGTCGATCGTGCAGCTGACGGCTGTCGCGTTGTAGAAGATCGTGCCGGCTGCGCCGTCGGACGGAACGCCGTTCTCCTGCATCGTGGCCAGCAGCATCTGTCCTGCGGCGCCCGATTTCGTGACCGTCTTCGCGCCGAAGGCGAGCGTGCAGGCGTGCAGGCCGATATCGACGTCACCCATCCGGCAGGTGATCTTGTCGGCCTTGACCGTGAGGCTGCGCACGCCGGCCGGAAGCGCCACGTTCGTCTGGCTGTTGAGGAAATATGTCAGCACCGACTTCTGCTGCGCCGACAGCGCGGGATCCTCGGCGCCAATCTGAGCCGCCAGTGCCAACGCCGCGTTGCCGTTTGACTGTGCGGCCCAAACAGGCGCGCCCGCAAACACCAGAGGGATGGCAAAACAGAGTGCACGCTTCATATTTGTTCCCCGCCTTCGTCGATCCCGAAAGTGATCCGACATTGTCTGACGTTCGACAACCGGCGTCTATGCCCGGTCGGCTGAAAATGCTATTTGCGGATAGATGCAGGAGGAAAAGATCAGATGGGTATGGTCATCGTTCATCACACTGTCAAAGACTATGCCACGTGGAAGCCGGCCTATGACAAACACAAAGGCGCCCGCAAGGCCGCCGGCCTGAACCACGATCACGTGCTCCAGGCCGTCGACAACCCGAACGCCGTCACCATCGTCATGGATTTTTCGGATTTCGACAGCGCGAAGAAGTTTGTGGAGTCCGATGATTTGAGGTCCGCGATGAAAGCGGCGGGTGTTGTCGGCGCGCCAGCCATTCACCTGTTGAAGAAAATGACTTAGGCAGCTCCTCTCCGCCGGGCTGTTTGTTGATCGCCGCGGATAGAATTGCCGTGCTGCGGCGCGCATCGCGACCTAACAGCGAAATAATTCCCTGTTCATTTTTCTTGACCGTGTTTGATCAAATGGCCTAATCTTCTCGCCAGTCTGGAGTCTCTCGGCCCGGCGCTCGTTCGAGCGGCCGGGTTTTTGATTCCGGCTTTCTTCCAAAACCGAAACGCAGCACACGCGGGCTCGCGCCCGCGCGCGCGTTTGCGTCAACGAAAGGACAACATCATGGCATCGGGACGGCACTACGACATCGGTTACGGCAAACCGCCAAAGCATACGCAGTGGAAGAAAGGCCAGTCGGGCAATCCGAAGGGGCGTCCGCGCCGGGATTTGAACGTCAGCGCGCTTTTGGCGACGCTTCTCGTCCAGCGCATCGTCGTGCGCACCGGCAAGACCACGAAGCGGCGCACGCGGATCGAGCATCTCGTGCACCGCCTCTTCGAACGGGCGCTGGAGGGCGATCCGCGGCTGATGAAGATGGTCTTCGACGAAGCGCGCAAGAACGAAGAGTGCGGCGAGACGGATGCGCCCGAGATGGGCCAGGCCGACCGCGAGGTGATCGAAGCGTTCATTCGCCGCCTCAAGGGCGATGCGTACGAACAGGCCGCCGCGGAATAGCGGCGCGCCGTGTTACGCTGCAAATTTGCTGTTCCCGGCACGCAGCGGAATCGCGCCTGGCTCTATCGTCTTGGCGCACAAGGCGGATCGGCAGTCGTAGGGTGTTCGGCGCGCGAACCCGTCCCTGCAAATAGCCTGCAAACAGCGAATCGCGGCCCTCGGCCGCCACGCTGCTTGCACGCGCCGGGCGGGTTCAGTATCTGATCCGCCTCGCCGGATGGGTGGTCGAGCGGTTGAAGGCACCGGTCTTGAAAACCGGCAGACTCGCAAGGGTCTCGTGGGTTCGAATCCCACCCCATCCGCCAGCGCTCACGGCCCGAACAAATACTGACAACTCTGATCCTTCGGGTCCTTCGCCATGATGCGGTCGTAGAGGCCGACGTTTTCCTTCACCGTGCGCTCCACATCTTCGGGCAGCAGGAACCCCGCTTCCACTTCGCGCGCGGCGGCGGCGCGAACTTTGGCGATGTAATCCGCGCGCGTAGGATAGCGGGCTTCGAGACTCGGACGCGGATCGCCCGTGGCGCGACGTTCGGCTTCGGTCCGCGCGAAGGGCTCGAAGCTTCCGTCGAAGCGTGCATCAGCCCAGGGAAATCCCGTCGCCGGATCGCGTTCGTTCCAGCCTGTGTGCGTGCCGAGCGGCACTTCGAGCTCGACCAGGCGCACGCCGCCGCGATCGTTGCCGTCGGCATCGGGCGCGGGCACGAGCGTGCCGTAAGACCGGCCGTGGATCGGCGGGATGTAGTCGGCGATGCCTTCGCGCGCGAAACGTTCGCCGAAGATCAGGCGGTCTTCGTGGAGATTGTCTTCCGGCGGCGCGATGCCGATGCCTTTGGGAAAGGCCGCACGATAACCGGCGACGCTGACCAGCGTGCCGTCTGCGATGTGCTGATACGCACTGTCCGGCGGCGGTGCGCCACCGCCCGTCCAGCGATCGAGCGCCAGGATCAGCGCGCGCATCGGCAGATAGTGGTCCGTGGTCGACACGCAATTCACATACGGCCAGCGCGTCGCGGACCGGCCGACATAATGCTGCGCGCCGGAAAAGGTGTAGAGGCGCACATTCGGCGCGGGCGCGACGTCGGCCTTGCCGTCGGGCGTCGTCGCAGTCAGCGAGGCATCGCGGTTCCAGAATTCCGTCGACGTGTTGGCGACGATCAGTTTCGGCAGTTGGCCCTGTGCATCGCGCGCATGGTCGAGCGTCGAAGCGGTCCTGCCTGTCACGGGATCACGCGACGGCATCGAGGTGAAGGGAAACGCGTCGGCCGGAAAGTCGTGCTCCTCGAGCATCGAAGGATGACGCGTCGGCTGCGCGAAACGGCTGTTGAAGCCAGCCGAGCCGCCCGCGCCGGGCACTTCCATATAGGCGCCGTCGAACGCGAGCCTGCCGCCCTCGTCCACGTCCAGGCCGTCATGCAGCATGCGCCCGATGAGGCGGCCGGACTGGCTGATGCCGAAGATGAGCGTGCGCCGCGGCACGGGTGCGCCTGCGAACGGATGATCGCGGAACCAGGCCAGCAGATCGCGGATGCCGGCCAGGCCCGCGCCGGTGACGTACGGGTCCTTCGCGACATAGGTGAGTTCGTAAAGCGTGCCCGGCCTGAAGCCGCCGTCGAGCTCGACGCGCCCCGGCCCGCCCGGCCTCTCCGGCCCCACGAAGCGCCAGCTCCGGCGCGGCACGGCTACGCGCGGGGCTTCGGGCCGCGCCCGCGCCGTCAGCGTCGCATCGGGATCATCGCGTGTCGCCGGCTCATAGGTGAGGCCCTGCATGCCTGCGTAGGTCGCGATGTCGGCCGGCGCGCTGACCGTGAATTCGTTTTCGACGGGCCCAAGGATCGGCGAGCCGTCGGCGTGGCGCGCCACAGGCGGCGCAAAGACCAGTGGCCGGTCGCCGGGCTTGCCGGGCGCCACATCCCACGTCCAGGCCGAGAACAGCAGCGTGAAGCCGTGACGCATGAGAAAGCCGTCGCCCGCGTCCTCGACAGTCGTCGGATCGTTGTGGGCGGGCACCTTGCCGTCCACCTGCCCCAGGATCGCGATATGGCCGCGATTGTTGACGTCATAGAGCAACGTCGAGGCGACCGGCTTCACCGGCCGCAGCACGACGAATTCGCTGGTGAAAACGACGAGGCCGTGCGCGTCGCGCGGCGCGCGCTTCAGATCAACGATGGACGCATTCGCGGGCGCATTCGGATCGAGCGCGAAATGCGCGATGCCCCGGATCTTTTCGTAGGGCCCCGCATCGCCGAAGTTCATGTCGCCGGCAAAGGGCATGCGGTCCGTGATGTCGACCCTGATAACCGCCGCATTAGCCGAAGTCGCAAACGCCAACGCCGCAACGAATGTCATGCACCGCGCGCGCATGTTCCCCCCCGATCATCGGTTCCTATGTCACCGTCCGCAACCCGCGCCGTCAAGTGAACCAAATGCTGCGTCCTTCGTTTTGGCAGATGGCGGACGGGTGGCTTTTCTTGACTAAGACGATAGAGGATCATACATATCGGCGTATCCCGCCGCGTTATCTCACGTCCAGAGACCTGTGAAATGCCCACAATAATCGGACTGCTGCACTTTCTTGGGACTGTCGATCCGCGCTACGTGCTCTCGGGCGTGCTGGTGGGTGGGCTCGTCGGGATGACGGGCGTCGGCGGCGGCTCGCTGATGACACCCCTTCTGATCCTGGTCTTCGGCATACATCCGGTGACGGCCGTCGGCACGGACCTGATCTACGCCTCGGTCACAAAGGCCAGCGGATCGGTCGTGCACGGCTATAACCGTACGGTCGACTGGCGCGTGGTCGGGCGCCTCGCGCTGGGAAGCATTCCAGCGACAGCGCTCACCATCGCGGCGCTCTATTTCCTGCACGTCGACAGCAAGGCAACGCAAATCATTATCACGCGCGTACTGGGCTTTGCCCTGCTCTTCACGGCCATTTCGCTCTTGCTCCGCAAGCCGATGATGCGCTGGTACAGCGCCCACGTCCCCGAAATGCCGCCGGAGCGCGTGCGGCGGCTGACGATCCTCACGGGGGCGGTGCTCGGCGTGCTCGTCTCACTGTCGTCGGTCGGTGCGGGCGCCATCGGCGTCACGGCCCTGGTGCTTCTCTATCCGAAACTGGAGGCGCGGCGCATCGTCGGCTCGGATATTGCGCACGCCGTGCCGCTGACGCTGGTTGCGGGCATCGGACATTCCTTTCTCGGCGCGATAAACTGGCACATCCTGGGCTCGCTGCTCGTCGGCTCGATTCCGTCGATCATCGTGATGAGCATCGTGTCGGCACGCGCCTCCGACACCGCCGTGCGCGTAGCGTTGGCCGGCGTGCTCGTACTCGTCTGCGTGAAGTTCTGGTTCTTTTGAGCTATGCAAGCCACGCGTTAACGCCGAAGAGGATCACGAGATAAAGAAACGGCGTCAGCGTCAGGAGCACGATGTAGGGCGCATGGTCGGGATCCTTCTCGAATACGCCCAGCAGCGCTTTCAGGAATGCCACCGGCCACAGGAGCACATGCGTGACGAGGTCGAGGATGATCTCGCCCCATCTGAGAAGCTGGTTGTTGGCCGATGAAAGATCATAGGCGAGGGAGGCACGCGCGAAGGACAGAAGCACGACGGCGCCCACTGTGAGATAGTCGCGCCAGAACGGTTCGAAATGCTCGCCGGTTGATTTCTCCATCCAGCCGAAGATGAGATTCTGCAGAGGCGCGATCGAGACGTTCCAGATCGCCGCCTGCACCGCCAGCATGCCGTGCCAGTCGATATGCACGAAGTGCTTGACGAATTCGGCGATGGCGAACGCGCCAAGGAGTGACGCGATCAGCTGGTAGACGACATAACCGTAATGAATTTCGCCGGCCGCGGCGACTGCTCCGCCATCTCCCCTGTTGCCGGACGCCATGACATACCCCTTCGCGGTCTTCGCGCGCAAAGCGTGCCGCGCAATTGCGGCAAAGTCATGGGAAAATTCTCAGGCTCTAGCCGCCGGCCCCTCGCCGTCCAGATAGCGCTGTGCGATGGCCGCATGCAGCGCGATGCCGACGGCCATGCTGTCTTCGTTCAGCACCATGTGATTCGAGTGGCACGGCGCCACGTGATCGTGGTGATGGTCTTGCGGCATCACGCCCAGGAACAACATGCAGCCGGGCATGCGCTGGAGTACATAGGAGAAGTCCTCCGCACCCATCACGGGTGCATTGGCAGGCACGTAATGCTCGGCGCCCAAAAGGTCTTCGGCCACATCGCGCGCGAAAGCGGTGAATTCGGGATCGTTGAGCGTCACGGGATAGCCGGGCTCGATCTCGACCTTCGCTTCGCAGAGATGCGCCGCCGCCACGTTCTTCGCTACGCGTTCGATGCCCTTGCGCGCCTGCTCCCGCACATGTTCGGAACAGCTCCTGAGCGTACCGACCATCTCAGCGGATTCCGGGATGACGTTGTTGGTCGTGCCCGACGAGACTTTCGCGCAGGTGAGCACGATCGGATCGAACGCGTCGAAGCGCCGCGTCGCCATCGCGTTGAGCGCGAGACCGATCTCGAACATGACGGGTATGGGATCGACGGCCAGATGCGGCATGGACGCATGACCGCCCTTGCCTTTGATTGTGATGATCCATTTGTCGGCGGAGGCGAGCATCGGACCCGGCTTGCCAGTGATGGCGCCAGCGCGGAAATTGGGGGTGATGTGCAGCGCGAACGCGGCGTCCGGCTTCGGATCGGCGTCGAGAAGGCCGTCTTCGATCATGAAGCGCGCGCCGTGGTGACCTTCCTCACCTGGCTGGAACATGAACTTCACCGTGCCCGCGAGCTGGTCGCGGCGGCGATGCAGAAGATGCACCGCCTGGACGAGCATCGCCGTGTGCGCGTCGTGCCCGCAGGCGTGCATGCGGCCATCGAACTCGCTGGCGAAGTCGAGGCCGGTCGCTTCCGGCATCGGCAGCGCATCCATGTCACCCCGCAGAAGAATGGTCCGCCCGCTCTGGGAACCCGCCTTGGTGCCGGTCAGGGACACGATCAGGCCCGACGTCGACGGCCCGCGGTCGATCTGCACGTCGAGGCCCTCGAGCCCGTCCAGAACGGCCTGCGTGGTGATGGGGAGATCGAGGCCGAGCTCCGGCTTGGCGTGAATGCGCCGGCGCAGGCGGACGGCTTCGGGCAACAGTGTGTGCGCTTCTTCAAGCAGATGCGAAATCTCAGCCAAGACCGGTCCTCCTTGCAGGCCGCCATTTGTAACAGGTCCGCGGCCTTGGGCAATTCACGCCCAGTTGACGGTCCGGCAGCGCTCCGTGACATGCTCCGGCCAAACACCGGGAGACGCACATGGCTTTCCACGACATCCTCTACACGACCGACGGCCCCGTCGCGGCGATCACGCTCAACCGCCCGCGTTACAAGAACGCGCAGAGCTATCGCATGCTCGACGAGATCGACGAGGGTTTCCGGCTTGCGAAGGCGGACAAAGGCATCCGCGCGCTCGTCATCCGCGGCAGCGGCGGGAACTTCTCTTCCGGCCACGATCTCGGCACGGAGGACGCGCTCGCTTATCACAAAGCGCTGGGCGCCGAACCCGGCATTGAAACCTATGACGAGTTCAAGAAATACAATCTCGACCTGCTCGTGGGCTGGCGGAACTTCCCCAAGCCCACTATCGCGATGGTCGAAGGTTATTGCATCTATGCAGGCTGGATGCTGGCGGCGTGTTGCGATGTGGTTTTCGCAGCGTCCGACGCGGAGTTTCTGGCGGGTTTTGTCGAATACATGTCGATCCCCTGGGACATCGGCATCCGCCGCGCCAAGGAGATCTGCTTCGAGAGCCGGTTCATCTCGGCGGAGGAAGCGCGCGAATACGGTTTCGTCAATCGCGTGTTCAGCCCCACGGCGCTCGAGCGTGCAACCTATGCCTATGCGCAACGCGTGGCCGAGAACAGTCTCGATGCGCTGCGCTTCGTAAAGATCCAGGCAAACAAGGCGCAGGACGCGCAAGGCTTCACCAACGCGCTTGAAGACTCGCTGGGCGACTATCAGGCGATGAAATATATGAAGGGCGCGGAGATGCGCGTGCCGGGGGAGAAACGACTGGCGACCGTCGACCTCGCCTTTCGCGGCAAGAAGGGCGAGCGCTACGGCCAGCGCTGACGTCTCACTCCGCGAACCAGCACAAACTCGCTTGCGTCAGCGCGATCGCGGCACAGCGATTGCAAACAGAAAGGACAGGCCCAGATCCAACGCGACGTTCTCGAATGGCGCGATCAGGCGCCCCCAGGGTGTGAAAAGAGGACGGGGACAACCAGCACCGCCGCCGTGCCCCATTCGAACCAGATGACGGTGCGCTCCTGCGCCGTGATCTTCGCCACGAGGGCGCGCGAGAATCCGTTGTCGGGCAGGGTGCCGGACCCAACCGGACTGCCGTAGCGCCAGGAACAGAGGTCTCCTCGAGGCCCGGTCCCGCCCTTTAGATGCAGAGGCAAGCCCATCCGGATGCAGCCCGGAAGAATTTTTTTGTGAGCGCGGAAGACGGCGCCGCAACCCTGTGATCCAATAGGGTTCTTGCCGCACCTGACCTCCCCCGATGGATAAGCGATGCCTCCAGCCCGCGCTGCCGCCGTCCTTCTGGTCGTGTTCGCGCTAGCCGGATGCGAGACCATCGCGCCGGCGCTCAACCTTCTCATCTCGCGATCGGGTTACCGCGTGGAAGAGAACGTCGCCTACGGCGCCGCGCCCCGTCAGACGCTCGACATCTACACGCCGGATCATCTGACGGCCAAAGCGCCGGTCATCCTCTTTTTCTACGGCGGCTCCTGGCAGACCGGGCGCAAGGAAGATTATCTGGCCTTCGGCGAGTCCTTCGCCACCAAAGGCATCGTGGTCGCGATAGCCGACTATCGCGTCTATCCCGAAGTTCGTTATCCCGATTTCCTGAAGGACGGAGCGGCGGCGTTCGCCTATGTGCACGCGCATATCGCGGAGTATGGCGGCGACCCTGACCGTATCTTCCTCGCGGGCCATTCCGCCGGCGCCTACATCGCAGCCATGCTGGCGGCCGATCCGCGTTATCTCGATGAAGCAGGCGCCAAGCTGTCTCAAGTGCGCGGCGTGATCGGGATCGCCGGCCCCTACGACTTCCTGCCGCTGACCGACCCCACGCTCATCGCAATTTTCGGCGGTGCCCATCGCGAGGATACGCAACCGATCACCTATATCGACGGCAAACGCCCGCCGATGCTACTCGCCACGGGCGATGCGGACACAACGGTCGGGCCCGGCAACACGGCGCGCTTCGCCGCCAAGCTTCGGTCCTTCGACAGTCCCGTGGAAGCGCGCGTCTATCCCGGCATCAGCCACGTCGGCATCATCCTGTCGATCGCGCCGATGCTGCGCGGCAATACCACGCTGCGCGAGGACATCATTAATTTCGTGAATGCGAATTAGTCGTGTGAGCCGCTGCGGCCGCGTTTGATCTCGGCGCGCCTCTTCTTGTCCGACAGCCGCCGCTCCTTGCTTGCTCGGGTGGGTCTCGTCTTGCGGCGCGGAGGCGGCGGCGGTTCGGCAGCACGCGCGATGAGTTCAATCAGCCGCGTGCGCGCGTCCTCTCGGTTTCGCTCCTGCGTGCGGTACTGGTTCGCGACGATGATCAACTCGCCGTCTTTCGTCATGCGCCGTCCCGCCAGCTTCACGAGTCGCGCACGCACGTCGTCCGGCAATGATGGCGACCGGGCGACATCGAATCGCAACTGCACGGCGGTCGCGACCTTGTTGACGTTCTGCCCGCCCGGCCCCGACGCGCGCACGAAGTTCTCGGAAAGTTCGCTCTCATCGATCTCGAGGCCGTTTCCGATGTTAATCTTGACCATGGCCCACTCGGGAATCGCTGAAAGAATCACACACACCGGCGCCTCTGTAACGCTTTTCCCCCTTGCCGCGAATTGGACGGAAAAGGCGTTGTCGCGCATGATGGACGGAGATTGAGGAACTAGGGTGGAGACGCGGCTCATATCTGGCTTGGAGGCCCGACTCAGGGCGGCACGTGCGCAAGCCGCGGGCGCCTGGCAATCCTATCTGGTATGGTGGCGGGAACGGATGACCAAACGGGAGCTCTTTTACCGGCACACGGGAATGGTGCGCGCGCTGCACTGGATCAACGCGCTCTGCCTGCTCGTCATGCTGATGAGCGGCCTGCAGATCTTCAACGCGCATCCCGCGCTTTATTGGGGACAGATATCCAATTTCGACCATCCCTTCGTGTCGCTCTTCGGCGAGCAGGACAATGCGGGCCATATCGTCAAGGGTGTGACCCAGATCGGACATTGGCAGTTCAACACGACGGGTCTGTTCGGAGCCTCCTACGAAGACGGTCAGCTGACGGCGCGCGGCTTCCCCGACTGGGTGACCCTGCCCGGTCCGCAATGGCTGGCCATGGGGCGGCTCTGGCACTTCTTCTTCGCCTGGATTCTCGTGATCAACGGGCTCGCCTTCATCACTTATGCTCTGGTGAAACAGCATGCGCAGAAGGACCTGTTTCCCACCCGCGCCGACATCCGCCACATCGGTCGCGAGATTCTCGATCATCTTCGCCTGCGCTTTCCCAAGGGCGAAGCGGCAAAGCGCTACAACGCGCTGCAGAAGATCGCCTATTTCACGGTGATCTTCGTGCTGGGGCCGCTGATCGTGCTGACAGGCCTCACCATGTCGCCCACCATGGACAGCGTGTTTCCGGGTCTTCTCTGGGTCTTCGGCGGACGGCAAAGCGCCCGCACCATCCATTTCATCTGCGCCTTCTCGTTTTTGGGCTTCTTCATCATTCACATCGTGATGGTGGTGCTCTCCGGCACCTGGAACAATCTGCGTTCGATGATCACCGGCTGGTACGCCATCGAGCCCGACGAGAAGGAGACGTCGCATGGCTGACGCGAACAGGGGGACGCGCCGCGGGTTTCTTGGGGCGGCCGCAGCCGGCGCCGGCACGCTTCTCCTGAGCGGTTGCCGCGGACTTTCCGAAACGCATTGGTTTCCCAAAGTGCTCGACAGCGCGGAAGGCCTCACCAAACGCATCCAGCGGCTGTTCGCAGGCTCGTGGTCGCTGGCCCCGGAATATTCAAAGGCCGATCTCTCGCCCGTCTTCAAGGCGAACGGCACACTCAACCCCGGCACGACCGCCTACAACATGGCCGCCGCCGACAATTTCCGCGACTGGCGGATTCCCGTGAGCGGCCTCGTCAAGAACCCGTTCGTGATGTCGCTGAACGATTTGCGCGCCTTTCCATCGCGCACGCAGATCACGCGACACGATTGCGTGGAAGGCTGGAGCTGCATCGGTGAATGGACCGGCGCGCCGCTCCGCCTCATTCTCGACAAGGCCGATCCGCTGCCGAAGGCGCGCTATGTCGTCTTTTATTGCGCCGACCCGATGAGCGACAATGGCGATTATTATTACGAGAGCCTCGATCTCATCGAAGCCTGCCATCCGCAGACGATTCTCGCCTACGAGATGAACGGCCAGCCGCTGGCGATTCCGCACGGCGCGCCGGTCCGCCTGCGCTGCGAACGCCAGCTCGGCTACAAGCACGCCAAATACGTCGAACGCATCGAACTCGTCGAGAGCTTCGCGCACATCAACGGCGGCAAGGGCGGCTATTGGGAAGACCAAGGCTACACCTGGTGGGCGGGAATTTAAAGCGCCGGGTCTTTGGACAGCTCTTTAAAATAGCAGGTCATTCCCGCGAAAGCGGGTACCCAGGTGATCGTGGGACGCGAACACCTGACGTGGTTGGTAACGATCGTTCCGAAGCCTGAGTTCTTCGCACCCTGGGTTCCCGCTTTCGCCGGAATGACATTCTATTTTTGAGAGAGAGTATTTCGTTAGAGGTCTGTTTACTTCGGTATCCCGTTGAACGCCACGACAGGTCCCGTCGCCTCCGGCGGCGTTTCGTATTGCCGGTAATCCTGGATCTGGTCCACGCGCACGAAGCTGTAGCCTTCGTCGATCAGCGGCGCGATGATCGCCGCGGCCAACTCGGCCGACTGCGAGTGGATGCAGTGCATCAGCACCACACCGCCGTTCTTGCGGCGGATCTCGCGCAGGTAACCTTTGGCGCAGGTGTCGGCGTCCCAGCCGCGATGCCAGCAATCCCAGTCTGCGGCGCTCAGAATGTAGCCGTCGTCGCTCATGGTGATGTCGCCGCCTTCATCCCAGTAGATGGGCCCCACATATTTTTTCAGCACCGGATCGGCGTTCAGGATATCGGCATGGGCCGTGCGCCAGCTGCCGTAGGGGGCGCGAAAGTAGAACTTTGTGCCGGCCGGCATCAGCGGCGCGATTTCGTCGTCCACTTCGCGGATCTGGTCGAGCAACAGATCCGGATATTCGTCGTAGCGCTTGCCGAGAAAGGGATGGGTGGCGCTGTGATTGGCGAGAAGATGTCCTTCCGCCGCGATCCGCGCGAGCACGCCCGGATAAGTCTTCGCCATCTTGCCGACGATGAAGAACGTGCCTTTGACGCCCAGCGCCTTCAGCGCGTCGAGCACATCCTCCGTGTAGCCGTTCGGGCCGTCGTCGAAGGTCAGTGCCACGGTGTGCGTATTTTTGAGGCCCGAATGGAAGATGTTCTTGGGCTGGAAATAGGCGAGTTTGGTGTCCCCTGCCTCCGCCACACCGACCAGGAGCGAGAACGCTAGCGCAATAGCACTCAAAGTACGCATCATGGTGTTGCCCCCTCGCAAGGCCCAGAACCGATGACAACCTAAGCCACGTCTTTCCGCCTCACAAGCGGCCGGCCCTCGACATATATAGAAATGTTAAATATTACAAGTGCTTGCCGGCCATCCCCGATACAGGAATTGAACATTGTCTGCTAATTCGCGGCGGCGGACCGGGCGGGCGATGCGGTCAGCTTCTGGTTTGTGATCGGCAGTTCGCGGATGCGGACCCCTGTCGCGGCGAAGATGGCATTGGTAACCGCCGGCGCGACCGGGGGCACGCCCGGCTCGCCCGCGCCGCCCAATGGTGCGTCGCTCTCGACGATATGGACCTCGATCTCGGGGCATTCGGCGAGGCGCACCATTTCGTAGTCCGGGAAGTTCGCCTGCATCACCGCGCCCTTGTCGATGGTGATCGCGCCGTGAAGCGCAGCGGTCAGGCCGAAGATGATTCCACCTTCGATCTGCGCCTTGAGGCCATCGGGATTGACGGCCATGCCGCAATCGATCGCCGCGACAATGCGACGGACCGTGAGCGCGCCTTCGGGGCTGACTTCCACTTCCGCCACATGAGCGACGATCGACTCGAAGCTTTCGAACAGGGCGATGCCGCGCGCCTGTCCCTGGGGCATCGGTGTGCCCCAGCCTGCGGCCGCCGCCGCCTTCTTCAGCACGGCGAGATGCCGGGGTTTCGCGCCGAGCAGTGCCGCGCGATAGGCGAAGGGATCGGCTTTCGCTTCGTGCGCCAGTTCATCGATGAAAGACTCGACGAAGAAGCCGTGCCACGACGCTTCCACACTGCGCCAGGGGCCTGTCGGGATATGCGTCGGCACTTTCGCGGTCCGATATTCCTGACTGGGGATCCCGTAGGCGATATGCGCCTGCGGATCCGGGTCGCCTTTCCCGGCCGCCGGATTGGGGCCGTCGTTCACGGTATAATCGTGCGACCATGCCAGCGGCGCGCCGTTGGCGTCGAACGCCGCACGCATGCGGCTCATCACATTGGGGCGATAGTAGTCGTGTTGCATATCCTGCTCGCGCGTGAAGACGAGCTTTACCGGCGTGCCCGGGACAGCCATCGCTGTCTGGACTGCGTAGGTCAGGTAGTTCCATTGTTGCGGCAACCTGCGCCCGAACGCGCCGCCCATCGGCAGAAGATGGAACGTCACTTTCTCCAGCGGCAGCTTCGCTTCCTTGGCGCAATACGCGCGCGCACCAAGCCCGTCCTGCGCGCCAGCCCAGACTTCGAGCGTTCCGTTCCCGTAGAGCGCCGTCGCGTTCATCGGTTCCATCGGCGCGTGCGCAAGATACGGAACCTGATAGACGGCTTCGTACGAGCGCCGGCCTGGCTGGTCGATGGCGTCCGCTCCGAATCCGATCTTCGTATCGCGCTTGAGATCGCCGTTCAGCGCCGCAATGCGCCGCGCCGTGATGGTTTCCGAGCTGACCGAACCATTGGCGCCATTGTCGAACACCGGGACGAGCGCACTCGCCGCGTCGCGCGCGCGCCAGAAACGGTCCGCGACCACGACTACGGCGTCATCCAGCTTGACGACCTGCCTGATGCCGCGACGCCCGGCAATATGCGCCGTTTCGACGGACAGCAACTTGGCGCCGAAGACCGGAGAGATGCGGATGGCGGCGTAGAGCATGCCGGGAACGACCGTATCGATGCCGTATTTGGTGGCGCCATTCACCTTGTTCGGGATGTCGATGCGCGGGACGGGCTTGCCGACGAGTGTGTATTCGCTTTTCGCCTTGACCTTTGGACTCGAAGACGGCGAATAGGCGGCGGCGTCCTCCGCCAGTTCGCCGTAGCTGAAGCTCCTGCCCGACGCCTTGTGAAGGACGCGGTTCAATTTGGTCGCGCAGTCTTCCGGCGCGACGTTCCACCGCGCAGCCGCAGCTTTGACCAGCATTTCGCGCGCGGCGGCGCCCGCAATGCGCATGCCGTAAACACCCGTCGCGCGCACCGCGGACGAGCCGCCAGTCACCTGCAAATCCATATAGGTCGCGACGGTGCGGAACGTGTTGTCGACCGTGCCGCGCAGGAACGCCGGTACCTGGTCGCGCGTCATGTGCTGCCCGGAGAGGATAAATCCTTCCGCCAGCGCGCCGTTGGCGAAGAGCGGATCCGGCAGAGCCGCTTCGACGCGCAGCTTATCCCAGTCCGCATCGAGTTCTTCCGCCGCCATTTGCGGCAGCGCCGTAAAGATGCCCGTGCCCATGTCGCAATGCGGCACGACGATCGTCACCGTGTCGTCATTGGCGATCTTGATCCAGTTGTTGACGAAGCGCTCGCCGGCTTTGGCCGCGAGCTTGTCGACGCGCGCGAGCCGGTCGCTGGGCCATAAGGCATAACCGACGACGAGCGCACCGGTGGCACCGAGGCCGCCGAGAAGGATTACACGACGTGAAGGCATGGCTGCGGCTCCGTCAGCGTTGCGCGAGCGCACGGACGGCGGCGCGGATGCGCGGGAACGTCCCGCAGCGGCAGATATTGGTGATGGCCGCGCTCAACTGCGCATCGCTCGGCGCCGGATTGGTCTTGAGCAGCGCGCTGACCGCCATGATCATCCCGGACTGGCAGTAGCCGCATTGCGGTACCTGATGATCGATCCAGGCCTGTTGCACCGGTGTCAGTCCGTTCGCGCTCAGGCCCTCGATGGTGACGATTTCCGAGCCCTGGACGGCACCCGCAGGAACCATGCAGCTGCGTGTGGCGACGCCGTCGACGTGAACCGTGCAAGCCCCGCACTGGGCGATTCCGCAGCCGAACTTCGTGCCCGTCAGGCCGAGCTCGTCGCGTATGACCCACAGAAGTGGCGCATCCGGCTCCACGTCCAGGTCATGATCCATCCCATTTACTTTAAGCGATACCGTCACATTGGCCCCCAACGCCTTGAAGATCACGTGATTTTAGCACGCCAGGCTGAAATTCGTATGCCGCGATTGCACCTGTATGCGCGCTCACGGAATTTAGCCGGCCACCCCCTTAATTTCGACATATCGCCTCACATGGTTGTGACATTTATATGCGTATCGCGCGTTGAATGGAGCCCGTGCGGACAAGCCGGAGGGAGCCATGAGATCGCCCACCGCGGCCGGCATCAAGAGCCCGCCTGCGACCGCTGTCGGCGGCGATCGGAAACACCGCGCGAAGTCGAGACGCAGCGCGTCCAGCCCTAGGAAGGGGTGCCGCAGGGTAACCCCCGGCGAGAAGGTGCAGCCGATCAGGGAGTCTTAATCGAATGCCGAACGGACCCAAAGAAAGCGCGCAAAATAAAGCCGTCATCGCGCAATTGCCGAGGCTTCTTCAATCTCCCGATCCATCGGCAATCCGTGCTTTTTTCACGGAGGATTTTCGGCTCCATGACGTGAAATATCCGGATTGGCCGCACGGTCACCACGGCGCGATTCGAATGTTCGTCCAGATGAAGGCGATGATCCCCGACATCGCCATAAGCATCGAGGACATGTTCGGCGAAGAGGACAAGGTTTTTGTTCGGTGGCGCGTCAAGGGCACGGTCCGGCAGCTTTGAAGGGCGTCGCGGAGACGGGACCCGCTTCGAGGCTATCGTTTTCAGCGTCTACCGCTTCCATGCTGGTCGAATTGCCGAAGATTGGGGCGCCGACATAGCGCTGCCAGAAGGACATGTCTGGCGAACGGCGTGAAGCACGCTGCACCATCGGCTCGCGCGACCCTCACCACGTCTCCAACATGCGCTCCAGCGCCACGACGATCTGCTCGACCACTTCCGACGGTGTGCAGGTGTGAAAGGGAAACGTCGTCATGGGCGTGAAGCCGGACGGCGAGACGATAGCCACGTGATAATGCCGGCCCGCGCCCAGCGAAGACAGCTCGTCCGGCAGATCCTCGACCGGCATGAAGAGCGCGAGAAAATCGTGGCGCAGAAGCTCGCACAGCCGCGGGTTCTGACGGGCGGCTTCGACGACCCCGCTCAGGAACGGCGCCACCGCGGGATCGGGGTCGGCCACCAGCACCAATACGGGGCGGTCCTTCTGCGCGATCTTCCGGAGCGTCGCGGCGTTCCAGCCGTGCCAGTCGATCCCGTCATCCGGAAATTTGCTCAAGGTCTTCCCCGAATCCGTTGAACAATCGGGTCAAGTGTGACCCATCAGATGTCTGCGTAGCAACGCACCTCGCCGAACCCGCCAGGATTGGTCACGGCGCCGTCGCGCGCCGGGCCGACATTCTTGGCGAAGCGCCAGAGCGCGCCCGAGCCGAAATCCGGCGTTTTGGGCTTCCACGCTTTGCGCCGCTCCACGAGTTCGGTTTCGCTCAACTCCACGTCGAGCGTACCCTTCTCGGCATCGATGACGATGATGTCACCGTTCTTGAGAAGCCCGATCGGACCGCCGTCCATCGCTTCGGGTCCCACATGGCCGACGCAGAGGCCGCGCGTGCCGCCGGAAAAGCGCCCGTCGGTGATGAGCGCCACGTTCTCCACGCCCTGACCGTAGAGCGCCGCCGTCGTCGACAGCATCTCGCGCATGCCGGGTCCGCCTTTCGGGCCTTCATAGCGGATGATGATGACGTCCCCTTCCTTGTAATTGCGCGCCTGTACGGCGTCGAAGGCATCCTCTTCGCGATCGAACACGCGTGCGGGCCCACGGTGCTTCAGATGCTTGAGGCCCGCCACCTTCACGATGGCGCCCTCCGGCGCGAGATTGCCTTTGAGGCCGACCACACCGCCCGTCGGCGCAAGCGGACTGGAGACCGCGCGCATCACCTTCTGGCTCGGATTGAACGTGACGTCCTTCAGATTCCCGGCAACCGTCTTGCCGGTTACCGTCATGCAGGAGCCATCGATATAGCCGCCGTCGAGCAGCGTCTTCATGAGCATCGGAACCCCGCCCGCTTCCCACATGTCTTTGGCGACGTACTCACCGCCGGGCTTGAGCGAGGCGAGATAAGGCGTGCGCTTGAAGATCTCCGCCACATCGAAGAGATCGAACTTGATGCCGGCTTCGTTTGCCATCGCGGGCAAATGCAGCGCCGCATTGGTCGAGCCGCCCGTGGCCGCCACGACCGCCGCCGCGTTCTCGAACGCCTTGCGCGTGCAGATGTCGCGCGGCCTGATGCGCTTCTCGAGCAGATGCATCACCGCCTGCCCGGCCTTCAGGGCGAAATCGTCGCGGCTTAAGATCTCCGCCGGCGGACCGGAGGAATAAGGAAGCGCCAAGCCGATCGCTTCGGCGACGCAGGCCATGGTGTTCGCGGTGAACTGTCCGCCGCACGCGCCCGCACCGGGGCAGGCGTGGCATTCGAGATCGTGGAGATCCTCCGCCGACATTTTTCCGGCCGCGAACTGGCCGACGCCTTCGAAGATATCGACGACGGTCACATCCCTGCCCTTGAATTTTCCGGGCATGATCGAGCCGCCATAGAGGAACACGCTCGGCACGTTGAGCCTGAGCATGGACATCATCATCCCGGGAAGGCTCTTGTCGCAGCCCGCGATGCCGACTAGCGCGTCGTAGCAATGCCCGCGCATGGTGAGCTCGACGGAATCCGCGATCACTTCGCGGCTAACGAGCGACGACTTCATGCCTTCATGGCCCATCGCGATGCCGTCGGTGACGGTGATGGTGCAGAATTCGCGCGGTGTGCCGCCGGCTTCCTTGACGCCGCGCTTGGCCGACTGCGCCTGCCGCATGAGTGCGATGTTGCAGGGCGCCGCTTCGTTCCAGCAGGAGGCGACGCCCACGAACGGACGGTCGATCTCCTCCTGCGTGAGCCCCATCGCGTAATAATAGGAGCGATGCGGCGCACGCTCCGGACCTTCGGTCACATGGCGGGAGGGGAGCCGGGATTTGTCGACGGACATTGCGAAAGCGCCTCAATGCGCGGAGGGTCTGCCGCCTTTTTGCGGGATCGCGCGCGAGAGAGCAACTGCGCTCGTTTTCGCACGCCAACGCCCGGCTAATCGGCACAGACATCTTGACTTTATTTCGTCGTTTCCCTAAATATCCGCCATGAGCGATCTGTTCGACGCCCTCGCCCATCCGGTGCGGCGCGAAATCCTGCAGCTCCTGCGCAAGAAAGCGATGAGCGCCGGCGAGCTCGCGGAGCATTTCACGCTGTCGAAGCCCACGCTCTCGGGACATTTTTCCGTGCTGAAGGCGGCCCGTCTCGTCACCACCGAACGGCAGGGCACCACCATCATCTACCGGCTCAACATGTCCGCGCTCGAAGAAGCGATCGGTGCGCTTATGGACATTGCGCAGCTCAACAAGAAAGGCGCCGCCAAATGGCTCTTCGCCCGCTCCTGATTGCAGGCTTCGCCCTCCTCGCCGTCGTGATCGCGTTCACCGGCTGGGCATGGGTGCAGATTCCGGACACCGCTTTGATCGCCACCCATTGGGACTTGAACGATCACGTTAATGGTCACATGCACAAGATACCGGGGCTGCTGATCGGCCCGGCAATCATGGTGGCGCTCCTCATCTTCTTCTGGGCCATCACGAAAATCGAGCCGCGACGCAACAATCTCACGCGGTCGCGCACGTTCTTCGCCGTAGGTTTCGCGGGAGGCCTTGCCATTGCGGCGCTGGCGCAGATCCATGTCGTTCTGACGGCGCTCGGCATATCCACGCCTGTCCTGCAGACCGTGCTGCCGGCAGTCGCGACACTCGTCATTGTCATGGGCAATTTCATGGGCAAGACCCGCTCAAATTTCTTTGTTGGCGTGCGCACACCATGGACGCTCGAGAGCGATCATTCCTGGGAAAAGACCAACCGCTGGGCGGGACGTTTCTTCATCTTCTCGGGGGTAGCGACGCTCGTGGCGCTGATTGTCTCGACCAAGGCGGTCGCTGTAGGCATTCTCGTCGGCGCGCTGGTGGCAAGCGCGCTTGTCAGCGTCGTCCTGTCCTATGTGTTCTGGAAGCAGGACCCAAGCTGCCACGCGCACGATTCCGTGCCGGAGTGAGGCTCACTTTCCGACGGGCGCCATGCCCTGGAAGCTCACCTGCTCGCCCATGCCGTCGATCAGCGACTTCACATCGATCGGCGCGGGCTGGTCGATACCGGTGCCCCTCACGTGCTTCTCGAGATCCTCGACAGTGAAGGCCATCGTGATGTCGTAGGTGCGGTCGGACTGATTGCGCAAGCGTTGCTCGGCCGCGTACCACCGCTTTTTCTCATCGCCGTCCGTGCAGGGCGCCGCCTCGGAGCCTTCCGCGCCCCAGCGATATTCGATGCAATCATACGGATCGAACGACATCTTGTAGAGCCGATGCACCATGTCGTCGAACGTCATCGGCACGGGATGCTTGTCGGAGCTTAGATAGGTGATGGTGCACGCCTTCGACTGCTTGGCGTAAACCTGCTCCATATCCTGCTTCAGGAAGTTGCCGTCATAGACGATGCGCGGATCGCGTTTGTGGTAGAGATCGATCATCTCCGCCATGTCCTTATAGAACTGCATGAAGGCCGCTTTGATGCGGGCATCGCGGGACGGCGTCGAGTAGCTTTCCCACTGGCTGTCGTTGGAGCCATAGATGTTGTCCGGGAGGCGCGCCGGATGCGGCTTCGACGGGAACTGCTCCGAGATCGCCTGATCGACATATTGCGCGCGGTCGTTCAGGTCGTTGCACAGCGTCTGCATCGTCACTTTCAACTCGTAGATAGGATTGTAGTCCATCTTGCCGCCGGAGATCGCGACGCGCGCGTATTCGTAGAAGCCGAGCTCAGCGCCGTTGTAGACGAAGCGCGACTTGGTCGGATCGTTGGTCGTATTGTTCTCGGTGCCGTTGTACTGCACCAGCGAATAATCGGGGATCTGGTCGTTTTGCGCGAACACCATGTGGCCGCCGATCAGGTCGCCATTCGCATCGGGATGCGCGCCGACAAGCTTGAAGGGTCGCCAGTTCTTGAAGCCGCCGCCAAGCCTGGCCGGGCTCTGGCCGAATTGGGCGCCATAGACGCTGCGCGACACGGTGAAATCGGGATGCGCGTCCATGTAGTAGACGCGGCCCGACGCATCAACCTTGTAGACGATGCCGACATGACCGTTGATGTCGTAGACGAGCGTGCCCGGATGGATGGAACCGGGCTGCAGCGCGGGCGAATAGAAATCGGACAGTATGCCCTTGGTGTCGCGCACGTCAGTGCGATAGGTGCCGGAATAGACGCTTCCGATCACGCCGCGGACCGCCGCCGCGCCGTCGATGCCGCCGCCATGATCGACGATATCGTGACGGCCGGTCGGATGATTGGGCGTCTTGGTGTAACGCAGATCGCCGCCCTTGCCGCTGATGCCGTCTACATAGCTGAACGGCAATCCGTTCTTCCACGCGTAATAGGCGCGCAGCAGATACGGCAGCTTCGCGCAGTCGACGTCGATGTCGAGGAAGCGTTGGTCGGTGTCGCGATACGGATTGGCGGCATTGCGCAGGCAGCTTTCCGACGAGCTGCAATCGGTCTCGCCCAACGCCTGCACGAACTTTCCGAAGCCTTCCTCGTCGGCCTCGGTCCAATGGTCCTTGGTGATGCGCCACGGCTGGGCTGCGACCGGGAGCGCGCCGGCACAAAGGACGATGGCGGTCAGGACGATTGCGAAAGCACGCATACCCACCCTCAAGTGCCCGCTTGGCGGGCGTCACGCATGCCTCTTCGCTCACAAGGGAATGCGCCTCGCCCCCAGAAGGTTCGGGGGTGCGACGCGAGAGTCAAGAAACGCCGTCCGTACGCCGGATGAGAGAATATTCATGCGCGAAATTCTCCATATTGACCCCAGAAATTGCGTGACAATAGGTCGCGACTCTCTTATAGGAGGCATCCCAACCGCCAAAGAGCGGCCAAGTTCGGGGAGAGAACCAGCAAAGGCCGGGAAACCGGCCTTTTGCATGTCTGGCCCCGTCTGCTCGGCAGGCAAAGGCGATATCCCCTCGAGCGGGGGGAAGCTAAAGCTCGATGACCCTCAGCAGGACCAGCCCGTAGAGGATCAGCCAGAGGACCACGGCCGACCCCGTCGCCACGGCCAGTTTCAGCCCCAGCCGCGGCCTAGTCGGCGCGCCGGGCTCTGCCCCCGCCACCAGCGTCTCACCCGCCTCGTGCGCCGTCTGGTTTCCTATGGGCAGGACGATCTGCAGCGCCAGATACCAGAATATCGCGAAGGCGCCTCCAAGGACGATCCAGTGCATCAGGCCTGCTCGAGCTCGACCAGCGTGCCGACGAAGTCTTTGGGGTGCAGGAAGATGACGGGCTTGCCATGCGCGCCGATGCGGGGTTCGCCGGTGCCGGTGATGGTGGCGCCCTCGGCCTTCATGCGGTCGCGCGCCTCGTAAATGTCGTCCACCTCGTAGCAGACATGATGCATTCCGCCGCCGGGGTTCTTCTCGAGGAACTTTGCGATCGGCGAGTTCTCGCCCAGCGGCTCCAAAAGTTCGATCTTCGTATTCGGAAGTTCGACGAAAACAGTCGTGACACCGTGGTCGGGCTGCGGCACCGGCTCGGAGACTTTGGCGCCCAGCGTGTCGCGATAGACCTTCGCCGCCTTGGCGATGTCTTTGGTGGCGATGGCCACGTGGTTGAGCCGCCCGATCATCCGTCTCTCCTCATTGCGCTGAAGCCTATCTAAAGGGGCAGGAGCCGCCGTTCAAACCCGGATGGCCTGCACGCGGGTGACAGGCTTCTTGCCCCAGGCGTCCTGCGCTGCGCGCCTGGCGGCGCGGCGGACATTCTCGAGGAACTGCTCTTCGCTCTGCCGCTTCGGATTGTGCCGGCGGACCGCCTCGTCCACGGCGGCAAGCACCGACGCGTGGATCGCGTCCGGGACGCCTTCGAGCAGCATGGCCGGCTCTCCGGCGACGCGACCCTTGCCGTCCAGCGCCAGCGTCACGGAAATGACGCCCGCGAAGCTCATCGAGCGGCGCTCGCGCATATGGTCGTGGCTTTCGTCCACCAGCACGCGCCCGTCGAGATAGATGCGGCCCGACGGCGTCTCGTCGATGATTTCGGCCCGGCCCGGCGCCAGCCTCAGCATCTGCCCGTTGCCGATGACGACCGCTTCCGGCACCTGCAGCGAGCGCGCGAGACGCGCGTGTTCCGTCATGTGGCGGATCTCGCCATGCACCGGCACGGCGATGCGCGGCCTCACCCAACGATACATCTGCGCCAGCTCTTCGCGCGCAGGATGGCCTGAGACGTGGACGAAATGATCGCGTTCCGTCAGCACCTCGACACCGAGCGCGGCCAGCTTGTTCTGGATGTCGAAGATAGGAAGCTCGTTGCCCGGGATGATGCGCGACGAGAAGATCACGGTGTCGCCGGGGCCGAGACTGACATTGGGGTGATCGCCCGAGGCGATGCGCGCCAGTGCCGCGCGCGCCTCACCTTGACTGCCCGTGCACAGATAGAGCACGCGCGACGGCGGCAGCTGCGCGGCTTCCTCTTCATCCAACGCCGGAGGAAAATCCGCCAAATAGCCCGTTTCACGCGCTGCGTTGACGATGCGATGCATCGCCCGGCCGACCAGGGCCACCTGCCGTCCATGCTTCTTCGCCGCGCGCGCGATGCTGCCAAGCCGCGCCGCGTTGGATGCAAACGCCGTCACCGCCACGCGGCCCTTCAGCGTGCCTATCAGCTCTTCGAGGCTTTGCTCCACGCGCGCTTCCGAACCGGATTCGCCGGGCACCAGCGCGTTGGTCGAATCGCAAACGAGCGCCAGCACCCCCCTGTCGCCCAACGCGCGCAGCGCATTCTCGTCGGTGACTTCGCCCAGCAAGGGATCGGGATCGAGCTTCCAGTCGCCCGTGTGCACGACGGTGCCGAGCGGCGTGGTGATGGCGAGCGCATTAGGTTCGGGAATCGAATGCGTGATCGACACGAATTCGATGTCGAACGGCCCGAGCTTCAGCGTGCCGCCGAGGGGCACGATCTTCGGGCGCAGGCGATCCTCCAGGCCGGCTTCGTAAAGCTTGTCTTCCAGCAGGCGCGCCGTGAACGGCGTCGCATAGACGGGGCATTCGAGCTCCGGCCAGAGATAGGGAACCGCGCCGATGTGATCTTCATGCGCATGCGTCAGCACGAGACCGCGGATGTTGTCCTTGAGCTCGGTGAGGAAGCGGATGTCCGGCATGATGAGATCGATGCCGGGGTTGGGCCCTTCCCGCCCGAACAGCACGCCGCAATCGACGATGATCCATTCCCGGTCGTTCGGCGGGCCATAGCCATAGGCATTGAAATTCATTCCGATCTCGCCCGCGCCACCCAGGGGCAGGAGGACCAATTCTGCGTTCATGCGGGATGCATCCATCAGAATTAAACGGACGCCTTGGCCGCTGCGTTGCGCGCGTGGATGAGAACAAGGCCGCGGATGGTGAGATCGGGATCGATGTAATCGATGGCGGGCGTCTGCCGGAAAAACAACGTCGCAAGACCGCCCGTGGCGATCACGGTCATCGGCTGGCCGTATTCTTCCTTAATACGCTTTACGAGACCTTCGATCAGGCCGATATAGCCCCAGAAAAGTCCCGAGCGCATCGCGGGCTCGGTGTCCTTGCCGATGACGGCCTGCGTGCGCTCGACGGCAACACGCGGCAGCATGGCCGCCGCCTTGTGAAGCGCTTCCGCCGAAAGATTGGCACCCGGTGCTATCACGCCGCCTTCGTAGTCACCATTGGGCGCCACGATGTCGAACGTCGTCGCCGTGCCGAAATCTACGACGATGAGCGCGCCCTTGTGCGTGGCGTGCGCCGCCACCGCGTTGACAAGACGGTCGGCACCCACCGCCGCCGGTCGGTCGGTAAGCACCTGGATGCCGAGATCGACATTGTGATCGCCGACGACGAGCGGCTCGCACTTGAAATAGCGACGGCACAGCGTCTTCAGATTGAAGAGTGCCGCCGGAACGACGGTCGCGATAATCGCGTTGTCCACGTCGGAAAAGCTGATGCCCTGCAACTGCAGCAAAGGGATCAGCATCACGGCGTATTCATCGGCGGTGCGTGCATTGTCGGTGACGGCACGCCATTCCGCACGCACGGTGTGGCCGTCGTGCACCGCGAAGACGATGTTGGTATTTCCCGCGTCGATGACAAGAAGCATGGCTGACCCTCAGAAGAACACTTCGCCCGCGGCGACGATGCGCGTGCGGTCTTGCGCCTCGCGCAGGATCAGCGCCCCCGTTTCGTCTATGCCTTCGAACACGCCGGAGGTTTCCTCGTTCTGCAGACGGGCCCTGATCCGTCCCCCGATTTGCGCAGCACGCGCAAGCCACGCATCGCGAACGTCGCCAAAGCCGCGCGCGTTCCAAATGTCATACCATTTTGCCCAGGCACAGGCGAGCCGCTGCAGGGCATCGGGGGCGGGTGGTACGGTCTCACCCAGGGCCGCGAGCGAGGTCGCAGGAAATTCCGTGCCGTCGGGATGCTGCGCGAGGTTAGCGCCGATGCCGATCGCCAGCCAGTCGAGACGGCCGCCGCCACTGGCTGACTCCAGAAGTATGCCTGCGATCTTTCGTCCGTCTGCCAGAACATCGTTTGGCCACTTCACGGCCACGCGTGCGCTCTGCGTGAAGGATTGGACCATGTCGGAAGCCGCGAGCGCCGCTACGAACGACAATTGCGCAGCTTCGCCCGGCGGCTTTTCTGGCCGCACGAGCAACGTCGCCGCGAGATTTCCGGTCGGGCTTTCCCACGCGCGGCCGCGACGGCCACGACCTGCGCTCTGCCGGTCGGCGGTGATCCAGACGGGACCTTTCTCTCCGGCCTGCGCCAGGCGGCGCGCCTCTTCGTTCGTCGAGTCGATCACCTCGAACGCCCTGAGCGCGTAACCTTGCGGCCACGCCGGGTTCGTGGTCACGGCACGAGCGACTTGGCGGCTGTTTCGGCAACCGCGATTAGCGGTGCGCCGGCGACGATGAAGAGCAGCGTGAATGCCGTCGAGGCTGCGATAATCGAGCCGAGGCTTATACCCAGATCGCTGTCGAAAGGCGACAATGGATCGTCGAAATACATGACCTTGAAAATGCGCCAGTAATAATACGCGCCGATCACGCTCGCGATCACGCCGATGATGGCGGGTACATAGAGACCAGCCTGGATCGCCGGCAGGAACACGTAGAACTTGGCGAAGAAGCCCGCAAAGGGCGGGATGCCCGAAAGGCTGATCATGAAGAAGGCGAAGGCCATCGCTAGCCGCGGCTGTTCGCGCGCAAGGCCTGCGAGATCGCCGATTGATTCCACCATCTGTCCGTTGCGCTTCATGGCGAGAATGCAGGAGAAGACGCCCGCGTTCGTGACGAGATAGATCACGAGATAGATCAGCACGCCCTGGACGCCGGCGACGGTGCCTGCCGCCAGTCCCAGCAATGCGTACCCCATATGACCGATGGAGCTGTAGGCCATCAGACGCTTGATGTTGGTCTGGCCGATGGCTGCAAAAGCGCCGAGCAGCATCGAAAGCACGGACGCCACGATGATGATCTGCTGCCATTGATGGACGGCATCGGGGAACGGCACGATGACCGCGCGCAGGAACAGCGCCATGGCGGCGATCTTGGGCGACATCGCGAAGAACGCCGTGATAGGTGTCGGCGATCCCTCGTAGACGTCCGGCGTCCACATGTGGAACGGCACGGCTGCAACCTTGAACGCGAGGCCGGCGATCAGGAACACGAGCCCGAAGATTAACCCGATCGGCGCGCCCGATTGCCTGATGACGGCGGCGACATGGCCGAAGTCCGTCGTGCCGGTGAAGCCGTAGATGAGCGAAATGCCGTAAAGCAGCAGCCCCGAGGACAGCGCGCCGAGGACGAAATACTTAAGCCCCGCTTCGCTCGACCGCACGGACTCGCGATTGAATGCGGCGAGCACATAGAGCGCCAGGCTTTGCAGCTCGAGGCCCATATAAAGCGCGAGAAAGCTCGACGCCGACACCATCAGCATCATGCCAAGCACGGAGAAGGTCACGAGCACGGGGAATTCAAAGCGGGCGATCTTTTCGCGCACGAAAAAGCCCAGCGACATGATAAGCGTAAGCGCAGCGCCCAAAAGGATCAGCAGCTTCGAAAACTTCGCGAAGCCGTCGGCCACGAAGGCGCCGCCGAACGCGCTGGCGTCGGTCGGCTGCATCACCACACAAAAGGCCGAGCCTGCCATTGCCACGATGGCCAGGAACGACAGCATGCCCATGCTGCGGTCGTTCTTCTGCAGCACGCCGACCAGAAGCAGGAGCAGGCCTGCGCCGGCCATCACGAGCTCGGGCATCATGACGGTGAGATCGTGCGGAAGGGACGTCACGGCCCTGCTCCTTGTGTCGCCGCGCTAGCCGGCATGTTTGCCCGGGCGAGTTTCGGCGCGTGGTCGGTGGCGAGCGCCGTCTTGTATTGCTGGATAAGATTCGCGACGGACGCCGACGTCACATCCATCACCGGCCTGGGATAGACACCCATCGCGATCGTCAGAACCACGAGCGGCGTCAGGATGGCGATCTCGCGCAGCGAAAGATCCTGGATCGCCTGCAGACCCGGCTTCACCAGCGCGCCGAAGATGATGCGGCGGTAGAGATAAAGCGCATAAGCCGCCGACAGGATCGTGCCCGTCGCGGCGAAGATCACGACCGTGTTGTTGACGGCGAACGTACCCAGCATCGTCAAGAACTCGCCTACGAAACCGCCGGTGCCCGGCAGGCCGATGTTCGCGAGCGTGAAAATCATGAAGCAGGCGGCATACATCGGCATGCGCTCGACAAGGCCGCCATAAGCCGCGATCTCGCGGGTGTGCATGCGGTCATAGACGACACCCACGCAGAGGAAGAGAGCGCCCGAGACGACGCCGTGGCTCAGCATCTGGAAGATGCCGCCTTCGATGCCCTGATGCGTCAGCGAGAAGATACCCATCGTCACGAAGCCCATATGAGCGACGGACGAATAGGCGATAAGCTTTTTCATGTCCTCCTGCGCCAGCGCCACGAGCGAGGTGTAGATGATCGCGACGACCGAGAGAACAAAGACCAGCGGCGTGAAATACTCCGACGCACTGGCGAACATCGGCAGCGAGAAACGGAGGAAGCCATAACCGCCCATCTTCAGGAGGATGCCGGCAAGGATCACCGAGCCAGCGGTCGGCGCTTCCACATGCGCGTCGGGCAGCCAGGTGTGGACCGGCCACATTGGCATCTTCACTGCGAAGGACGCGAAGAAGGCGAGCCACAGCCACGTCTGCATCGCCGGCGAGAATGTCGGATGGGCGAGCAGCGTCGGGATATCGGTGGTGCCGGACTGCAGGTACATCGCCAGGATCGCGAGCAGCATCAGCACGGAGCCGAGCAGCGTGTAGAGAAAGAACTTGAAGCTCGCATAGACGCGCCGCTTGCCACCCCACACGCCGATGATGAGGAACATCGGGATGAGTTGGCCCTCGAAGAACACGTAGAAGAGGACGAGGTCGAGCGCGCAGAACACGCCGATCATCAGCGTCGCGAGCACAAGGAACGCGATCATGTATTCCGGGACGCGGTTCTCGATCGATTTCCAGCTCGCCAGGATGCAGAACGGCATCAGACCCGCCGTCAGCACGATGAACAGCATCGAGATGCCGTCGACGCCCATGTGATAGGTGATGTTGTGGCCGAGCCACGTCGCCTGTTCGACGAACTGGAAGCCCGCCGAATGACCGTCGAAATTCGCCCACAGCACGAGCGACAGCGCGAAATCGGCCAGCGTCGTCAGAAGCGCGACGGGCTTAGCCGTCGCCGGCGCTACCAGAATGACCAAAACGCCGACCAGCGGCAGGAAGGTGATGATCGAGAGGAGATGGCTCATCATTTGAAGCCTCCCTCGACCATGAACCAGGTGGCGAACGCCACGACGCCGACGAGCATCACGAAGGCGTACTGATAGACATAACCCGTCTGGAGGCGCACCGCGCCGCGCGTCGTGTCGAGGACGCGAGCGGAAATCCCGTCAGGCCCCAGCCCATCGATGATCGTGCCGTCGCCGAATTTCCACAGGAAGCGGCCGAGCCGCATCGTGGGCTTGACGAATAGGAAATCATAGAGCTCGTCGAAATACCATTTGTTGTAGAGGAATTTGTAGACGAACCCGCCGCGCGCGGCCATGACCGGCGGCACCTCGGGATGCAGGACGTAATAGTAGTAGGCGATCGCGAAGCCCGCGATCGTGGCCACGAACGGTCCGAACTCGACCCACAGCGGCACTTCGTGCGCGCCGTGACCGGCGATCGCCGCCACCGCGCCGCGCCAGAACTCCTTCGAGACGTCGCCCACGAACATGTTGTCGAACACCGCACCGGCCACGAGCGCGCCAACAGCCAGCACGCCCAGCGGGATGAGCATCGACAGCGGCGATTCACGAACCTCGGAGAGCACAATGGCATGATGCTCTTCCCCATCCGACGGCTCGTCATGCGCATGCGCGCCGGCATCGGCATGCGGGAGGTGTTTTTCCGAAGCGCCGCGATAGGGGCCGTGGAAGGTCATCAGGAACTGGCGCCAGGAATAGAAGGACGTCATCAGCGCCGCCGTCAGGGTAAGCCAGAAGGCGTACTCGCCCATCGGCGTGCCAGACGTGAAGGTCGCGTTGATGATGCCGTCTTTCGAATAATAGCCCGCCGCGCCGATGCCGAGGATTGGAATGCCAACGCCGGTCAGCGCCAGATTGCCGATCAGCATCATCAGCCACGTAAAGGGGATCTGCTTATAGAGCCCACCCATCTTCCGCATATCCTGCTCGTGATGCATGGCGGTGATCACCGAGCCCGCGCTCAGAAACAGGAGCGCCTTGAAGAAAGCGTGCGTGAAAAGGTGGAACATCGCACCGCCGTAGGCCGAGACGCCGGCGGCCGCGAACATGTAGCCCAACTGCGAACAGGTCGAGTAGGCGATCACGCGCTTAATGTCGTTCTGGAAGAGCCCGACGGAAGCCGCGAAAAAGGCCGTCGTGGCGCCGATGAAAGTGACAAAGGCGAGCGCCGTCGGCGCCAGCTCGTAAAGCGGCGAGCAGCGGCAGACGAGGAACACGCCGGCCGTTACCATGGTCGCGGCATGGATCAGCGCGGAGACGGGCGTGGGGCCTTCCATGGCGTCCGGCAGCCAGGTGTGGAGACCGATCTGCGCCGACTTGCCCATGGCGCCCACAAAGAGAAGCAGGCAGAGCGTCGTGAGGATATCGACCGGGTGACCCGCAAAGACGAAGGTCTTGCCGACCATTGCGGGCGCCGCCGCAAAGACCGTGTCGAAGTCGAGCGTCTTGAAGATGTAGAACACGCCGAAGATGCCGAGCGCGAAACCGAAATCGCCGATCCGGTTGACGACGAAGGCCTTGATGGCCGCGGCATTGGCTGACGGCCGCGTATACCAGAATCCGATCAGCAGATAGGACGCGAGCCCCACACCTTCCCAGCCGAAGAACAGCTGCAGGAAATTGTTCGCCGTCACGAGCATCAGCATCGCGAAGGTGAAGAGCGAGAGATAGGCGAAGAACCGCGGCCGGCTCGGATCTTCGCGCATGTAGCCGACGGAATAGAGATGCACGAGCGAGGACACGCCCGTCACCACGACCAGCATCACCGCCGTCAGCGTATCGACGCGGATCGTCCAGTCCGCTTCAAAGGTGCCCGACACGATCCATTGACCGAGGGGGATGATCGCACCGTGGCCCAGCAGCGCCACATCGTAAAAGGCATAACAAGAGAGCGCGGCGGAGACGAACAACAAGCCCGTCGTCACGATCTCGGACGCGCGCACGCCGATCAGGCGGCCGAAGAGACCGGCTATCAGAAAGCCCAGAAGCGGCAGGAATACGATCGCAGTGTACACGCCTCAGCCTTTCATCAGGTTCACGTCTTCGACTTCGATGTTGCCGCGGTTGCGGAAATAGACGGACAAGATGGCAAGCCCGATGGCCGCCTCTGCCGCCGCAACCGTCAGGATGAAGAGCGCGAAGACCTGACCCACGAGATCATGGAGGAACGACGAAAAAGCCACGAAGTTGATGTTGACCGCGAGCAGGATGAGCTCGATCGACATCAGGATGATGATCACGTTCTTCCTGTTCAGGAAGATGCCGACCACGCCGATCGTGAAAACGCAGGCCGCGACGAAGAGATATTGCGTGAGGCCGATCTGCATCCTAGCCACCCTGCCCTGGTTGAACGTCCACCATTTCGACCGACATCGCGGCAGTGCGCGCGTTCTGCCGGCTGATCGACTGGCGGCGCACGCCCGGTCGCCGGCGATGCGTCAGCACGATGGCGCCGATCATGGCGACGAGCAGGACGAGGCCCGCGATCTGAAAGTAATAGACGTATTGCGTATAGAGGATCATGCCGAGCGCGGCGGTGTTGGTCAGATGCGCCGGCGTGGCGCTGGCGAGCACCGAGCCGGCAGCTTCGGGCGTCGTCCAGACCTTGCCCACCAAAATCAGCTCGGCCAGCAGCGCGATGCCGACGGCGGCCCCCAGCGGCAGATATTTCAGCACGCCCGTCTTCAATTCCGCGAAATCGACATCAAGCATCATGACGACGAAAAGGAAGAGCACGGCGACGGCGCCGACATAGACGATGACGAGGATCATCGCGAGGAACTCGGCGCCGAGAAGCACGAACAGGGCGGCAGCGTTGAAGAAGGCAAGGATCAGGAAGAAGACCGAATGCACGGGGTTGCGCGACAGCACGACCATCGCGGCGCACGCGATGAGGATCGCCGAGAAGACGTAGAAGGCGATGGCTGTCAGCAGCATGTGTTTGCTCCGCTCGCCTTTTCGTGTCCGCTCGAACAAACGGTGTCATCCCCGCGCCCCAGTCCGCGCGTAGCGCGGCCGAAGCGTAAACTCCCGCGCGGACCCGGAGCAACGAGTCGGCCTCCCTGGGTTCCCGCTTGCGCGGGAATGACAGATTTTTGCGAAAGGTTCCTGTCACTCATTCTTTCACCATCACCGATACGGCGCGTCGAGCTCGAGCGCCTGCGCGATCTCTTGCTCCCAGCGGTCGCCGTTCGCGAGCAGCCGGTCTTTGTTGTAGTAGAGTTCTTCGCGGGTCTCGGTGGAAAACTCGAAGTTCGGGCCTTCCACGATCGCGTCGACCGGGCAGGCTTCCTGGCAGAGACCGCAATAGATGCACTTCACCATGTCGATGTCGTAGCGCGTGGTGCGGCGGCTGCCGTCTTCGCGCGGTTCGGCTTCGATGGTGATGGCCTGGGCTGGGCAGATGGCTTCGCAGAGCTTGCAGGCGATGCAGCGCTCTTCGCCGTTGGGATAACGGCGCAGCGCATGCTCGCCGCGGAAGCGGGGACTGAGCGGTCCCTTCTCGAACGGATAGTTGAGCGTCGCCTTAGGCGAGAAGAAATAGCGCATCGCCAGGGAGAAGCTCTTGATGAACTCCCAGAAGAATATCTGACGTGCGGTACGATCGAGCGTGGCCATGACGTCTTGTCCTAATGATGGTGCCAATAAACGACCCAGCCCGCTGTCACCGCGACCCAGAGCAGCGACGTCGGCAGGAACACTTTCCAGCCCAGGCGCATCAACTGGTCGTAGCGGTAGCGCGGCACGATCGCCTTCACCATCGCAAAGAGGAAGAAGAAGACGAATATCTTCAGCATCATCCAGATGACGCCGGGAATGGCGGTGAACGGCCAGGTATTGACGGGCGGCAGCCATCCTCCAAAGAACAAGACGGACAGCAGCGCACACATCAGCAGGATGCTGATGTACTCGCCCATGAAGAACAGCATGAACGGTGTCGCGGAATATTCGACGAAGAAGCCGGCGACCAGTTCGGACTCCGCCTCGACGAGGTCGAAGGGCGGACGGTTCGTCTCGGCCAGCGCCGACACGAAGAAGATCGGCAGCATGGGGAAGAGGATCGTAAAGGCAAACCAGCGATGTTCCTGGGCGCGGACGATGTCGGAGAGATTGAGCGAGCCGGCAAACAGGAGAACGGTGACGATCACGAAGCCGATCGAGACTTCGTAGGACACCATCTGGGCTGCCGCGCGCAACGCCGACAGGAACGGATATTTCGAATTCGACGCCCAGCCACCCATGATGATGCCGTAGACGCCGAGCGATGAGACGGCGAAGAGATAAAGTATGCCGACATTGATGTTGGCGATGACCCAGTGATCCGCCACCGGCACGACGGCCCATCCCGCAAAAGCCAAGGTGGCGGTGACGATGGGCGCCAAGAAAAAAATCACCTTGTTCGCGCTCGAAGGAATGATCACTTCCTTGAGCATGAATTTGAAAAGGTCGGCGAAGGTCTGCAGAAGACCGAAGGGCCCGACGACATTCGGGCCTTTGCGCATCTGCACGGCCGCCCAGATCTTGCGGTCCGCGAGGAGCACATAGGCGACGATGAGCAGCAGCAGAACATCGAAAATTACGATCGTCAGCAGCTGGCTGAGTGCCCATGCCCAGGCATAGGGCAGACCAAGACTTTGAAAGGCCTGGACGAAGATCATCGATTATTCCGCCGCCATCAGAGTTTCGCCGTGCACGAAGATCCGGCTGCACTCCGCCATCGTGGCGCTCGCGCGCGCGATCGGATTGGTCAAGTAGAAGTCGGCGATCTGCGAGCCGAGCGCCGTCGTCGTGTCAATCGGACCGGCCGTACCGATGGCATCCCAGATCGTCAGGTCCGCGCCGGGTTGCGGCGGCAACACGCCCGTGTCGCCGAATTGCGGGGCATCGGCCACGATGGCGGCACGCAGGGCCTCGCATGTGTCGTACGGCAGCCGCTTGCCGAGGACGTCCGACAACGCGCGCAGGATCGCCCAGTCTTCCTTCGCCTCGCCGACCGGGAACGCGGCGCGTTCGGCGCGCTGCACGCGGCCTTCGAAATTGACGTAGAGACCGTCTTTCTCGGTGTAAGCCGCGCCCGGAAGGATGACATCCGCGCGGTGCGCGCCGGCATCGCCGTGCGTACCCTGATAGACGACGAAGGCCTTGCCGAGGCGGTTCATGTCGATCTCGTCGGCGCCCAGCAGATAGACGAAATCGATCTCGCCTTTCGACGCGCCGTCGAGAATGCCCGCCACGTCGCGACCGCCTTTGCCCGGCAGAAAGCGCAGATCGAGACCCGCCACGCGCGACGCCGCGGTGTGCAGCACGTTGAATCCGTTCCAGCCGCCTTCGGACGGTTTGCCGGCCGGGCCGATCATGCCCGTGTCGCCCGCGATCTTCGCCGCCAGCTTCAGAAGCGCCGCGCCATCCGGACGCGCAACGACGCCGGGACCGACAATGAGCATCGGCCGCTTTGCGTCCTTCAGGACTTTCGCGAAAGGAAACGCGCCGCTCGCGATCTGCTCCAGCGCGGCCGCCGTCTCGCCCAGCTGCTGGACGGGATAAGTCAAGTCGTAGGCGACACCGACATTGGCGATCTTGATGCCGCTGGCAAGCCAGGTCTTGCGGATGCGCGCGTTCAGGACGGGCGCTTCCCAGCGCAGATTGGCGCCAATGATCAGAAGCGCGTCCGCCGCTTCGACGCCCGCAATTGAGGTGTTGAAAAGATAGGACTGGCGCGGCAACGCTTCGAGTTTGGCACCGTCCTGGCGGCAGTCGATATTGGGGCTGCCCACCACCGTCATCAGGTCCTTGAGCGCCTTGATCTCTTCGGCCGCCGCCAGATCGCCGACGATGGCCGCCATCTTCTCCGGTGCGCCCGCTTTGGACTCGATCGCGGCAAAGGCCTGCGCCCAGCTCGCCGGCTGCAGCTTGCCGCCGCGGCGGATATAAGGCCGGTCGAGACGCTGGCGGATCAGGCCGTCGCAGGCGTGACGCGTCTTGTCGCCGATCCACTCTTCATTGACAGCTTCGTTGAGACGCGGCAGCACGCGCATCACCTGCGGCCCGCGCGTATCGACGCGGATGTTGCAGCCCTGCGCGTCCATCACGTCGACTGATTCCGTCTTCGTCAGCTCCCACGAGCGGGCGTTGAACGCATAAGGCTTCGACGTGAGCGCGCCCACCGGGCAAAGGTCGACTGCGTTGCCCGAAAGTTCCGAGGCGAACGCCTTCTCGAGATAGGTCGTGATCTCCATGTCCTCGCCGCGGCCGGTGGCGCCGAGATCCGGCACGCCCGTCACTTCCGTCGCGAAGCGCACGCAGCGCGTGCATTGGATGCAGCGGGTCATGATCGTCTTGATCAGCGGGCCCATATATTTGTCTTCGACGGCGCGTTTGTTTTCCTTGAAGCGGTGGTAGTTGGCGCGGCCATAGCCCATCGCCTGGTCCTGCAGATCGCACTCCCCGCCCTGATCGCAGATCGGGCAATCAAGGGGATGGTTGATGAGCAGGAATTCCATCACCCCTTCGTGCGCCTTGCGCACCAAAGGCGACTTCGTGTTGATCTTGGCCGGCGTGCCGTCCTTGTTGGGAAAGATGTCTTTCACCTGCAGCGAGCAGGACGCCTGCGGCTTGGGCGCGCCCACCCATTCGACAAGGCACATGCGGCAATTGCCGGCGACGGACAGGCGCTCGTGATAGCAGAAGCGCGGTATTTCGGCGCCGGCCTGCTCACAGGCCTGCAGAAGCGTGATGTTGTCGTCCGCCTCGATTTCCTTGCCGTCGACGATGAGCTTGCGGGATGGCATCAGGCGCACTTCTTCTCGAGAAAGGCTTTCGCCGACGGAAGATCGGCCCAGCCGAACGCGAACTCGCCGGGGCCATGGGCATTCAAATGGTCGAGGCGCTCTCTTGCCTCTTCGAGCGTCGGAATGTGACCGGCGGGAATCCACCACAACGCCACAGTGATGTCGTTCGGCGTTTCGAAGAACTCGTGCTTGCGCGCGTAGATGTTGCGATGGACGGTCTGGAAGACGAACTTGCCCAATGCTTCCGGGCTTTCCCACACGGACATGTTCACGTTCATGGTCGGATCGCCCGGCCAGTGCAGAGCCATAGCACTGTCGCCGGTCTCGTCCTTCAGGCGCCAGACGAAGCCGGGCATGCGTTCGGCCAAAGAATTCACGCGCGCGAGATTGGAATAGAAGTCCGCCATGCGGGGGTCGTTGGGACCGCCCCGCACGCGACCGATGTTGATTTGCGCGAGATGCTGCATTGCCTACTCCGCCGCCATCGGTTGCGATTTGCGCGCCGCGATCCGGCGTTCGAGCTCGGGACGGAAATGCCGGATGAGGCCCTGGATCGGCCATGCCGCGGCGTCACCCAGCGCGCAGATCGTATGGCCTTCGACTTCCTTTGTGACTTCCTGCAACAGATCGATCTCCGGAACGGCTGCATCGCCCTTCTGCAGCCGCGTCATCACGCGCCACATCCAGCCGGTGCCTTCCCGGCACGGCGTGCATTGCCCACAGCTCTCATGCTTGTAGAAATAGGAGAGACGCGCGATCGCCTTCACGATGTCGGTCGACTTGTCCATGACGATGACGGCGGCCGTACCGAGGCCCGACTGCACGTCGCGCAGCGCGTCGAAATCCATCAGCACGGTGTCGCAGATCGATTTCGGGATGAGCGGCACGGAGGCGCCGCCCGGAATGACCGCGAGCAGATTGTCCCAGCCGCCGCGCACGCCGCCCGCATGACGTTCGATGAGTTCCTTCAGCGGAATGCCCATCTCTTCTTCCACATTGCAGGGCTTATTCACGTGGCCGGAGATGCAATAGACCTTGGTGCCGACATTGTTCGGGCGGCCGATGCCGGCGAACCATTCCGGTCCGCGGCGCAGGATGGTCGGCGCAACCGCGATCGACTCCACATTGTTGACCGTGGTCGGGCAACCGTAGACGCCGACATTCGCCGGGAACGGCGGCTTCAGGCGCGGCTGACCTTTTTTGCCTTCGAGACTTTCCAGCAGCGCCGTTTCTTCGCCGCAAATATAGGCGCCCGCACCGTGATGGACGTAGAGATCGAAGTCCCAGCCGTGGATGTTGTTCTTGCCGATCAGCTTGGCTTCGTAAGCCTGATCGACCGCCGCCTGCAGGATCTCACGTTCGCGAATGAATTCGCCGCGCACATAGATGTAGCAGACATGCGCGCGCATCGCGAAGGACGCTATCAGGCAGCCTTCGACGAGATGATGCGGATCGTGACGCATGATGTCGCGATCCTTGCAGGTGCCGGGCTCGGACTCGTCGGCGTTGACGACGAGATAATGCGGCCGCTCCTTCACCTCTTTCGGCATGAACGACCATTTGAGGCCGGTCGAGAAGCCCGCGCCGCCGCGGCCGCGCAGGCCCGACTTCTTCATCTGATCGACGATCGCATCGGGTCCGCGCTCGAGAATTGCCTTCGTGCCGTCCCAGCAACCGCGTGCACGCGCACCGGCAAGACCCCAGTCCTGGAAACCGTAGAGATTCGTGAAGATGCGGTCTTTGTCGGCGAGCATCAGCCGAACTCCTTCAGCGTGGTCGCGCCGCCGAGCGGCTCGGACGAACGTCGGCCGTTCTGCGGCCCGGGCATCGGCTTCTGCCCGCGACGGAAGGCATCGAGAATCTTCTCGGTCGTGGGGCCGTCGATGTCTTCGTAGAAGTCCTTGCCGATCTGGAGCATCGGCGCATTGACGCAAGCACCGAGACACTCGACTTCCATCCACGAGAACTTGCCGTCGGCGGAGATCGTATGCTGGGTCGGCGCGATGTGCTTCTTGCATGCGGCGACGACGTCGTCGGACCCGCGCAGCCAGCACGGCGTCGTCGTGCACACCTGCACGAGATGCTCGCCCACCGGCTCGAGATTGAACATTGTATAGAAGGTCGCGACTTCCAGCACGCGGATGTCCGCCATGCCGAGGCGTTGGGCGACGTGTTCGATCATGGGCTTCGTCACCCAGCCGAAGCGCTCCTGGCCTCTCCAGAGCAGTGCAATCACCGCGCTCGCCTGACGGCCGGGCGGATATTTCGCGATCTCGCTCGCGATGAAGGCTTCGTCCTCCGGCGGAAACGCGAAGCTCGCAGGCTGCTCGTGATAGAGACGGCGTACACTCACCGGTCGATTTCCCCAAATACGATGTCGAGAGAGCCTATAATCGCGGAAATGTCTGCGATCATATGGCCGCGGCCCATGAAATCGAGCGCCTGCAGATGCGGATAGCTGGGTGGGCGGATTTTGCAGCGATAGGGCTTGTTGGAACCGTCGGAAACGAGATAGACGCCGAACTCGCCCTTCGGCGCCTCCACGGCGGCGTACACTTCGCCTTCCGGCACGTGGAAACCTTCCGTGTAGAGCTTGAAGTGATGGATGAGCGCTTCCATCGACGACTTCATCTCGGCGCGGCGCGGCGGCACGATCTTGTTGTCGGTCGAAACGACGGGGCCTGACGGCATCTTCTCGATGCACTGTTTCATGATGTGATTGGCCTGGCGCATCTCTTCCATGCGCATCAGGTAGCGGTCGAAGCAGTCGCCGTTCTTGCCGACCGGGATTTTGAAATCGAGCTCGGAGTAACATTCATAGGGCTGCGCGCGGCGCAGGTCCCACGCGAGGCCCGTCGAGCGTAGCATGACCCCCGTCATCCCCCAGGCGAACGCGTCCTTGCGGCCGACGACGCCGATGTCGACATTGCGCTGCTTGAAGATGCGGTTTTCGGTCAGGAGCCCTTCGATGTCGTCCAGCACCTTGGGGAAGTGCTCGCAGAATTTATAGATGTCCTCGAGAAGCTCCGGCGGACAATCCTGATGCACGCCGCCGGCGCGGAAATAGGCCGCGTGCATGCGGCTGCCCGAGGCGCGCTCGTAGAACACCATAAGCTTCTCGCGCTCTTCGAAACCCCAGAGCGGCGGCGTCAGCGCACCCACGTCAAGCGCTTGCGTCGTGACGTTGAGCATATGGTTTAAGATGCGGCCGATCTCGCAATAGAGCACACGGATGTATTGGCCGCGCTTCGGCACTTCGAGGCCCAGAAGCTTTTCGATCGCCAGCGCGAAGGCGTGCTCCTGGTTCATCGGCGCCACGTAATCGAGCCGGTCGAAATACGGAATCGCCTGCAGATACGTCTTGTGCTCGATCAGCTTCTCGGTGCCGCGGTGAAGCAGGCCGATATGCGGATCGACACGCGTGACGATCTCGCCGTCGAGGTCGAGCACGAGGCGCAAAACGCCATGGGCGGCAGGATGTTGCGGCCCGAAATTGATGGTTGTTGTCGTGCCCGCGTCGGCGGCCGTCTCAGCCATCGCTCTTTGCCTTTTGATCGCCGGGCAGAATGAAAGGCGCGCCCTCCCACGGGCTCACGAAGTCGAAATCGCGGAATTCCTGCACGAGTTTCACCGGCCGGTAGACGACCCGCTTGAGCTCTTCGTCGTAATGCACTTCGACGTAACCCGTGAGCGGGAAGTCCTTGCGCAGCGGATAGCCGGAAAAGCCGTAGTCGGTCAGGATGCGCCGGAGATCGGGGTGATCCGCGAAGGCGATTCCGTACATGTCGAAGGTTTCGCGCTCGAACCAGTTCGCGGTCGGGAAAAGCCCGGCGACCGACGCGACCGGTGTATTTTCGTCGGTCTGCGTTTTCACTCGCACGCGCACGTTCTTGCTGACCGAGAGCAGATGATAGACGACATCGAACCGCTTCGGCCGCTGGGGCCAGTCGACGCCGGTGACATCGATCAGCAGGTCGAACGGGCATTGAGAATTGTCGCGCAAATAGCTGAGGACGCGAAGAATTTCGTCGTTCTTGACGTCGACGGTGAGTTCGCCGCGCAAAAAACTCTGGCCGGTCACTGCACCCGGGAGAGCAGCCGCCAAATCTTTGCCGAAGGCTTCAATATCCATAAGAGCGCTCACCGGATGATCGAGCCGGTGCGGCGGATCTTCCGCTGCAGGAGCATAACGCCGTAAACAAGCGCCTCGGCCGTCGGCGGGCATCCTGGAACATAGATGTCTATGGGCACGATGCGGTCGCAGCCGCGCACGACGGCGTAAGAATAGTGATAATAGCCGCCGCCGTTGGCGCAGGAACCCATGGAGATCACGTAGCGCGGCTCGGGCATCTGGTCGTAGACCTTGCGAAGCGCGGGCGCCATTTTGTTGGTGAGGGTACCGGCGACGATCATCACGTCGGATTGGCGTGGGCTGGCGCGCGGGGCAAAGCCGAAACGCTCGAGGTCGTAGCGCGGCATGCTGGCCTGCATCATTTCAACGGCGCAGCAGGCCAAACCGAAGGTCATCCACATCAACGAACCGGTACGGGCCCACGTCACCAGTGCGTCGGCGCTCGCGACAAGGAACCCCTTGTCCTTGAGCTCGGCGTTCATCGCCTTGAAGTACGGATCATTGTCGGTAACGGGCCTTCCGCCCTCGACACCTGCCCTACCGGCCTGGCCCGCCTGGATCACTCCCATTCGAGCGCACCTTTCTTCCACTCATAAATAAAGCCGACCGTCAGAACGCCCAGGAACACCATCATCGACCAGAAGGCGAAGAGGTCGCCCGTATGCGGCAACGTGATCGCCCAGGGGAAGAGGAATGCAACCTCGAGGTCGAAGATTATGAATAGGATCGCAACCAGATAGTAGCGCACGTCGAATTTGAGGCGTGCATCGTCGAATGCGTTAAAGCCGCATTCATAGGCCGAGAGCTTTTCGGGATCCGGCTTGGAGGGCGCAACCAGGATTGGCACCACGACAAGGGCGCCGGCGATCACCCCCGCGATCCCCAGGAAGATCAGGATGGGAAGGTACTCTAACAGCAGGCTTTCCATCTTTTGTCCTTCGGGCCGCGGCACGAGGTTTCCACCCGCGGCCGGTCGTTTTTCGCGGGCGCAGTATAGGCAGCGCGACCCCTCGTGCAATGCGCGGTTTAGCGCAAGATTCGCCGTGTCCACAAAGGGATTTTAGAGGAAATTGCAACCACCCTCTTTGAAGAGAAGTGGCGGGAGCGACGGGGCTCGAACCCGCGACCTTCGGCGTGACAGGCCGACACTCTAACCAACTGAGCTACGCCCCCGCGCAAGACCCGGATAGGGTCAGTCGCGAAAGACGGCCGATGTAAGGCCCACTTGATTCCCTGTCAAGGACATGACGGCCGACATCGAAGCGACGCGGAACGGCAAAGCCTTTCAGGCGCCAGGATTTTTCAACCGCCGGGCGGCGGATTGCCATTTCCGTGACGATGCGCGTCGCTCGTGCCCTGGCCCGGCTGCGCGGGCTTCGAACCCGGTTTCAACTGTTGTGCCGTCAGCTTGCCGGTGCCGTTGCGGTCGAGTTGGTCGAACAAGGAGCGCGCGGCCGCGGCATATTCGTCGAAATCGAAGCAGCCATTGTGTTTGAAGTCGATCAGCGGCGACGCGGTCGATCCATCCCGTTTCCAGCGCTGCTCATTGATTACCCGGACTTCATTGTCGTCGAGGCAGCCATTGTGGTCGAGATCGACCTTGTCGAAGTCGCGCCGCAGCCCGGCTTCCATCTGCGCGCGGGTGAGCGAGCCATCAGGCGCGGCATAAGGGAGAAGCATCTCGGTTGGCGGGTGCTTGGGCGGCTCAGGGGCTTCGCGATGCTTCCGCGGGCCGCTTGCGCAGCCCGCCAAACATAGCGCCAGCAAGACGGCGGCAACCCCGGACAACCCGCTTCTCATGGGCGAACTCAGCCAACAGCTGCGATACGCAGTCAAGCCCCGCCCGGCACCGCCGGGGTCGTTCGATTACCGAAGCGCAATGTATTCCGAGACATCCGGAGCGTCGAACGCGCTCGCAGCCGACATAAATTGTTCGTCGAACGGCGCGACCCAGTCGGCCGTCAGGAGCGCCAGCCGCGAACCGTCCTCGCGAAGGTCGGCGAACGGGAGAATAAGGTGTTCTGCGCGAATGGCGGCGCCCGAGGCGCCCAGCGGCATCCGCTCGGCGCGATGGAGAAATCCGTCCATGCAGTTCGAATAGCGCGCCAGACGCTCTCGGCGGAATTCCGGTGGCGTGTTCGCAACAATGTCGGAGCCCGTCAGCTCCATCCCTACCATGTGAACGATCGCAGTGCCCGCAAGCCTGCAGACGATGCGTTCGCCCGGCCACACCTGGACGACCATGAGTCTGGAAAGCGACCGACTGACTCGGCTCGGATCAAAGTGCGCGCGCGACGGCAGCGCGCGGCCCGCCCGCAGCGATTGCCAGTAGGCCAACACATGGCGGTTGCCGGGATACACGCTCTCCGGATCGAGCGGCCTGCATCCTTCGTCGGACAATTGATCCATCGTCGCCCCCGCGCGCGTCGTTTGCCCACGGTATGCGGTGCCCGGTTAAGGCGGTTCTAATTCACAATGGACTGCAACTCACACGCAATCTGAGTTGGCTAACGCATCTTACCTGCTAAAATCGAAATCCTCTGTCGATTGGGATTTCACCGTGCCAGGAAGTCAAGATTTTGCCGACGATCCGCGCAACGCCGCCGCGCGTATCTATCTCAACGGTGCGCTTGTCGCGCGCGAAGAAGCGCTCGTCTCCGTGCTCGATGCCGGGTTTGTACTCGGTGACGGCGTCTGGGAAGGCCTGCGCGTCCACAACGGACGCATTCTTTTTCTCAAGCCGCATCTCGACAGGCTTTATGCCGGCGCGCGCGCCATCGCACTCGAGATCGGGCTGAGCCCCGCCGAGTTGACGGCCGCCATTCAGCAGACGCTCGACGCCAACGGCATGCGCCACGGCGTGCATATCCGACTGATGGTCACGCGCGGCAAGAAGAAGGCGCCGAACCAGGATCCCCGCAACGCGCTGGGCAAGCCCACCATTGTCATCATCGCCGAATATAAGGAGCCGAGCCTCGCCATCGCCACGAAAGGCCTGAGCCTTTTCACCGCGACCATCCGCTGCACGCCGGCCGACATGTTCGACATGCGGATCAACTCGCACAGTCGGCTAAGCCTCATCATGGCGCTCAACCAGGCGATCGCCGCGGGCGCCGACGAAGCGCTGATGCTCGATCCCAACGGCTTCGTCTCGAGCTGCAACGCCACCAATTTTTTCTTTGTGCGCGGCGGCGAGGTCTGCACGTCGACGGGCGATTTCTGCTTCAACGGCATCACGCGCCAGAACGTCATCACGATCTGCTGCAGCGAGAACATCCCCGTCCGTCTCGGCAATTTTGTGCTCGGCGATATCTACAACGCCGATGAGGCTTTCGTGACGGGCACCTTCGGCGGTCTGACACCGGTACGCTCCGTGGACAGCCGCCAATTGCCCGGCGCCCTGCCCGGTCCCATGACCAGGCGGTTGCGCGAACGTTATGCTGTGCTCAAAGACGTCGAAGCCATGGGCGTGTTCTAGGAGATCATTGTGTCCATTCGTATCGCCATGTGGTCCGGTCCGCGCAACATTTCGACGGCGATGATGCGCTCATTCGAGAACCGCCCCGATACGGCCGTCGTGGACGAGCCGTTCTATGCGGCGTATTTGAAGCAAAGCGGCATCGCCCATCCCATGCGCAACGAAGTGCTGGCCGCCTATTCGACCGACGGGCGCGCCATCGTGGACTTGCTCCTCGGTCCCGTGCCGGCCGGCCGGCCGATCTTCTACCAAAAGCACATGACGCACCACATGCTCGACGGCTTCGACCGAAGCTGGATCAGCGGGTGCCGCAACGCATTTCTCATCCGTTCGCCCGAGCGCGTGCTGGCATCCTATACGGAGAAGCGTCCCGATGTGACGCTCGCCGACATCGGCTTCGTACAGCAGAGCGAGCTGTTCGAGCGCGAGGCGGATCGGCTGGGCTATGCGCCGCCCGTCATCGAATCCGAAGATGTCCTGGCTTCGCCGCGCGAAGCGCTGTCGGTGCTGTGCAAGGCGCTCGACATTCCCTTCACGGACACAATGCTTTCCTGGCCGGCGGGCGCGCGCGCCAGCGACGGCATCTGGGGCAAGGTCTGGTATGACGCCGTCGAGCGCTCAACGGGATTTGCGCAGCAGAAATCGCGGCCGCCGAAGCCGTTGGCGGACGAATACAAAGCCCTCGCCGACGCTGCGCGCCCGCATTATGAGCGCCTTCTGGCGCGCAAGCTTTCGATCTCGTCGGGCTAGGGCTTCCGCGCCCGGCGCATGGCGGCGGCGACGGCCTTTGCACCCGCACTGCCCAGCGCCTCGAGCGCCGCGACAACGCCGTCGAAATCCTCCAGCCTCTTGTCCTGCGAGAGCTTGAATTTGCCTTCCAGCGTCTCGAGCGACACGGAAAAACCGATGATGGCGTTCCACAGCGCGTCCATCTTCGTCTCGGGCACTTTGTCGACCGTCCATGGCACCTTGGGACGCAAGCGCTCTTCGTGGACGGCGGAAAGATCGACCAGCAGCTGCCGCAATGCAGCCTTGTCGAGCTGCCGCGCAGTGCCAGCGCCCTCGACGGCGATGTAATTCCACGTCGGAACGAGACCTTCGGTCCTGTACCAGTTGGGCGAGACATAGGTATCGGGCCCAAGGACCGAGAGTCGCACCTTCGCGCCGTCAAGCTTCGCCAGCGGATTGGCGCGAGCCAGATGAAAGCGCGCGCGGCCGCGCGAACCCTCATCATCAATGACAACCGGCGCATAGGCGAATTGCGGCTCTCCGTCAATCGCAGCCGCCACGAGGCAGAAGCTCCGTTCACGGATGATGTCGTGCAGGATCCCGACGTCGTCCTGGACATACGCCC